>VFQN01000251.1_pt1 | contig 109085 bp, 93 predicted proteins | sample 3512371 | NCBI WGS metagenome assembly VFQN01 (sample SAMN10412370, study PRJNA504923) | tailings metagenome | isolation source: Replicate 2 from Balatoc abandoned mine | place: Philippines: Itogon, Benguet | collected 2017-08-28 | reverse complement strand
CGCACGCGATCTGCGGTCGGAAGGTACTTGTCATGACCAGTTCTTCAGCAAGCTCTTAGGCGTTAGGCATTACGCATCATGCGCCATGCGCCACCACCCCTGACGGAAATGCGTCGGCGATGGCGGACGTGACGCCGGGCATGCCCGACACGCGCAGGCGGCGCAGCCGAGGGAGTCGCGTGAGCTGCACGAGCCCCGCGTCCGTGATACCCGCGCACGAGTCGAGCGTCACCTCTTCGAGCGAGTCGATCGTGCTCAGCAGGCCAGGCGTGCGGTCGGTGATGCGCGTGTAGCTGGCGAAGTACGAGCGGAGTGCGGGCAGGTCCACGAGGTGCGTCGTCGCCTCGTCGCCGGTCTCGCGGCAGTACATCAGCACGAGCGACTCGAGCCTCGTGCAGCGCGCGATGTGGCGATAGCCGGCGTCGGGCACGTCCATCGGCATCAGCTCGACCAGCGCGGGGAACTCCGGCAGTACCGCGAGCCCTGCGTCGTCGACGTTGAGGCAACTCACCGACAGGCTGCGGAGCGACGGCATGCGCGACAGCGCCCGGAACCCGTCTCGACGCAGGTTGTGGCAGCGCCGGCCCCAGATGTAGGCGATCGTCGGCGAGCGGCTCAGGGCGATGAAGCCCTCGTCGTCGGCGGCCGTGTCCTGGCACATCAGGAACCGCAGGTGCGGCATGGCCGCGAGGTGGGGCATGGCATCGTTCTTCGCGTCGAACGCGAGCCATGAGAGGTGCGGCAGGCCGAGCAGGTGGGGCAGGGCCGCGCCGGTGAGTCCGAGTCGCGCATCGTCGACGTTCAGCGCGAACAGCCCGTCGAGGCCGGCGAGGTGCGCCAGGTCCTCGTCACGGAACTGGCCCCGCAGCAGCAGGTAGTTGGGGCGCGCGTCGAACCCGCACAACTCCATGCGCTCCTCGCCGCCGAGCCAGGTGGCATAGGCCGGGATGTCGTGCAGGCGGCGCAGGCCGGCGGCCGTCACCTGATTGCCCGACCGGAAGTCGCGCAAGTCCGCGTGCCCGGCAAGGGCGGCGATGGCGCCGTCGCCCGACGGCGTGCCCATCAGGTCGACCGAGCGCAGACCGGGACACGCCGAAAGGTGCGCGAGGCCGGCGTCGGTCATCGACGTCCAGGCGAGGTTCAGCGACTCGAGCGCCGGCAGCTCGCCGAGGACCTCGAGCGCGCGATCGGTGAGGGCCCGGCACCCCGACAGGTCGAGGTGCGCCAGCCGAGGCAGGCGCGCGAGCAGCCGCACGCCCGCGTCGGTCAGGGCTGCAGACCCTTCGAGTCGGAGTGTCGTCAGGTGTGCCACGCGCGTGAGTCGCTCGAGCCGGGCGTCGGTCATCTGTCCGCCGCCGTGCACGCCCGTCAGCGACTCGTCGTCGAGCCACGCGACCAGTTCATCCCAGTCGCGCGTGCCGATCGCCGCGTCGAGCGTCTCGGTCGCCGACCCGTCGAACGCATGGAATGGCTTGACCGCCAGGTGAGCACCAGTCGTGGCTTCCACGGGGCCGACCAGCGCGGCCCACGTCGGGCGACCCTGGGCCCGCGCGACGAGCGTTCGCGCGTCGTCCAGGGAGATCGCGTCGTCGTCGGGCGCCTGCTCGGGACGTCCGAGGTCCAGGCGGACGTATCGCCGCATGGCATCGCGTGTGCGCCGGTGTCCGAAGTAGTCCCACACGATGGCGAGCGCGGCTTCGTCTGGCTGCGCGTAGGCGGTGACGAGCGCCTCAGCCACCTGGTGGTAGCGCCGCACGGCCGGTGGCAGTTCCAGGCGGGCCCTGAGCGATGCCCAGCCGTCGAAGCCGTGCTCGCGAGCCAGGGCGAACTGGACGTCTCGCAGGTTCGGATTGGCCGGGGGCTTCGGATGCCAGCGATCGAAGCGAGCGGCGGCCTCGGTGTCGCGCGCGCGAAGCGCCTTCAGCCAGCGCTTTGCTTCTCGGTGCAGGTGTTCGATGGTGGTGGCAGGGGTGACGTGTCGCGACATGGACCATCCTCCGGCATGCCTGGCGTCCGCGCGCACGTCGGGCGCCTCCCTCCTGCCCGACAGGGTCACCTTGTCGAGGCGGTGCTGGACGAAGCGAGCGTGCCGCCCGCGGGGGCGTCAGCCGAACAGCGCGGTGATGGGCTTGCCGAGGCCGTCGCGCGTCACGTAGACGGGACGCCGCTCCACCGTGTACGCCGTGTCGGCGGGAATGCCCAGCGCATGGAAGATCGAGGCGTGCAGGTGCTCCACCGGCACCGGGTTCTCGACCGTCGTGCAGGGACGTTCGTCGGCCGTCTTGCCGTATACGAACCCCTTCTTCACGCCCCCGCCGAACATCAGCACCGATCCCGCAGCCGTGAAGTGCCGGTGCATGCCGTAGTGTCGCGGGTCGCTCATCACGTCGGGGATGTTGATGGCCTGGTCCTTCACTTCCTTGCCGACCTTGCCCTCGGTGACCGCGTCACGCCCGAACTCGCTGGCGAGCACCACGAGCGTCCGATCCAGCAGGCCCCGTGCCTCGAGGTCGCGAATCAACTGCGCGATCGGCGCGTCGATCAGCTTCTTCATCGCCTCGGCGCGTGAGTGTCCGTGCTCGTGCGTGTCCCAGTACACGAACGGGATGTACTCCGACGTCACCTCCACGTAGCGGGCGCCGGCCTCGACGAGCCGGCGTGCCAGCAGGCAGCCCTGACCGAACCGGCCCGTGTCGTACGCGTCGAACGACGCCTTCGGCTCGAGCGACAGGTCGAAGGCCCTGGCGGCGGGGGAGCGCAGCAGGCGATCGGCGTTGTCGAGGGCGCGCACGAGCGACTCGCGCTGGAAATCGCTGCCGTACTGGTGCACGGGCTCCTCGGCCAGCAGGCGCTCGAACAACTGGCGGCGGCTCTGGAAGCGTGTCGCCCCGAGTTCCTTCGGCGGCCTGACGGCCGACGCCGCATCCTGCGGGTCCACGATGAGGAACGGCCCATGCTCGGTGCCGAGGAACCCGGCGGTGTGAAACGCCTTGAGCGTGCCGATCTCGCCGGCCCCTTCGACGGTCTGCCCGATGGTCACGAACGCGGGCATGTCGGGCTCGCGCGGCCCGAGCGTGCGCGAGATGACGGCCCCGATGTGCGGCATGGCCATCGGCTGCGGTGGCACGTAGCCCGTGTGCCAGTGGTACTGGTGCCGCGAGTGGAGGATGAAGCCGAGATCGGCCGCCTGGAACGTGCGGATCACCGTGCCCCGATCGATCACGCTCGCAATCTGCTCGAGCCCCTGCGTGAACTTGATGTGATCGACGGCCGTGTCGATCGTCGGGAACGTGCTCAGCACGTCGCGGATGGGCACACCGGGCGCGTAGGGGGTGTAGCGCTTCGGATCGAAGGTCTCGGTCTGCGCCATGCCCCCGGCCATCCAGAGCACGATCACCGCGTCGGCGGTCGCGCGGCGACGTGTCGGGCCCTGGGCCTGGAGGAGGGTCGGTTCGCGGCCCGCGAGCGCCGCGAGCGTGCCGGCCGCCGTCGTGCCCATGAACTGACGCCGGCTCAGGCGGGAGTAGATGCGCCGCTCTTCGCGGCTCAGGCCCGCCAGCGTGGGATCCGGCTCGGCCTGGCCCGGATGTCCCTCGCGCCGCGTGTCGTGGTGGTACCCCATGTACGAACCTCAGTAGATCAACTGGAACTCGGGCTTCATCAGCAGGGCCCACAGCAGGTCGGCCACCCCGCCCGGTGCCAGCCGATCCGGCCGGCTCGCGTCCACGACAGCCTGCTCGGCCAGCGTGCGCTCGGCCGCCGTCGGCGCTCGCCCGAGGGCCTGCCAGAACACGTGGTCGACGAGCGCGCTGGCGGTCCGGGCCTGCTCGGGCTGCGGCAGGGGGCGCCGCCCGCCTGGCGGCAGGAGCCGGTCCAGATCGGGTTCGGCGTCGAACACGAAGAACCGCACGGCCGGATTCAGCGTCGCCCCGATCTCCGCGCGCGAGTTCGCCACGTCGACGATGCCCTTGAAGCGCACGAAGCCCTCGTCGCCGATGTCGTACCGCAGCATCGCGGGCGCGGTGACGTGCAGCGCAGGCTGGCCGTCGGCCTGCTCCACGCGCTCGACCTGCCCGACCGCCGGCGTGAGCGACGCCAGGGGCGTCTCGCGTCCCCGGGCGTCCACGAGCACGGTCTGCGACCAGATCGGTTGCACGCGCTCCGGCACGTTCGAGCCCGTGTCGCGCACGACGAGCCACAGGCTCCGCGCCGAGGAGATGTCGAGGTCGAAGCCGCGCGGCCTCGGCGCACGCCCGGCGACCGCCGCGGTGAACCGGCTGTAGGTGTCGGACTCGAGGTCGCCCGTGAGTCGGCGTGCCCCTCGCGCCAGCCATGTCGTGAGCACCTGGCCGTTGACCAGTTCCAGCGCCTGCGGCGTCGTCGCGTCGTCTGGCCGCGTGGAGATCACCTGGTCACGGATGGGACGACCCAGCGCACGCGTGAGCGTGGACGAGGGCGCCCGCCACTCGCGGCCGTGGACGCCGACCGAGCGTGGGTCCGAGTCGCGCCGCAGCGGCGGCATGCGCACGCCGCCGGCCGGCGGGCGTGGCGCCGGCGGTCCCGGCCACGTGCTCCACTCGCCGGTGATCGTCCCGATGGCGTCACTGAACTGCTCGGCGGTCAGTCGGCGGATCTCGGGGCCCTCGAACACGTAACCCTTGGCTGACGGCTCGGCGGTTCGGGCGACGGCCGGCATCTGGTACGCGCGCGACGCCATGATCGTCGCGATCAGGTGCTGCACGTCGTAGCCGTGTGCCACGAAATCACTGGCGAGCCAGTCGAGCAACTCCGGGCTCCAGGGACGTGTGTCCATCTCGTCCGAGCTGGCGACGATGCCGCGGCCGAGGAGGCGCTCCCAGACGCGGTTGACCAGCGTGCGGGGCAGGCGGCCGTTCTGCGGGTCGGTGAACAGACGCGCCGCCGCGGCACGACGGTCTTCGAGGCGATCACTGCGCGGTGCGACCTGCAGTTCCGGGAACGGGAAGACGGGGCCGGTGTATTCGTCGCGGGCCACGTCGCAGCGATACAGGCGCAGGCGCGGTTCCGGCGAGAAGTAGGCGGCCAGGCCGTAGGCGTCCTTCAGCTTCCAGCGGTTCACGAAGCTGTCGTGGCACGCGTTGCACTTCATGTTCACGCCCAGGAACACCTGCGCGGTGTTCTGCGAGGCCTGCATCCAGGGCGTGACGGCTGCGCTGGTCTCGCCGCGCCAGTTGACGCCGGTCAGGAAGCCCACCGGCGCGTCCTGTCCTGCGGGGTTCAGCAGCGCCGACACGAACGTGTCGTACGGCCGGTTCTCGCGCAGCGCCTGCAGCAGCCACGGCGTGATGCTCTTGCGGCCATCGCGCTCGGCGAAGTAGTTCACGCCGTCCTCGTTGCGCAGCAGGTCGTTCCAGAACGTGATCCAGTGCTCGGCGTACCTGTCGCGGTCGGCGAGCAGCTGCGCGACCAGGCGCGCGCGCTTGTCTGGGGCTTCGTCTGCGAGGAATGCCTGGAGCTCGGCCGGTGCCGGCAGCAGGCCCCACGCGTCGAGGTACACCCGCCGCGCGAACCGCGCGTCGTCGACGACCGTCGGGGCCGCGGGAGCGCGACCGCTGCGCGTCAGGTACGCGGCCACGATGCGATCGACGGGGGCGTCCCATGCGGGCCAGGTCGGCGGGGGCACTTCGGGGCGCGTGAGCGTGAGCGGCGCATCCCAGGGTTGCGGGGCCGGGGGCGACGTCGGTGTGGCGCGGGCGCCTTCGTCGATCCAGCGGCGGATGATCCCCAGTCGCTCCGCGTCGAGCGGGTCCTCGTCCTTGGGCATCGAGGGCTCGACCGCGCCCGTGAGGCGCTCCATGAACAGGCTGCGGCGGCTGTCGCCGGGGCGGATGCCTGCGCCGCTGCGTCCGCCCTCCAGCAGATCCTCGTAGGTGGCGACCGAGAGCCCGCCCTTGCGTGTCTCGCTGTCGTGACAGTCCTCGCAGTATTCGACGAGGATGGGCTTGACCTGCGTGACGAAGTCGATGGTGCCGGTCGCGGTCGAGGCGACGGCGCCGACGGGGCTGGCGGTTCCCACCGGCAGCGGGGCAGGGGCCTGCGCACGCAACACCGTCGCCGCCAGCCAGACCACGCCGGCCCCCACGAGTCCTCCCCGGAGCATGGCCCCAGAGTACCCCGACCCGCGGCCGGCCGGGCGTCAGGCCTGATCCGGCGGCGCGTCGCGGCCGACGCCGAGGGCATCGGCCACCCGGTTGATGTAGTTGAACCAGGAGGCGATCAGCGTGATCTGCAGGATCCCGCGGTCGTCGAAGCCCACGGCCCGCAGGCGGTCGTGGAACGCCGGCGAGATGCGCGTGGCATCGCGCGTGATCTGCTCGACGTACTCGAGCATGACCCGATCCTGGTCCGACAGCGGCGCCGACCGGAAGTCGGTCTCCAGCGCAGCCACGAACGCATCGTCCAACGTCACCCTACGCAGAAACTCTGCGTGCGACTCCAGTCAATACTGGCACCTGTTGGTCGCCGAGACGACCGTGGTGATCATCTCGTGCTGCCGGCGGGTGAGCGGCAGATCGGGCGCCATCATCGCGCCGAACGCCGCAAAGGCGTGGTGGAGCGCGTCGGGAATCAGCGAGTGCGATGCGACGATGCCGTCCGTCTGCGCGTGGTGCGGGTGCGTGGGGGTGGCGTACTCGATCGGGTAGAGCTGCTGCTGCGCCTCGCGCGCCTTCCGCAGGGCCTCGTTGTCGTCGAACGGAACCACGGTGATCCAGGTCATGGCAATGCCTCGCGGGGATGATACTGGCGCACGACGCACAGCGCATAGCGCATGGGGCATGGCGCATAACGCATAACGCATAACGCCGAACCGCTGAGGTGGGGCGCGGTCTCCGACCGCGCCGTGCGGCGGTAAGCGCAGACGGACCGCTCGGCGAGCGGTCCCTACCGGCCCAGGGAGTGGTGATGCGCTGGGCATCAGGCCACAGGCTGCGTGAGGACGGGTAGGGTGTTGACTGTAGGCTGAAAGCTGCTCAAGGACGCCGAACCCGACCATACCGCTACCCGCTACCCGCTTCCCGGTACCCCGTACCCGGTACCCGGCACCCGGCTCTTCCCCTTATGAACCTCTCCCGCTTCCCCCGCCGGCGCTACAGCGCCGGGCCGACACCCCTCGAGTGGCTCCCGCGCTTCACCGACGCGTTGGCCGCGCAATGCCCGGCGGGTCATCGTCCGGAGATCTGGGTCAAGCGCGACGACCAGCTCGGCCTGTTCCCCGGAGGCAACAAGACGCGCAAGCTCGAGTTCCTGGTCGCCGATGCGCTCGCGCAGGGCGCCGACACGCTCGTCACCTGCGGCGCGCCGCAGAGCAACCACTGCCGCATCACGCTGTCGGCGGCGGTCAAGGAGGGGCTCCGCTGCCGCTTCGTGATCGAGGAGCGCGTGCCCGGCAGCTTCCGGGAGGACGCGAGCGGCAATCACTTCCTGTTCCGCCTCATGGGCGTCGAGTCGCTGCGCGTGGTGCCGGCGGGCACCGACATGGCCGCGGCGATGCAGGAGGACGTGGACGTCCTCGCGCGTCAGGGGCGTCGCGGCTACGTCATCCCGGGTGGTGGATCGAACGCGATTGGCGGACTCGGCTACGTCGCGTGCGTGCAGGAACTGCTGCAGCAGACCTTCGACCTCGGCGTGCGCGTGGACCACGTGATCGTGGGGTCTGGCAGCTCGGGCACGCACGGCGGGATGCTGGCCGGGTTCCTCGGCCATCGCCTCGACATCCCGTTGACCGGCATCGGCGTCAGTCGCGACCCTGCCGATCAGGTGCCGCTCGTGCAGCGCGAGGCTCAGGCCGTGCTCGACCTGCTCGGGGTAGAGGCGACGGTGCCGGCCGACGCCGTGCGCTGCGTCGGCGGGTACTGGCAGCCGAAGTACTCGGTGCCCAATGCGCGCATGGTCGAGGCCGTGCAACTGCTGGCCCGCACCGAGGGCCTCCTGCTCGATCCCGTCTACACCGGGAAGATCATGGCCGGCCTCATCGGCCTGGCGCGGGCTGGCCACTTCCGCGACGGCGAGCGCGTGCTGTTCATGCACACCGGCGGCCTGCCAGGCCTTTTCGCCTACGAACGCGAAGTATTGGGACAGGTCGACGTCGCCCCCTGACGGGGGGCAACGACAATGCCGGGATGCCGGGAGTGCCGCGAATGCCGCACCATCGCGGTAGGGACGGTTGGCCCAACCGTCCGTCACCTCACATGCAGCCAATCTTCGTCCTGGCGTCCACGTCGGGAGAGAGTGGTACGCGGACGGACGGCTCGCTTGCCCCGAGCGAAGTCGAGGGGGCGAGCCGTCCCTGACGGTTCAGCGACAGACGATGTCGCCGTCGTCGACGGCGCGGCCGAGCAGGGCGCCCGCACCGGCGCCGATGATGGTGCCCAGCGTCTTCGAGCCCCCGGGCGCGATGACGTGGCCGAGCACGCCACCCGCGATGCCGCCGATGATCAGACCGGTCGTGCCATCGTCGCGCCTGCAGTAGTAGCGGTCGTCGGAGCCCCGGTAGATGCGATCGTTCCGGCCCATGCGGCGCGGCGGGTACTGGCCGTAGGGCCCGTACGACGGGCGGTAGTACCGCGCGGCATCCCAGTAGGCCGGGCTCATTGGGCGACGGGTGTCGTAGCGATCCCGACGATCTTCACGGCGATCCCGGTAGTCCTCACGCCGGTCGCGCCGGTCTTCACGCCGGTCGCGCCTGTCCTCTCGGCGGTCCCATCGGTCCTCGTAGCGGTCCCAGCGACCCTGACCGGCAGCCAGCGCCGGGGCGGGGAGGAGGCCGAACTGCGCACCGAGGAGCGCGGCGACGACGGCGAGCTTGATGCGGTACATCCCAACCCTCCATTCGAGCGGGTCGGAGCGACCCTGCCAGGCCGAACTGCAAGCCCGATGCCGGAGTCCTGGTCGGAATCTGGCCCCGAGGTGCCACATCGGGGCGACAGCCGAAGCGGACCCCGAGGACGACGGCCGCTGCCGGGCGTCCTCCGACGGGGGCATGGGTGGCGCATGGCGCATGGCGCATAGCGCACGACGCGGCCTGCAGCCTGCCTGTCGGCGCCTCCCGCAACCCGCCTCCCGGTCGGAGCGGGCGTCGCAGCATCGCAGCATCGCGGCATTGTGCCCGTCCCAGTCCCCGGCCCCCGGGTCACGTATCAGATCGCCACCCCGTGGCGTACTGTTGTGTGCCCTCGGTCCCATGGGCGGGCCGGGCGGTTTCATGTGTCCACGGCAGTGTGCTGAAGGAGCGTCTTGATGAATCGTCTGCAGTCTCTCACCCGCGGTCTTGTGGTTCTGGCGCTCCTGGTCGTCCCCGCAGGAGCCTGGGCCCAGGTGGTCCAGGAGGCGCCCAAGCCCTTCGAGCCGGTGAGCGGCCAGGCGGGCAAGGACGTCGTGTGGGTGCCCACCCCGCAGGCGACGGTCGACAAGATGCTCGAACTCGCCCGGGTCGGCCCGGGCGATCACGTCATCGACCTGGGCTCGGGCAACGGCATCACGGTGATCACCGCGGCCAAGCGGGGGGCCACGGCGCAGGGCGTCGAGTTCAACCCCGACATGGTCGCGCTCTCGCGCAAGCTGGCGCAGGAGGCCGGCGTGGCCGACAAGACGTCGTTCGTGCAGGGCGACCTGTTCGAGGCCGACCTGTCGAAGGCCACGGTCATCACGCTGTTCCTGCTGCCCGACATCAACCTGCAGTTGCGCCCCAAGCTGCTCGACCTCAAGCCCGGCACACGCGTCGCCTCCAACTCGTTCACGATGGAGGACTGGGAGCCGGATGCCCGCGAGACGGCCGATCCGTGCACGTCCTGGTGCACGGCCCTGCTGTGGATCGTGCCGGCGAAGGTGGCGGGCACGTGGCAGCTCGGCGGGCAGTCGCTGACGCTGACGCAGGAGTTCCAGATGGTGTCGGGCACGCTCGGCTCGACGCCCGTGACGGCCGGCAAGCTGAAGGGCGACGAGATCACCTTCACGGCGGGCAGCCGGGTCTACACGGGTCGCGTCAGCGGCGACCGCATGAGCGGCGCCGACTGGTCCGCGACGCGCGCGCGATGAGGTGACGGCCGGGCCGGCCGACCCTGCCGGGCTCGCCGGCCCCCGTATAATCGCGGCCATGAAGCACCTCATGTTGCTCGTCGCGACCGTGGTGGCGTTTGCCGCCGCGTCGCCGTGGCCGCTTGCCGTTCATGCGTCACGCCAGGAGCAGCCAGTCGATGTCGCCGGCAAGTGGGCGCTCACCGTCGAGACCGCCGCCGGGACCGGGACGCCGACCATCGAGTTCCAGCAGGACGGCGAGGCGCTGGCCGGAACCTACTCGTCGCAGGTGTTCGGCGAGCAGAAGATCACGGGGACGATCAAGGGCAACGCCATCTCGTTCGGGTTCACCGGATCCGTCCAGGGCACCACCGTGACCGTCACGTACACGGGCACGGCGGATGCGACGACGATGAAGGGCAAGGTGACGGTGGGCGACATGGGCGAGGGCACGTTCTCCGGGAAGAAGCAGTAGGTCCGCGCGCCCGCGACACTGGCTGCGTGGCGCGCGAATGCCGAGACTGTCGCGATGCTGGGAATGCTGGAGCGTCCCCGGTTCCCTGTTGCCGGTTGCCCGTTGCCGGCTCCCGGTTCCGGCATTCCGGCATCGCAGCATCGCGGCATTCCTTCTCATGCGCGCCGCATGCCGTCCACGGCGCGGTCCCCCTACCGATGCGAGGGCACCTTCGCCCTCAGCTCCTCGAACCAGTTGGTGATGAGGCCGACGTGCGTGATCGGTCGCGGCGTGCGGCGTGGGCGCCCCTGGGCCGCGAAGAACCGCCGGCCGTCGGCGGCGAGGTCGAAGCACCTGACGGGTGCACAGTCGATGAAGGGATCGGCCGGATCGAATCGGAACAACGTCCTGGGACGCCCGATGCGCACGACTGGCCGCGTCTCGACATCGGCGACCGACATCGACAGCCGACCGGCCGCATCCGGCGGGTAGCCGATGAAGAAGATCTCCCGGCCATCGGGATGCCACGCTGGGCTCTCGCCGCCATCGATCGACACCTGGTGCGGGGCGCCCGGTCCCGGGTACGGCCGGACATAGACCTCGAAGCGACCGCTCTCGTCCGACCCGTACGCGAGCCAGCGCCCATCGGGCGAGATCTCCGGCCACCATTCCCGGTGTCGCGTCTCCCCCAGCGGTTGCGCGGCCACACGCCCATCGGCGGCCGACACGACGACGATGTCCTCGCCCGCCCGACGGACCGCCGCGAGATGGCGGCCGTCCGGCGTCCAAGACGAAGGGACGTAGTCGCCCCGCAGGAGCACCTGCGGGGCAACCGAACCATCCGCCGGCTGCAAGGCGATCGACCGCACGCCGCCGTCGACCCAGGCGAACGCGAGTCGTCGGCCATCAGGCGACCAGCGCGGAAAGAAGACGTCCACCCCACGAGCGAGCAGCGACAGCGTGCCGCGGTCGGTGGCAAACAGCCAGAGACCGTGCTCGCTGACGCCCCGGACGTGCAGGGCCACGCGGCGACCGTCGGGCGACAGGGCAAGCGCCCCGCTGTACGGGCGCGGCGGAGCCGGGAGTGGCGCTGCCTGACCCATGCGGTCCAGCCACACCAGATTGGCCTCGGGGTAGGGCGCCACGGGGCCCGCGATGACGGCCATCGCGCCCTGCGCCGAGATGGCGAACTGGCCGGCCCCCGTGATGTCGGCCCTGTCGTCGGCGGTCAGGGCCTGGGAGACCTGCTCGAGCACGGCCACGGCCGGTCCTTCGACCTCGAGACGGTCCGCGTCGAACGGCACCGCAAACAAGGTGCCTCGCCGCAGGAACACCAGGTGCCCGGTGGGAACGTACCGGGCATCTGCCGCATCCTGCAGGAGTCGCGTGCGCTCGCCGGTGGCGAACCGGTGGGCGACGATGTGCTCGTCACCCCAGGTCCAGTAACTGCGGCGCGCGGTGTAGAGAATGCCGTCGCCGCCCGGCAGCGGCGACGGAAGCACATGGTGCATCTCGCCGTCGCGGAGTGTCGTGACGGCCGTGACGGTCCCGTCCGGCGCGATCTGCCAGATTCGGCCATCGTCGAACCTGCCGAAGAACAGCCGTCCGGCCGCATCCCACGCCATGCCACCGGGTCGCTCGATGCGCGGCACCAGGTCGGTGGCTGGACCGCCGTCCAACGGCACCTTGCGGATCGTTCCCGCGGCCCAGAACGCCACCCACCGACCATCGGTCGAAACCGCGACCGTCTGGGCCCCTTCCGTGTGGGGCAGTGGACGGGCCTGGGTGCCGTCGAGCCGCCGCACGTAGAGTTGCTGGATGCCGCCTCGCCGACCGATGAACAGGAGCGCCCTGCCGTCGGGTGTCCAGGCGAGGGACGTCCGCGACCCGGCGGGTCCGAGAGCGGCATCTGCCGAGGCTTCGGCGTTGAGATCCTCCGCAGGATGGATGTCGAGGCTGAGCCGCGCCACCGGCGCGCGTGGCGCTGCCGGCCGCGCCACCCACATGCCGGCGATTCCGACCGTGGCGCCCGCGAGCGCCGCCACGGCCAGCAGGCCCGGTCGGGTGGAGGCGGGCGGGGCGGAGGGCTCGTCGTCCGTCCGGGCGATCGGGGGCAACTGGTGAGTCGCGGAGCCGACGCCGTCGCCGCGGCTCTCGGCCCGCGTGGTCGGCGTGAAGCGGTAACCGACCTTCGGGACGGTCTCGATCCATTGGTCCGCGCCCTCGCCGAGCGCCTTGCGCAACGTGGAGACCTGGAACGAGAGGTTGGCTTCCTCGACGAACGTGTCGGGCCACAGCGCGTGCAACAGCTCCTGACGTGACAGCACGCGCCCGCCGCTGCGCACCAGGAGCAGCAAGAGCTCGAAGGTCTTCGGCGCCAGGGCGACGGGCCGACCGTCGCGACACACCGCATGTCGGGCGACGTCGACGCGGACCGGCCCGAACGCGTACACGTCCACTGACGCGTCCGGATCGACGCTGTGGGGAGCGCGCCGCGGAGCCTCGGGCAGCGACATGGCTCGCGCCTGCTGGTCGGTGAGGGCAGCATTGTAGCGGGAATGCCGCCAATGCCGGGAATGCCCCGAACCCGTCCGCCGAAGCGTGAGGCGCGTAGGCGGATGCTGGGAATGCGGCAGCGAAGGCAGCCTGAAGCCTGAAGCCTACAGCCTACAGCCTACCTGTGGCCGGTTGCCGGTTGCAGCTCCGGCATCCCGGCATCGCAGCAGTTCCGTGCGCCGCCACCACTCGTTGCCCGCGCCTGGTCCCGGGCATAGACTGAACCCTCGATCTTCCAGGAGCTGACATGAGAGCCACGTGGACCGTGAACGGCCAGCGCCGCGACGTCGATGTCCCCGACGACATGCCCGTGCTGTGGGTGTTGCGCGACATCCTGAACCTGAAGGGCACCAAGTTCGGCTGCGGCGCAGGACAGTGCGGGGCCTGCACGATCCACCTCGATGGCGAACCCACGCGGGCCTGCCTGCTGTCGGCCAGCGAGGTCGGCACCCGGCGTATCACGACCATCGAGGGCATTTCGGCTGACGGTTCGCACCCCGTGCAGCGGGCGTGGGTGGACCTCGACGTGCCCCAGTGCGGCTACTGCCAGGCCGGGCAGATCATGGCCGCGGTCGCCCTGCTGAAGCAAAAGCCGTCGCCGACCGACGCCGACATCGCCGATGCGATGAGCGTCAACCTGTGTCGCTGCGGCACGTACCTGCGCATTCGCGACGCCATCAAGCGGGCCGCGGCATCGCCTCCCACGGCCGCGCCCTCCGCCGTCGCCAGCCGCCCGGGCGCACAGGAGGTGCGGTGATGGCCCCCGTTGCCCCGTTCGATGTCTCGCGACGCTCGTTCCTGCGCGTCTCGGCCCTGGCGGGCGGCGGCGCGATGCTCGCGTGGTACGCCGACGATCTCGTCGCCGTGCAGCCGGCACGGGGCCCCGGGGCGCCGCCCCCGGCCCGGCTCGTGCCGGCCTCGTTCGTGAAGATTGCTGCCGACGGTCGCGTGACCATCATGGCGAAGAACCCGGAGATCGGGCAGGGCATCAAGACGATGCTGCCGATGCTGATCGCCGAGGAACTCGACGTGGACTGGGAGAAGGTCACGATCGAGCAGGCCAGCCTGAACCAGGCCATCTACGGGCCGCAGCGCGCGGGTGGGAGCACCGCGACGCCCACCAACTGGGAGCCGCTGCGCCGCGTGGGCGCGGCCGGTCGGCAGATGTTCATCGCCGCGGCAGCCGCGCGCTGGGGCGTGCCCGCCGCCGAGTGCACGACGGCGCACGGCACCGTACGCCATGCGGCATCGAAGCGCACGCTCGGCTACGGCGAGCTGGCCTCGGCACTCGCGACACTGCCCGTGCCCGATCTGGACACGGTGCCGGTCAAGGCACCGTCGGAGTATCGAATCATCGGCACGCCCATCGGCGGCGTGGACAACCCCCGCATCGTCACCGGGCAGCCGCTGTACAGCATCGACTTCACGCTGCCGGGCATGCTGTGGGCCGCGTACGAGAAGTGCCCGGTGTTTGCCGGCAAGGTGAAGGCGGCCAACCTCGACGAGATTCGCGCGCTGCCCGGCGTGCGCAAGGTCTTCCTGGTCGAGGGCACCACCGAGCTGCTCGGCCTGCACGGCGGCGTCGCCATCGTCGCCGACCACTGGTGGGCCGCGCAGTCGGCGCGTGGCAAGCTGAAGGTCGAGTGGGACGAAGGGCCCACGGCGGCGGAGAGCTCCGAAGGGATCGCGGCCAGGGCGCAGGAACTCGGCGTCGCGGCACCGGGGTTCACGCTGCGTGCCGACGGCGATGCCGACGCGGCCCTCGCGTCAGCCGCGAAGGTCGTCGAGGCGCAGTACGCCTATCCGTTCATCGGCCACGCGCCGATGGAGCCGCAGAACTGCGCGGCGCAGTACCGCGACGGCCGCCTGGAGATCTGGGCCCCGAGCCAGACGCCCGAGACGGGGCGCGGCCAGGTGGCCAAGCTGCTCGGCATCCCGCCCGAGCAGATCACCGTCCACCTGCTGCGCGTGGGCGGCGGCTTCGGGCGTCGCCTCACCAACGACTACATGCTCGAGGCCGCGTGGATCGCGCGCGAGGTCGGTGGCGCGCCCGTGAAGGTGCTCTGGACGCGCGAAGACGATGTGCAGCACGATCACTACCGTCCGGGCGGCTTCCACTTCTTCAAGGCCGGGATCGACGCTACGGGCAAGCTCACCGCGTGGCGCAACCACTTCGTGAGCTTCGGCACGGGCAAGCAGTTCGCGCCGTCGGCGGGCATCTCGGGCGACGAGTTCCCCGCAGGGTCTGTCCCCAACTTCGGCTTCCACGCCTCGCTCATGCCGACGGGCATCCCGACGTACGCGCTGCGCGCGCCGGGCAGCAATGCCTTCTGCTTCGCATTTCAGTCGTTCCTGGACGAGATCGCGCACGCCGCTGGCGTCGACCCGGTGAAGCTGCGTCTCGATTTGCTCGACGCGGCCATCGCGGCACAGTCGGCGCCCACGCCGCCCAAGCTGCAGTTCGACCCGAAGCGCATGCGCGACGTGGTTGCGCGCGTCGCCGAGATGTCGGGCTGGGCGCGCCAGCAGAAGACCGCCGGCGTCGGCATGGGCATCGCGTTCCAGTTCAGCCACCGAGGCTACTTCGCCGAGGTGGCGCGCGTGCGCGTGGCCGACGGCACGAAGGTCAAGGTGGAGAAGGTGTGGGCGGTGGGCGACGTCGGTCGCCACATCATCAACCCGAGTTCGGCGGTCAACCAGGTGCAGGGCGGCGTGATCGAGGGCATGTCGCACGTGATGTCGTGCGAGATCACCTTCGAGCGCGGACGCGCGACGCAGAGCAACTTCCACGACTACGAACTGGTGCGCTACGCGGAGGCTCCTCCGGAGATCGAGGTGGACTTCATCCGGTCGGACAACTCGCCGACGGGCATCGGCGAGCCGGCGCTGCCGCCGAGCGTGCCCGCGATCTGCAACGCCATCTTCGCGGCGACGGGCAAGCGCATCCGCTCGCTGCCGCTCGCGAAGCACGGCATGACGTGGGGGGAAGCCGTCTAAAGGGGAGAAGGGTAGAAGGGTGGACGGCAGAACCGATCGAATGCGTGCCTGTCTGGTTGCTGTGGCTTGGTGTCTCATCGCCGTGTCGACGGCGTGGGCGCAGGAATCGCACGCGCCGTTTCGCACTCGTACCGAGGCCCGCAGCCTGATGGTCGCCGTGTCCAGTCAGTCCAGCGAGCCGTCACGCGATCTCACTGTCGACGACTTTCAGGTGCTCGTCGGCGGCCAGGCCGTGAGCCCGTTGACCGTGACGAAACTGACGGCCCCCTCGGCCGGGCCGGCAGTCCGGAGAGTGGACGGTGGCACGTCGGTCGACTGGGGGACCTCCTTCGGCGGCCGAATCGTCCTGGTGATCGTCGACGACCGGCATCGCGCCAGTGAGCTGTATGCCCGTCACCGTACCCGTGAGCTATTGGCGCAGCTGGTGGCGACGCTCTCACCGGCAGACTTCGTCGGCCTGCTCACAGTCAGCGGACGCCGACGCTACCACGTCGATTTCACCCTTCAGCACGATGTCGTGGTCGATGCGGTCCAGCGGCTCGCGCGAAGCGCTGCCGGGCCGCTGCCACGCGAGCACGCGCCGCGTGTCCTGGTGGATGTGCTGCGCGAAGCGGTCTCGCAGCTCGGGCGCATCGTGCATGCCCGCAAGCACATCATGCTCGTCAGCGACGGCGTGTCGCGTGACGACCTGGTCGCGGCGCAGCGAGAGATGGATCCCCGGGCCAGGGACCTCGTGCAGACGACGGGCTTTGCTCGCGTGCTGGACGATCTGCCCCGACAGGCCAGGCAGACCGGCGTCCGAATGTCGACGATCAGTACGGTGCCGCTCTACTCGCTGGATCGAGACCACCACGCGTTCCTCGCCGTCCTCGCCGACGGGACGCGCGGGGTCGCGAGTATCGGGACAGACCTGACACGAGACCTGGCGCGCCTGTTCGATCGCGATCCAGCCGTGTACGAGCTGGCATACGGACCACCTGCGACGCCGGGTACGACTGACGTCGAGGTACGCGTCCGGCAGCCCGGAACGGATGTCGCCATCCTGCCGTTCCGATCCGTGACATCCGTGGGCGCAGGCGGCCGACCCGCCGAGGGGCGACGCGACACCGGCGCCGACTTCTTCATCTCGTCGAACATGGCGGCCACCGTCTGGGCCAGGCCAGTGCAGTCATCACGAGGACGTCATGTGGACGTCACGATGAAGGTGACTGCCAAGGAGGCGGAGCACAGCACCTGGAGGCTCACGCTCGTGAGTCAATCGATGGAAGGGCGCCTTGTCGGCGCGACGTCAACGGACTGTGTGAGGCCCGCACTGCTGACGGCGGACACTGCCACGTTCACCGGGCGTGTCCCCAGGGAGCGAGGCCGCACTCACGTGCGAGTCGTACTGGAATCCTGCGCAATCGACCACACCGGCGGCCAGCACGTGGCGGGCGGGGTCGTCTACGTGGACGAGTAGTCGGGCCCTGCCCGCGTGCCGTGCGTCGCGGCGCAGCAGCAATCTGCCGAGTCGTTCTGCGGCGAAGCCACCCTTCACCCCTTCACCCCTTCCCCTCCTCTTCCTCCTTCCCCCTTCCCCCTTCTTCCATTCGATTCTGTCCTCACCCTTCTACTCTTCTACCCTTCTACCCTTGCCTTCGATCGTCTCCCGATAGTACGCCTCGTACATCGGCACCACCCGTTCGGTGGCGAACAGGGTGTGTACGCGCTCCAGCGCCGCGTCCGTCGTGCGGCGGTGCAGCGCCTCGTCGGTGAGCAGGGCCACGGCGCTGTCGGCCATGCCGTCCAGATCCTCCACCGGATGGAGGAAGCCGCCGACGCCGTGCACGATGACCTCCGGCAGCCCGCCGACGTCCGACGCCACGACGGGCACCTCGCACGCCATCGCTTCCAGTGCCGCAAGCCCGAAGCTCTCCTGCGCCGACGGCAACAGGAACAGGTCGGAGACCGAGAGCAATGGCACCACGCCCTCCTGCGCGCCCAGCACGTCCATCCGATCGGTCACGCCGAGCGACCGGCCGAGGCGGTGGGCCGTGCCCATCTCCGGGCCATCGCCCACCAGCAGCAGGCGGGCGGGCACGCGGCGGCTGATCCGCGCAAACACCTCCATCACGGCGTCGATGCGCTTGACCGGACGGAAGTTGGACATGTGGATCACGAGCTTCGTGTCAGGGTCGCGCGTGAAGCGTTCCCGCAGGCCGGGCTGGGCGACGCGGCGATAGACGGCGCCGTCGAGGCAGTTGGGAATCGTGGCGATCGCGCGGCGCACCCCCAACTGCTCGTGCGTGGAGAGGCGCAGGCTGTCGGACACGGCGGTCACGCCGTCGGACTGCTCGATCGAGTGCGCGACGATCTCCGAGAACGACGGGTCGGTGCCCACCAGCGTGATGTCGGTGCCGTGCAGCGTCGTCACCACGCAGGGCGGCGGTGCGTCGCCCGTGGACGCGAGCACCTGCTGCGCCAGCAGCGCGGCTGTCGCGTGAGGAATCGCGTAGTGCGCATGGATGACGTCGAGGTCGAAGTCGCGCGCCACGTGCACGACCTTGTTGGCCAGCGACAGCACGTACTGGGGCTCGCGGAACAGCGGGTAGCTCGGCGTGTGGACCTTGTGGAACGAGAGGCCGGGGTGGAACTCGCCCAGGCGGAACGGGATCTCGGTGCTGATGACGTGCACTTCGTGCCCGCGATCGGCGAGCGCCTTGCCGAGTTCGGTGGCCACGATCCCGCTGCCGCCCACCGAGGCGTAGCAGATGATGCCGATCTTCATGGGCGCGATCCCGGGACGGTTGCCTCGTCGCGAAACACGGTCGTGCGCAGCAGCGGGTCGCGGACGACGAGGCCCTCGGCCCTGGCGACGCCGGCCACCGCGCCGAACTGCGCGTCGCGGCTCTCGATCAACTGCCTGAACGTCGGCGCCGTGAGGCGCGTAGGCGCGGCCCCGGGGTCGGTCGGCACGAACTGGCTCCGGTAGCAGTCCAGCGCCCGCTGCTTCACGTCGTAGTCGGCCGAGACGTCGACGACGAACGACGGGGTGCCGGTGTCGTTGATGAAGTAGGCGCAGACCCAGTCGGGCCGCCAGGCGTCGCCGCCGGCGTCGTAGCGCCGCAGGCCGGCGTTGAACACCGCCTCGATCAGCAGCCGGTTGGCCGCGACGTGATCGGGGTGGCGGTCGACCCCGTGCGGGATGGCGATCGCACGCGGTCGTGCCTGCCGGATGTGGCTGGCGATGGCCCTGACGTGGTCCGGGTGGCCGAGCGCGCGGTCGGGCAGGCGCAGGTTCACGCGCCACACGGCGCCGAGCACGGCTCGCGCCGCTTCGCCCTCGGCGAGGCGCTCGTCCACCGTGCCGTTGGTGCCCATCTCTCCGGCCGTGAGGTCGCAGAGGCCGACGCGAAAGCCGAGGCGCACGTGTTTGGCCACGGTGCCGCCGAAGCCGATCTCGATGTCGTCCGGATGCGCGCCGAAGGCGAGCAGATCCACCGGGTCCATTGGGCTCCTCGATATGCCGCCGGGCCGCGCCGCGGCGGCGAGAGTGTTGGTCAGCGCGCCTCGGTCAGCCGCAGTGACGATCCGACGCGCCGGAAGACCGCGTCCAGCCCCGCGGCGTCGCGCTCCGGGGCGATGGTCAGGTAGTAGAACAGCGTGCCGTCGGCTAGGAACGTGGTGTACACGGTCACGCGCTCCTGGCCGCCGAGTGGCGACGGGTTGACGAGCGGGGTCGCGATGGCCGAACGGTTCGACATCCGCACGGACTGTTGCGAACCGGCCAGGCGCAGGTCGGGATTCTGCTGCGCCACGGCACGCAGCCACGCGTTGGTGGCGGCCTGGAGGTCGCGCGTGCTGGCGCGCGAGACGCCGAACTCGACGCCGTGCGTGAACACCGTCTGGCCGTTCAGGGGGCCGTAGCCGTTCTGGGGCACGGCCTTGATGCTGCTGCTGGAGCGCAGGACGGTCCAGTTGGACGGCACGGCGGCCTCGAACACGCCGCCGCCGTTGATGGCACGGTATTGTCCCGATGGCGCCGGCACGGGCTCGCCCGGTGTGCCGACGGCCGCCGGGGCGCCACCGTCGCCGGTCCCACGCGCCTTCGCCAGTTCCGCCATCGACGTGGCTGGCGGTAGCGACGCGAACGCGGACTTCACCGTGGTGAAGCCGCGCTCGTCGGCTGGTGCCGCGATCGTCAGCGTGTCGGCCTCGCGCGTGATGTACTGCGTGCGGTTGCCGGGATCGGGGTGGCTGCTGAGCCACTGCGGCCCGCCGCCCTCGCTCCGCGACTCACGGGCAATCGTTTCGAACATGCGCGCGAGCGCCCGCGGGTCGTAGCCCGCGCGCGCCATGATCTGCGCGCCCAGCAGGTCGGCCTGCTTCTCGAAGTCGCGGCTGTACTTGAGCAGCAGCGTACCGAGGCCGAACTGGCTGGTCTGCGCAATGGCCGACCCCGCCGCGCCGCCGACGATCGCCCCGCCAATCATCCCGGCCGCCTGGCCGAGCTGCAGCCAGGGGTTCTGAGCCTTGGTGGCGTTGGCGGTGCCGTGCCGCAGCAACACGTGCGCGAGTTCGTGGGCCATCACGCCGGCCACTTCAGCCTCGGAGGCTGCGGCGTCGAACATGCCGCGGTGGACGAACATCGGCCCCCCCGGCAGCGCGAACGCGTTGATCTCCTTCAGGTTGACCGGCGTGAACGAGTACTCGTAGACCGGCTCCTTCAGGTTGGCGGGCGCCGCATCGACGAGGCGATCCCCGATGGCGTCGAGGTAGCGCGTGATGCGCTCGTCCTTGATGACGGGATACTGCTGCCGGATCTCGGCCGCAGCCTCACGCCCGAGTTCGACGTCCTGCTGCGGCGTGTACTTGTTCTTCGGCAGCTTGATGGTCGTCTGGGCGAGCGCGCCGGCGCTCGCCAGGGTGGCCGCCACGACGAGTGCCGCGGCGCGTGTCGCTCGGGTCGGACGCATGCGCGATGGGGTCTCCCGTGACAGCCTACACGGACGCCCCTCAAGTAGGTAGGGACCGCCGGCCCGGCGGTCCGTCACCCGCTGTCCCAGCGGTCCGACACACGCCGGCCCGGCGGTCCGTTCCTGCGGGTGGGGGCAGGCTGCCCCAACCGGCACAGCCCTCCCCCCTCGACCGGATGGTCATCGACGCCGGCTTGCCGTAGGCTGCCCGGGTGAGGCAGCGGTACCGGAAGACCTGGCCCGTGGCCGCCGCAGCCCTCGTCGGGCTGATGGTGCTGATTGCCGCATCCGTGCTCGCGACGGCACGCCGGGCCGACGAGATCTACGCCGAACTCGATGCCCTGAACGGGCACCACCGGCAGATCGAGGCCAAGCTGCGCCGGCTGCGGTCCGACGTCCACCTCTCGGGCATCTTCATCCGCGACTACCTGCTCGATCCCGATCGCAGCCACGTCGCGGCCTATCGCGCCGAGCTGACCCGGCTGCGCGCCAGCCACGCGGCGGCGCTCCAGGAACTGCGCGACCTGACGCGCGACGAGGGGGTGGTGCCGATCGCCACCCTGGCCAGCCGCGTGGACGACTACTGGGCCGCCTTCGAGCCGGTCTTCGACTGGTCGCTCGTGCAGAAGGTCCTGCACAGCGCCACGTTCCTGCGGCGCGAGGTGGTGCCGCGCCGGGAGGCCGTGCTCGGCATCGCCGAGGAGATCGAGCAGCTGAACGATGCCAACCTGGCCGCGCAGCGGGCGGCGGTCGCGCGGCGGCAGGAAGCCTTCCGCGCAGAGATCCGCCGCATGTTGTGGCAGACGATGATCGCGGGCCTGGCCGTGTCGCTGATTGCGGTGCTGCGCCTGCGCGTGGCCGAGCGCCGCTCGCAGGAACAACAGGCTCGCGCCGAGGAGGCCGAGGCGCAGTTGCGGGGCCTGTCGCACGGCCTGGTCGAGGCTCAGGAGGAAGAGCGCCGCAAGCTCTCGCGCGAGCTGCACGATCACGTCGGCCAGATGCTCACCGCCCTGCGGATGTCGCTCGCGCGTGCCGGGCGGGCCGATTCCAGCCACCGCCGTGACGCTGCGCTGGCCGACGCCCGTTCGCTCGTGGACGAACTGCTCCAGTCGGTGCGCGATCTGTCGCTGGGGCTCCGGCCCAGCATGCTCGACGACTTCGGGCTCACGCCTGCGCTCGAGTGGTTGGTGCGCGACACCCAGCGGCGCTCGAACCTCGCCATCGGTCTGGCGGTCACCGGTCCGGCCGCGACACTCGACGATGAGGTCCGGACCTGCGTCTACCGCATCGTGCAGGAAGCCCTGACCAACTGTGTGCGGCACGCCGCCGCGCGTCAGGTGGCCGTGACGGTGGCCGTCGACGGGCGCGAGGTGCTGGTGGAGGTGCGCGACGACGGGTGCGGCCTGCCCGACGGCGGTCGCGCGCGGGGGCTCGGCCTGCTCGGGATCGAGGAGCGCGCCCGCGAGCTGCGGGGGGCGTTCGACGTGCGGCCTGCCGTGGGCGGTGGTACGCAGCTGCGCGTGCGGTTGCCGCGGCGCGCCGTCGATGTGCCGGAGGAGGCGCCGCATGCGGCTGCTGCTGGCTGACGACCATGCGCTCGTGCGTCGCGGCATGCGTGCGCTGCTCGAGGCCGAGCCCGGCGTCACCGTCGTCGCCGAGGCCTCCGACGGGCTGGAGGCCGTGGGCCTGTGCGAGGTGCATCGGCCCGACGTCGTCGTGCTCGACGTCGCCATGCCCCGTCTGTCGGGCATCGACGTGGCCGAACGCGTCCGCCGCATCACGCCACCGCCGCACGTCGTGATGCTGAGCATGCATGCCGACGAGGCGTACGTGCTGCGCGCGCTGCAGGCTGGCGCGCAGGCGTACCTGCTGAAGGATGCCACCGACGAGGACCTGCTGCCGGCGCTGCGCGCCGTCACCGCGCACCGCCGCTACTTCAGTGCTGCGGTCAGCTCGCTGCTGGCCGAGGACTTCGTGGCGCAACTGCAGCGTCGCGGGTTGAGCGACTCCTACGAGCTGCTCACCGACCGGGAGAAGGAAGTGCTGTTCCTGCTCGCGCAGGGACGCACCAACAAGGAAGTGGCCGCGACACTCGACATCGGGGTGTCCACCGTCGAGACCCACCGCGGCAACCTGATGCAGAAGCTGTCGTTGCACAGCACCGCCGAGATCGTGCTCTACGCGGTGCGCAAGCGGCTCATTCACTGACACACGTGTCTGGCCGAGGCCCGGCCGCGCACCGAGGCCCGGGCGGCCGAACGAGAACCGACATGTCCCGAACGTCACGCGTCCTGCTGGAGTACCTGCTGCTGGTGGGCCTGCCCGTCGGCGGCGTGCTCGTGGCGCTCCGCCTCGGCGAGGGACTCAGCGCCCTGCCGGGCCCGCCGTCCGTCGGGCCGGCGGGCGCGCCGGTTGCCGACCACGTGAGCCTCGCCTGGCTGATCCTGTCGGTGGCCGTGCTCGTCGCCTGTGCCCGCGTGGCTGGCGTGGCCGCGCGCGGCCTCGGGCAGCCGCAGGTCGTGGGCGAGATGGCGATGGGCATCGCCCTCGGCCCGTCGCTGCTGGGCTGGCTGGCGCCTGGGGTCACGGCGACGCTGTTCTCGCCCGGCAACCTCCCGCACCTGCACACCCTGAGTCAGCTGGGCCTGTTGCTGTTCATGTTCCTGGTGGGCCTGGAGTTCGACCTCCGGCGCCTGCGGCATCTCGGGCACACGGCGGTCCTGGCCAGCCACGCGAGCATCACCCTGCCGATGCTGCTCGGCGTGGGGCTGGCGCTGTTCCTCTACCCCCGGGTCTCGACGGCCGACGTCGCGTTCCACCAATTCGCCCTCTTCATGGGCACTGCGATGAGCGTGACGGCCTTCCCCGTGCTGGCACGCATCCTCCGCGAGCGCCGCCTGCACGACACGCCGCTCGGCGCGGTCGCCATCGCGTGCGCCGCGGTAGACGACGTCACCGCGTGGTGCCTGCTGGCCGGCATCGTCGCGCTCGTGCGCGCGTCGGAACACGCGCTCCCCCTGCCCTGGATGCTGGCCGGCCTGTGCGCGTTCGTCGCGGTGGTCACGCTGCTGCGCCAGCGCGTCCTCGGCGTGTTCCTGGCCCGGTACCAGCAGCGCGGCTGGTTGACCGACGACTCGGTGGCCGTGCTGCTCACCGTGGTGATGCTCGCGGCCGTGGCCACCGAACTGATCGGGCTGCACCTGCTGTTCGGCGCGTTCTTCGTGGGCGTGATGCTGCCCAAGACGGACGCGTTCGTCGACGCCATCGCGACGCGCTTCGAGCTGGTGGCGACGACCCTCCTGCTGCCCATCTTCTTCGCCTACACCGGCCTGCGCACCGAGATCGGCCTCATCACGGGCGTCGACATGTGGATCTACTGCGGGATCATCCTGGCGCTGGCCATCGTCGGCAAGCTGTTCGGATCGGCGATTGCCGCCCGCGTGTCCGGACTCCCATGGCGCGACGCGACCGCCCTCGGCATCCTGATGAACACGCGCGGGCTGATGGAACTCGTCGTGCTGAACATCGGGCTCGATTTGGGCATCATCTCGCCCGGCGTGTTCTCGATGCTGGTGGTCATGGCCCTGGTGACCACCTGCATGACCACGCCCCTGCTGACCCGCGTGCTGGCGGCCGACCAGCGGTATCGGGCGCCGGTGCTGGCCGGCACCCCGGTGAGCCGACACTGACCGACACCACACGACTGGACCGGGTCAGTCCTGGACGTCCCCGTCGACGGGTGTGTCCATCGCGGCCAGTCGCGCCTGCCGCTCCACGTCATCGGGTGTGGCGACGTGTGACGCGGCACGGTGGGGATCGAAGCGGCCCGTGGACAGGTAGCCGGCGGCGATTCCGACCGGCACCCAGGGCTGCACGAAGGCCAGCGGCACCGAGTACTTCTTGACCCGCAGGAACGACTCGAGGATGCCGCGCGTCCGGACGCTCTGGGGGCGGTTCCCCGGGATCTGCGGGATGAGGTACACGGCCAGCTGGGTCTCGGACTTCCGGCTGCCGTATCGCGCCAGCGACCGGGCCACCTGCTTGGGCGTGGTCACGCCGAGGTCCGCAATCAGGCTGCTGCCCAGCGCGCCGGGGTAGTAGTAGTCGTTCACGAGATCCCGCGCGAAGTCGGCGCAGTTGCGGAACAGGACGTTGAAGCGGCGACGATTGTCGCGCCGGTTCAGATCGGCAATCAGCCGATCGTCCTGCTCCGGCGTGGTTCGCACGGCGATGGCGATGATCTGGCGGTCGTAGGCGGCGCCAATCAGTTGCCGCCAGTGTCGGGTGGCCGGCGCGTCGCGGTCGGACACCAGGTCGCGCAGGTGCGTGCGTCGATAGGCCTCACGCATCGCCTCCACCGCTTCGGGCGACACGGTCGCCGGGACGTCGGCCGCCTGCTCCACGCCATACAAGTAGGGCATGAGCGGGATGGCCGCCCAGTCCACCGCGCCGAGCTTGTTGTAGCGGCTGATGACGGCGCCGGCCTCGCCCTCCCGGCAGCGGCGCAGGACGGTCGGCGTCTCGGCACAGACGCGCGTCAGGTACACGCCGACGTGCCCGGTGGGATTGAAGCCGGCGCCGCGGCCATACGGCTCGGCGAGCAGCAGCACGACGTCGGCCCTGGCGCCGGCCGCCGACGCGGCCAGCGCCGCCACCATCACGAACCAGGACACCGCCCAGCGCATGAGACCTGAGACGCTCGACCCGCTGCGGAGGTCGGCCCTCACCGTGCTGTACCCTGCTTCACGTGCGCACCATCCGGCTGTACGACGTCGCGCGCCAGCCACGCGACTGGATGGACATCGTACAACCTGGGCAGTTTGCCGTATTCGCGTCATACGTCGACGGCGGAGCCCCGTGCGATGCCGACGGCGTCCCCACGGGGCACGACGCTGCCGTGTGCACGCTCGCCGACTCGCTCGACGAGGCGGAGGCCTTCTGCCAGGCACGGGTGGAACGCCAACCCGCCGTGCGTTTCGACGTGTTCGACTCGGCCGGACGGAGTCGCCCGCCCCTCCTCACGGTCGTTCACCCGTCGCACCTGAGCCGCCTCGAGGGGAATGCCGGTGTCAGGCGCCGTAACCTGGTGGTCGCCGTCCTGCTGCTCCTGGCGGCGCCGCCGCTGGTCTGGATCGACTGGCGGTCCGGGGGGGCGATGGTGCTGCCGAGTCTCGCAGCGTTCAACGCGGTGCTCTTCGCGGCGCGCCTCCTGCAGCTCAACGTGGCGTACGCGGCTGCGGAACGACGACGACAGGAGCGTGTGCACGCCCACCACGGGGCCCCACCCGACCCGACGTGAGGCCGGGGCTCCTCTCGTGAGGGCGGGCGCCGCGAGGCACCGGTCGCCAATCGCGTCGGCGTATGATGCCCGCACGATGCCTGCCGGGCCTGGTCGCACACCTGCGTCGTGCACGCTCCTCCTGGTCGCGACCGTCGCCATGGGTCTGGCTGCCGTCGCCATGCCCGGCGCGGCGCCTGTCCAACGGAGGGTCATCTCGCCGGCTGGTGCCACCCTCGTGGGGCCGTACAGCCCCGGGATTCTGGCAGGCGACTTCCTGTATGTCTCGGGGCAGGGCGGACGCGACGCCCAGGGCCGCCTGCCCGACACGATCGAAGGGCAGACGCGCCAGACGCTGCGCAACCTGCAGGCCATCGTGGAGGCTGGCGGCCTCACGCTGTCGCACGTCGTCTACAGCCAGGTGTACCTCACCGACATGGCCCACCACGACACGGTGGACCGTGTGTGGCGCGAGTTCTTCCCGAGCGCACCGCCCGCCCGCGCGGTGCTCGGCGTCCACCGGTTGCCGACCGACATCGCCGTCGAAATCAACGCCGTCGCGTATCGCGACCTGTCGCGCCGCCGGACGATCGACGTCCCCGGCACGCGGGCGTCGCTGTCGTGGTCGCCTGGCGTGATGGCGGGCAACCGGCTGTTCCTGTCGGGCACGATGGGGACCGATCCCGCAACGGGCCGCGTTGCCGACGATCCCGATCGCCAGGTGGAACTCGCGCTCGACCACATGCGGCAGATTCTCGCCGCGGCCGGCCTCGACTTCCGCCACGTCGTGTTCGTGAATCCGTACCTGACCCGCGGCGCGTCGCGCCGGATGAACGACATCTACGCGAAGCACTTCGAGTTCGGCAACACGCCGGCCCGCGCCACCATCAGCGTGACGAGCCTGCCGCACGGCCACACCATCCAGTTCACGGGCGTGGCCATCGCCGATCTGTCGTTGCGACGTGCCGTCAGGCCGAAGAACATGCGGCCCAGCGCCACGGCCAGTCCCTGCGTGCTGGCCGACGACACGTACTACTGTTCGGCCAAGAGTGCCTTCACACCCGGGCCGATCGACGGACCGGCCGGCCTGCAGGGCATCTGGGTGGGCACCGTCGAGGGGCAGGTCCGCCAGACGATGCGGAACCTGCTCGACGGACTCGAGGAGGCCGGCCTGTCATTGTCGAACGTCGTCGCCACCAACGTGTACCTCGACGACATGGACGACTTCGCGCGCATGAACCGCGTCTACGCGCAGTACTTCCCGTCGAGCCCCCCGGCCCGCACGACCGTGGCGCAGGTGGCGCCCGTGGATCGGACGCCGCGAGACGACGGCACATACCCGACGCTCGAGCAGATTTCGCTGATTGCCGTGAAGTAGCCGCACAGGAGCCCCCGATGCACGACGACTCGATGACCGACCTCCCGCCCGATGGCGTCACGCGGCGCGACCTGTTCCGCATGGGGCACGCGTTTGCCGTGCCCATGCTCGTCGGCGGCGCGTCGGCTCGCGCGGCAGGTGCGCCTCCGCCCGGACCACTCACGCCCGGGCCGCAGATCTACCAGTCCATCGGCGTGGAGCCGGTGATCAACTGCCGGGGCACGTTCACGATCATCGGCGGGTCGGTGGAACTGCCCCAGGTGCGGGCGGCGATGGATGCGGCGTCGCGCTACTACGTGCAGATCGACGAACTCGCGATGGCCGTCGGCGAGCGGCTCGCGGCGCTCACGGGCGCCGAGTGGGGCATGGTGTCGTCGGGCTGCGCCGCGGGACTCAAGCACGTGACCGCCGCCTGCGTGACCGGCGGCAATCCCGAACGCCTGGTGCGCATTCCCGACCTCACGGGCTTCGAGAAGACCGAGGTCGTGAGCCCGCGCTACTCGCGCAACGTCTACGACGCGGCCGTCCGCAACGTCGGCGTCACGATGATCACCGTGGACACGCCCGAGGCACTCGAGCGCGCGCTCGGACCGCGCACCGCGATGATCTACCTCCTCGCTGGCGCCGAGTCGATGGCGGGCCCGCTGTCGCTCGAGAACATCGCGCGGGTGGCGAGGCCGAAGAACATCCCCATCCTGATCGACGCCGCAGCCGAGGGGCTCACGACACCCAACGTCCACCTGGCCGCCGGGGCCTCGATCGTGGCGTACAGCGGGGGCAAGGCGCTGTGCGGGCCGCAGTGCGCGGGGCTGCTCCTCGGCCGCAAGGACCTCCTCCTGTCGGCCTGGCAGGCCAGCGCCCCGCACCATGGCCCGGGCCGCGACAACAAGGTGGGGCGCGAGGAGACGCTCGGCATGCTGGCTGCCGTCGAGGCCTGGATGACGCGCGATCACGCCGCGGAGTGGAAGACGTGGCTCGGCTGGCTCGACACCGTTGCGAAGCGCGTCTCCACCATTCCGGGCGTCACGACGGCCGTGCGCGAGCCGAATGGCCTCTCCAACAGGAGCCCGTCGCTGGTGGTCAGCTGGGATCCCGCCGCACTGCACATCACGGGCCCTGAACTGGCCGAGCAGCTCGCGCGGACGAAGCCACGCATTGCCGTCGGCGCGGGCGGGCGGGGCAACGGCGCGTCCGATGGCACCACGTCGATCTCGATCACGGCGTGGATGATGCAGCCGGGCGACGATCGGGTCGTGGCCGATCGCCTGCACGCGGTGCTGTCGGCGACGCGTCAGCCGCGCTCCACGGCGATGAAGGCCCCCGCCGTGCAGATGGCCGGCCGCTGGGACGTGGACATCACGTTCCCGAGCAGCCAGAGCCGGCATGCCTGGTTCATCGAGCAGGACGGCAACTGGCTGAATGGCGCGCACCAGGGCGACCTCTCCGTGCGCGACCTCGCCGGCATGGTCGAGGGCAGCGACGTCGTCATCCGCAGCGTTGAACGTCGGCCGGGGAGTTCGGTGACCTTCACGTTCTCGGGCAGCGTGTCGGGCGACACCATGACGGGCCAGATTCACATGGGCGAGTATCTGACCGCCACGTTCAAGGCCGCGCGTCACGCCTCGCCGGCGCAACGCACGCGGATCACCGTGCCGCAGGGGCCGCCGCTGGCGACCTGAGGCCCGACACGACCCGTTGGCGGGGCATCAGCGACTCGGACGATCGGAGCGAGCCGCGGGCTTCCCGCACGCGCAGTCGACGCACCCGTGCTCGGCACACGTCCCGCACGACGCGATGACCTGCGATCGCAGTGCCTGCCGCGCCCGGAACACGCGCACGCCGGCGTTGCTGGCGGTCAGTCCGTGCGTGGCAGCGTAGTCCTTCACCGGCATGCCCCTGACGTCGATCGCCTGCAGCGCGTCGGCGTACTCGGGCTTCAGCGTCGCGGCGAGCCGTGCGACGCAGGCGCAGACCTCGTCGGCCACTTCGATCGGGGGCACCGCTTCGTCGAGCTCCGCGGCGAACCGTTCGAGGGCGCTGCCGGCCGCGGCCCGGCGGCGGTAGTGGTCGATTACCGCGTTGCGGAGGAGGCGGTAGAACCAGGCCACCGCCGACTCGTCGTCGCGCAGCGAGTCCACGTGCGTGATGGCCCGGCCGAAGGCCTCCTGGAGGAGGTCTTCGGCGGTCTCCCTTGACCCGACGCGCTTCTCGAGGAACCTCAGGAACACCCGATGGTTCTCGACCAGCGTGTCGATGGCCCCCCGCCGATCGGGGATGGCGTCGGGGTCTGGTCCGGTCTCGGCGCGGCTCATGCTGATACCTGGCAGCAGTCGCTGCCGCAGCAGGATGTGGAGGGGGCGAGCGTGGTCACGCCGGCCCCCTCGGTGACATACCCATCATAGCCGGCCGCGGCCAGCGCCTCGACGAGGGCGGCGGTCGCGGGGACCTGGTCGCCGATCGTCACCGTGGCCGTGCCACGCACGCGGTCCACTGTCACCTCCGCCACGCCCGGCACCGTGGCAAGCGCCTCGCCCACGTGCCGCTCGCAGGCCCCGCACGTCATCCCCTTCACGTCCAGCACCATCGTCGTCGCATTCATTGTCGTTCTCCGTTGGCGGCACCGGCATGGTGCCAGCATCCCGGCAGACGCAGCCGGCGGCCGCGCATTACGCGAGGCGTGCCGCGCGCAGCCGCAGGCTGTTGGTCACCACGCTCACGGAGCTGAACGCCATCGCTGCGCTCGCGAGGATGGGACTCAGAAGGACTCCAGCCACCGGGTACAGCAGGCCGGCCGCCACCGGGATGCCGACCACGTTGTAGACGAACGCCCAGAAGAGGTTCTGCTTCATCGTCGCCATCGTCTTGCGCGAGAGCGCGATGGCCGTGGCCACGCCGCCGAGGTCGCCGCGCATCAGCGTGACGTCGGCCGCCTCGATGGCGATGTCGGTGCCGCTGCCGATCGCCAGGCCGACATCGGCCTTCGCCAGCGCCGGCGCGTCGTTGATGCCGTCGCCCACCATCGCCACGACGTGTCCCTCGGCCTGCAGCCGCGCGATCTCCGCCACCTTGCCGTCGGGCAGCACGCCCGCGACCACGCGGTCGATGCCGGCCTCGCGGGCGATCACGTTGGCGGTGCGCGGGTTGTCGCCCGTCAGCATCACCACGCCGAGGCCCATCGACTTCAGTCGGGCGATGGCCTCGCGGCTCGTCGGCTTGATGGGATCGGCCACCGCGATGACGCCGATCACCCGGGGCACCGCTCCCAGCGCCGCGACGAACATCGGCGTCCGGCCTCGATCGGCCAGATCGCGCGCCGCGTCTGCCAGATCGCCGGGCTCCAGTCGTTTCTCCTCGAGCAGGGCCGCGTTGCCGATGGCCACCCACTCGCCGTCCACCTGAGCCACCGCGCCGCGGCCTGTGATCGACGTGAACCCGCTCACCGGCAGCAGCGCGAGGTCGCGATCGCGCGCCGCACGCACGATCGCATCGGCCAGCGGGTGCTCCGAGGCCACCTCGAGCGAGGCCGCGCGTGCCAGCAGCGTGTCGGCGTCGAGGCCCGCACCCTCTGCGACGACGATGTCGGTGACGGTGGGACGTCCTTCGGTCACGGTGCCGGTCTTGTCGAGCACGACGGTGGTGATCGACCCGGCGCGCTGCAAGGCCTCGCCGCCCTTGATCAGGATGCCGTGTGCGGCGCCGCGACCCGTGGCGACCATGAGGGCCGTCGGCACGGCCAGGCCCATGGCGCAGGGGCACGCGATGATGAGCACCGCCACGGCTGCCGCGAAGGCCTGGAGCATCGACCCCTCTCCGGCAATCACCACCCAGCCGGCGAACGTCGCGATGGCCAGCGACATGACGACCGGCACGAACACCGCGCTCACCTTGTCGGCCAGCGCCTGGATGGGCGCGCGCGACCCCTGGGCGTCGCGCATCAGCTTCGCGATGCGCTGCAGGGCACTGTCGGCACCGACGTGCTCGGCACGGAAGCGGAACGCCCCCGTTCGGTTGATGGTGCCGCCGAACACCGGGTCGCCCAGGCCCTTCTGGACCGGAAGGCTCTCGCCGGTGAGCATCGATTCGTCGAGTGCGCTGCTGCCCTCGAGGATCGCGCCGTCCACGGGGACCCGCTCGCCCGGGCGGACCAGGACGATGTCGCCAGCGACGACCGTCTCCACGGGAACGTCCACCTCGGCGCCGTTGCGCAGCACGCGTGCCGTCTTCGGCTGCAGGTCGGCCAGGGCGCGCAGCGCCGCCGACGTCTGCCGCTTCGCCCGGGCCTCGAAGGTGTTGCCCACGAGGATGAGCGCGATGATGAACAGCACGGCCTCGTAGTACACGTCGGGCGCGACGCCGCGTGAGGCCAGCTGATCGGGCGCAACGGTGGCCAGCGTCGAATACACGAACGCCGCCCCCGTTCCCACGGCCACCAGCGTGTTCATGTCGGCGGCGTGGTGCCTGAAGGCCTTCCAGGCGCGCACGTAGAAGTGGCCACCCGCCCAGGCCATCACCGCCGCGGTGATGGCGAACAGGCTCCACAGCAGCACGTCGCGATCGATGGCGTAGAGCCAGGGGAGGGCGCTCGACAGCCAGGGATCGATCACCCGGTGCGACCACGTGAGGAACGGATCGGTGGCCACCGCGTCGCTGGCGTGGCCGTGGGCAGGACCGGCCCCGGCACCACCCATGAGCGGCATCGATACCACCATCCCGACGCTGGCCGCGGCCAGGCTGGCGATGGCCTTGCTGCGCAGCTCGCGGTACTCGTGTTCCTGGGCGCGATCCTGGGCCGCCTGCTCGTCGAGGGCCGACTGGCCGGGATCGGGCAGCGACGACCCGTAGCCGGTCTGCTCGATGACCGACACGAGCGCGGCCGGCGTGACCGACGAGCCGTCGAAGGTCACCGACGCGTTCTCGAGCATCAGGTTGACCGACGCGCGCGTCACGCCCGGCGTCTTCTCGAGCGCCCGCTGCACGCGGACCGAGCAGGAGGCGCAGGTCATGCCGGTGACGGGAAGAGTGAGAGTGTTCATGGTCGGTGACCGGGTAGCGGGAAGCGGGTATCGGGGAGCGTCAGGCTCGCGTGACGATGAGGCGGCCGCGCAGCATGCTCATGCCGCAGGTGAACTCGTAGGTGCCGGGCCGATCGGGGGTGAACTCGACCGTCGTGACCGCTCCGGTGGGGAGGAACTTCCGGATGCCGAAGTCGGGCAGCACCACTTCCTCGGAGCAGCCCGACGTGTCCGCGCGATCGAAGCTCAGGCGCACAGGGCGTCCGGCCGCGACCTGGATGGACGAGGGCGAGTAGCCGCCGTCCACGCGGACGAGCACCTCCTGCGGGCCGTTGCCCGTGCCCGTGGCGCGTGTCACCGTGCGACCCGCGACGAAGAAGTACCAGTTGATCCAGCCGATGGCCGCCAGGCTGGCGACCAGCACCGTAGTCTCGACAGGGGTCATGTGCGGTCTCCCGGGGGCGGGCAGCGGCCGACCGCGCACCCTGCGCGATCCCACCGATGCCCTCACACGGGCTGACGCTGGTCCTGCCCGGGCATTACACCGGGGGCATGCCCCGGTTGAGGCCGTGGCAGAGTAGACATGTGAGGACACCGCGCCCCGACGTCGCCGATTTCGACAGCCGCCTCGACCGCCTGGCCGAACTGGCCGTCAGGGTGGGCCTCGGCCTGCTGCCTGGCCAGAAGCTGGTGGTCAACGCTTCGCTCGAGACCGCACCCCTGGTGCGCCGCATCGCCGCGCAGGCTTACCGGGCCGGGTCTCGGCTGGTGACCGTGACGTGGGACGACCCCGCCGTGACGCTCGCGCGCTTCAGCCACGCGCCGCGCGACTCCTTTGCCGAGGTGCCGACCTGGCAGATCGACGGCGTGGTGCGCGCCCTCGAAGAAGGGCACGCGTGCATCCACGTCAGCGGCGACGATCCTGCGCTGCTGGCGGGACAGGATCCGCAACTGGTCTCGGTGGCGGGCGCCGCCCGGGCTGCGGCGCGCCAGCGATGGACGGCGCTCATCGCGGCGATGGCGGTCAACTGGTGCGTCGTGCCGGCCGCCGCGCCCGCGTGGGCACGCGCCGTGTTCCCCGACGTGAGCGAGACCGAGGCCGTGGCGCGTCTCTGGGAGGCGATCTTCCGCGTCTGCCGGGTCGACGAGCCCGACCCTGTCGCCTCGTGGCTCGCGCACGCCGATGCGCTCGAGCGACGCGCACGCCACCTCACCGACGCCGGTTTCGCGGCGCTCCACGTGCGTGGTGCGGGCACCGACCTCCGCATCGGCCTGGCCGACGGGCATCGCTGGATCGGCGCGCGAAGCACGGCGGCCAACGGCGCCGTGTGCATCGCGAACATGCCGACCGAGGAGGTCTTCACCATGCCGCACGCCGGGCGGGTGGACGGCGTCGTGCGGGCGTCGCGTCCGCTGAGCGTGCGCGGCACGCTCGTCGAGGACCTGCAGGTGCGGTTTGCCGAGGGCCGCATCGTCGAGGTCCACGCCACCCGGGGGCAGGAAGTGTTCGAGCGGCTGATCGACACCGATCCGGGCGCCCGCCGGCTCGGTGAAGTGGCGCTGGTGCCGCACGGGTCGCTCGTGTCGCAGACGGGCACGCTCTTCTACAGCACCCTGTTCGACGAGAACGCCGCGAGCCACATCGCCATCGGGCAGTGTTATTCGGAGAATCTCACCGGCTACGAGGCCCTGTCCCCCGAGGCGCGGGCCGCGGCCGGCGCCAACCAGAGCCTCGTGCACGTGGACTGGATGATCGGATCGGCCGAGACGCTCGTCGATGGCCTCGCGCACGACGGCACGGTCGTGCCGATCATGCGCGCGGGCGAGTGGGTGTTGCCAGTGGCGTGAAGCGCCCACCCCTCAGGCTTGGCATACTCGTAGCGTCGTGATTCCGCTCTCCGTCCTCGAACTCGGTCGTGTCCGCCAGGGGGGCAGCCCGCGCGTAGCCCTCGACGAAGCCCGCGAGCTCGGCGGGATCGTCGAGGCGCTGGGGTATCGCCGGATCTGGGTGGCCGAGCACCACAACATGCCGACGGTCACCACGGCCGCCACGGCGCTGGTGATCGCACACATCGCGGCGGGTACCCGGACGATCCGCGTGGGGGCCGGCGGCATCATGCTGCCCAACCACGCGCCCTACGTGATTGCCGAGCAATTCGGCACGCTGGCCACGCTGTTTCCCGGTCGCATCGACCTCGGCGTGGGGCGCGCGCCGGGCACCGACCAGGCGACGCTGCGGGCGCTGCGACGCGACCCGTCTGCGGCCGACCACTTCCCGCAGGACGTGCTCGAACTGCAAGCCTTCCTGGCGCCCAGCGTGCCGGGACAGCGCATCGAGGCCGTGCCGGGCGCCGGCACGCAGGTGCCGATCTGGATCCTCGGGTCGAGCCTGTTCGGCGCGCAGCTGGCCGGCGAGCTGGGGCTGCCGTTCGCGTTCGCCTCGCATTTCGCGCCCCAGCACCTGGACGCCGCGCTGACCACCTATCGGTCCCGCTTCCGTCCGTCGCAGCAGCTCGCGAGGCCCTACGCCATGGTCGGCGTCAACGTGATTGCGGCCGACACCGACGACGAGGCGCGACGGTTGGCCACCTCGCAGCAGATGTCGTTTGCCGACTTCATCCGCGGGACACGCCGGCCGACGCAACCGCCCATCGACGACATCGAGACGTACTGGACGCCCGACGAGAAGCTGCTCGCATCGCAGATGCTGCGCTGCAGCATCGTCGGGAGCCCCGACAGCGTGCAGCAGGGCATGCAGGCGCTGGTGGATCGCACACAGGCCGACGAGCTCATCGTCGTGTCGGACGTGTTCGACTTCGGCTGCCGCCGGCGGTCGTTCGAGCGGATCGCACAGGCGGCCAGCCGTGTCTCGCGCAGCATGGAGGCCACGACGTGATCTCGTCCCGAAGGACCCTTGCCGTCGTCGTCCTCGGGCTGGCCATCGGCCTCGTCGCCACACCGACGGCCGCGCCGCCCGACTCGTGGCGCCGGGCGCCCGCCGGAGACTGGCGCCAGCTGTTCAACGGCCGCGACCTGTCGGGGTGGGTGGTCAAGCTCGCGCATCACGAGGTGGGCGACAACTACGGCGACACGTTCCGCGTGATCGACGGCACGATCGCCGTACGGTACGACCGGTACGGCGACGACTTCGGCGCGCGCTTCGGGCATCTGTTCTACGACGAGCCGTTCTCGCACTACGTGCTGGCGCTCGAGTACCGCATCCAGGGCCCGCAGCAGAAGGGCGGGCCGGACTACGCGCGCCTGAACAGCGGCGTGATGATGCACAGCCAGTCACCGCGCAGCATCCTGAAGGACCAGGACTGGCCAATCTCGGTCGAGGCACAGTTCCTGGCGGGCAACCAGACGACGATGAACGTGTGCACGCCGGGCACCGACATCTACATGAACGGCGCGCTCGTGAAGGCGCACTGCACCAACTCCTCCTCGCGGCGGTACGTCGAGGACGGCGCGTGGGTGTCGGTGCAGGTCGAGGTGCTCGGCGGCGACACCGTGCGGCACTACGTGGACGAGCAGCTGGTGCTCGAGTACGAGCACCCGACGATTGGCGGCGGCGTGGCGACCGGATTCGACCCGGCCATCAAGATCGACGGCCGACGCCTCACGTCGGGCTACATCGGCCTGCAGGCCGAGAGTCAGCCCGTGGAGTTCCGCAACATCCGTCTGCTCGACCTCACCGGCTGCATGGATTCCTCGTCGCCGGCGTACCGCCCCTACGTCGTCAACCGCGACGACAGCCGCTGCCGACCCAGGTAGGGACGGCTGTCCCACTTGTCCGCCGAAGCCTTGGCGGAGGTGGAGCCGTCCGTCACCGCTGTCCCAGCCGTCCGACTCTGGCTGTCCCAGCCCTCCCCGCCACGCCGAGGCAGGGCTGCGTGTCCCACGCAGCCGTTCTGCCTACACCGTCAGAACGTGCGACCCGTCGATTCCGTCGGCCCGGGAACCCGCACGGGGTTGACTCCGTCTCCCGAGAGCACATATGGTTGTCACTGCCAACGATATGACGCGCACGGGAACGAAGACTCGAACGGATGATCTGGCCCGGGATGCCGCGGCGCTGCAGGCGGCCGTGTCGGACCTGGTGCGCGTGTACCAGTTCCGCGACCGCGACCGCATCTGTTGCCACGACATCTCGGTCACGCAGTGCCACGCGCTCGAGGCCCTGGTCGAGGCGGGCCCGATGCGCCTCGGCGCGCTGGCCGAGCGGCTGTTCCTCGACAAGAGCACCGCGAGCCGGGTCGTGAGCGCGCTGGTGAAGAAGGGCTACGTGGCGCAGCATGCCGACGCGGCCGACGGCCGTGCGGTGGCCCTGGCGGCCACGCGGTCGGGACGTGCCCTGCATGCGCGGATCGAGCAGGACCTGGTGGAGCAGCAGCGTGCGCTCGTGGCGGACCTCTCGCCGGAGCTCAGGGCCGGCGTCATCGAGGCCATCCGGCGCCTGGCGCGCGCGGCAGACGCCCGGTTCCGGTCAGGACACTCCGTGGGAGGTCCGGCCGCGTGCGGCGCACCCGGCGCGTCGGGCACGGGCTGTTCGTAGTCGCTCGTTCGCCCGTTTAGTTGTCAGTAGCAACGTTTTCGGAGAGATGCACATGACTCGCGACACGCTTCCGGTCGTCATCATCGGCGCGGGCCCCGTCGGGCTCGCGGCCGCCGCCCAGGCGCTCACCCGCCGGCTCACCCCGGTCGTCTTCGAGGCCGGTCCCTCGGCCGGTGCCGGCATCCGGCAGTGGGGGCACGTGCGGATGTTCTCGCCCTGGAAGTTCAACGTCGAGGCTGCGTCGGCGACCCTGCTGGAGCGTCAGGGGTGGACCCGGCCCGACGGCGAGGCGTTCCCGACGGGCCGCGAGCTGGTGGAGCAGTACCTCGAGCCTCTTGCCGCGACGCCGGAACTGGCGCCGCACATCCGGTACGCCACGCGCGTCGTGCGCGTCGCCCGGCAGGGCCACGACCTGATGAAGGACGGCACGCGGGCTGCGGCGCCGTTCGTCGTGCGGGTCGAAGGGCCCGACGGCGAGCAGGACGTCCTCGCCTCTGCGGTGCTCGACGCATCGGGCACCACGACGGGGCCCGGCGCGCTGGGCGCATCGGGGCTCCCGGCTATTGGCGAGCGGGCCGCGGCCAGCCACGTGTTCTACGGCATCCCCGACGTGCTCGGCCCCGACCGCGCGCGGTATGCCAATCGCCGCGTCCTCGTCGTCGGCAGCGGGCACTCGGCGCTGAATGCGCTGCTCGACCTCGCGAGGCTCGCCGAGGAGGCGCCAGGCACGCAGGTGCAGTGGGCCATTCGGCGCCAGACGCTCGGCAACCTGCTGGGCGGCGCCCGGAACGACCAGCTCGCCGAGCGCGGCCGTCTCGGTGCGCGCGTGCGCCGCCTGCTCGACGAGGGACGCCTCGTGCTGGCCACGGGCTTCCACCTCGATCGCGTCGTGGCGACACCGGCAGGGCTCGTCGTCTCCAGCGGCGGCCGCGAACTGGCGCCGGTCGACGAGATCATCGCGGCCACGGGATTCCGCCCCGACTGGAGCCTGCTGTCGGAGCTGCGGCTCGACCTCGACCCGGCCACCGAGAGCCCTCGTGCGCTGGCGCCCCTCATCGATCCCAACGTGCACAGCTGCGGCACGGTGCGCCCGCACGGCGCCGAGGAACTGAAGCACCCCGACGCCGACCTGTTCGCCATCGGGATGAAGAGCTACGGGCGCGCGCCGACCTTCCTGCTGCTGACCGGGTACGAGCAGGCGCGCTCGGTGGTGAGCGCGATTGCCGGCGACTGGGATGCCGCCAGGCGCGTCGAGCTCGTGCTGCCGGAAACCGGCGTCTGCTCGACCGACGGCGGTGGCGATGCCGCGGGCAGTTGCTGCCCCGCGCCCGACGCGGCGACGGTTCGACGTGAGCCGCGCCGCCTCACGGTGACCGCGGTGCGCTCCGCCGGCGCGTCCTGCTGTGGCTGATGGGGCCGGCTTCGCATGACCACGCGGGCACTGCTCACGCTCGGCCTCGGCCAGTGCGTCAACTGGGGCGTGCTCTACTACGCCTTCGCGGTGCTCGTGCTGCCGCTCGAGGCCGACCTGCAGGCATCTCGATGGGCCGTGACGGGGGCGTTCTCGCTCGCGTTGCTGGTCTCGGCGATGCTCGGCCCGTGGGTCGGCGCGCGCATCGACAGGGGCGACGGGGCGCGCGTGATGCGCGTCGGCGGGGTCGCCGGCGCGCTGGCCCTGCTGGCGTGGGCGATGCTGCCGGGCGTCGTGTCGCTGTACGTCGCGTGGGCGTGTCTCGGCGTGTCGATGGCCATGACGCTCTACGAGCCGGCCTTTGCCCTCGTGTCGCGCGCGTACCATGAGCCGGGCCGACGATTGCGGGCCCTGGCGCTCATCACCGTGTGCGGCGGCCTGGCCAGCACGGTGTTCCTGCCGCTCACCGCGACGCTGCTGGCCGCCTGGGGGTGGCGCGTCACGGTGGCCGTGCTCGCCCTGCTCATGGCGGCATCCACGTGGGCCGTGGACCGCACGGTCTTCGGATCGGGTTCGGCAGGGGCGACCCCGACACAGCCGTCAGGCGCATGGACCACGCCTCCGAACGAGGAGCGCAGCGTCACCGTGTCGCTGGCCCCCATCCTCGGGCTCTTCGGGTTTGCGGCCTTCGCGGGCGCCGCCATCGTCGCGCATCTCGTGCCGGCAATGGCCGAGCGCGGCGTCTCGCCATCCACCGCGGCCTGGGTGGGTGGCCTGTTCGGGCTCATGCAGCTGCCGGGCCGTGCGCTGATGCTGCGTGGGACTCTCACGGCCGCGCCCTGGGCGCTGCTCTCGACCAGCCTGGGGCTGCAGGCTGCCGGCCTGGCGACGTGGGCGCTGGCGCCCGACGTCGCGCTCGTGGTGCTCGGGCTCTGCGTGTTCGCCACCGGTTCGGGCCTGGCCACCGTCGTCCGACCCTTCCTCCTGCAGGAGCTGTACGGCGCGGCGCGCATCGGGTACTTGAACGGGCGGCTGTCGCGCGTGCAGCAACTGGCGCGCGCCGCCGGGCCGGTGTTGCTGGCCATCCTCTACGGCGTGGTGAGTTACCAGGTGTTGCTGCTCGCGCTGGGCGCCACGTTCGTCCTCCTCACGCTCGCCGTGTTCCGACAGCACCGGCTGTCGGTGGCGACGGCCTGAACCGTCCATGGCCATCACGATCCGTCATGCCGTCTCCGGCGATGCTGCACGCATCGCGGCGATCTACAACCAGGGCATTGCCGAACGGGCGTCGACGTTCGAGACGGCACCGCGGACGGCCGCCGACATGGAGGCGCGCCTGGCCGAGTCCGGGCGATTTCCGATGCTCGTGGCGGTAGACGACTCCGGCGTGATCGGCTGGGTGGGCCTGAGTGCCTACCGGCCGCGCACGTGTTACGCCGGCATCGCCGAGTTCTCCATCTACCTCGACGCCGCTGCTCGGGGCCGTGGCATCGGGCGTCGCCTGCTCGAGGCGCTCATCGACGTCGCTCGCGAGCGCGGCTACTGGAAGCTGGTGTCGCGCATCTTCCCGTTCAACACGGCCAGCCGCGCGCTGTGCCGGCGCTGCGGCTTCCGGGAAGTCGGCGTGTACGAGAAGCACGGACGACTCGACGGACGCTGGACCGACGTGGTCATCGTCGAGCGCCTGATTGCGGAGAACCTGCGAGACGGGGAGGGGTGACCGTGCGCGCGACCGCGCACGGTCCCCGAGGATGCCATTCGCTCACGGAGCCAGCGCACCGACCCGGGGCTCGACCAGTTCCAGCAGTCGTGCGGGCCCCACAGGGTCGTCGGGTTGCAGGCCGACGACGGCGCAGCGCTGCGCATGACGGGCCGACACCTCCTCGATGAGCGTGTGTTCGCCGAGGGCGCGCTGCTGCAGGAGGCGCGAGGTCGTGGCGGTCGCCGCGAGGCTCTGATTGACGATCCACGCCCACGGCTCGATGCCCGCACGGCGCAGGTCGTCCTGCAGGCGCGCGGCCTCGAGCACCGGGGTCGTCTCGGCGAGCGTCACGATCAGGACCTTCGTCCGTCGTGGGTCCTGCAACTGCATCATGGGCGTCGTGAACGGCAGCGGGCCTGCGCCCATCTGTCGCGTCACCTCGCGGTGGTAGGCGCCGGTGGCGTCGAGCAGGAGCAGCGTATGCCCCGTCGGTGCGGTGTCCATCACCACGAACGAACGCCGTGCCTCGCGGATGACGCGAGAGAAGGCCTGGAAGACGGCGATCTCCTCGGTGCAGGGCGACCGGAGATCCTCCTCGAGCATCGCCCGGCCGTCGGCGTCGAGGTGGCGTCCCTTCGTCTCGAGCACGTGCTGGCGATACCGATCGGTCTCGACGCGCGGATCGATACGGCTCACGGCCAGGCCGTCGACGGTGCCCGCGAGCGTTTCCGACAGGTGCGCCGCGGGGTCCGAGGTCGTCAGGTGGACCGGCAGGCCACGCCGCGCGAGGGCCACCGCGATCGCGGCGGCGAGGGTCGTCTTGCCCACGCCGCCCTTGCCCATCAGCATCACGAGGCCGTGCCCCTCGGCGGCAATGGCCGAGACCAGGTCGCCGAGGCCGCCGGCCACTGCGACGTGCGCGCCCGCGCCGCCCGGTGTGGCGCTGGGTGTATCGGTCGCGAAGAACTGTCGCAGCGCCGGCAGGCCCACGAGGTCGAAGGGCTTGAGCGCGATCGTGTCGCGCGGGAGGCCGCGCAGGGCGTCGGGCATCGCCTCGAGTGCGATTCGTTCGCGGCGCACGAGGCTCGCCGCGAGGGCGTCGCCCTCGAACGCCTCGGGCGGGAACACGCCGTTGAGGACGAGATGCTGGTGCGTGATGCCAATCGCACCGAGTTCCTCGTGCGTGCGCGCCACCTCGGCCAGCGCCGACTGCCGGGCGCGCGCCACGAGCACCATGCGCGTCCGGCTCGCGTCGGCGAGCGCTTCCACAGCCGCCCGGTACTGCGAGCGCTGCTTCTCGAGCCCGGCCAGCGGGCCGAGGCACGAGGCGTCGCCTTTGCCGGCTTCGAGGAACCCGCTCCACGCACCCGGCAGCTGCAGCAGCCGGATGGTGTGGCCCGTCGGCGCGGTGTCGAACACGATGTGGTCGTGGTCGGCCGCGATGCCGGCGTCGGTGAGAAGCGCCGTGAACTCGTCGAAGGCGGCAATCTCCGTGGTGCAGGCGCCCGAGAGCTGCTCCTCGATCCCCTTGACGGCCTCGGCGGGCAGCACGCCGCGCACGGGACCCACGATGCGATCGCGGTAGGCCTGCGCGGCCGCCTCCGGATCGATCTCGAGCGCCGACAGCCGCGGCACGTCCGGGATGGGCGTGACGCGATTGCCGATGGCGAGGCCGAACACCTGGCCGACGTTGGAGGCCGGGTCGGTGCTCACGAGCAACACGCGTGCGCCGGCATCGGCCAGGCGCACCGCGGTGGCGCAGGCAATCGACGTCTTGCCCACGCCCCCCTTGCCCGTGAAGAACAGGTGGCGCGGGGCGTCGTCGAGGAACCTCATGGCTCTGCTCCTCTCGTTCAGCAGCAGTCGGACCCCGGGCAGCAGCCGGTGACGGCCAGGGGAAGGACGCGGGCGACCTCGAGACCGACCCACTGTGCCAGTTCTGCCCGTGCCGGGTATCGTCCGGCCATCGCCACCTCGCCGTCGACGAGCACGACGGGCAGCGCCTTCTGGCCCGAGCGCTCGAGCAGCGACAGGATCGCGGGCGTGGTCGCAAAGACCGTGGGCTGCTGGGCGAGGTTGTAGCGATCGATCTGCGCGCCCTGCTGCCGCGCCCAGTCCACGTCGGCGGCGAAGGTGACCAGCGCCTGGTCGATGTCGGTGCCGCAGACACCGGTGCTGCAGCAGAGGGCGGGGTCGAAGACTTGAATGTGCGCCATGGTGGGACCTTTCGCGAGGTGCGTCGACCTCAGTGCACCTCGGTGCCAATGCGATCGAGTTCCCGCTGCAGGCGCGCACGGTCGCGTGCCAGTTCCTCGAGCGGCAGCGTGAAGAGCGCCTCGATGCGCGCTCGCAACGTGCGGTACGCGGTCGCGAACGCCTCCTCGATCACGTCCTCCGGACCGGTGACGTGGGCCGGATCCTCGACGCCCCAGTGCGCCCGGAGCACGGGGCCGAGATAGGCCGGACACGTCTCGCCGGCAGCGCTCGAGCAGACCGTGATCACGACGTCGGGCGTGACGGGCAGCCCGTCCCACGACTTGCTGTGCAGGCCGTCGGTGCTGATTCCCTCGCGCCGCAGCAGGGCCAGCGATCGGGGATGCACCGTACCGGTGGGGCGACTGCCCGCGCTCAGCGCGCGCCAGCCCTCTGGGGCCAGGTGGTTGAAGGTGGCCTCGCCGAGGATCGACCGGCACGAGTTGCCGGTGCAGAGGAACAACACGGTCACGACACGACTCCTTGCGGCTCGGGGAACCAGTGACGGGTGCGGGTGCACACCGCGCAGACCGACAGCATGACGGGCACCTCGATGAGGACGCCCACGACGGTGGCCAGCGCCGCGCCCGATTCCGGCCCGAACAGGGCGATGGCGGTGGCGACGGCCAGTTCGAAGAAGTTGCTCGCGCCAATCAGTGCGCCGGGGGCCGCGATGGCGTACTCCACGCCAAGGAGGCGCATCAGCCCGTAGGTCAGCGAGGCGTTGAAGTAGACCTGCAGCAGGATCGGGACGGCGATGAGGGCCACGTGCAGGGGCTTGCCCGTGATGTTGTCGGCCTGGAACGCGAAGATCAGCACCAGCGTGGCCAGCAGCGCGAGCATGCTGACGGGCGCGAAGCGCGGGAGCAGGACCTGCTCGAACCACGCACGGCCCCGCGTGCGGACCAGCCACTGCCGCAACAGCACGCCGACGGCCAGTGGGATCACGATGAACACACCCACCGAGTACAACAGCACCTGGAAGGGCACCTGCAGCGACGAGGCCCCGCTCACGAGATACCGCACGATGGGCGCAAACAGCACCAGCATCAGCAGGTCGTTCACCGAGACCTGCACGAGGGTGTAGGCCGGGTCGCCATCGGAGAGATGGCTCCAGACGAACACCATCGCCGTGCACGGCGCGGCGGCCAGGATGATGCAGCCGGCGATGTACTGGTCGGCATCGGCGCTCGTGATCCAGCCGCTGAAGATCACGCGGAAGAAGACCCACGCGATCAGGGCCATCGAGAACGGCTTGACGAGCCAGTTCACCACCAGCGTGACGAAGAGGCCGCGCGGGCGACGGCCGACGTTGCGGACCGCGCCGAAGTCGACCTTCATCATCATCGGCGTGATCATCAGCCAGATCAGGACGGCGATCGGGATGTTGATCTGGCTGCCGCTGCCGAACTCGAGGCTGCGCAGCGCCGACATGGCCCCAGGCGCGATCGAGCCGAGCAGCACGCCGGCGAGCATGCACAGCCCGACCCACACACTCAGGTAGCGCTCGAAGGCGCTCATCGGCGTCCGGCGTGTCGAAGTGCGTTGCGGTGATGGGCTGGCGAGGTCTGCGGTGGCCGACATGATGCGTGGTGTCCGTGGCGCGCTAGAGCGCCTGCAGGAGGGCCTTGAAGCGCGCGAGCGCGGTTGGCGCGATGCAATACCCCACGCGCGGGCCGCTCTCGTTGGCGACGATGAGGCCGGCCGCCTTGAGCACGCGCAGGTGCTCGGAGACCGTGGACTGCGCCAAGGGCAGCTCGTCCACGATGTGGCTGCACATGCGGGCCTCGCGGCGCGCGAGCATGCGCACGATGCGCACCCGCACCGGGTGCGCCAGCGCCTTGGCGAACGCGGCCAGCTCGGCCTCGGTGGCGGGGGAGTCTGGCGGAGCGAGCGGCCCGGTGTCAGGACCGTCCGTGGCCGGCGGGCAGCACAGCGGCGATGTCTCGGGTGTAGGCATATCTTGTATCGCCAATCGTCGATTGACGATACGTCTGGCGCTGCACGATGTCAAGGCGCTCTGGTCGTCTCGGCCCTGCTCGCCACGCTCCTCTGGTCGTCTTCTCGCCTGCGTGCCACCGCCCACCTGGACGTTTCGGGCACGCTACGCTGGAGGCGTGCCGTTGCTCGTGCTGGTGCTTGCGCTGCCCCTGCTGGTCGTCGCGCTGATGCCGCTGATCCTGGTCCAGCGCTACCGCATGGGTCGCGCGCGTCGCCTGGCGCGAGGCTGGGCCATCACCGTCAACCTGGTGCTGTCGCTGGTCTCGCTGGTGTTCTTCCTGGCCGGAGCCGCCATCACCACCTGGTGGGTCGCGCATGCCTTGAGCGGCGCCGTCACAGGCGTGCTGGTGGGCGTCCTGCTCGGCGGGATCGGGCTCTGGCTGACGCGATGGGAACCGACCAGCACGTCACTCCACTACACGCCGAACCGCTGGCTGGTCCTGCTCCTGACGGTCGCCGTGTCGGCACGGGTGGTCTACGGTGTGTGGCGCTCGTGGCAGGCCGCATCGGCAGGCATGTCCGGCGCACCCGTGATCCTCGCGTTCGGCATCCCCGAGTCGCTGGCCGCCGGTGGCCTCGTGATCGGGTATTCCTTCGCTTACGCGATAGGTCTCCGCCGCCGGGTGGCGCGATGGCAGAGGCGCGCCGTGCGCCCGATGGCGTGAGGCCCGCCGCTACCGGGGCGTGTTCACCAGCGCCCAGGCGTGCGCGAGCGTCGTCCAGGCGCCCCAGGTCAACGGCACGGCGACCAGCAGCCAGAACGGGAGCACCCAGTGGCGCGAGCCGCGGCCGTCGTGCGCGCCCTCGACGGCGCCCGCGGCCGCGGCGGTTGCCGCCGTGCTGGTCTCGGGCACGAACAAATCGGCCCGCACCGGCTCGACCTGCAGGTTGCAGACGAACCCAATCAGGAGCAGGCCGGCCAGCAGATACATCGTCGTGTCGTACGCCGCTGCACGTGGCACGCCGGCGCGCACCTGGAACTCGTTCACGTAGTTGACGAGCACCGGGCCGATCACGCCGGCCACGCTCCACGCGGTGAGCAGGCGGCCGTGGATGGCGCCCACCATCTGCGTGCCGAACAGGTCGGCCAGGTAGGCCGGCACTGCCGCGAACCCTCCGCCATACATCGTCAGGATGAGGCAGACGATGGCGACGAAGGCGACGATGTGGCCGGTGCGGCCGGCCCAGGGGACGGCCGCATAGAGAACGGCGCCGAGCAGGAAGAACACGGCGTAGGTCCGCTTGCGGCCCAGGTAGTCCGAGAGCGACGCCCAGAAGAACCGGCCCGCGATGTTGAAGAGGCTGAGCAACCCGGCGAAGCCCGCGCCCATCGCCGAAATCTGCGTCAACTGGGCCGGTGACAACTGCTCGAAGCCGACGGGCACGCCAATCAGCCGTCCGCCGAAGATCTCCTGGAGCATCGGCGACGCCATGCCAATCACCCCGATGCCCGCCGACACGTTCAGGCACAGCACGAGCCAGAGGAGCCAGAACTGGCGCGTGCGCCACGCGGTGCCGACGGGCACGAAGCCACGCGTGGCGGCGTCGGCGCGCGACGTGCCTGCCCGGGGATGCCAGCCGGCCGGGGTCCAGCCGGGTGGCGGCACGCGATAGGCGAACGCGCCGAGCAGCATGAAGACGAAGTAGCCCGCCGCGAGCGTCAGCAGCGTCTCCCAGACGCCCACCGATCGAGGTCCGGCGTAGTGCGCCATCAGCCGGTCGGCCAGCGGCGACCCGATCATCGCGCCCCCACCGAAGCCCATGATGGCCATGCCCGTCGCCATGCCACGGCGGTCGGGGAACCACTTGACGAGCGTGGAGACGGGCGAGATGTACCCCAGTCCCAACCCGATGCCCCCGATCACGCCGGCGCCGAGCCACAGCAGCCACAACTGGTGCAGCCGCACACCGAGGGCGGCCAGCGCGAGGCCGCCGCACCAGCAGCAGGCCGACACCACGCCCGCGTGCCGTGGCCCCGCGCGCTCGAGCCACGGGCCGAAGGCGGCGGCGCTCGAGCCGAGCGCGACGAAGAACAGCGTGTACATCCAGCCGAGCAGGGGCTTGTCCCAGTCGCAGGTCGTCGTGACCAGCTTCTGCACCCAGGTCATGTCGGCCGGGCAGTCGATCGACGCGGTGATGCCAACCGCCCGCGTCAGCGGGAGCCAGAAGACGGAGAATCCGTAGGCCATCCCGATGCACAGGTGGATGCACAGTGCGGCCGGCGGCACCAGCCAGCGGTCGAAGCCGGGACCGGCGACCGTGCGTGACTTCGCGAGCAGCGGGAGGGAGGGCACGGGTGTGCAGGCAGTCTACCCCCTGGTTCACTCGTGCGGCTTCGGGCGCATGGTCGCGCACGCTAAGCGGAGTGCAATCCCCACCCGCGGTGGTGAGAGGATCGCCCGCATGAGAATCCTCGCGTTGTCGTGGCTGGCGGTGCTGAGCCTGGGCGCTGTCGTCACCGGCCTGGCATCGTCTACGCCCCAGGCGCCGCCGGCTGACCCCCTGCCGGATACCGCCGTCCTCGACTGGCCCGAGGCCGATCTCTCCAGCCGCATGATGGACGGCGCGCATCGATTCGTCGAACGCCAGATCGACGAGGTGCAGGCGCGGTCCGCGCGACTCTGGACCTACGATTCGTCCTCGCCTTCGGCGTGGGACGCTGCGGTCGAGGGCAATCGCGCGCGCCTGCGCGAGATCATCGGAGCGGTCGACCCACGCCTGCCGCCTGCGGTCGAACGGTTCGGCGACGAGGACGCCCCGGCGCTCGTCGCCGAGACGCGTCGCTACCGGGTGTACCAGGTGCGCTGGCCCGTCCTGGACGGCGTGACGGGCGAGGGATTGCTCGTGCAGCCTGTGAACGGCGCACCAGCAGCCCATGTCGTGGTCGTGCCCGATGCCAGTCAGACGCCCGAGCAGGTGATGGGCCTCGCGCCAGGCCTGACGCCCGCGCGCCAGTTCGCCCGCCGCCTGGCCGACAGCGGTTGCGAGTTGCTGATCCCTGCACTCGTCAGACGCGATCTCATCGAGACCGACGACACGCAACTGCGCAACAGCCAGCAGACGTGGCGCGAGTGGCTCTATCGACAGGCGTTCCACATGGGGCGCCATCCGATCGGATACGAGGTGCAGAAGGTGCTCGCGGCGGTGGATGCCTTCCGTGCCCGGCGTGGCGCGGCGGCGAAGGTCGGTGTCGTCGGCTACGGTGAGGGTGGCCTGCTCGCGTTCCACGCCGCCGCGATCGACACGCGGATCGACGGCGTGCTCGTGAGCGGCTACTTCGATCGCCGCACGCGCGTGTGGCAGGAGCCGATCGACCGGAACGTCTGGAGCCGGCTGGAGCGGTTTGGCGACGCCGAGGTCGCGTCGCTCGTCCTCCCGCGCCACCTCGTGGTCGAGCATGCCGAGGTGCCGTCGTTCACGAGCAGCAAGGGGAACTGGCAGACGCCGCAGGGAGCCTCGGTGCGCGCAGAGTTCGCACGCATCCCGGCGGTCGCGGCGTTTCCGGCGCCGTCGCTCGTCACCGGTCGCGACGATGCGCCGGTCGCTCCCATGTCCGGCGAGGCCCTGGCCGACTTCATGTCACGCCTGGGCGTGCGCCTGGCATCGGAGCCGTCAGGGCCCGCGCCGGTCGATGCGCGCCGACGCGTCGATCCGCTGGCGCGCCACCTGCGTGCCGCGCGAGAGATCGAGCGACACGTGCAGGGCCTGGTGCGTGCGGCCGAGCACGTGCGCGACCGCGGGTTCCTCCACGCCGTGCTGCCCGAACTCACGGCGCTGCGCTGGAGCACGGAAAAGACACGTCCGACGCTGCCGGCCGCGAAGTTCATCGAGGGCGCGCGGTCGTATCGTGAGCGATTCCGCCAGGACGGGATCGGCGTGTTCGACGTGCCGTACCTGCCGCCCAATGCGCGCAGCCGCAAGGTGGCCGAGACGGCGCGCTGGACCGCGTGGGACGTCGTCCTCGACGTGTGGCCCGACGTGTTCGCCTGGGGCGTGCTCGTCGTCCCGAGGGACATCGCGCCTGGCGAGCGGCGTCCCGTGGTGGTCGTGCAGCACGGGCGCAACGGCCTGCCGCGCGACACGATCGACGGGGGGCAGACGGCGTACAACGACGTGGGCGCGGCGCTGGCCGAGCGCGGGTTCGTCGTCTTCGCGCCCCACAACCTGTATCGCGGCGAGGACCGATACCGGTGGCTCGATCGCAAGGCCAACACCATCCGGGCCACGCTGTTCTCGTTCATCCTCGGGCAGCACGACCGCATCCTCGCCTGGCTCGGCTCGCTACCCTTCGTCGATGCGGAGCGCATCGGCTTCTACGGCCTGAGCTATGGCGGCGAGACGGCCGTCCGCATTCCGCCGCTCCTCGAGGGGTATGCGCTGTCGATCTGCTCGGGCGACTTCAACCAGTGGACGCGCAAGGTGGCCGCGACCGACCAGCCGTGGAGCTTCATGCGGACCATCGAGTGGGAGATGCCCTACTGGAACTGGGGGCACACGTTCGACTACGCCGAGATGGCCTACCTGATGGTGCCGCGTCCGTTCATGGTCGAGCGCGGCCACCTCGATCTGGTGGGGCGCGACCAGTGGGTGGCGCACGAGTACGCGAAGGTGCGGTTCCTCTACGCGCAACTCGGCCTGGCCGACCGCACCGCCATCGAGTTCTTCCAGGGCGCGCACAGCTTCAACGCGCAGGGGGCGGTTGCGTTCCTGCACGAGCACCTGCGCTGGCCGCCTCCGCCGTGACCCGCAATCACCATCTGCGCCGCGGACGCCTGAGTCCCAGCGGCGGGCGCCCTCGGTGACCTGACGAGGGCCTCGGACGCCGGCTGCCGCTCGGACCGCCTGTTGCGCCACTGGTGTGCGGCCTGCGCCCGTTGGTGCGGTGGAGGTCGACCCGGGGCCTCGCACCGGACTACGGTCCGTGCATCGCGAGGGCGTCTCATGCGGGCGGGTGCGTCCCCGACGCCCACGGTCGAGAACGCCTGCGGCGCACTTCCAGGAAGGGACCATGCTCGAGGCCATCGATCTCACCAAGCAGTACGGCAGCCACACGGCGCTCGACAGGCTCACGCTGACGGTCCAGCCGGGCGAGATCTTCTGCCTGCTCGGGGCCAACGGCGCAGGCAAGACGACGACGATCAACCTGTTCCTGAACTTCGTGCAGCCGACCTCCGGGGTGGCGCGCATCAAGGGCCTCGACGTCACGACGCACCCGCTCGAGACCAAGAAGCACCTGGCCTACATCCCCGAGACGGTCATGCTCTATCGCAACCTGACGGGCCTCGAGAACCTCGAGTACTTCAGCGCGCTCGCCGGGCACGGCGACTACTCCCGAGAGGTGCTGCTGGATTTCCTGGCTCGCGTCGGGCTGCAGCGGGACGCCGCCGACCGGCGCGTCGGCACGTACTCCAAGGGCATGCGGCAGAAGGTCGGCATCGCGATCGCACTCGCCAAGCGTGCCGGCGCCTTGCTGCTCGACGAGCCGACCTCGGGGCTCGATCCCAAGGCGTCCAACGAGTTCTCGGCGTTGCTCGAGCAGCTCAGTGACGAGGGCGTGGCGGTCCTGATGGCCACGCACGACCTGTTCCGGGCGAAGGAGTCGGGCACGCGCGTCGGCATCATGAAGCACGGGCGGCTGGTGCAGACGCTGTCGACCGACGAGATCGGCCACGCCGACCTGGAGCGGGTCTACCTCGAGCACATGCACGAGTAGCACGCCCACGGGCACGGACGGATCGGTGGCGCGAGGGCGGTACGACGGGTCGCAGGTGCCGACGACCCGTTGGTCGGCTCCGGACGGCCGTTCATCGGTTAGTCGTGGGCATGGGTGCACGACGCGGCTAGCCTGCGGCGCATGCGGCAGGCCTCACGACTCGCCCGCGCCCGGCGTGGGTCACGCGGATCCCGAAGGCAGCGACGTGGAGCGCGCGCATGATCGAGCACATTGCGCGCAAGGAACTGCGCGAGACGCTCCGCGACGGGCGTTTCCGGGTGATCGCGCCGGTCGTCCTCGCCCTCTCGGTGGCGTCGGTCGCCGCCGGGTGGAAGCACGCGAGCGACGTGCACGCGCAGCACGAGGAGGCACGACGCGCCACGCGCGCCCAGTGGCTGGGCCAGCCCGAGAAGAACCCGCACTCGGCCGCACACTACGGGATCTACGCGTTCAAGCCGAAGCACCGGCTGTCGTTGCTCGACACGGGCATCGACCCGTACGTCGGCGTGGCCGCCTGGCTCGAGGCACACAAGCAGAACGAGTTCCGATACCGGCCCGCCGAGGACCGCACCGACGTCCAGCGGTTCGGCGACCTCACCGCGGCCGAGGCGCTGCTCACGCTGCTGCCGCTCTTCATCGTGCTGGTGACCTTCAATGCGTTCGCGGGTGAACGCGAGCAGGGCACCCTGCGGCACCTGCTCAGCCTCGGCGTGCGACCGGCGACGCTGATGACCGGCAAGGCCGCTGGCCTCGCCCTGGCACTGGCCCTCGTGCTCGGTCCGGCCACGCTGGCCGGCGTGATCGCACTGGCGCTCACGCCGCAGTTCGGCGCCCTGGCGCACGACGCCGCACGTGCGGCGCTGCTGGCGGGCGTGTACGTCGCCTACTTCGCCACGCTGATGGCCATCGGCCTCGGGGTCTCGGCCCGCGCCAGTTCGTCGCGCGTCGCGCTCCTCGTGCTGCTCGCCTTCTGGTTCGGCAACAGCCTGATCGCGCCGCGCGTGGCGTCGGACGTCGCGGCGGCGCTCCATCCCGCGCCCTCGGCGGTCATGTTCAGGACGGCGATGGAGACCGACCTGTCGGACACGTCGGCGGTGCAGCGACGCCTGGAGCAGAGGAGGCAGGACGTGCTCCGGCGCTTCGACGTGGCATCGGTCGAGGCCGCGCCGATCAACTTCTCCGGCATCGCGCTCCAGGAAGGAGAGGAGCACGCCAACGAGGTGTTCGACGAGCACTTCGGTCGCCTGTTCGCCACCTTCGAGCGGCAGAACGCGGTGCGCACCCTGGTGGGCGTGTGCGCACCGCTGCTGCCGGTCCGCGCGCTGTCCATGGCGCTGGCAGGCACCGACTTCGCCCACCACCGGGCCTTCGTCGAGGCGGCCGAGCAGCACCGCCGGTCCATGCAGCGCGTGATGAACGACGACATCGCGCAGCACTCGCGGCCGGGCCAGGTCTACCTGGCCGGGGCGGACCTCTGGCGCAAGGTGCCGGAGTTCACCTACCAGACGCCCGGACTGGCCTGGGTGTTGCGCCGCAACGTGGTCAGTCTGGCGCTGCTCTGCGCATGGCTGATCGCGTCTGTCGTGTTCGCCGTGACCGGCGTTCGCAGGATGGCAGGGGAGACGCGCGCGTGATCGGCCGCATCATCGGACACGAGTGGCGCCTGCTGCGGCGCGACGGATCGCTGTGGCTCGTGGGCGGGCTGTTCGCGCTCGCGCTCGCGTACGGCATCCACAACGGCAATGCGTGGGTCCGCTTCCTCACCGATGCCATCGAGGAGGCGGCGCAGGAGGAGCGCGAGCGGCACGCGACGCAGCAGGCCACGCTGGCGCGACTCGCGTCCGGGGCCGCGTCCGTCGGTCCGTTCCAGGATCCGGGCAATCCGCAGGCCGCCGCGAGTCGACTGGCGCCACGCTACGCCGCGATGCCGCCGTCGCCCCTCGCCGCGCTGTCGATCGGGCAATCCGACCTGCTGCCCGCGTACGTCAAGGTCACCTCGGAGGCCAGGGAGATCGTCACGGCTGGCGCCGAACTGGAGAACCCCCACCGTCTGCTGACCGGCAGGTTCGACGCCGCCTTCGTGCTGGTCTATCTCTACCCGCTGCTCATCCTCGCGCTGAGCTACAACGTGCTGTCCGGCGAGAAGGAGCAGGGCACGCTGGCGCTGGCGCTGTCGCAGCCGCTGTCGCTGCGCACCCTCTCCACCGGGAAGCTGGCATTTCGGTTCGCGATGCTGCTGGCCGTCGTGCTGGCGGTGGTGCTGGTGGCGCTCGCGTGGCTGCGGATCCCGCTCGCGGCGCCGGGGGTGACGACACGACTGCTGTGGTGGGTGGTGGCCGTCGTGGCGTACGGGCTCGTCTGGTTCGGCCTGGCGATGCTGGTCGCGTCGTTCGATCGCCCGTCGTCGACCAATGCGATGACGCTGGCGGCACTGTGGATCGGGCTGGTGGTGATCGTGCCCTCGCTGCTCAACATGATCGCCACGACGCTCTATCCGGTGCCGTCGCGCGTGGAGATGATCCAGGCCATGCGCCAGGCCTCCGACGAGGCCAACGCACAGGGAAGCGCGCTGCTGTCGCGCTATTACGAGGATCACCCGGAACTGGCGGTCGGCGGTGCCGGGCAGGCCATGAACGACTTCGCCGTGATGCGTGTGGCCGTCGACGCCGCGGTCGAGGCGCGCGTGCAGCCGGTGCTCGAGCGGCATGCGCACCAGCTCGCCGGCCAGCAGCATCTCGTCCGACGATGGCGCTTCGTGTCGCCGGCCATCCTGATGCAGGACGCGCTGAACGACCTCGCCGGCACCGGGACGGCCCGACACCGGCACTTCATGCAGCAGGTGAGCGACTACCACGCGCGCTGGCGCGCGTACTTCGTCCCCCTCATCTTCCGCAAGGCGCGCGTGGATCGCTACGACGCGCTCCCGGCCTTCTCGTACGAGGACGAGCCCGTCGGATCGGCCCTCCGTCGTGCCGCCGCGAGCGTGGTCGGCCTGCTGGTGCTGGGCGGCCTTGCCGGAAGCGTGGGCTGGTGGCGGCTGCGACGATTCAGCGTCGCATGAGTCGCGCCTGCCTCCGGGCATGGCTCCGCGGCTGATGGTCGCCACACGACCGTTCGTTGGAAAGGCGCTGCAGCATCGGGATGGACTGGCGACACTCGCGCGGCAGGAGCGCTTCGACTACCCGGCGGCCGCTCGTGCCGTTCAGACGACTGCTCCCCCGCATGTGCAGTCTCGGCAGGGGGTGCCTGCCGACGTCGCCGGTCGTGCGACACTGACCACGCTGAACGTACCCAGTCGGTGTGCCTCGGAAGGCCAGCCGGAGCGTGCCGTCCGGCTCGCGTGGAGGGAGCTCGTGCGAACGAGAGTGCTTGTGGCTGACGACCACACGATGGTGGCCGATGGGTTGGGGCGAATCGTGGCAGAGGTCGCCGAACTCCTCGGGCCGGTCCACGATGGGCAGCAACTCGTCGAGAGCGCCCGTCGGCTGAAGCCCGACATCGTGATCAGCGACATCGAGATGCCGGAACTCAGCGGCATCGACGCCATGCGTCGCCTCCTCGCAGAAGGAACGACGGCGCGGTTCATCCTGCTGACCATGCACCGGTCTCCGGAGTTGGCCGCCGAGGCCCTCCGCACCGGCGCGTCGGGATACCTCCTCAAGGAGGACGCCGGCGACGAACTGCTCGGGGCCATTCGTGCCGTCATCGGGGGGCGCACGTACCTCACACCCCGGCTCACCGCCAGCGTGTTGCGGCAGATGTCCGCCGCTCCGGACGCGGTCTCCACGCTGACGGACCGGCAGCGTGAGGTGCTCCGGTTGATTGCCCTCGGGAAGCGCATGAAGGAGATTGCGGCGGCGCTCGACATCTCCGTGCGCACCGTCGAAGGGCACAAGGCGCAGCTGATGGACCGCCTGGACTGCGAGAGCACGGCCGATCTCGTGCGCGTGGCCATCAGGCAGAGAATCGTGCCCGAGTAACGGCCAGGGCTCCCGCGCCCCGAGAACGCGTACTTTCCCCCCAGCCCCCCGGGGACTTCACCGGGTGCGTCCCGCGCGTCGCCTGCCCTACGATGACGACGCGCTGGCAGGGCGGTGCTCGTCCGGGCCCACGGCTCCTGTACACGGGCTGGTCGATGTCGCGTTACCGAGTGGTGCTCGCCGAAGACCATGCCGTGATGGCGAACGCGCTTCGCGCGCTGCTCGCCGAGGCATACGACGTGGCGGCCGTCGTCGCCGACGGCGAGGCGCTGCTCGAGGCCGTCGCCACGATCGGGCCCGATGCCGTGGTGTGCGACATCGGCCTGCCGTCGCTGAGCGGCCTCGACGCCGCCGAGCGGCTCCTGGCACGGGCTTCGACACTCCCCATCGTCATCGTCACCGTGCGCCTGGACCCGTCGTGCGTCGCGCGGGCCCTCGGCATGGGGGTGCTCGCCTATGTGGCCAAGCTCGACGCGGGCGAGGAACTGCTGCCCGCCATGGAAGCGGCCTTCGCACGACGCGTGTACCTCTCGGCCAGCGTGCCGACGATTGCGCTGCCTGCGCATGCCCGCGACAAGCTGAGCGGTTCATCCGGCCCGGACGGGCCGTGATCCGTATCGTGCGCGCAACTGCGCGATGGGCCGGAACCCTGGCGACCGGACACGGCGTCCATGTTCCCGACGACAGCTGCTGGTCAGCAAGCCGGCGCCCGCGTGTTCGCAGCTCGACGGGCCGGTCCTCGACGGTGGTGTCGTCGGAGCCATCGCGTCGCTGGTGAGTCTCCGAGCGAAAGGAGGCTTCCGCGTGATTGACCGGGCCGACGTGACGCATGGACAGACGCATGTCGCGAGCTTCCTGGTCCGCGGTGATCCTTGCCCTTGCCCTGGGCGCGTGTGCCGGCCCGCCCGCCCTCGCGCAGCGTCCCGTGGCGCCTGAAGAGGGCCAGGACGGCCAGGACGACAAAGCTCTGGTGCCGCGCGAGGTCGGCGGCCACCTGATCGTGACCGACGAAACGGTCGTCGTGACGGGGTCGTCGGATGTGCGCGTCCGCGACGCGTCGGTCGCCACCAAGATCGAGACCCCCTTGATCGAGACGCCGCGGAGCGTGACGGTCATCGACCGAGACACACTCGACGAGATCGGCGCCGTGAACGTCACGCAGGGCCACGACTACGCCGTCGGTGTGGTGGCCATCGACGAGCGCGGGCTTGCCGTGGCGCGGGGCTTTCCCGTCGACTTCTACGACCTGCGTCGTGACGGCCTGCGTACGTATGCGTGGAGCGTGCGTGAGCTGGTCGCCGTGGACCGGTTGCAGTACCTGCGCGGGCCGTCCTCGGTGCTCTACGGCGACGGCAGCCCGGGGGCGCTCGTCAACATGGTGTTGAAGAAGCCGCTCCCGGTCGGTCGCCACGAACTCGGCGCCACGGTCGGGGGGGCGGGCCTGCTGCGGGGCACCGTCGATTCCACGGGCCCACTCACGGCCGATCGACGGGTTCGCTATCGGCTGATCGCCGCGGTCGAGGGGCTCGAGAACGGGTTCGACAACGACGAGCAGCGGATCACACTGCTGCCGACGTTCGCGTTCGACATCGGCGCGGGCACCCTCACCGTCGACACCGAATGGTTCCGGCAGCGCGGGCGGGCGTATCGCCACCTCGTGCCCGCCACGGCGCAGGCGCAGCGTGGGGACTTCTCCGGGTATCCGTTCTCGCTCAATGTCAACGCGCCCGACCAGGGCTGGGTGGGCAGCAACGTGTCGCCCGGATTGCGGTACGACGTGGCCATCGGCGACGCGGCGTCGCTGCACGTCGCCGGACGCTACACGAGAATCGACGGGGCCATCAACGGCCAGGGGCTGGTGGGCCTCGCGCCCGACGGTCGAACGGCACTGCGACTCCAGTACGACGAGTCCAGCGAGTGGCACGAATACCAGGGCGACGCGTTTGCGGCCCTCTCGTTCCGGACCGGCCGGCTGGCGCATCGCGTGGTGACCGGCGTCGAGATGGGGCTGAGCCGCGCCGACCGCTCGATTGCCACCGGCCCGGCCACCCCACTCGACATCCAGGCTCCGGCGTATCCTCCGCAGGCCACGGCCGTTGCGCGCCTGTCCAGCAACGACGTCTTCCGTGCTGGCGTGTATGCGAGCGACCAGGTGCGTCTCGGCCGCGGGGTGACGATCGTGCCCTCGGTGCGATGGAGCCACCTCGGGATGGAGCAACGCACCGCAACGGCTCCCGGGCCACGGTCGTCGGAGCAGGTGATCACGCCCGCGTTGGGCCTCGTCTGGCTCCCGCGACCCTGGTGGTCGCTGTATGGCAATGCCTCACGCGGCTTCGAGCCACCCACGCCTGGCCAGTTCGACCCGGACGGCCGCGCTCTGGCGCCTGCACGCAACCGCCTGCTCGAGGTGGGGACCAAGGTCGACGTCCTGGCCCGACGACTGAGCCTGTCGATGGCCCACTTCCGCATTCGTCGTACGAACGTGCCCGAGGCCGATGGCCGTGGCTCGTTCCTGGCGATTGGTGCCGCGGAGAGTCGCGGGCTGGAGGTCGAAGCCGTGGGTGCGCCGACGTCGTGGGCCTCGGTGCGCAGCGGTTACGCCCTGACCGACACCTCGATCACCCAGGACAACACGGGTGCCGTCGGGCGTGCCCTGCCGAATGCGCCGCGACACAGTGGGCACGTCTGGCTGACGGCACGTCTGCCTGACGGGTCGGCCGTGCCCCTGACCGTCGGGGCAGGCCTCGTCGGTGTGTCGCGCCGGTTCACCGGGCGCGACAACGTGGTGGTCGCCCCGGCGTACACGCGACTCGACGCCTCGGTGTGGTATCGCGTGGCAGACGGCCGACTCGCCGTCGGCCTCATCGGCCACAATCTCACCAACCGGCAGTACGCAACGTCCGGCGCCGGAGCCACCTTCGTCGTCGCACCCCTCCGCCGCGTGAGTCTGCAGTGCACGACCATGTTCTGAGGGGGAGCCTCCCGACGTCACCGGACGTCGAACCGCGTGCGCCGATCACCGGCCGCGCGGCGGCCCGGCCGGCAGGAGGCGCCCGTACGCGCCACCGCCTTCGCGTCTTCGCGGTGTGGGCGTTGGTGAGCGGCGCCGTCGCGACGGTGAACCCGCAGCCGTCGCCTACCACGGCACCCGTCGAGGCTGGCCCGTCCATCCTGTTCGTGTCTCCCGACGATCCGGACCGCCCGTACATCCGCGATTTCGCAGACGGGCTGCGCCAGGGCCTGAACAGCGACGGCATGCGCCCGACGCTGTATCGCGAGTCCTTCGATCAGGGGCGGTTCGGCGACGACCCTGCGTACGTCTCGGAGTTCCGTGGCTGGCTGCACCGCAAGTATCGGGGGCGCCCGATCCACGCCATCGTCGTACGACAGCAGGCCACGCTCGAACTGTTCGCGCGCCGGCCCGACAACCCGTGGAACGACGTCCCGCTCGTCTACAGCACGATGGGTCCGCTCTCGATCGACATCAGCGAGAGCCATCCGACGGCCTCGGGTGTGGTCATGGAGAATCCCCTGCCTCACCTGCTGGACGTGATCCGGCGACTCCTGCCCGAGACGCGGCGCATCGCGGTGATTCGAGGCGCCTCACCCGCCGAGCTCGTTCGCGAGGCGTGGTGGCTCCCACAGATTCGCGCACACGGCCTGGAGGTGGAGGACCTGGTCGATCTCGCGATGCCGGAGCTGCTGCGGCACCTGCCAGCGCTGCCACCCGACACCATTCCGCTGGCTTTCTCGTTCCAGCGCGATCGCGGCGGGCAGTACTTCGAGCCGGGCGAGGTCGTGCCGCTGCTGGCGCAGGCGTCGAGCCGGCCCGTCTTCACGATTCTCGGCGACAACCTCTCGAGCGGGTTGCTGGGCGGGCCGCGCCCCGACTTCACGGTCATCGGACGCCTCACCGGCCGACACGTGCTGGCGCGGATCGCTGGTGCGCCCCCGGTCACCGAGGTGATCCCCATCTCCACGTTCGTGCCTTCGGTGTTCGATGCCCGGCAACTCGCCCGCTGGGACATCGACGAGGACCTGTTGCCCCCGGGCAGCATCGTGCACTCGCGCCCGCCCGACCTGTGGCGCGACCACCGGGGCACCGTCGTGGCGGCCCTCACGCTCGGCGTCGTGCAATCGGTGCTGGTCGCGGTCGTGCTCGTCGAGCGGCGTCAGCGTGCCCGCGCGCAGACACAGCTGCGTGCGAGCTATGGCCAGCTCCAGGACCTCACCGAGCGGCTGCTGACGGCTCGTGACGAGGAGCGCGCCCGGATCGCCCGCGACCTCCACGACGACCTCGCACAGCGCATGGCGTCCATGTCCATCGGGCTGAGCCGTGTGCGGCGGGCGGCGTCCGAGTTGTCGCCGCCCCTCGCAGAGGCCGTCACCGCACTGCAGGACCAGGCCAGGACGCTGGCCGGTGACCTGCGCGACCTGTCGCACGACCTCCATCCCGGCGCTCTCGAGCACGTCGGGCTCCTCGAGACCCTGCGCGAGCGGTGCGTCGGCTTCTCGGCAGACAGCGGTATCCCGGCTCGGCTGGAGGCCGCAGGCGACGTGAGCCTCGTCCCGCTGCCCGTCGCGCTGTGTCTCTACCGTGTCGCGCAGGAAGCCCTGCAGAACGTCCACACGCACGCGGCGGCCCGCCAGGTGATCGTGACGCTGCAGGCCACACCAGGGCGCGTACATCTCGAGGTGGCCGACGATGGCCGTGGCTTCACGGTCCAGAAGGCAGGTCGGCGCCACGGCCTCGGCCTCGTCAGCCTGAGCGAACGTGTACGTCTGCTCGGCGGAAACCTCGAGGTCGTCTCCACGCCCGGTGAAGGGACGACGCTGCGGGCCTCGGTGCCGAACCCCGCACACCCGAAGACGCCGCAGTGAACGTCGCACGACCGTAGCCTGAGCGACACGTCGCGACGCGTCCCGCATCGCCTCGCGGCCCGCGTCGCAGGCCCCCGTCGAATCCAGCCGACACCGCACGTAGTTTCCACGTGCGCGCGCACGGGGTTGGCCGGATGACGTCTCCCGACCGGCGCCGTAGCATGCCCGACATCCCCACGCACCGCACCGTGCGGTCGCGCGAGCTGAACACGACTTGGAGCCGGGCATGAGATCGAGACCCGTGGCGCTGGCAGGGTGGCTGTTCGCGGTCGCGTGCCTGGTGATGGCGCAGGCGGAGCCTGCCACCGCACAGCTCAACAGTCCCAGTGTCCGGGGGGATCTCGGCTTGAAGGCCGGCTCGCAACCGATACCCGGCGGTTACGTGTTCCTGCCGCTGTCCTTCTACAGCGCGGATGCGCTCAAGGATCGGACGGGCGCCGAGGTGGCCCGCGGTCAGCTCGATGCGGCCCTGTTCGGCGCCGGCATCTCCGTCGTGACGGGGAAGACCATCCTGGGCGGCACGTACGGGTTCGCGGTGGTCGTGCCTGCCGCGAACAACCGGCTGCAGGGCGGGCGCATCGACGAGAACCCTGGCGCAGGGCTGACCGACATCTTCGTCCAACCCGTGACCCTCGGCTGGCGGCGACCGCGCCTCGACGCAATCGCCGGCTATGGCCTGTATCTGCCCACGGGCCGATTCGGCGAGCCGGACGAGGGCGACACCGGTCTCGGCATGTGGGGCCACGAACTGCTGGCCGGCACCACGGTGTATCTCGATCAGGCTCGCCGTTGGCACGCGGCGACCACCGCGACGTTCGTGATGCATTCCCGCAAGCGAGGCACCGACCTGCGCGCCGGACCGGTGCTCAACCTCGAAGGCGGCATCGGCCGTGATCTGCTCGGCGGTGGCCTCACGACGGGCCTGACGTACTACGCGAACTGGAAGGTCGGTGACGACCGGTTGCCACCGGTCGCCGACGTCCTCGTGCGAGGTCGCAACCGTGCGTTCGCACTCGGGCCTGAAGTGTCCGTGGCGCTGGCCCGGGCGAACACGATCTACGGCTCCGTATCGGCGCGCTACCAGTGGGAACTCGGCGCGCGTGTGGCCCCAGAGGGCGGCGCCTTCAACGTGCTCGTGACGCTGCTGATGCGTCCTCTGCGCCTGCCCGCTCGGGCGCCTGCCGCACACAGCGCGTGGCGGCGACCGACTCCGACGAGACCGTGACCGACATGATGTCATCGCCGACCCATCGCGCGTCACGACGCTGTGCCCTGTCGATTGGCCTGGTCCTGCTCCTGGCAGGTGACACCCGGGCGCAGGGCTCCTCGTCGACGACGGATCCGACCGACACGGCTGCGCTCGCGAAGGCGACGCAGAACCCGGTGGCGCCGATCACCACCATACCCTTCCAGGTGAACTTCAACTCGGGTGGTGATCTCGAGGCCGGCAGTGCCCTGAACGTCAACGTCCAGCCGGTGATCCCCTTCCGGCTCACCGAGGGCATCAACGTGATCGCACGCACGATCGTGCCGATCAGCAGCGTGCCCGGGCCCGAGGCCACGCGCTACACCGGCGTTGGTGACGTGCAGGCCCAGGTCTTCTTCACACCCGCGCGCGCAGGTGCACTCACCTGGGGCGTCGGTCCGGTGGTGTCGCTGCCGACGGCGACCGCGTTGCCCTTCGAGACGGGGACGTTCGCGATGGGTGTCGGGGGCGTCCTCGTGCGCACCGTGGGTCCATTCGTACTGGGTGGACTGGTGAGCCAGTACTGGCCGGTCAGCGATGCCGGCGACGGTGTCGAGACGAACCTGCTGACCGCCCAGCCCTTCGTCAACTACAACTTCGGCGCCGGATGGGCACTGTCGTTCGCGCCCCTGCTGACCGCGAACTGGGACGCACGCTCCGGCGATCAGTGGACCGTCCCGCTGGGCATCGGCCTCGTGCGTACGACGGTCTTCGACGGGCGACCGATGAACCTTGGCGTCCAGTACTACCGGAACGTCGAGCGGCCTGCCGGGAGCGCAGGATTCCAGCTCCGGTTCTCGATCACGCTCCTCTATCCACAGCGACCCCGATGATGGCCTCCTGCCGGGCGAACGCCCACATCGTGATGGGGCCCGTCGGCCGACCCCGAGAGCTCGTAGACAGCAGCCTGGAGGAACCGCCCGTGCGCACAGATGCCCGTGAGTCCCGTCGGCCCGCGCTCCTGCCGCTCGACATCCACCGCCGGCGCCGCAAGCCAGGCGTCTCGGCCGCCATCGTCGCGCACGAACTGGCGCAACCCCTCGCGGCACTCACGGCGAACGTCGACGCGATCGCGCTCTACCTTCGCGCCGAGTCGGTGCCGTGGCACGACGTGCGACAGGTGGTGGCCGACCTGGCGGCCGACGTCGCGCGCGCCGACGAGATCGTCAAGCGTGTGCTGGCACTCGTCAGGAACGAGCGCACCACGCTCGTCGACATCCCGGTCGACGCGTGGCTCGTGCGATGTGCCGAGCGGCATCGCCCGACACTCGCCCGTCTGGGAGTGGCCATCGACGTCGAGTGCGAGGCACGTCTCACCCTGGCGGGAGACGTCGTGCAACTCGACCGGGCACTCGACAACCTCGTCGTCAACGCACTCCAGGCGATCTCGACCATCCGTGACCACGGACACGTGCGGCTGCGGGCGTCCGTCGTCGGTGGCGACCTCGTCGTGACGGTCAGCGACGATGGGCCGGGATTCCACGCGGCGGTGTCTGCAGCGGCGGGCGTCCTGGTCACCACCAGGAACGATGGCTCGGGACTTGGGCTCCGGGTGGCGCGCCTGGCCGCGCGTGCGCACGGCGGACGCCTCGAGATCGGCAACGGGCCCTCGGGCGCGGTCGTCGCCCTGCGGCTGCCCCTGCGCCGTTGCCCGAGGGAGCAGTAGCAGACGCGACGACATGGCTGCGTCTGCACCCGGCGCTCGCGGGCGACCTCGCCGGCGCCACCATCTGCAAGGAGAGTGGACATGACTGCGCACAGCATCGACAGCGTCGGGCGCTGCAGGCATCGCACCCGACTGCGCCTCACGCAGTTCACCGTCGGCATGATCCTGGTCGCATGCGGACCCCGGGGCGGGGCGCAGCCGGCCGCGCCGCAACTCGTGAACCCCGACAACTTCGTGCGAGCGGAGACGGACCTCTACTTCGGTGGCGTGGTGAAGAACGGCGGGTTCGGCAGGTTCGACCACACCCGCGAGCCAGCGCCGATCGACAAGCAGACGGTCATCCGCTTGAACCGCGACACGCTGTACTCGGCAGCCGTGTTCGATCTCGACGCGGCGCCGGTGACGATCACCCTGCCCGATGCGGGCCGTCGGTTCGTGTCGCTGCAGGTGATCAACCAGGACCACTACACCTACGGCGTGTTCTACAAGGCGGGTCGCTACACGCTCACGCGCCAGGCCATCGGCACGCGGTACGTGGTGGTCGCCGTGCGGACTCTGGTCGATCCCAACGATCCGGCCGACGTGCGGGCTGCGCACGCCGTGCAGGACGCGATCGGCGTGGAACAGGCCGCGACCGGCACGTTCGAGGTCCCGAACTGGGATCAGCCGAGTCAGAACAAGGTGCGGGAGGCGCTGCTCGTGCTGGCGTCGACGCTGCCCGACACCAAGAAGATGTACGGCAACCGCCAGCAGACCGAGCCGGTGCGGTTCCTGATCGGCGCCGCACAGGGATGGGGCGGCAACCCGGCCGAGGAGGCGCTGTACCTCAACGTCGTTCCCACCCGCAACGACGGCACGACCGTGTATCGCCTTCGCGTCGGTCAGGTGCCGGTCGACGGATTCTGGTCGATCAGCGTCTACAACGCGGCCGGGTACTTCGAGCCCAATGCGCTCGGCATGTACTCGCTCAACAACCTCACGGCGAAGGCCACCGATGGGGAGATCGTGGTGCAGTTCGGCGGCTGTGACGGGCGCGTCGCCAACTGCCTGCCCGTGATGCCCGGCTGGAACTACATGGTGCGCCTGTACCGACCGCGGCCCGAGATCCTCGAGGGCACCTGGACGTTTCCGGCGGCACAGCCCATCGGCTGACAGGGAGCAACGACAGTGGAGCACACCAACTCGGTTCTTCCTCGACTCGCCGCGGTGATCTTGCTGGCCGCGCTGCTGCCGTCGCCCGGATGTTCCCGCGATACCGATGGGCGCGCCGCAGCGGGCGACGCTGCGGCAGGCGGGCCGCCGACGGTCGAGCAGGGCCGCGCCATCGCGACCGAAGCCTACGTCTACCTCTACCCGATGGTGCAGAACTACCAGACCATCTACCAGTTCGCGCTGAATCCGTCCGGACCCGAGTTCAAGGGGCCGATGAACACCATCTTCAACGTGGCCCGGGTCTTCACGCCCAGGGACACGACCATCGTCACGGCCAACTCGGACACGCCGTACTCGTACCTGATGCTCGATCTGCGCACCGAGCCGTACGTCGTGACGCTGCCGAAGATCGAGCCGACGCGCTACTACTCGCTCCAGCTCGTCGATCTGTACACGCACAACGTCGACTACCTGGGCACGCGCAAGGATGGCAACGGCGGGGGCGTGTTCCTCGTCGCGGGGCCGGGATGGCAGGGCGAGGTGCCGCGAGGCATCAGCCGCGTCGTCCGCAGCCCGACCAGCCTCATGTTCGGGCAGTTCCGCACCCAGCTCCTCGACGCGTCGGACCTCCCGCGGGTCAAGGCCGTGCAGGCAGGATACCGGGCGCAGCCCCTCAGCGCGTTCCTCGGCCAGCCGCCGCCGCCTGCGGCCCCTGCGATCGACTATCCGGCCATCAGCCAGGAGCGGATCGGCACGGACTTCTGGCGCTACGCCACGTTCCTGCTGCAGTTCGCGCCGGCGCTGCCGGGTGAGGAGGCCGTGCGCGATCGGTTCGCCCGGATCGGCGTGCGTCCCGGGGGGGCATGGCCGGCGCCGGGCCTGTCGGCCGACGTGATGCGCGCGATCGAGGAGGGCGCACGCGAGGCCCATCGGCAGCTGGACGCCGAATCGCGGAGGCTGACCTCGTCAGCCGGACTGTTCGGGACGCCCGCACAGATGGCGGGCAAGTACAAGGAACGGGCACTCGGGGCCATGGCCGGCATCTACGGCAACGACCTCGAGGAGACGTTCTACGTGTCGTACCAGAGCGACGGCGACGGCAAGCCGCTCGATGCGTCGGTTCAGGACTACACGCTGACCTTCGCGCCGGGCGCACTGCCGCCGGTCGAGGCGTTCTGGTCCATCACGATGTACGACGGCAGGACCCGGCTGATGGTGGAGAACCCGATCGATCGGTATCTCATCAACTCCGCAATGGTCCGTGACCTCGTCAAGGACGCCGACGGCGGCATCACGCTGTACCTGCGGCATCGATCTCCGGGCGCTGCACGTGCCAGCAACTGGCTCCCGGCGCCGAACGGCCCGATGGGCGCGGTGCTGCGCATGTACCTCCCGCGCCGCGAGGTGCTCGAGGGTACATGGAAGGCGCCGCCACTCGTGGCCGTCCGGTCGGCGTCGCGCTGAGGATGCCTGCCGCGCTTCGAGGCGATCGATCGGCGTCGCGACGTCCAGCGTGGGGGCGACGTGATGGCTACCGAAACTCCACTGCGACGGTGACCTCGCCGTTGCCGACGTAGATGCCGCAGCCAATCTCCGACCAGCGCGCGCTGCGCATGTTCTCGTGATGCCCTCCACCTGGCCCCTCGTGCCACATCGCCGCGAATCCCGTGCGCATGACCTGTTCGATGGTGCGATGCTGCGCGAGCGACCACCACGGGATCATGTTCTCGGCCAGGGACACGCCGCCGCCACTTGTCGCCCTGAAGTGCGCGTGCGCCACACGCGAGCGTGCGTCGGACTCCGCGGCAACTGCGCCGAACGCCTCCAGCGGTGTCGAGCGAGTGAGTGCGCGGGCCCCGACCGTGGCGCGGTACGTGTTGTGGAACTCGACGCACATCGCCTGTTCAGCCGGGTGGCTGATTCCGGCGGGTGGCGGAGGCGAGGCCGCCGACCCGGCGCCGCTGTCGGTGGCGGCGCTCGGTCCTGTGGGCGAGGACGTCGAGCAGCTTCCTGCTGCCAGGACGGCGAGCAGCACGGCTGCGGCGGCGCGGCCAGTCGCCAGCGCCTGAGAGGCCTCGCCGCTGGTCGATCTCGGCACGGCTAGAAGCGGAAGGAGTACTGCAGCTGTGGCCTCGGAGCGCTGCGGCGTGCGGCCCTCGCGTTAGCCGCTGCGCCAGCGCCCCACAGGGCCACGCCGACACCTGTCATCGCCGTGGCGCCAACAAGGATCGCCTGGTCCTCGTCCGAGCAGTAGTCGAAGTCGCCGTAGTGACAATCGTAGGCGGCCTCCAGGGCGATCAGGCCGACGCCAAGCGACGTCAGAATGATGCCGGTAATCAGGCGCCCACGACCTGGAGAGAGGTCCTCGTCTTCGACGATCCGCACAGGCAGCGCCTGGCCCATCGCCGCAGCCTGCTGTTCACCGGAGCGCTGGAGCGGCGCACTGGCAGTCGCGCGATCCGGTACGGACAGATCCATCGGCGTCGTGGCTGGGTTGTCGATGCGCACCTGGCTCCGTCGGACCCACCCGACACGCCGACCATGCTCCGGGTCCTCGAACTCCACGTGCACCCACTCGCCGGATTCCTTCACGACGACGAAGCGGGTGCCTGGCGCGGCCGTGCGTAGCGGGGGCAGTGTCCCGTCTGGTCGCAGGTAGACCGGGGACACGTCTGTCGCGACGGCGCTGATTCTCGCTTGCGCCTGCGCGCTCACGACGGTGCTTGAGACTGGTCCGAGGATCAGGTGGACGACCAGAAGTCCGATGAGGTGCCGATGCACAGGTTCCTCCAGAGTGGGCGGGCCGGGGGGAGGGGCACGGCCACACGGGAGTCGAGCAGTTACCTTCTTCCGACGTCTTTCGGGCGCGGACGATCAGAGAACGGCGCCCGGGTCTGTGATCTGACAGTAGTGTCGAACGGTCGAGCCGCAGGCGTGTGACACACGCCCGGAGCGTTCAACCCCTGAACAGGGCCTCGTGGCCGAGGCCGCGGTTCGCTACTTGTCGCGCTTGCGAAAGGCCTGAAGGAACGAATAGCCCAGCACGAACTGCGCCACCGAGACGACGACAGCGATGCAGGCGAAGACGAAGCCAATGACCTGGTAGTCCACGTGCCCTCCACATCAGCGGGTGCGCCCTGCCCCCGGGGATTGAAGTCAGGCTCTCCAACTATCGATGGTGCGTCCTCATCATACGGCACACCCACCGGGAGGGGCGGCCACGGTGGAGAGGTCGCGCTCGCCGCGCATGAAGGCCGCGTGCCTGCTGCCGGCCGCCCACTCCAGGTCGCCTCCTAGAACCGCAGGCGCAGGCCCGCGCCTGCCTGAAAGCCACCCACGGTCACGTCGGCCTCTTCGGCGGAGAGCGGTTCGACAATCTCTACCGTGCCGCGCGTGTAGCGCGCGAACCCGCCAAGGCCGACCACGCGATTGAAGAAGAAACTGACGTCTCCCCCGACGTTGAATCCCCATCCCGTGCCCTCGACCGTGACGACCGCGGGTCCGGTGATCTCCACGGCGTTCGTCCTGTTGAACAAGGCAAAGACGTGGTCGTACCGCACGGCCCCGACCATGTCGGCCTCGTAGCGGAAGTAGGACGGGCCGGCGAACGTGCGCACGCGAACCCGCGGGCTCGGATTGCCGGCAAACACGACGTGGGGGTGTACCCCGCCTTCCACGCGAAGCAGCTTCTCGTCCGTCGTCTCGGCGTCGGTCGTCTCGCTGTCGAAGAAGAACGGGTGCGGCATGATGACCGCCATTCCCACCGTGTCCTCGTGTGCCGTCCCGGTCAGCATCAGGCCCACTCCGACAGACTCCGTGAACATGACGCCCCCTCCGACGTCGAAGGACGCGCCGGCCGGCGGCTTCGTGTATGCCGCCGCCGCGATGATGGGCTCCCCTCCGCGATCGGGTCTCGCGAACGAATAGGAACGGTCGTCGTCGCCTGAGAGCGCCACGCCGAAGTTCACGTCGAACCAGCCACGCTCACGCCGCCACTGCCGCGGGCTGCGTGCGCGACCATCGTCGTTGGCGTCCTGACCGGCCTGACCAGCGAGGTTCGGCCGGTCGGACCGGTCTGGCTGCGGCGTCGGGCTCGGCCGCACCGAGAGGTCCATCGGCGTCATGGCGGGATCGTCGATGCGCACGAGACGACGTTCGACCCAGCCGACCCGCCGTCCGTGTTGCGGATCCTGGAACTCCACGTTGACCCACCCGACGTCCTCGCCAACGACGATGAACCGCGTGCCAGGCGCGGCCGTGCGCAATGGTGTGCGGCCCGCCTCGGGTCGAAGGTAGATGGGAGCATCCTCGGTCGCCACGGCGGTGCGGCCTCCCTGCGCCGACGCCACGGACGAAGCCAGTCCGCCGAAGATCAGGAGCTGCAGCACGAGTACACACGAGAGCAGTCGGCTCACGATTCACACCCTCCAGAGTGGGCGGGCCGGGGGAGGGGCACGGCCACACGGGAGTTGAACGTCGACCCTTACGCTTCGCCCGGACCACCAGGTAGGTGGCCGGGACGACTTTCCGCCGCACGAACCGCCGCGGATACCTCGCGAACTGCCGCACGTCGCCGTTGTCGGCCGCGGTCTGCACCACGCGTCATGGTCACGGTGCTCCACATCGAGACGGCAGCGGTCCGCCGGATCTGACTGGAGGCCGGAGCAGGGCGGACTCCGACGTCCGCTTTCTCGCATCGCGGCCGTGGCGCTCGCGGAGGTGCTCGCCGCCGGCCCGGGTGACGCAAGGCGGGCAGGCCAGAAAGCCGCCCCACAGCGGGGTTGACTGGTGACGGCACATATGTATGATCGCGACATGTCTGGCGACGACATAAATGCTCGCGACCTGCAGCGTGGCAGCGCGGCGATGCTCGTGCTCGCGTTGCTGGAAGAACGGCAGCGCCACGGGTACGAGATCGCGCAGCTGATTGAGCAACGGTCTGGGGGCGAGATCCGCTTCCAGGTGCCCTCCCTGTACCCGCTGCTGTACCGGCTGGAGCGGCGCGGACTGGTCGAAGGCCGATGGGTCGAGAAGGCAGGCGAGCGCAGGCGACGCTTCTATCGGCTCACGGCTGCGGGGCGCTCGGCACTCGGCGCGCAACGGCGGGGCTGGAAGTCCTTGTTCGAAGCACTCGACCGCGTGGCGCGTTTCCGGCAGGCATAGCCACACTGTGACTGACTGGCGCGCCTACGTCCGTGAGCACGTTCGCGCGGCAGACCGCTGCGCCAGCATTCCCGCGACCGTCGTGGACGAGATCGCGACACAGCTCCAGGATGTTCACGATGCCGTGCTCAGGGCAGGCGGGACACCCGAGGAAGCCGTGGAGCGGGTTCGCCGCGAGGTGGTGGATTGGTCGCAACTGGCCGGCGAGATCGCCCGTGCCAGAACGCCTGCCACAGCCCGGAGTCGTCGCCTCATCCTGGCTGTCGACGGGCTCCTGAGACGCCTGCCATTCGGTGAGGACGGTCTGCGCCGTGCCACCTCGGATCTGTGGCGTAGCCGCGGCTTCGTCGCCCTGACCACTCTCGTGGTCGCCCTCACGGTCGGCGGGGCGACGGCGTTGCTGCAGGTCGTCGACGCCGCCTTCCTCAGGCCGCTGCCGTTCCCGCAGGCGGACCGCATGGTCGTGGTGCTCCCATTCTCGATTGCGGAAGGGAAGCGCTTCGGCCGTCTGCCCCGCGAGTTCGTGGAGGCGCTGGATGGCCTCGTCGACGCGCCCGCCTCGGTCTGGCCGAACCGCGTGACGGCATTCGCGTCGCCCGACCGCCCGCAGATCTGGGAGGGCGCGATGGTGTCGGTCAATGCCATGCGCCTGTTCGGACTCGTCCCCGTCGCGGGTCGCCTCCTGAACGACGAGGACTTCCGCACGACCGAGGGACCGCTGCCGACGATGATCGAGGAAGGCCTCTGGCAACGCGCGTTCGGCGGCTCGCACGAGCGTCTCGGCCACGTGATCAGGGGCGACCGTCAGGATCTGCACATCGTGGGGGTCTACAAGGCCGATCTCGTGATTCCGTCGTTCGCCAAGGTGCTGGCGCCGGCGTTCATCGCGCCGGACCGGGACGTGACGACCGAGTGGATGCTCGGGCCGATCGGCCGACTCCGCCCGGGGCTGAGGCGGGAGGAGGCGGAACGCACGATTGCCACGCGTGTCGCGGCCGTGCATGCCCGCAACACGCCGATCCGCGAGGTGCGTGCCGAGGTCGTGCCCCTGCGGGAGTACATGTTCGGGCACGACCGGACGTTCTTCCGCTTGATGGCCGGAGCGGCCATCGCCCTGCTGCTGGTGGGCACGCTGAGTCTCGCCGTGCTGCACTTCGCACGCCTCCAACGCCAGTTGCCAGAGGTGGCCGTGCGCCTCGGGCTCGGCGACACGCCGTCACGGCTGCGGCGACGTCTGCTGGCGTCTGGGATGTTCGCGTCACTGATCGGATTGCCGGTGGTGGTCGGCTCGGCGCTGGCCATCGTGTACTGGCTCGACGTGCCCAGGACGATGGACCGCAGCCTCGCGATGCTGGCGTCGACGTCGTTGCGGCGGGTCACGGCGTGGGGGGGCGCGCAGGCGATCGTCGTGTCGCTCGTGGGGCTCGCCCTCGCGGTGAGCATCGCGCTCCGCCGGCGAATCGTGACTCGGTTGAGGCTGGTCGAGACGCTGCACTGGCGTGGCTCGACGCGGGTGCACGTCGCACTGGTGGCGACCCAGGCGGCGTTGGCAGCCGTGCTCCTGGTCGCCGCGACTGCCGCCGTCCGGACGTCGGCCGCCATCGCTCGAGAACGCACGGGTGTTGCCGAAGAGGATCTGTACTTCGTCGGGCCGAGGCTGCCATTGGCACGGTATCAATCCAACTCCCGCGGTGAGTTCTGGCGTGCGGTGGTCGATGAGGTCGCGGCCGACCCACGCATCATGTCCGTGGCTGCGGGCATGCAGATCCCCGTGTCTGGTGATCCACCATGGGCCTCCATCCGTGGCCGCGAGGGTTCCGACTACATGCAGCGCGGCGGCGTCGTGCCGATGACGCGCGATTTCCTGCCCGCGATCGGCGCCACGCTCGTCGCGGGTCGCGTGCCGACGGCCGATGAGGAGGCGTCGAGCGCCATGGTGGCCGTCATCAACGAGACCGGCGCCCGCACGTTCTTCGGCACCGCCTCGCCGCTGGGGCAGATGGTCGACACCCCCTGGTTCGGCGCGCCGTATCGCGTCGTGGGCGTCGTCCGAGACATCCGCTTCAGCGAGACGGTTCCGGTCATTCCCATGTTGTACGCGCCGATGTGGCGTCAGACCTTGCTGCCCATGACGCTGGCGGTGCGGACGCGCCTGTCGCGTGAGAATGCGCAGGCCGCGATCGAGGACGCCATCAGGCGCATCGAACCGCTCGCCGCGGTGCCGCTTCCCGAGCCGTTCAGCGACCGCCTTCGAGGCTGGCGGGCGCGACCGCTCTTCTTCGCGCGGGTGTTCACGGCCGGCGGCATCGTCGCGTTGCTGCTGACCGCGCTCAGCACGATCGCGATCATTCGTACGGTCGTCGCCGGACGGCAGCGGGAACTGGGCATCCGACTCGCGCTCGGTGAGCCCGTGGCGCGTGCCGTCAGGCGCATCATGCGCGCGGTGGCGATCGCGGCCACACTCGGCGCGTGCCTCGGCGTGGCGGCCGCCAGGTACGGCAGTCACCTCGCGCAGGCGCATCTGTCAGAGATCAAGATGCTCGATGCACGGAGTCATGTGGTGCCGGCGGTGCTCGTCATCGGGTTGGTCGTCACGGCCACCTACATCGCGTGTCGCCGTGCCGTCGCGACGACGCCCATGGATCTACTGAGGCAGGACCGACGCACATGACTTTCCGCGAACACGAGTGACCTCCGTCGTGGAGCGTGAGGCCTGTGTGGCCTGACGAGGAACTACTTGGCCTTGTCCAGCGAATCTGGAATGTCACGTAGAAGTTCCAGGCCGTCACGCTCGGGCGGCCCCCCTGCCAGGGAGACGAGACGACGCTCGTCAACGCCCGCGCATCGCCCACCCGATCATCAACAGCCCGATGGCCGCGACCCAGCTGCCGGCGACCCGCACGACGATCCGCAGCCATGCCGTGCGCAGCGGGATCACGAGCGCCGACACCAGCGACACGCAGACGAACACCGTGGCGGCGATGCCGGCGAGGCCGAGCGCCGAGCTGCCGCTCTCGGCGATGGCGGCCCCGTTCATCCAGCCGTGCAGCAGGCCCACCGCCGCGGCCAGGCCCGTCACGACTGCCGGAGACAACCGCCGATCGGCGGCCGTCAACCCGCCGAGGATCAGGAAGGAGGCGCTGGTCACTGCCACGGGCAGTAGCGTGCGGCCGAAGAGGAACCCCGCCGCGCCTGCGGCCAGCCAGGCGACCGTCAACGAGCAGAGCGTCATGCGGCCGGCGCGCGCGCCGTTCGACCCGGCCAGCAACGACATCGCCAGGACGGGCACCAGGTCGTCGGGGCTCATCAGGACATGGGAGATGCCGTCGTAGACCGGGCCGAGGCCGGTGGTGACCAGGTGGGCTTCCGCCCGGCCGGGGGCCAGCACGGCGCACGCCGTGGCCAGGCCGCACACCGCGAGACGCCGGGCGTCCGGCGCGGAGCCCTTCACAGCGCGCTCCACGTGAGGGCCGCCCCTGCGACCGCCACCGCGACGCCCGCGGCGCGGAGCAGCACCCGACCCGCCGGCCAACGGTTCACCTCGCCGATCGCGATGCCGATCCCGTGGAGACAGCCCGTGGCCGTCACGAAGCCGATGCTGTACGCGAGGCCGCTCTGACCGGCCGGGAGTTCCGTGCCGTGCGCGTGCCCGTGGAAGATCGCGAAGACGCCCACGAGAACGGCCGCCATGGCCAGCGGCGGCGTCGCCGCGCGCGCCACCATCACGCCGAGGAGCACGGCCGACAGCGACACGGCCACCTCCACGCCTGGCAGCGGGATGCCGAGCAGGCCGAGGAAGCCGCCGAACGCCATCACCAGCGGGAACGTCACCGGCAGCAGCCAGATGGCCGGTTGCCCGAGCTGCGCGCCCCACACGCCGACACAGATCATCGCGAGCACGTGATCCAGGCCCGCGACCGGGTGACCCACACCGGTCACGAAGCCTTGCGCCTGGCCCTGCTGGGGGTGCGCCATCGCAGGACCGGCAGCGGCGAGGACGAGCGCCGCCGCCGTGAGGACATCGCGCGGAAAGCAGCCACGCCGATCTCGCGCAGTCATCGCAGTGCTCCGAGGAGGACGAAGGTCCGTTGGATGGTCCAGTACGCGCCGAGCGAGCCGACGGCATAGCCAGGCAGCGCCTCGACGAACCGCGGCCACTGGATCTCCAACGTGCGGAACGAGCGCTCGAGTGCGAGGATCAGGCCGACGAAACACAGCTGGCCGATCTCCACCCCGACGTTGAACACCAGCAGGGCCATCGGGATCTCCGCCTGCGGCAGACCCATCGTCGTCAGGCCGCTGGCGAAGCCGAACCCGTGCAGCAGGCCGAACGCGAACGCGACGAGCCAGGGGTGCGCGATCGTGAGACTGGTCCCGCCCTGCCTCCTGCGCACGATCTCTGGCCCGAGGAACAGGATGCTCAGCGCGATCGCCGCGTTGAGCGGCAACAGCGGTGCACTGGCATACCCCAGCGTCGCGATCGCGAGCGTGATGCTGTGGGCCACCGTGAACGACGAGATCGTCTTGAAGAGCGTCCAGCGGCCGTCGACGATGAGGAGCAGGCCCAGCACGAACAGCAGGTGATCGACGCCGAGCAGGATGTGCTCGATGCCGAGCCGCAGGTACCCGAGCGCCCGCTGCCAGGCGGTGGTCGACGCGCCCAGCGTGACCCGGGGCTCGATCGGCTTCAGCAGGTGGCTTTCCAGCCGACCGTCCGCGTGGTGAACGCGGACGATCACGTCGACCGTCGTCGAGGCGAGGCCGTCGATCGCGATCGTCCGGCCCTGGATGCTGCCCGGGCACTCGAGTGTGCCGCGCACGACCGGCGCGCCTGGCGTCAGTTGCTGCGGGCTGCCCGTGGCGAGGCGGCAGTCCCTCGGCAGGATCGGCACCACGTGGATTGGCGACTCGCCACCGGCGGGACTCTTCCAGAGAAGCCTGTACGTGCCAGGAGCCGTTTCCCGCAGCTCGAGGAACCCGGGACGCAGCTCGTGCGCTCGCACGGTGGCCCCTCCGACCAGCAGGAGCAGGGCGAGCGACAGGAAGCGAACGGCCGGGCGCCGGTGCGTCATCTGTCGCTCCCCCGCGCCGGCCCCTGCGTCGCGTTCGGCGGCGTCGCAGCCGCGATCGTCGGCTGACGCGGCTCCATCGCCACCGTGTAGCGGGACAACAGCTGCGCGTACAACGCGTCGAGATCGCGACGACGCCGGTCGGCCAGGAACTCGCGCTCCACCTGCGCGCGCACCTCGCCGAGGGCCGGCAGCCGTCCGTCGCGGCGCTCACGGACCAGGACGAGGTGCATCCCGAGGCCGGACCGCAGGGGCCCGGCCCAGCGCCCGGGTTCGACCTTCACGAGGTCCTCCGCGAAGCCGCTGCCGTACTGACGCGCGATGTCGGTGCGCGATGCGCGTTCCATCTCCTGGGGCAGCATGAAGGTGTCGCCGACGCCCTCCAGCGGCGCCGAGGGGCCCCTGGCAGCGAGCCGCGCCAGGATCGCCCTCGCGTCTTCGTCGGCCGTCGCGCCACGGCGGTCCTCGTTGATGAACACCTGTCGGAAACTGATCTCGGCGTCTACCCGGAACGCATCGGCGTGGGCCCCGAGCCACGCCTGGAGCTCGGCGTCGGACGGCGGCGCCGAGTCGCTCGCCTCCGCAGCCACGAACTCGAACTTGAGGCGGAGGCGGCGTCGGATCGCGATGTCGTCGCGGTCCAGCCCCATCGCCATCGCCTCCCGTGTCGCAATCTCCTCGCGGACGTAGTCGTCCACCAGTCCCTTCAGCTCGCGCGCGCTGGGTGGCCGCTGCCACGTCCGTTCGAACGTCGCGGCCATCGTGTCGAGCTGTCCGGGGGTGATCACGATGCGCGACGAGCCGGAGGGCCCGCCGCGCCACGAGAAGACGAGAAAGAGCAGGGCGCCGATGGCCAGGAACTGCGCGAGCGGTTCCCGCCACAGGCGCCCGAGCCACGCCTGGATCATCGCGGGGTGTACCAGATCGGCGATGTGATTGCGCGCTCCTGCGTGATCATCGGGACCTTGGGGTCCATCTTGACCTTGAAGTACGCCGCGTCGTATGCCGTCCAGCGCGGCGTCGGGATCTCGAGCACGCGCACGTAGTAGAACGCCGGCGCGCCCGGATCGAAGTCGGGATCGGTCCACACGGCGATCAGCTCGGGATCGCCGATCGTGTTCGTCCACGTGGCCCGCGGCACGTCCACGGTGTTGCCGACCGGGGTGAGCTTGCCGTTGACGATCCTGCGACGGTCGGCGTCGCCCCAGACCACGTCGTAGATCCTCTCCTGCGGCGTCCCCGACTTGTCGAGCCATCCCTTGACGACCTGGATGCGATCCAGGTTGCCGCTCTTGGGATCCTTGAGCGCGGCCACCAGGAACGTGGGGGCCTTGCCCGCCGGCGCCGCCGGAAGGTCGGCGCCCATCGGCACGCCCTTGGCGTAGCCGACCGCGGCGGGCGTCCGCGAGGCGTCGGCCTTCGTGAAGTCGTAGCCGCCGAAGAAGCGCACGGTCATGTGTGGGCCGCTCGTGCCGTAGGTCTCGCGCCGCTTCATCGCGTCGAACAGTTCCTCGCGCGTGTTTCCCGTGGCCCAGACGGCCGTGTAGCCGGCCGCCGTCATCTCCCAGCCCTTGACGACCCGGTCACCCATCTTCACGGCGTCTTCGCTCCAGCGGTCCGCGCGCGGTTCCGAGGCGGGGAACTTGGCAAAGAAGTTCTCCTCTTCGGCGGCGACCAGGGCGTTGTGCGTATCGGTGCCGCCGGCCATGCCGTACTTGAACGGGTTGGCGCCGAGATCCTTGTCGATCTTCAAGCCGTTCTTCAGCGCGTCGCGCACGTACTCGTACTTCAGGTCGCCCGGCTTCTTCGGCGTCATCGTCAGGTTGCCGCGGTCCCACAACTCGTAGTTCTGGACGAACTCGTCGGTGGTGGACAGCGAGGGGTGCGCCTCGCTCTGGCCCTTCATCTGGATCACCTCGAAGAGCGGCTCCCACTTCTGCCGCTCCATGGCGTATGCCTTCGACATCGGGCTGCCCGCGAAGGTGGACAGCGCGAACATGCGGCCGTTCGAGAGGTTCCCGTTGTGCGGGATGGCGAGCAGCTTGCCGCCCGTCTTCTGTTCCCACGCGGTCATCCACTTCCACAGGTCTTCGGGGTTCTCGCTCTGGAAGGTGGTGTAGGGCACCACCATGTCGGCCCTGGCCTTGCCGTCGCGGTAGATGACGTTGCGGTGCAGGTTGTCGCCGCCACCGGCGTTCGACGTCCACTCGTAGCCGATGAGGGTGGTGAAGCGCCCGGGCTCGTTGTACTTCTCCGCGATCGCGTTGTTCCGGGCCCACAGGCTCATCGCGAACCTGGGATCGGTCATCGGCGCAGGCAGCTTCTTGGTCGCCTGTGCCTGGATGAGCTCCATGACGGCCGCCCTCGCCTCGGCCGGCCCCTTGGCGAACATGTCGTGCCAGCGCTTGAGCGTCGGGTCCTTCATCAACTCCGGGTTGCCGGCCTTGATCTCGGTGATGACCCCCATGCCGTCGGAGTGGTCGGTGATCGCCACCCAATCGAGCGGCGTGCCGAGCTTGACGGGCTGCCCGCTAGTCGCAGTCACTTCCTCGCCGCGCGCGAAGCGCGTGGCCTCTTCCGGCCCGAGCGTTGTGCCGAAGCCACCGGCATCCACCGACCAGGCCGTGTGCACGTGTTCGTCGCCGAAATACGCACGCTCCGGGTAGCGGCGGCCGGCGTACGGCGAGTAGCCGGGTTCCTTGTGGAACCTCGCCGGGTCGGCGGGCTGGATTTCGCCGGCGTCGGCGTTGAGCGTGGTCCCGGCGCCGGTCGGCTGGCCTCCGAGCTGCTCGGCGGGCGGAGCTGCTTGCTGGTCGGCGGCCGGCGACGGTGCCTGTGGCTGGCCGCACGCAACGGCAAGCAGCGCGATCCCGATGGCGATGGCTCGATTCATGGGCACGTCTCCAGTTCTCCCGCCGCAGCATCAAGGCCTCGGCGAATCAGCCGGCCGCTGTGTCTCTGGGCTACATCGCGAGCTTCTGGTAGTTCGACCTCGTGATCCGCACCTGCAGCTGGCTCGACGCGATGGTGAGCAGGACACTGCCGGGGAAGCTGGGGCCGCCGGGCAGGGCCTGCATCGTGACGTGCAGCGTGACGACTTCCTCCGGCTTGTCGAGCCAGGTGGTCACGTCGATCTGCTGCAGGGCCGTGATCGCCTTGTCGAAGGTGATCTTCAAGGCGTCGCCCGGCTTCGCGTACCCGGGGAAGGTGAAGGCCAGGCGGTCCGGCCCTGCCTGGCCGACAGACGCGGTCCCGGCATTCATCACCACCTGCATCCTGTCCGGCGCGGGTGGGACGTACTCGTGGATCAGCGCGGCGGTCGCCTGCAACTCCTCTTTCATTTCTCCGGTCTTCTTGGCGACCACCCTTCCCCTCAAGCCCCGCTTCGTCTCGGCGGGCGGCGGCGTGACGACCGGCGTCTTCACCACCTTGCCGTCAGGGCCGTAGCGACACGAGTCGACCTTCGTCGCCTTGACCTCCCCCTTGACGCTCAGCTCGGTCTTCTCGAGCCACGTGTACGACCGCAGCTCCTGCTGATTGGCGGCCGCGGCCTGCTTGACGGCCGCCAGCCTCTCCTTCAGGTCCTGCGCGTTCGAGGGCCACGCAAGTCCACCGAGCACGAGTCCGACCAACGCGAGTCCCAGCACCGATTGCCTCATCGCAGTCCTCCGTGTATCCGTCAGAACCTGAACGCGAAGCCCATGACCGGGCCCTGCGTGAGCACGTCGTACTCGAAGAGCGACATGTCCGAACCGGACGAGTAGTCCACGTCCAGCCAGCGATAGCCGAACTCGAGCGAGCTTCGCGTCGTGAGCTTCACCCCGATCGTCGGGAACACCTGCCACGTGAGGTCGGAACCAGCGCCGAAGCCGCCGATCTCCGAGTACACCTGCGCATGCCAGCGCTTGCCGGTGTCCGGCGTCCGCAGCTGCAGGCCGACGATGGGGTCGAACCACGTCTTCGAGCTGTCGGCACTGCGCTGCCCAGGCCCGTTCAACCGCAGCTTGGCCTGCAGGGTGTTGACGCGGCCGCCGAAGACGACGTCGGCCCCGGGGGCCAGCCGCCGGAGCCCGTAGAAGGCGAACGCACCCTGGTTCACGTCGGCGCTGCCGGTCGTGCCCGCCGGTCCGGGTGCAGTGCCGTTGGCGCCAAGCGCCATCCAGATGGCGTCTCCGCCCACCCCCCAGTTGCCCTTGCGGGCCACGATGAGGCCCATCGCGCCGAACTGCAGGTTGTCGAGGATCTCCGAGAACGACACGTCGACGTCGAGTTCCTGGCCCGCGACCGTGGTCGTCCCCTTCATGGCCGCACCCATGAAGTACGGCGCGATGGTGACGTGCCAGCCATCAGCGGGCGTCTGAGCCCAACCGGGCCTGGCGGCGACGAGGGCGATCAGCAGAACGGATGCGAGCACCGCGAACTTGCGCATGGCGCCATACCTCTGGGCGCACACGCGCCCGAATCGGGCCTCGGGCTCCGGCCGGCACGGCCGCAGCGGCGTTTCTGCCGGTCGGTCAACCGAGGCCGAGTTACGTGCCGGGCAGCGGGTCGGACATGTACTCGAGTCCGCGGATGTCCGACACCATCCTGAACTCCACGTCCGGAGGGTCGGCCGCGATCTCCAGCAGTTCCATCAAGCGCTGAAACCGCTCGGTCCCGAACTGCCGGTGCAGGTCACACGCGTCGTCCCACTCCTCCATGTACAGAAGCCGCCCGTTCTCGACCGCCGACGTGTAGACGCCGGCGAAGCTGCAGCCGCGCGCCTGCTGCGCGGGCCGCATCACCGCCCGGAGTGCTCCGACGACATCGGGCACGTGGTCAGGAGTCGCGACGAGCCTGACGAGCAGTTGCACCATGCCGTCGTGCAGCTGCGCACTTCGTGCCACGCCGGGCAGAAGAGGAACAGCGCCCGATCCTGTTGATCTGGCTGGGCTTGCAGCCTTCTGTGACCTGATGGTCGCGTGGGCTCAGCGCATGGAATCCACGAAGTGCGTGGAAACCATGCATGGGCTCGGGGGTGGGGTGGGCGTTCAGGACCTTTGGCCGCCCGTTCCAGGACGGGTCAATCCGAGTCTCCTCATGCGCGACTCGAGCGTCGAGGCATTCAGCCCCAGGCGTGCAGCCGCGCCGTGCGGTCCGCGGATTCGCCAGCCTGTGTCTTGCAGCACCTGCAGGATCCGGGCGCGCGCCAGCGCTCGAGCATCGGTGGCCGGGGCGTGCCAGACGGAGGCAGCGTGAGGCGGGTCGATCCGCAGGGTCGGGCCTGTCGCCATGATCATGGCGCGCTCGACGTTCCGGAGTTCGCGGACGTTGCCCGGCCAGTCATACGCCAGCAGCGCTTCCATGCTGCCCGCATCGACCTCGTCGATGCGCTTGCCCATGCCCACGGCCAACTCGTCGACGAAGGCCTGGACGAACAGCGAGATGTCCTCGCGTCGTTCGCGCAGCGGGGGAATGGTGATGGGGAACACGTTCAGGCGGTAGAAGAGGTCCTCCCGGAACCGGCCGGCATGGACCGCGGCAGCGAGATCGCGGTTGGTGGCCGCCACGATGCGCACGTCGATGGGGACCGGCCTGGGGTTGCCGAGCCGCTCGATGCTGTGGGTCTCGAGGACGCGCAGCAGCTTCACCTGGATCTCGACGGAGAGTTCTCCGATCTCGTCGAGGAAGAGCGTCGAACCGTGGGCGAGTTCGAAGCGTCCGAGCTGCTTCGAGAGGGCGCCCGTGTACGCTCCCTTCTCGCGTCCGAACAACTCGCTCTCGATGAGCGGCGCGGGGATTGCGGAGCAGTTGACCCGGATCATCGGCCGATCGCGTCGTCGGCTGGATTCGTGGATGTACGACGCGAACCGCTCCTTGCCGACTCCGGTTTCTCCCAGCAGCAGCACGGTGGAATCGGTGAGAGCGACCTGCTCGGCCAGGGCGAGCGTTCGCCGGATCGCCGGGCCGCGGCCGATGACGTGTTCCGGGCCGAGACGGCGCCTCGCCTCTTCACGGAGGTAGACGTTCTCGGACTCGACCTTCTCGCGCAAGCGCTGCACGTCGGCCAGTGCCTGACGGAGCTGCTCTGCCGCTGCCACCTGGTCGGTGACGTCCACCGACGCGCCCAGCAGCTTGTTGTCAGCACAGGCGCGACCCCTGACGTGAATCCAGCGCACGGCCCCGTCGGCGCGCACGATCCGGTAGGTCTCGTCGAACGGACTCCGATCGGCCAGGGCCCTGTCGATCGCGGCCACGACGGCCTCGCGATCGGCCTCGTGGACGAGGCGCATCAGCAGGCCGTAGTCCGTGGGGGACCCTGCGGCGAGACCGTAGATCTCACGTGTTTGCGGCGTGGCCCAGACCGCAGCCGTGCCGAGGTCGAGTTCCCACAGGCCGCACCGGGCCGAGGCGGCGGCGAGATCCAGTCGCTCCTCGCTCGCCCGCAGGTCCTCGAACGCCTGCCTGCGTCGCAGCGCGTTGACGATCATCTCCTCGAGCACCCGAAGGCGCGGCACGTACGAGTCCGGGAACTCGCACTCTCGCTCGGCCCAGTGGATCGCCACGATGTGACGCACCGCCGGCTCCCCGGGGATCGGGACCGCGAGGTGCGAACGGAGCGGGGAGTACTGGTCCCAGCTCGCGCGATCGACCGCGGCCTCCGGCGGGAGATCGGCCAGCCGCCGAAAGACCGCCGGGACGCGTTCGACGAGCAGCTTGTGGCGAGCCCAGGGAAATGCCTGGACGAGATTCAGGTCGGTCGGCAGGGAGGGCAGCCCTGCGGCGTACGCTCCGTACGCCACGTTCGCGAATGTCTGGTCGGCCTGTACCCTCACGAAGGCGCAGCGGTCGGCCTGGAAGAAGGTGCGGACGTCTTCGAGCGCGGCCTTGATGGCGGGCTCAGCCTGCTCCGGCGTCGCGGCGATCAGCCGCGCCGAGATGTCCGAGATCAACGTCTCGAACTCGACACGTTCGGCGGCCGTCTCTCGCGCTGGTGCGAGGACGGCCCTCGCGGTGTCTGGCGACATATGCGAGGAACTCCGACGTGCATCCTTTGTGCCTCGGCGCGGCCATCACGAGCCGTCTCACCGTGCGAGCCTCGCGACTCGTCACGCCTCGTTCACCGAGGATCCACGCACGTATTCTACGTCAGGCACGTGGCCGGGCACCGTGGCTGTCGTGCCCACATCGGCGGCGCCTCGTGTCGGGCGCGAACAGCTGGGTGGGCGCGTCGCTGCACGATCGGCGCCACTCAGGAGTTGACACGCACGACAGCAGCATCTCGTGACCAGGGCACCTCTTCATGTGGTGCCGTATCACTCGTCGCGTAGTGCTTCGATCGGCTGGATGCGCAGGCCCTGCCGCACCGGGCCGATCGCCGCGACCATGCCGAGCGTCATCGTCAGCAAGACGACGAGCGGCAGGAGCATCGCGCGGTAGTTCCGCACCATGTCACCTTCGAGGATCTGCTCCAGGCCGACCGCGGCGATCACGCCGAGGACCGCGCCGGCACCCAGCTGAGCCAGGACGCGGGAGAAGATGCCGACAAGGATCCGGCGGCGATTGGCGCCGAGCGCCGCGCGGATGCCGATCTCGCGCCGCCGCCGCGCCACCGTGAACGACATCAGCGAATAGATGCCGGCTGATGAGAGCAGGATCGCGCTCAGGATCACCAGTGCGAGGCTGACGCCGATCAGTCGCATCATGCCCTTCGCCTGCTTGAACGCGATTTCGGCGGTGGAGACGTCGAGCAACAGCACGTCTGGATCGATCGATGCACTGATGTCGCGCAGCGGATCGGCAAGCGCCGCCGGATCGCCCGCGTGCACGCGCACGTGAAGGCGGGCGGGATACAGATCGCGGGCGGCGACGGCGTGGTAGACGCGACCTTCCGACTCGTCGTCGAACGGTTTGGGACGAGGGAAGTCGGGCACCACGCCGACGATCTCGTACCAGCGCTCGCGCTCGACGTTCCCCGACGGCGCCTCACGGCTCCAGCCGACGTACTTGATCCGACGGCCGAGCGGATTGGCGCCGTTGAACACCTGGTCGACGAACCCGCGGCTGACGAGCACCCCCGGCCTGCTGGCGGCGTCGGCCGACGCATCGGCGGCGGTGAGGCTGCGCCCGATGCTCACCGGCACGTCGAACGCGGAGAAGAAGTTGGGTGCGACGCGATTGAATCGCACCAGGGTGCGGCGCCCGCTTCCATCCTCGACCACCACGGGAAGCTCGCGGCCGGGACTGGTCAGCGAAAGCGTCACCTCACGCACGCGTGAGTCGTCCTTCAAGCGGCGCTCGATCTCCGCGAGCGCGTCGCCATACCGGGCCGCGAAGGCCTTGTCACCCACGTCGGTCGTCGGTGCCGCCGTGCGATCCAGCCACAGGTGCGCGCTGAGAAACTCGGTGGTGGCGTACCCGCCCCCGGATGGGAGCCGGAGGGAACTCCACGCAAAGTACGTCGCCATCGGCAGGATCGCGACCGTGACCGCGACCTGTAGGACGATCAGGGCTGTCCACAGCCGCCCCATCTGCATGCGCGATCCGCCGCCCGGCGAAAGCGTCTGCAGCTGCGTGTACACCTGCCGGCCGGTCGCCTTGAGCGCCGGCGTCACACCGACGATGGCCGCCGCGCACAATGTGAGCCCGACGACGTAGATCACGGTACTGGATTGAAGCTCCAGCGAGAACCAGAAGGGCCAGGGGCCGACCAGGGTGAGCATGGCACCCTCGATCTGACGGAGCGCGACGGCGGTGAGTCCGATGCCGATCGCCGCCGACACGCCGGCCAGCATCAGCGCTTCGACGAACAGCTGCACCACAATCCGGCGTCGGCTGGCGCCGAGCGCGCCTCGCAACGCGATCTCGCCTTGCCGCGTCGCCGTCCGCGCGTAGACGAGAATGGCGACGTTGACACAGATGAGGACCAGCAACAGGACGATCGCGATCTGGATCGCGTAGACCGCGAGCGCGTCCTCCGGATCGTCGATGTCGTTGAATGCGTGGGCGTACGCCATCACCCGCGGGCGCAGGTGTTCGTGGGTCGCCGGCGACGCGCTTGCCAGACGCCGGCTGATCGCCGTGAGCTCCGCCTGTGCACTCTCGAGCGTGGCCTCAGGCGCGAGCCGCCCGAACACGTTGATGCCGGGACCGGTGCGCGGCGCGTAGGCGGCGGCATCGAGCCGCCACGGGATCCAGAAGCTGTGGTACGTCGGGAACCGGAACCCTCTCGGCATCACGCCGACGATCGTGTAGGCAGTGGCACCGAGCTTCACCGGTCGACCGACGATGTCCGGATCGGCGTCGAAGCGGCGGATCCACTCGTCATGACCGATGACCATCGCGTCAGGCGAGCCGGCGCGCTCGTCCTCCGGCAGCAGCGTCCGGCCACGATACGCACCGACGCGGGCCGCCCGGAACGCCGAGGCCGAGATCTCCGCCACCATCACGACCTCGGGCGGCCGACCGGCGACGATCAGGTTGCGCTGGACGTCGCGCGACACGCTGAAGTCCTCGATGGATCTGGCGCCGCGCCACGCCTCGAGGTCGTGGAGCAGGCGCAACTCGCGAGTGTTCGTCGAGGCGTCCCAGTTCACGAACGAGACCAGGCGATCACCCTCGGGCAGTGGCAGCGTCGTGCCCAGGATCATCGAGACGATGGTGAAGGCGCCGGCGGCGATCGTGATGCCGACTGACATGCCGAGCACGCTGACGAGGCTCACGCCCGGATACCGGAGCAGCATGCGCCAGGCCAGCGTGAAATCGAGCGCGGAGAACACCGGTCCCTTACGGATCAGGCGCTGGCGGTGCCGCTCGACGAGTCCGGTGCCGATCGCGTTGAGACAGGCCGCAAGCCCGAAGGAGAGGCGCGTCCATCCCGCGCGGGCAGTGAGTGCGCGGTCGAAGGCATCGATCATCTCCACGCCATACAGATCCCGGTGGCGGCGGGGAAAGGCGCGCAGCGCCAGTCGATAGAGACGCGTCACTTCGGGTCTCCGAACAGGTCCTGAGCGCGGGCCACCTCGAGGAGCGCCCGCAGCCGTTCGGATTCCGCGCGCGCGGCCGCGCGGCCCAGCCTGGTGCGCTGGTAATACCGCCGCGCCGGCCCGCCGCTCGCGTCGTCCTTCGGCGTGGATTCGGTGACCAGGCCTTCGTCCACCATCCTCGCGAGGGCGGCATAGAGCGTGCCGGGAAGGATCGCCTCGCGGCCATCCGTCATGGCCGACACCGCCTGCATGATGGCGTAGCCGTGCATGGCCTCGCCATCGCCGAGGGCGAGCAGCACCTGGTACGTGGAGTGTTTCAGCGGCAGTAGCTGGGCGAGGTCACGCGTCAGTCGGCGCATCGTATTCGCCTTAGACTATACTTGGAATCGAATAGTTCCCGCGCTCTCCAGGTTCTTTCGCCGCCAGATCAGCAGCAGCCACACCGGCGCCGACATGGTTCGCCGAAGCAGGCGGATCGGAGTGGCCAACGGTCAGTCCACGCATCGCTGAGGTCATCGCGCTGAGGTCATGGCGTGGGGGGACCAGGTCGTAACGCGACCTGGCACGCCCGGCAGGGCTCGAACCTGCGACCCCCGGCTTAGAAGGCCGGTGCTCTATCCAGCTGAGCTACGGGCGCGTGCCTTCGCGATTATCGCACCCGCACGGCGAGGGGGAACGGTGGCCTGTAGCCTGCAGCCTGCCTGCATCCGCAGGCTGTAGGCCGTAGGCCGTAGGCTGCAGGCCCGTTCGGGTCACGCTCGTCGCGGCCGTCCGTGCCACCCCGCGAGACCACGCGCTCGACACGCCGGGGCTCCAGTCGGTCCAGCCCGCGAACGCCGCGGCCGCCGGGCGCGTACGTTTCACCCATGCACAGCCTGCTGTTCGTCCTGGCGCTGGGCCTCGTGGCCCAGGCGGCCACCCTCGTGCCGGTGGACCTGCCGCCTGCCACCACCGGGCGCGTCTTGATGCGCGGCGACCTCCAGGTCGTCACCCGTCGTGTCGATGGCCGCGTCGAGATCGTGGCGCGGGAGCGGACGGGCGGCTCGTGGGGGCCCGTGTCCGTGGTCCACGCCGCGCCGGCGGGGCACGTGGCCCTTGCCGCGTCACTCTCGCCCGACGGCCGACGACTCTTCTTCGAGTCCAATGCCAGAACACCCGCGGTGACGGGACGCGACGACACCGACGCGTGGGTGATCGATCGGACGGCTTCCGGCTGGGGGACACCGCGCCCGCTGGGAGACCCGTGGGCGACCCCCGCGAACGAACACGCGATGACGATGGCAGGTGATGGCGTGGTCTGCCTCAACTCGGCGCGCCCCGGTGGCCTCGGCGAGAACGACATCTACTGCAGTCGCTCGATCGACGAACCGCCAGTGCTCGCGCGCGACCTCAGTTCACCTGCGCAGGACGCCTTCGCCGTGCTGTCGGAGCACGGCGACACGATCGTGTTCGCGTCGAATCGACCCGGAGGGCTGGGCGGGTGGGACCTCTACGTGTCGCGACGTACCGGGGAAGGCTGGTCCCGCCCCGTGAACCTCGGCTCGCCCATCAACTCGGCTGACGACGAGCTGAATCCGTGGCTGGATGGCGATCGTCTCGTGTTCGTGCGGACGGGGAGCGGGAGACGTGAGGTCCTGTCGCTGGCGCCGTGGCGGATGCCGGCGCTGCCGTGAGCAGCGCCGCCTGGAACAGGTCCCTTGTCGGCTGACCGAGCAGTGGCGGCGGGCTGGGACCCGCCTCCGCGAGGCGGCTTCGGCGAGCCAGGCAGCCCGCCCTACCGTGGCAGGCCCGGCATTGCCGGCATTCACGGCATCGCGGCATTGCGCGCGTGAAGGACCAGCCGCGCGCCCCACGGATCGGCCACGCTGAACCCACCCGCGACGTCCGCCGCCGCGTGTCCCGCCGCCTCGACGCTCGCGCGCACGGCGGCAACGCTCGCCTCGTCGGGCAACACCAGCGTCCACGCCAGCAGTCGCGCGTCGTCTGGGCCCGGCGTCGTCGCCCGCGGGCCCGCCCACGTGTTCGTGCCGAGGTGATGGTGGTAGCCGCCTGCGCCGAAGAACAGCGCACCGGGATACGTCCAGACCATCCGATCGAACCCGATCGCATCGCCGTAGAACGCCGCGGCCGCCTCGAGATCGCCGACGTGCAGGTGCACGTGCCCCATCGTCGTGCCGGCCGGCGCGCCCGTCCAGCGCTCTGCGCCACCCGCCGCCATCACGTCGCGGACGTCGACAGGGTCGGTGCCCATCACCAGTTCGCGATCTCGTCGCCGCCACGTCTCGCGCGGACGATCGGCATAGACCTCGATGCCGAGGCCGTCTGGGTCGGTCAGGTAGAAGGCCTCACTGACCAGGTGATCGCCCGCGCCCATGCGGACGCCTTGCGTCGACACGTGGCGCACGAAGCGACCGAGTGCGGCGCGCGAGGGCAGCAGGAGTGCGAAGTGGAAGAGGCCGAGGTGCGGCCCAGCGTCGGCGCGACGGGCGCCGGGGTGCTCGCGCAGCACCACGAGCACATCGTCGTCGCCCTGAGAGCCGAGCCGTGCGAGCGTGCCGCCCGCCTCGACCACCCGAAGGCCGATCACCTCCGTGTAATAGCGCACCGAGCGCTCCAGGTCGGCAACCTGCAGTTCCACGTGGCCGACGCGCGTCGCGTCGGGCAGGCGGAAGCCGGCGGGCACGAGGCCGTAGCTGCCGGGACTCGCGGGAGCGTGGTCGGATGCGTCGTGTGTGGTCATGGGGCAGTGGTGGTGGTCCGTCGACCTCGAAGGTCGACGGCTGCGACTGGTGGACGACTACGACTGCCTGGAGAGGAACGCGTCGCAGTGGGCGCGCAGTTCGGGGAAGAACTCGTCGAAGTCGTGGCGGAACGCGTCGTACTGCTCGTCGAGTTCCCGGGCTGCGGTGCCGATGCCTGCCGCGACCGGGAACCGCCGGGCCATGCCGCGCAGCGCGCTCGCGATGCCGTCGATGTGCGCGTAGCCGTTCAACCAGTCGCCTCGCGTCATCGCGAACACGAGCGGGTGGATGTCGTCGGGCAGGCGGCCGAGGTTGTCGCGCAAGGTCCGATAGACGTCGGCCGTGAACGCCGGCAGCCGATCCTGTCCGTGCGTCGCCCACTCCCGGGCCAGCACGTGGTCGTAGTACACGTCCACGATCACGCCCGACAGCCGGCCGTAGCGGCCCGTGATGCGCTGCTTGCTGCGCCGCACCACCGGATGGCCGTCGGCGAACCCGTCGATGGTCCGGTGCAGGCGAATGCCGGTGCGCAGTCGCTCGGTGGCGCCCGGATGCGCGTACCGCTCGACGCGTCCCTTGACGAGGTCGCCGAGCAGGTTGCCGAGTCGCAGCTCCTCGTCGTCGCCCGAGAGGAGGAAGTGCGCCAGGAAGTTCATGAGGTCGATGGCCGGCTGCAGACAGCCGGCCCTGCCGTCAACGGTCGGCGTGCCCGCGGGCGCCGGCTACGACAGGCGGGCCGTGCCCGGAGTGAACGACGGCGGGTCGCTGGCGGGGAACGACTCGTCCAGTGCCTCGTCGACGCGCGCGTTCTGCTGGTCGGCCAACTCCGTCGTGAGCCACGCCCGCACGCGCTCGACGTCGTCGTGTCCGAGCAGCGCCCGCGTGAGGAGGATGCCGACGCCGATGCCGATCAGGCTCACGCCGAGCCAGGTCAGCCGGCGACCCTTGTCGAGCGCGGTGTCGAGGCCGGGTCGTTCGCCGAGCCAGGCGCCGCTGTGCGGCGCGTCCTCCGAGAGTCCCTCACCGAATGCATCGACGGGATAGTTGCGTCCCGCGCGGTTCTTCTTCCATGCCTTGGGGTCGAACATCACGGCCTCCCTCGTCCGATGAGGCCTTGCGGCCCTTCGAATCATCGTCTCACACATGAAGACGCGCCAACGCCTCGTCTGGTCCGTTCTGGTCGCCACCGCCGTACGGCCGCGCCGACACGGCGGAGGTAGCGATACACTCGGCCTGTGAATCGGCGGAGATTCCTGTATTCGTCAGGTGCCGCGGCCGCGCTGGCGGCAAGCGCCTACCTCGCGCGACCCGTCAGGGCGCGGCAGGAGCGACGCGCCGCGGTGCTCATCCGCGGTGGCCGCGTGTGCGATGGCGGCGCCGGACCTCTGGTGGCGGGCGACGTGGCCCTCGGCCAGGGACGTGTCCTTGCCGTGGGCGACCTGGCGGGCTGGACGGCCGCGCGCACCATCGACGCGGCGGGCAAGGTGGTGGCTCCCGGGTTCATCGATCCGCACTCGCACACCGCCGAGAGTCTCGTGCGCAAGGGGCTCCACACGGCCGAGGCGCTGCTCGCGCAGGGGATCACCACCGTCGTCGTCAACCCCGATGGCGGCGGTCCTGTCGATCTCGAGGCCCAGCGGACTCGCCTGCGGACGCTCGGCGTCGGCGTCAACGTGGCGCCGCTGCTCGGCCACGGCTCGGTGCGGGGCACGGTGCTGGGGGCCGAGGCCCGCGCGCCCTCCGCCGTGGAGCGCGAGAAGATGCGTGCCCTGGTACGAACGGGGATGCAGGCGGGCGCGTTCGGGATGTCGAGCGGCTTCTTCTACAATCCCGGCTCGTCGGCGACACCCGACGAGGTCACCGATCTCATGCGCGTCGCCGCGGAGACCCTCGGACGCACCGCGGTCCACACGAGCCACATCCGCGACGAAGGCACGTACTCGGTCGGCGTGGTGGCGGCAGTGGACGAGATCATCACCATTGCCGAGCAGTCGGGCACGACGGGCATCGTCACGCACATGAAGGCGCTCGGGCCCGACGCCTGGGGACGCACGCGCGAGTGCGCGGCGCACATCGAAGCGGCCCGTGGCCGCGGCGTGGCCGTGTGGGCCGACCAGTATCCGTACGAGGCGTCGGGCACCAGCCTCTTCGCCGCCCTGGTGCCGCGGCCGGCACAGCAGGGTGGCCGCACGGCCCTTGCTGCGCGGGTGACCGATGCGGCCGCCCGGGCCGCCCTGCTGCCGGAGATCCGCGAGAACATCCGCCGCCGCGGCGGCGCGGCATCGCTGATGGTGGCGTTCCATCCTCCGGATCGGCGCGTGGAGGGGCAGTCGCTCGAGGCCATCGCGACGGCTCGCGGCGTCACGCCCGAGGAGGCGGCCCTCTCGCTCGTCGTGCTGCACGAGACGCCGACCGTGTCGTTCAACATGTCCATGGACGACATCGAGTTCCTGATGCGGCAGCCGTGGATGTTGACCTGCAGCGACGGCGCCACGTACCTGCCGGGCGAGGGGCGTCCGCACCCGCGCGGGCACGGTGCGTTCACGCGCAAGCTGGTGACCTTCGTGCGCGAACGCCGGACGGTGACGCTCGAGCAGGCGCTCCACAGCATGACGGGCCTCACCGCCGAGGTCCTGTCGATGGGCGGTCGTGGAGTCCTCCGCGAGGGGGCACACGCCGACGTCGTGGTCTTCGACCCGGCGGCGCTGCGCGACGAGGCGACGTACCAGGAACCCCATCGCCACGCGTCAGGCATGGCCTACGTGTTCGTCAACGGCGTCGCGGCGATCGACGAGGGCCGTCCGACGCAGGCCCTGGCCGGCCAGTTGCTGCGCCGGGAGGCGCCACGCCCCTGACCATCGGGCTTCCACCCGCGCTGCAGGCGGCCATCGACGCCGAACTCGACAAAGGTCGTCTGGGCCCGCTCGCACCGGCGGCATCGGCCCTGTCGGCGGCGTACGCCAGGGGGCGGCCGTCGCCGCACGACGATGCGCAGCAGCACGCGGCGTATCTCGCCACCCGGCTGCCGGCGACCTTCGCGGCCGTCTCGGCGACGCTCGCCATGGTCCCCGCCGACGCACGGGCGCGCGTCCGCAGCCTGCTCGACCTCGGCAGCGGTCCCGGGACGGCGGCGTGGGCGGCGGCCACGGCCTGTCCCGACCTGGCGTCGGCCACGCTCGTGGATCGCAGTGCGGCGTTGCTCGACGTCGGCATGCGACTGGCCCGCACGGCCGGTTTCGATCGCACCCTCGGGCTGGCGACGCGTGTGGCCGATGTCGCGGTCGATGCGGTGTGGCCGCGCGCCGACCTCGTGGTGGTCGCGTATGCGCTGGCCGAGCTGTCCGAGGCTGGGCGTCGGTCGCTCGTCGGCGCCGCGTGCGAGGCGGCCACGACGCTGCTCGTGCTGGTCGAACCCGGAACCCCCGAGGGCTTCGCGCGCATCCATGCCGCCCGCGCATCCCTGCTCGCGCTCGGTGCGCACCTGCTGGCGCCATGCCCACACGAGCAGGCGTGCCCCATGCGGCCCGGACTCGGCCGCGACTGGTGTCACTTCGCCGTGCGCGTCCCGCGCACGCGGCGGCACCGGCAGTTGAAGGGCGGGGTCCTCGGCTACGAGGACGAGAAGTTCGCGTGTCTCGTCGTGTCGCGTGAGCCCGTGGGCAGTCGTGCGCCGGCGCGCATCGTGCGGCACCCGCGCATCGACACGGGGCGCGTCACGCTCGAGTTGTGTGGGCCAGACGGCCTGGCACGCCAGTCGATCACCCGCCGAGACTCCCGCTATCGCGACGCGCGGAAGGCGGAGTGGGGCGATGCCTGGCGCATCGCCCCTGCCAGCGCGCCCTGACGCGCCAGGGCGTGTGTCGGTCGGCGGAGCTTCAACGGGAGGGCGCGGTCTCCTTGGGCGCCGGAGCGCCTGACGCGAAGGTGGCCGACCGCGCCGCTCTCGACCCTAGCGGCCCTCGCTCGACGGCGGCACGATCCCCTTCATGCGCATGTAGGTGACCATGTTGCCGTAGTGCTCCATGTTGTGCGAGTTGTTGAACGCGAACACGCCCAGTCGGGGTGAGACACCGAGGAAGTACTTGACCTCCTCGCCTGCAGTGATGCCCGTCAACTTGCCGAGCGTGCTGTCGCAGTAGGCGATCGAGTCGGCGAGCGCCTTCTCGAGCGCAGCCTTTCCGGTGACCGTCTTCTCGATGTTGCCCGGCGCCGGGCTCTTCTCGCCCATCGCCATCGCGCAGATCATGTAGTTGGCGTTGGCCACATGACCCACCAGCTCGCCGAACGTCCGTACCTCGGGCGCGGGCCGGAAGGCATAGTCGGTCTCCGGCATCTTGGCCGCCGACTTCACGAGGTTGCCCTTCACCATCTCGTGCTGGGCCTTGACCGCGGCGATCATCGTGTCCTGCGCCGAGGCAACGCCCGCCGTGCACATCGCCATGGCCACTGCTGTCATCACCGTACGCTTCACCATCTCGCCCTCCCAGGCGCCCGCCCGTTGGGGGCAGACGCGGCATTGTCGCAGAATCCCGGCCGCCTGGCGGCAGGTCCGGGCCAAGGCCGTGGTGACGGCCGGCCTGGTGTGACGGACCACTGGGAGAGCGGTCCCTACCGGCACCCGGTACCCGGCACCCGGCACCCGGTACCCGGTCCCCGGGCTCGGTGCTACGATGACCTCCGCGCCTGACCTGTCAGTGTTCGCTTGCGAAAGGACTCGTGCATGACCCGTGGGACCAGGGCCTTCCTCCTCAGCTGGGCCATCGTCGCCGGACTGGCCTGCTCGACCGGCGCCTCGACGGGCGCCTCGAATGGCGACGACACCCAGTTCCCCGCTACGCCGTCGCAGGCCGAGCGGCGGCCCGACGTCATCTTCGTGCCCACGCGGGAAGCCGTGGTCGAGGCCATGCTGAAGGCCGCGAAGGTCGGCCCCAACGACGTGGTCTACGACCTCGGCTGCGGCGACGGGCGCATCGTCGTCGCTGCCGCCAAGCTCGGCGCACGCGGCGTCGGCATCGACATCGACCCGCAGCGCATCGCCGAGGCGAAGGAGAACGCCAGGGCGGCCGGCGTCGAGGGCAGGGTCGATTTCCGTCTCGGCGACCTGTTCGAGGCCGACATCCGGGAGGCGTCCGTCGTCACGCTCTACCTGCTGCCGAGCCTCAACGTGAAGCTGAAGCCGCGCCTGATGGAGCAGCTCCGTCCGGGCACGCGCATCGTGTCGCACGACTTCGACATGGGCGACTGGCAGCCCGACGAGACCATCGCGGTGGACGGCAAGACGGTCTACCTCTGGACCATCCCGAAGCGGTAGCTCGGCGACTGGCGGCCGGCTCGCCTGCAGCCGACGGCCCTCCTGACGTCACGTCGGACTGACGTCCGACGGCCACGATCTCTGGGGATCACGACGCCGCGGCGCGGGGGGCCAGTGCTTCCAGCGTGTCGACCAGGACGGCCGGCTCGACGGGCTTGGCCAGGTGCGCCTTGAAGCCGGCCCGCAGGGCGCGCTCGCGATCGTCGGCGCGGGCCAGGCCGCTGAGCGCAACGGCCGACACGCCAGCCCCGCCCCCGATGGCCTCCAGCAGCGCATAGCCGTCCATGCCTGGCATGCTCAGGTCGGTCACCAGCATCTGGGCCGGCCCCTGCCGCCACGCCTGCACGGCCTGCTGGGCCGACGTGGCCGTCCGGACCTCCGCACCCTCTCGCCGCAGGACGAACGCGATCAGCTCCACCGTGTCCACGTGGTCGTCGACCACCAGGACGTCCAGGCCGGCCAGTCGCGCGCCCGTGCCGGCCGACCCCTCACCGTCGTGCGGCGGCCGCGGGGGCTGCGGCTGGCCCTGCCCCGCGCGGGCGCGCGTGCCGGCCAGCGGCAGCCGCACCGTGAAGCACGCACCGCGTCCGGGGCCGTCGCTGGCCACGGCAATCGTGCCCTCGAGCCGGTCGACGATGTAGCGCGTGATGGAGAGGCCCAGGCCGAGGCCTTCGTGACGACGGGTGGAACTGGTGTCGGCCTGCCTGAAGCGCTCGAAGACGTGCGGCAGCAGATCATCGGAGATGCCGTCGCCCGTGTCGCGCACCTCGAGTTGCGCCATCCCGTCCGCCTCGACGCAGCTGACGTGCACGGCGCCGCCCGCCGGCGTGAACTTCACGGCGTTGGTCAGGAGGTTCGACACGACCTGTCGCACCCGATCCCGGTCGGCCACCACCAGGAGTTCGTTGGCGCACAGGGTCACGTCCACGCGAAGGTGCTTGCCCTCGGCCAGCGGCCGCAACTCCTCGACGGTCTCTCGCACCAGGCTCACGAACGGCAGGGTCCTCAGGTGGAAGACGAGCCTGCCCGTGACGATGCGCGAGACGTCGAGCATGTCGTTGATCAACTGGGTCTGCTGGCGCAGGTTGCGCTCGATCGTGTCGAGCGCCCGCGCTGCAGCGTCGGAGTCGAGCGGCGTCTGTCGGAGCACCTGCACCCATCCGAGCACCGACTGCATCGGCGAGCGGAGCTCGTGCGAGAGCACGGCCAGGAACTCGTCCTTCGCGCGGCTCGATCGCTCGGCCGCCTCGCGCGAGGCCTCGGCGGCCTCGAGCAGCGTCTGGCGCTCGGCGATGCGCTCACGCAGGTCCTGGTTCAGGGCACGGATCCGCGCTTCGGTGGCACGCTGCTCGGTCACGTCCTGCAGCACGCCCTGCACCATCGTCAACTGGCCGACGCTGTCGAAGAGCATGCGTCCGCGGTCTTCGATCCACACCGGCCCGGTCCTGCCGAAGAGGTACTCGTCGGCGAGGCGGTACTGCGACTGGTACTGCCCGTCGGCCGACCGCGCGGCGCGGCGCACGCACTCGACGTGCTGCTCCGCGTCTTCCGGGTGGATCAGCGACATCCCGGAGGCCCGCGTGGACGGCAGCAGATCGGCGGGGATGCCGAGGACGTCGCTCGCCGAGGCGCTGTAGTTGACGGTGTCGCTGCGCGGGTCGTACTCCCATGCCGCCATCCGTGCCGCCTCGAGCGCCCGGTGCAGCCGTTCCTGGTGGCGCAGGTTCGCCTCGCGCAGCCGGCGTTCCTCGGTGATGTCGCGAAGCGTGACGGAGATGCCTTCAGCCGTCGGCGACACCTTGATCTGCATCCAGCGCCCCGGCTTCAGGATGGCCGGCAGTTCCACGACGAGCGGCCGCCGGTGCTCCATGACCTCGCGGTAGCAGCCCTCGAGCGGGGTCCCGACGGCCTGGGGGAACACCTCCCAGCAGTTGCGGCCGATCAGCGCGGCTTCGTCGATGCCGAAGTATCGCTCCGCCTCCGCGTTCACGTACGTGAACCTCCACGCGAAGTCCACGGCGACGAAGGCGTCGGTGATGCTGTCGAGCACGGTCTGGACACGATGCTCGGCGTACTGCGCGCGCAGGAGCGCCGTGCGCGCCACATGCGTGAGCCACACGATCAGGCCGCCGACCCCCAGAAAGAGCGCGAGCGCCGACAGGGGTGGCGGTCCGGGCTCGGCGGGATGGACGACGGTGAACGCGACGACCGCCGAGAGGCCGAGCGCGGTGGCGCCGGCGCCCAGCCCTCCCGCCAGCGCGGCCAGGACGATGGCCGCGTAGTAGGGGCTGAAGACCGTCGTGCGGGGCTCGAGCCCGAGCGAGAGGAGACCGAGACGGCACACTCCGGCGCCCGCGACGAACAGCACGGCCAGGCCGTATCGGCCGATCCGGGAATCCACGAGCCAGGAGGGCACCGGCGGGGGGCGGGCGGGAAGCCCGAGTTTCGGAGTTTGACCCCAGGGACCCGAGTCAGGTCAAGCTCAACGTTGCAGTGGGCGCGACAGCGGTCGGCACGCGTGCCAGTGCGGCGCGCAGGTCCTCCAGCTGCACCGGCTTGCTCACGAAGTCGTTCATGCCGGCGGCGGCACACTGCTGGCGGTGGTCGTCGAGCGCGTGCGCCGTGAGGGCGATGACCCACGGCGACGGGTCGCCCCGCTCGCGCAGCCGGCGGGTGGCCTCGAGGCCGTCGAGTACGGGCATCTGCACGTCCATGAGGACGACGTCGAAGGCACGACGCGCCAGGGCGTCGAGCGCCTCGGCTCCGTTGGCCGCCACCTCCACGCGATGGCCCAGGCGCCGCAGCATGGTCGTCGCCACGCGCTGGTTGACGACGTTGTCCTCGGCCAGCAGGACGTCGAGCGCGCGGGTGTCCGGGGTCGCAAGGGTCGTGGTCGGAAGGGCGGATCGCACCTCGGTGGCGAGGACGAGCGGGACCTCCAGCGAGAACGTGGTGCCACGGCCGACCGCGCTCTCACAGGTGAGGCGGCCTCCCATCAGTGTGGCCAATCGATGACTGATCGCGAGGCCGAGCCCCGTGCCGCCGAAGCGCCGGGTCATGGACGAATCCCCCTGCTCGAAGGGGCGGAAGATCAGGGGCATGCGCGAGGGGTCGATGCCGATGCCGGTGTCGTGCACCTCCACGCGCACCCACGCGTCGGGGCCTTCGCGCCTGACCAGCGCGATCACCCGCACCGAACCCTGCTCGGTGAACTTGATCGCATTCCCGAGCAGGTTGATCAGGATCTGCCCGAGTCGAAGGCCATCCACGAGCACGCGCGGGGGCAGCGCCTGGCACTCGACGCACAGGTCGAGCCCGCGCGCGCGTGCCGTCGGCGCCACGCAGTGGACCGCGACGTCGATCAGCCCGCGCAGATCGTGCGGCTGTGGCGAGATCTCGAGCTTGCCCGACTCGATCTTCGACAGGTCGAGGATGTTGTTGATGAGTCCGACGAGGATCTGCCCGCTCGATCGGATCGTCTCGACCTGCTCGCGCTGCTCGTCGGCCAGGGGGGCCGACAGGAGCAGCTCCGCCATGCCAATCACCCCGTTCATGGGCGTGCGGATTTCGTGGCTCATGTTGGCCAGGAACTCGCTCTTGGCGCGGTTGGCCTGTTCGGCGCGTGCGGTGGCCTCGGCCAGTGCGGCGGTCCGCCGGCGGACGCGCGCGTCGAGCTCGTCGAGCGTGCGGTTGAGCGCGCGGTTGGCCTGTTCCCGCTGCGCAAGCGCCACCTCGAGTTCCTGCCGGTTCTCGTGCAGGCGCTGGACCATGGCGTCCATGTCGGCAGCGAGCTGACGGATCTCGGAGGGCGCGGACGGGCCGACGTCGGTGCGAGGCACGCGGCCATCGGCGGTCACGTCGCGCGCCGCGCGCAGCAGGCGCTGCAGCGGCTGCGTCACGCGACCCGCCGCCACACCCGCGAGGGGCAGCGCCACCAGCAGGCTGGCCAGCGCCCCGAGGGTCGTCGTGGCATAGAACTCCGCGACGGGCGCCTGGACCGCGTGGGTCGGCATGCGCGTGAGCACCGTCCAGCCAAGCGCGGGGATCTCGTGACGGGCGGCGAAGAAGCGTGCCCGCGCGAACCCGTCGCGCGATTCGGGCTCGTGCAGGCCCGACGCCGAGCGGGCCTGCACCCAGGTCGTGTGCCGCGCCGCGCTCAGCAGCGGCAGGCCCTGCGCGCCGTGCGTGGCCACCACGTGGCCCGTCTCGTCGAGGACGATGGTCGAGTCGTCGGGCCCGGCGGCCTCGCGGATCAGGTGTCCGAGTTGCCGCAGGTCGAGTGAACCCTCGGCGATCCCGACAATCGCGTCACGGCTCCGGTTCCGGATCGGCGCGCTCAGGGCAACGATGGGATCGGCACCGAAGCCGCGGCCGCGGAAGACGGCCGAACGGTAGCGCGAACCCGTGACCATGGGCTCGCGGAAGTAGCCGCGATCGGCCACCGATCCTCCAGGGCGTGTCGGCAGTGGGCGTGCCGCGTAGTTGAGGCGCGACGATCCGGCGCGCATCTCGCCGGTGGCGTCGGCGAGGAGCATGGTCAGGAAGCCGTCGTGCAGGTCGTGTTGCGCCAGGAGTGCGTCCGATCCGGCCGCCGTGGCCAGCGAGGCCTCGTCGAGCCGCTGGGCCAGCGAGACGACGGCGGTCTCGTGTGCGTCGACGTACTCGCGCACCCGCACCGCCACGAAGCGAGCCCTGTCGCGCAGGGCGGCCACGGCCTCCTGCTCGGCGTGCCGGGAGTAGAGCGAACCGAGCCCGAGCCCGAGCAGCAGCACCGGAATGGCGGCGAGGGGCACGATCCGCGCAAACACGTCCTCGCGCAGTCCTACGGCCCGCGCGGGCACCGGCGTGCCGCGCAGGCAGCGCACCACGAACGGTTGTGCGACCAGCAACTGGGCGACGACGATGTTGAGCAGGCTGTTGAGGGGCTGCTTGGCCAGCACCAGCTGCGTGACGACGGGATCCAGGCCGCGGAGGTGGCCGAACAGGATCACGAACGGCCCCCCGAGCACCAGCCAGAACGCGACGCCCGCGAAGACCGGTGGCACGCGGTGACGCACCAGGAGCGTGACGCACAGCACCTCGCCGACCGAGAGCACCGCCATGGCCGGCGTTCCGTACTCGAGACACGACCGAAGCGTCGCGAGGACGGCGGTCAGCGCGCCGAACCAGGGGCCGAACATCAGCCCCACGAGGAGCGTCACGGCGCCGTCGAACCGGACGACCATGCCGTCCACGAGCGGCATGCCCCACCGGATGGCGGCGTCGCCGAGCACACCACCCCCGAGGCACAGCAGCCACGGTCGCCAGCGCTGCGTCGCCACGAATGAAGCCGGTAGGTGGGGATGCATGCGCCGCGGCCACAGAATCGGCAGTTGGCGATGCGACCTGCAGTCCGCAGCGCGTCGCTGCAGAAGCCCCTGTCGTTGGTTAGGCAGAACAGTTCAGAGTTCAGAATTCAGGATGAAGGGGGCGCGCACGCCAGCGTCCACGTGCTCCCCGCCGTGGCGTGGCGAGCGCCCTTCATTCTGAACTTTGAACTGTGAACTGTGGGTCAGGCCGGCACCACCGGCACGGGTTCGCGCGGTGGCTGCAGGGCGCGCGCGGTGGTGGCCAGCAGCACGAGCGCGCCGCCGATGCTGCCGAGGATGCCCGGTGTCTCGCCGTGTGCCAGGAACGTCCAGAGCGGATTCAGGGCGGGTTCCAGCAGGAGCAGCAGTGACGCCTCGAGCGCGGTGAGCGTGCCGATGGCGCGCGTGAGCAGCACGTACGACAGGCCGAGCTGGAAGCAGCCGAGATAGCCGATGACCGCCCAGTCCACCGGCCGTGCGCCGACGACGGGAAAGGCCAGCGGCGCGCAGAGCAGGAAGGCGAACACGTTGCCGTAGAAGGTCGCACCCATCGCGACGTCGTGCCCCCCACCGCGCGACACGTGTCGCACGCCGAGCAGCACGAAGGCCCAGGTGACGCCGCTGATGCTCGCCACGATGTTGCCGACGAACGGGTTGGGCGCCGTAGCGGTGGGACTCACCGATCCCGCGAAGAGCAGCACGAGGCCGACCACGACGACGGCCAGGAACGGCAGGTCACGCGCGTGCACGCGTTCACGGAGCAGCCACGGGCCCAGCAGCACGAGGTAGAGCGGTGCGGCCGCCTGCAGGAACACGGCGTGCGCCGCGGTGGTGAGCTTGTTGGCGACGATGAACGTGATGAACGTGACGGCGATGATCAGGCCGACCGTCAGCGTCGGCACCGTCGGCCGGACGGGGACGCGCGCGACCAGCAGCAGGAACACGGCCGCCACCGCGGACCGGAAACCGGCCACCTGCCACGACGTGAGCGTCGTGGCCTTGACCACCATGCCGGCCGTCGAGAACAGCACGGCCGCGATCAGCACCTGCAGGCGTCCACTCACGGCGCGCGATCCTATCAAGGAAAGAGGAGGGAGAAGGGAGGACCGAGGTAGGGCGGAGGAGGGAGGGCTCGAGGTAGGAAAGAGGGAAGGCGGGAAAGAGGGAAAGAGGAAAGAGCGGCGGCCGGGAGCTGTGGTGAAATGAGCGGATGGCGGTTCATCGTTCGTCTTCCACCACGATCTCGCGGCGGGCGTTCCTCGCGCGCACGGTGGCGACCTCCGCGGCCATCGGGCTGGCACCTCGGCTGCAAGGGGCGTCCATCCAGGGCGCCAACGACACCATCGGCGTCGGCGTCATCGGTGCAGGCATTCGCGGCGAGATCCTGATTCGCGCCACGCGGACCCTCCCGAACACGCGCATCGTGGGCGTTGCCGATGCCTACGACGGCCACTTCACCCGCTCCCGCGAGATTCTCGGCAGCGACATCGTCACGACCCGCGACTACCGGCGCCTGCTCGACGACAAGAACGTGGACGCGGTGCTGATCGTCACGCCAGACCACCTGCACCGGCAGATGGCGCTCGACGCGATGGCCGCGGGCAAGGACGTGTTCATCGAGAAGCCGATGACGCACCGGTGGGAGGAGGGCGAGGAGATCATCGCCGCCGCCCGGTCCCGCCGCCGCATCGTCGAGGTCGGCAGCCAGTGGGAGAGCATGCCGGGTAACGCGCGGGCGATGGAGATCATCCGGAGCGGGCGCCTCGGCACGATCACGCAGATCAACGGCGCCATGCACCGCAACACCGCCACCGGCGCCTGGTACTACCCGGTGCCGCCCGACGCCTCACCCGAGAGCATCGACTGGCCCGCGTTCCTCGGCCCCGCGAAGAAGGTGCCGTTCGATGCCGCGCGGTTCTTCCGGTGGCGCCTGTACTGGGACTACTCGGGCGGCCTCCCCACCGACCTCTTCGTGCACCTGGTCACGGCCACGCACACCCTCATGGGCGTGACGATGCCTTCACGCGTCGTCGCGCTCGGCGGCGTTCGCCGCTTCAAGGATCGCGAGGTGCCCGACCAGATGGCGGCCATCGTCGAGTATCCCCAGGGCTTCACACTCAACCTGTCGGCCACCGCCAACAATGCGCACGCCTTCCCGCCGCTGCTGGTGCTCGGCACCGAGGGCGCGCTCGAGTACTACGCCAACCGCCTCGTGCTCCACCACGAGCCCGTGATCGAGAACTTCACGTACTCGACCAACCACTTCGCGGCCGACCAGAAGGACCGCTTCGCCGAGCGCGAGGGGCTCGACCGCACGTCGATGCGTCCGAAGGCGACGGCCGGCCTCAAGGCGTCGCCCGCGGAGGAGATCAAGGTCGAGGGGCCCGACTCGACCGTGCTGCACCTCACGAAGTTCTTCGACGCGGTGCGCAGCCGGAAGGAGCCGGTCGAGAACGCGGTGATGGGCCACCAGTGCGCCACGGTGGGACACATGATCAACATCAGCCATCGCCAGGAGACGATGGTGAAGTGGGACGGTAAGCGCGTGCTCACCTAGTAATCCCGCGAATGCCGGGAATGCCGGGAATGCCGCGAATGCATGACGCTCGACCTGTCTCCGAAGCCCCGGCGTGAATACGGCATTCCGGTATTCCGGCATCGCGGCATTGGGCCGCTCGACGCGGCGCTACTGCGCCAGCTCGAGCGGCGCGGTGGCGGCCGTGTTCTCCCACGCCATGGTGAGCATCACCATCTTCGGTCCGGCGGTGAAGAAGGCGATGGTGAACTGGTCGAGCTTCTGGTCGAGCGTGTCCACCGACATCACCACGCGCGCGACGTCGAACTTCGGGTCGTAGTTGTACGCCCCGTACAGGTTGACCTTGTCGTTGGGGTCGTACTTGGGCTGACGCGGCTGGTTGGTGAGGATGAGCGTCCACGTGCCCGGCTTCAGGTCGACGAAGACGTTGTAGACGCCCGGCTCGATGCGCTTGCCGCCAACCATGAGCGGCACCTGGGTCGTGAGGGTGGTCGTCGCGTTGGCGCCTGCACGCCAGACGGGGCTGCCGCCCCTCACCGTGGCGCCGTAGTCGGCACCGGTGCCGAAGATGTCGGCGCGGCCCCGCAGCAGCGGACGGCTGTAGTCCACCACGATCCACTTGCCACCTTCGTACCGCTGGCCGCCGTTGGCGGTCTTCGTCCACGTACCGCCCACCTGGATGGCCGATTGCCCCGGGGGCGACGCTGGCAGCTTCACGTCGGGGATCGTCTGGGCGGCACCCGGGCCCGAGATCAGGAGCGCCAGGGCCAGGCTCGTCATCATCGTCGTCATCGGTCGCATCGGTCTCTCCAGGGTTGTCGGTCAGGTCGTGCCACTCGCGCTCCGCTACTCGGCCATCGGCCGGTCCGCACGTGCCGGACGGATCGACGTCGGCTCCACCGGCGCGAGCGGGCGCGGCGCCGTCGCCTCGACGTAGAGACTGTAGAGCGACTGGCTGCCCGTCATGAACAGGCGATTGCCCTTGGCTCCGCCGAAGCACAGGTTGCTGCAAATCTCGGGCAGGTCGATCTGGCCGATCTGCGTGCCGTCGGGCGCGATGACGCGCACGCCGTCGTAGCCGGCGCCCACCCAGCCCGCGCTCGCCCACACGTTGCCGTCCATGTCGCAGCGGATGCCGTCGGCCGCGCCCTTGCCCATGTCGTGGAAGAGTCGCCCCGGCCCGAGCTTCGTGCCGCCGATGACGTCGAACACGTGGATGCCGCGCGGCCTGCCCGCCTGCGGGGTGTCGGTGTCGGCCACGTACAGCTTCGCGTAGTCGGGCGAGAAGCAGAGGCCATTCGGGCGGCCGATGGACTCGGTCATCGGCGTGGCCGTCCTGGTCGCGGGATCCCACCGGTACACCCGCGTTGGCAGCTCCTGCTTCTCGCGCATGCCTTCATACGTCGAAAGGATGCCGTAGCCCGGATCGGTGAACCAGAGGGAGCCATCGGGATGTGCGACGACATCGTTGGGTGAGTTGAAGCGGGTGCCCGCGACGTTGTCGGCCAGCACGGTGATGCTCCCGTCGATCTCCGTGCGCGTGACCCGACGGCGTTCGCACGTCACGAGGCGGCCTTGCAGGTCGCGCGTGTTGCCGTTGCAGTTGTTGGCGGGGCTGCGAAAGACGCTGACCTCGCCCGTCTCCTCGGTCCAGCGCAGGATGCGGTCGTTCGGGATGTCGCTCCAGAGGAGGCAGCGCAGGTCGCCGAACCACACGGGACCCTCGGCCCACCGGCACCCGGTGTAGAGCCGCTCGATGGCGGCGTTGCCGACCTTGTACTTGTCGAAGCGCGGGTCGAGCGAGCGAACGGCGGGATCGGGGTAGCGCACGATCTCGCGCGGCGGCCCTGGCGGTGGCATTGGACGCCCCGGCGGCTGTGCGGCAATCGAGGCAGACGCGTGCGTCGCCACGGCGGTGGCTCCGGCGGTGAGGGCGAGGAATGCGCGACGATTCACCGAAGTTCTCCTCAGCAAGACCGAATCCCCGACTGGCCCCTGCATTCTGAACGTTGAATTCTGAAACTGACCGCAATCTATTCCGCCGTCATCCTGAAGACTTCGCGCAACGACACCTGCACGGGTGACTGGTCGGGGTTGGTGTCCATGATGTCGGCCATCATGGCCCACCAGCGTCGCATCACCGGGTGATCGGGCAACGCGTCGAGGGTGTGGCCGACACGGCGCGTCAGGACGGCATACAGCGCCTGCGTCTCCTCGTCCAGGAAGATCCGGTAGTCCACGACCCCGGCCTCACGCAGCAGCGCGACCAGCTCCGGCCAGATCTGGTCGTGCCGCCGCTCGTACTCCGCGGCCCGGCCCGGGTGCAGTCGCATGCGGAAGGCGACGGTTTCGTTCACGACAGCCTACAGCCTACAGCCTACGGCCTATGGCGGTGCGTGTTCACAGCATGGGCGTCGCGCGACGGGCGAACTGGATGGGGAGACCCCAGGGATCGCGGAGCATGACGAGGTAGGACCCATCCGGGTTGGTGACGTGGTCGACGATCGTGGCGCCGGCGGCCGCCAGGCGCGCGGCATCGGCGTCGGGGTCGGCCGAGGTGAACGCGACGTGCAGCTGCGCCGGATGCATGTCGCGATAGGCGTCGGTCGGCGCCGACGGGTTGGTGTAGAGCTCGATCATCGCCCGCCGACCCGCATCGGCGAGGAAGTGCATGTGCACCGGCGGTTCGCCACGGCGCACCACCGTCATCCCGAGATGCTGGACGTACCACGCCGCAACAGCCACGGGGTCGGAGACGTTCAGCGCGAGGTGCTCGAGGGCGAGGCCGGACATGGGGAGGTTGTATCAATTCGGCATGCAGAATTCAAAATGCAGAGGCCATGCAGGGCGAATGAACGCATGGCGCGCCCACGGCTGGATGCGAAGTTCGGCATTCCCGGCATTCCGGCATCGCGGCATTACCATGTGCGCGTGACTGACCGTCGGACGTTTCTCGAGGCGCTGCTCGCGTCGGCCATCGTGGGTCGCCACGCGCATCTGCTGGCACAGGCTGGTGACACGGCGGCCTCTCCGCTCGTCCTCACGTATGCCCGCGCCGCGCGGCACTGGGTCGAGGCCTTGCCCATCGGCAATGGCCGGCTCGGCGCCATGGTGTTCGGGGGCGTGGGTGTGGAACGGCTCGCCCTCAACGAGGACACGCTGTGGTCCGGTGGCCCGTCGGACTGGAACAACCCGGGCGCGCGCGACGTGCTCCCCGAGATCCGCGCGCTCGTGGCGGCCGGCCGCTACGTCGAGGCCGATGCCGCGGCGAAGCGGATGATGGGGCCCTTCACGCAGTCGTACCTGCCCCTCGGCGACCTGCGCATCGTCTTCGACCACGGAGACATCGGGGGTGGCTACACACGCGCGCTCGACCTCGCGACGGGCGAGGCCTCGGTCCGCTACCGGCTCGCCGACGCGACGTTCACACGCACCGCGATCGCGAGCCACCCGCACCAGGTCATCGCGGTGCGTCTCGTGTGCGACACGCGGCGGTTGCTGCGGTTCACCCTGGCGCTCGACAGCCCGTTGCGTGCCGACACCCTGCTCGAGGGCCACGCGCTCGTCCTGCGCGGCCGTGCCCCGTCGCACGTGGAGCCGAACTACGAGAACGTGGCCGACCCCGTGCGCTACGCCCACGACCGCGGGTTGCGTTTCGAGGCACGCGTCGTGGTGCAGACCGATGGCCGTGTGGATGCCACCAGCGGAAGGCTGCGCGTCTCGGACGCGTCGGAGGCGACGCTCCTGCTGGCCATGGCCACGAGCTACGCGGGGCCAGCCGTGGCGGGCGTGACCGACGGACGCGACCCCGCCGCGCTGACGCGCGCGCACCTGGCAGCCGTGAGCGGCGCGGGCTGGGAGGCGCTGCGCGCCCGCCACGTCGACGACCACCGATCCCTGATGTCGCGCGTGACGCTGGATCTCGGGGCTGCTCCAGCCACGGCCCGAAGACCGACCGACGTGCGCCTCGCCGATGGCGCCGACGATGATCCCTCGCTCGCGGTGCTGTTGTTCCAGTACGGCCGCTACCTGCTGGCGGCCAGCAGTCGCCCCGGAACGCAGCCGGCCAACCTCCAGGGCATCTGGAACGACCAGGTGCGCGCACCGTGGAGCAGCAACTACACGGTCAACATCAACACGCAGATGAACTACTGGCCGGCCGAGCCGGCCAACCTCGCCGAATGTCACGAGCCGCTGCTCGCGGCGATTGGCGAGCTCGCCGTCAACGGCGCCGAGACCGCGCGCGTGAACTACGGCGCCGGTGGCTGGACGACCCACCACAACACGGACCTGTGGCGGCAGACGGCCCCGGTCGGTCGGTTCGGCACGGGCGATCCGGTGTGGGCCTCGTGGCCGATGGGCGGCGCCTGGCTCGCGCAGCACCTGTGGGAGCACTACGCGTTCGGGGGCGATCGCGCGTGGCTGCAGCGCACGGCGCTGCCGCTGATGGCCGGCGCGGCGCGGTTCTGTCTCGACCTCTTGGTCGAGGACGCCGACGGATTCCTCGCGACGTCGCCATCCACGTCGCCGGAGCACAAGTTCCGCCTGCCCGACGGTCGGTTCGCAGCCGTCAACGCCGGCAGCGCGATGGACCTGGCCATCACGTGGGACGTCTGCGCCAACGTGCTGCAGGCCGCGCAGAACCTCGGCGTGGCCGATGGCCCGCGCGGCGGCGACGTCGGAGCCCTCGTCGCGCGCATCAGGCAGGCATTGCCGCGACTGCGGCCGTATCGCATCGACGCGCAGGGGGCGCTCCAGGAATGGGGTGTGGACCTGCCCCCGCAGGACCCGCACCATCGCCATTTCTCGCACCTGTTCGGCCTGCACCCCGGCCGCCAGATCACCGCCGATTCCACGCCCGCCCTGTTCATGGCGTGCCGCCGAGCCCTCGAATTGCGCGGCGACGACGGCACTGGCTGGTCGCTCGCGTGGAAGATCAACGCGTGGGCCCGGCTGCGCGACGGGGATCGCGCGCGTCGCCTCCTCGTCCGGTTGTTGCGCCTCGTGGACGACACGGGCGTGCGAATGAACAACGCGGGCGGCGTCTACGCCAACCTGTTCGACGCGCACCCGCCCTTCCAGATCGACGGCAACTTCGGCGCATCGTCGGGCATCTGCGAGATGCTGCTGCAGAGCCACGCCGGCCTGCTCGACCTGCTGCCCGCCTTGCCAGCGGCCTGGCCGCGCGGCGACGTTCGTGGCCTGCGGGCGCGAGGGGGATTCGAGGTGGACCTGGCGTGGGACGGCGGGCACGTGGCGCGCGCCCGCATTCGATCGCGGCTCGGCGGTGTGTGTCGGGTACGGAGCCGCGTGCCGCTCCGACTCGACGGGGCGGCAGCGTCGCGGGCCGCAACCGGCGCCAACCCCAATCCCTTCTTCATGCGGCATCCCGTGGCCGAGCCGCTCCGCGCGCCGGGCGCCATCGTCGCCCCGCCGCCTTCGCTGCCTGGGCGCGTGATCGACATCGAGACCTCGGCGGGGGACGAGATCGTGCTCCACGCGTGAGCCTGGTAGGGACGGCCGTCCCGGCCGTCCGTCCTGCGCATGCAGCATTCAGAGTGAAGGGCTGAAGGGCAGCTCGACCACCCTTGTCCGACGCCCCTTCATCGTGAATGGTGAATTGTGCATCGTCGTGCGGTGGAACCAGCGGCGTCGTTTCCCGTATGTCGGAAGAGGCCGCATCTGCGGCTGGAGACGGCATGGCGACACGACGAACTCGGTTGATGACGGCAGGGTGGTTGGTGGTGATGGCCCCGGCGACGATGTTCGCCCAGGCCCCGGCGCCGGCCTCGTCCGTGCTCGTGTCGGCGCCCGTTGCGGCGAGCGCGCCCGCGACGCCCTACCCCTGGCGCGGCCATGAGGCCGAAATCGAGGCGTTTCTCCGCGAGGCACCGATCACGCACTTCAAGGACATTCCCGTGGGGATCACCAAGCCTCGTCGCGCGTACTTCGCGCCGGGTGGCGCCGCGGCGAGCATGGCGTGGAAGCCGCTCTCGCCGGGCCTGCTGCACGGAAAGATGGAGAGCTACAAGTCCGAGATTGCGGCGTACCTGCTGAGCCGGCATCTCGGTCTCGACCTCGTGCCGCCGGTCGTGGAGCGTGAAATCAAGGGACGGAAAGGCGCCGCGATCTACTGGATCGACGGCGTGCGCCCGTGGAACCCCTCCGAGCCACCGGTCGCCGTCGGGCCGAAGTGGAGTCGGCAGACGAGCCAGATGATGATGTTCGACCTGCTCATCGCGAACATCGATCGCAATCAGGGCAACCTGTTGCTCGACGACGCGGGCAACCTGCACCTCATCGATCACTCGCGCGCGTTCACGACGCAGCCCGGGCTCGGCACGCTCAAGGCACCCCGGCAGTTCGATCGCCAGCTGTGGGCGCAGATGGACGCACTCACGTACGAGTCGCTCGAGCCGGTATTGCGGCCGTGGCTCGATCGGATGCAGATCGACGCGCTGCTGAAGCGTCGCGACGCGATGCGTCGGCTGATCGAACGGCAGGTGCAGGAGCGTGGCGACACCGTGGTGTTCCTCCCGGCAGCACAGGCCCTCGCCAACTCCTGAGCGCCACGTCCTCCGCTCCATGGCGCCTGGCGGCGGCTTCGTTCCTGCCGAGCGACCTCGTCCTCGTCTGGCTCTCCTCGCATTCCCCGTCAGCGCCGTGCATAATGGCCACACTCTGACGACATCCGTCTTCGCCATTCCCTCCCATACGTCAGTGGAGGACGGCAGAGAGTGCGCAGGTGACGAACGTGCGGGGAGGATCGATGGCTTCGGCAAATGGGGTGGCGGCGCGCCCGCACGCACGGTGGCGCCCGTGGGCGGTCGCGTGTCTGGCGCTGGCGACAGCGTGCGTCCTGGTCTCGCCGGCATCCGCTGCTCCGATGCTCGGCCAGGTCGACACGTTCGCAGACGGCACGACGATGGGGTGGAGCGCTGGAGGCGGACCGGTCGGTGGAGTTCCCCTGCGGCCGCCGAGCCACATGTCGTCCGGCGGGCCCGCAGGAGCGGGAGATGCTTACCTCCTGCTCCAGTCGCTGGGGGGCAGCGGCGCCGGCAGCCGACTCACGGCGCTCAACAGCGACCAGTGGGCGGGCGACTACGCCGCCGCGGGCATCACGGCCCTGACGATGGACGTGAGGAACTTCGGCCCGACGGCCCTGGAGCTTCGTCTCGCGCTGTTCAACGGCCCACCACTGGCGGCGCCCACCGAGGTGGGCATCACGAGCAGACAGCTCGTGGCCGCAGGCGGCGACTGGACACGGATCTCGTTCCGCATCGATGCGGCCGCGTTGACGATGCTCCTCGGCAGCGCCGATGACCTCCTCCGCAGCGTGACCGAGCTGCGCCTGTTTCACGGTCCAGACCCCGCATTCCCACCCCCGGCCGTTGTCGCGACACTCGGGGTGGACAACATCACGGCCACCCAGGCGTCCGTGCCAGAACCCGGCACCGCGGTGTTCCTGGGCGCCGGCCTCCTGGCGGCTCTGACCCGCCGCCTGTCTCGACGCTGAGCGCGACCGACGCGCTCGCCATGCGTGATCCGCGCACGCGAAGCCGGGCAGGATGGTCGGCCTTCCTGCCCTCGCCACCCTCTACCGCAAGCTGCTCATGTCGATCACGAACCGGTACTTCACGTCGCTCTTCAGCATGCGCTCGTAGGCCTCGTTGACCTGATCCATCCGGATCAGCTCGATGTCGCAGACGATGCCTTTCGCCGCGCAGAAGTCGAGCATCTCCTGCGTTTCCGGCAGGCCGCCGATGAGCGACCCGGCGATGCTGCGACGCCCGAAAATCATCCCCATCACGCTCGGCGACGGGTGTGCGTGCTCTGGCGCGCCCACCAGCACCATCGTCCCATCGCGCTCGAGCAGGTTGATGAAGGGATCGAGGTCGTGCGACGCCGCTACGGTGTTGACGATGAGGTCGAAGCTGCGCCCGTGCTTCGCCATGGCGTCGGCGTCTCGCGAGATGACGACCTCGTCGGCGCCGAGACGGTGGCCGTCGGCGACCTTGCCGGCCGACGTCGTGAACAGCACGGTGTGCGCGCCGAGCGCGTGCGAGAACTTCACGCCCATGTGGCCAAGGCCGCCCAGGCCGACGATGCCGACCTTCTTGCCGGGGCCGGCGCCCCAGTGACGCAGCGGCGAATAGGTGGTGATGCCCGCACAGAGCAGGGGCGCCGCAGCCGCCGGGTCGAGCGAGTCGTCGACCTTCAGCACGAAGTCCTCGGTGACCGTGACGCCCGCCGAGTAACCGCCGTACGTCATCTGCCCGGGCAGGTGCGCGTCGGGGCTGTTGTACGTCATCACGAATCCGAAGTTGTCGCAGTACTGCTCGAGCCCCGACCTGCAGCTGTCGCACTCGCGGCACGAGTCCACGAGGCAGCCGACGGCGGCCGTGTCGCCCACGCGGAACTTCCTGACCGCGTCGCCGACAGCGGTGACGGTGCCGAGAATCTCGTGGCCCGGCACGCACGGGTACACGGTACCGGGCCATTCGCTGCGGGCGGTGTGCAGGTCCGAGTGACACACGCCGCAGTAGCGGATGTCGATCTGGACGTCGGTGGGTCCCGGGTCGCGCCGCGTGATGGTGTGCGGCCCGAGCGGGCTGGTCTTGTCGAATGCGGCGTAGGCCGCGACGGTTCTGGGCATGGTGTGTCTCCGGGAGGCGGACGCGCGGGGCCAGGCTTCCGCTATGCTCTGACGCACATCAGTGGCATCCCGTCCCTCGCCCCGCGTGCTCGCGTACGCCCTGGCGATTGCGGTGCCGACGCTGGTGCCGGGCCTGCATCGGTACGGGGGGGGGCCGCGTCGTACGCAGGCCCTACCACGTTGCGTCAACCGTTCCTTCGTGGGTCGTCGGGATGGATGACCTGCAGATCGAGCACGTCCTCGAAGGCGTCGAAGTCGCGATCGCAGTGGAGCAGCGTATGCGCGTGCTCGAGGCAGTAGGTGGCGATCAGGCAATCGATCGTCTTCCGGACCGTCCGTCCGTGAGCTCGGAGGCGCCGGTAGTTCCGTGCGGCCGCCTCCGCGAGAACCACACCGCCGGTATCGAAGATCGCGAAGCGGCGGAGCCCCCGCAGGACTCGCGCGGCGTCCGCGTCTGTGGAGACGCCCTGGAGCACTTCGCACACGATCACGTCGAGCAGCCCGAGGCGCTGGCGCTCCGCTTCCCGATCGAACCACTCCACTTCCGGCGTGTTGACGCCGTTCAGGTAGTCGACCCAGACGGTGGTGTCGACGATCACCATCCGGTCACCGGTCGGTCCCGGTTCGGCCGAGCCGGCTGGCGTTCAGGTCTCCGCTCCACTTCACCTTGCCGCGCAGTCGTCTGACCGCACGCTGACCGCGGACCTCGATGAGCATGCGCAGGCCCTGCTCGACGGCGGCGCGCTTGGTCGATGCCCCACTGGCGCGCATCGCCGCGCGCATCAGATCATCGTCGATGTCGATGTTCGTTCGCATGAGGCCCTCATGTGTAAGGATGGCCGATTCATGTGTAGGAGACAAGCGGGCGGGCGCTCCAGCGGCCACGTCCGAGCGTCGGCAGGGCCGCTTGTCCCGAGCCTGCCACGGCTGGGCCGCGGAGGCCTCGGCGCGCCGGCGTGCGGCTTCCGCTATGCTCTGACGCACATCAGTGGCATCCCGTCCCTCGCCCCGCGTGCTCGCGTACGCCCTGGCGATTGCGGTGCCGACGCTGGT
>VFQN01000250.1_pt1 | contig 110109 bp, 101 predicted proteins | sample 3512371 | NCBI WGS metagenome assembly VFQN01 (sample SAMN10412370, study PRJNA504923) | tailings metagenome | isolation source: Replicate 2 from Balatoc abandoned mine | place: Philippines: Itogon, Benguet | collected 2017-08-28 | reverse complement strand
TGGCGAGGTTGGACATGAATTCGTTGCGCAGCACGCGCTCGACGTCGTCGAGCACGTCCTTCTGCACCGTCTCCATGCGCAGCATCCGCATCACGACTTCCATCGCGAAAGCTTCGGGCAAAGTGCCCAGCACGCGCGCGGCGTGGTCGGCGCGGATTTTGGAGAGAACGACCGCGACGGTTTGCGGATATTCGTTCTTGAGATAATTCGCGAGGACGCCTTCGTTGACGTTGCCCAGCTTGTCCCACATCGTGCGGCCGGCGGGGCCGCGGATGTCGTCCATGATGTTGGCGACGCGGTTCTTGTCGAGAACCTTGCCGAGCAGGCGTTCGGTCGAATCGAACGTGCCGACCAGCGAGCCGGTGGCCGCGATCTGGTCGGCGAATTCCACGATCAGGCGTTCGATGATCGACGAGTTGACCGTGCCCAGACCGGCCATGGTCTGGGACAATTCCTTGATCTCGTCGTCGGACATCAGCGCGAAAAGCTTCGCCGCTACTTCCTCGCCGAGCGACAAAAGCAGGATCGCGGCCTTTTCCTGGCCGGATAGGGTGCGATAATCGTCGCGGATGCGCATGGGCCGTTCTCGGGCGCGATGAATCCTAGGTTGGCCGGTACTTTAGCAGAATTCCGGCGATCTGCGAACAGATCGGAATTCAGCCGCTGCGGGCGCAAAAATTCACCCAGATTTCCCGATATTTGGCCTCGACCGCGCGGGCGTAGGTAGGGGCGTCGCCGACCGCCGACCGGCGCACATCGGCACGTAAATTTTCCCGTGCGGACCGTCGCGCAGGTCGGTCGGCGAGCAAGGCTTCGGCGATTCGTACGTAATCGTCGGGGGTTTCGGCGATCCATTCGGGACGGCCGATCGCGGCGAGGATCGACGCCGATAAGCGGCCTTGGATCGTTCGTCCGCGCAATGTGACCAGCGGCACGCCCATCCATAAGGCGTCGAGCGTCGTCAGCCCGCCGCCATAGGGGAAGGGGTCGAGCGCCACGTCGAGCCGCGAATAGTCCGCGTAGTTGGCGGCGCGGTCCGTCGGCCCGACGAGATCGGCCTTGGCCGGATCGATCCCGGCGGCGGCGAGCCGCGCCTCGATGCGCGCGCGCGCGGCGGCTTCGACGATGGTTCGATCCTTCAGCACCAGACGCCGCCCCGGCTTGGCAAGCAGCCGCGCCCAAAGCTTCAGCACCGCGTCGTCGAGCTTGGCGATCCGGTTGAACGTGCCGACATACAGCGTGGCGTCGTCGCGCGCGGGCCAAACCGGCTCCGGCGCATCCGTCGGGGACGCGAAGAACTGCGCGTTGGGCACATCCATCGCCGTCTCGGCGAACGCGCCGCGCGATGCGGCCGGCAGCGCCACTTTATCGGTGAACAGAAAGTCGATCGCCGAAAGCCCCGTGCCGTTCGCGTCGCCCCAGCCGGTGATTTGGATGGGGGCGGGTTTGCGCGCGAAAACCAGCAGGCGATTTCCGCCGGTATGGCCGGACAGATCGACCAGAATGTCGATGCCGTCCGCGCGCACGCATGCGGCCGCTTCGTCGTCGGAAACCCCGCGCCAATCGCGCCAGCGATCCGCGAGCGCTTTGAACCGCGCGGTGCGCGCATCGTCGGCGGGATTGCAGGAATAGAGCACGATCTCGACGGCGTGCTTGTCGTGCGCCGCCAAGATCGGCTCGATGACGCCCGCCGCCGCATGATCGCGGAAATCGCCGGAGACGTAACCGATCGCAAGGCGCTTCTTCGGATCGCGCGGATTGGCGTGCGGCCGCCACGTCGCGCGCAGCGGCTCGGCATAGCGGCGTGCCCAATCCTTGCGAAGTTTCTGCGTTTGCGCGTCGTCGAGATCTGGATCGAAATTCGCCGCGAAGATGGCGCCCGATCCGCCGGCGGGGTTGGCGGGATCGAGCATCGCGGCGCGTTCGAAGGCCGCGCGCGCGTCGCGATGGCGGCCTTGCGCGATCAACGCGACGCCCAGCGAGATATTGGCCGATGCCGCCAATGGGTGCGCAGACGCGGCGAGGGGGGCAAGCAGCGCCGCTGCCTCCTGCGCGCGGCCAAGTTCGGCGAGCAAGCCGCCATAGTTCAAGATCAATGCCGGGTGGTTCGGATCGCGCGCGTGGAGCGCCGCGTAAGCCGCCAGCGCTTCGCCGCCGCGCCCCAACGCCAGCAGCGTTTGCGCGCGATTGCCCTGGGCCGCGAAATCGTCGGGCAGCTTGGCCAAGGCGGCGTCAAGTTCGGGCAAGGCCTCGGCCGCGCGCGATTGCGCCAGCAGAATTTGACCCAATATCGCGCGCGCCTGGGGCACGTCGTCGCGATGCGCCAGCGCGCCGCGCAGCACCATCTCGGCCTCGCGTATCTCGCCTTTCTGGGCCAGCAGCACCGCGACGTTACACGCCGCTTCGAGGAACGCAGGGATCGCCCCCAACGCCGCGCGATAACGGGCGAGCGCTTCGGCCGCGTCGCCGTTGTTTTGCGCGTCGAGGCCGGCCTGGAAATCGGCGAGCGCTTGGCGGTTTCGGGCTTCGTTCGTGTCGGACATCCGAATTCAGACTGGCGCGGGGGACGGGCGGGATCAAGCGGCTTGCGGCGGGTCGACGCAGCCTTCATGCTGCGGCGCGTGGTTTGCAAGCCTACGGGCGATCCGGGCGGATGGGGGAATTCCCGCAGCCCGTTTGCCGATCAATCGACAAAGGAGTCCAGAATGAAAAAGTTGATCGCTACGCTTGCTCTCTCGGCGGCTTTCGCGGCACCGGTACTGGCGCAAGCGCCCGGCGGATTGCGCGGGCCCACGCTCGACACGATAAAGGCGCGCGGTCAGCTGATCTGCGGCGTCAATACGGCTCTGCCCGGCTTCTCGGCGCCCGACGCGCAGGGCGTGTGGCGCGGGCTCGACGTCGATCTGTGCAAGGCGATCGCCGCCGCCGTGTTCGGCGATGCGAACAAGGTGCGCTTCGTGCCCACGACGTCGCAACAGCGTTTCGTCGCCTTGCAATCGGGCGAGATCGACGTGCTGACCCGCAACGCCACGCAAACCTTCGCGCGCGACGTGTCGCTCGGTCTGCACGAGGCGGGCGTCAATTTTTACGACGGACAGGGCTTCATCGTGCGCAAGGCGTCGAACATCGCCTCGGCCCGCCAGCTCGACGGCGCCACGGTCTGCGTGCAGCCGGGCACGACGACGGAGCTCAACCTCGCCGATTACTTCCGCGCGCAAAAGATGAAGTTCACGCCGGTGGTGATCGAGCGGCTGGAGGAAAACATCGCCGCCTATCAGGCCGGCCGCTGCGACGCCTATACGACCGACGCATCGGGCCTCGCCGCGATCCGCACCAGCCTGGCCGTGCCCGGCGATCATATCATTTTGCCCGAGCGCATTTCGAAAGAACCCTTGGGGCCGATGGTGCGCAAGGGCGACGATCAATGGCTCGCGATCGTCAAATGGACGCTGCGCGCGATGATCGAAGCCGAGGAATACGGCGTCAATCAAGCCAATGTGGACGAGATGCTGAAATCGACCGACCCGGTCGTGCAGCGCGTGCTGGGCGTGCAGGGCGGGTTCGGCGCGATGATGGGGCTCGACAACAAATGGGCCTACAACATCGTCAAGCAGATCGGCAATTACGGCGACAGCTTCGAGCGCAACGTGGGCGTCAAGACGCCGCTCGCGCTGGAACGCGGCATCAACGACCTTTGGACCAAAGGCGGGTTGATGTACGCGATCCCGCTGCGTTGACGATGCGCGGTCTCGACCGCACGCTGAAACTGCCGGGCGGCGAGGCCGTGCCGCAGTTCGGGCTCGGCACGTGGCGTATGGGCGAGAACAAGGCACGGGCGGCGGGGGAACTCGCCGCCCTTCGCGCCGGGCTCGACGCGGGCGTCAAGCTGATCGACACCGCCGAGATGTATGGCGAGGGCGTGGCCGAGGAGATCGTCGGCCAAGCGATCGCCGGGCGGCGCGACGAAGTCTTCGTCGTTTCCAAAGTCTATCCGCATAACGCGAGCCGTTCGGGTGTCGCGCAAGCTTGCGCGCGGTCGCTCAAGCGGCTCGGCACCGACCGGATCGATCTCTACCTGCTGCATTGGCGCGGCAATCATCCACTCGCCGAGACCGTCGCCGGTTTCCAGGATTTGAAGAAGGCGGGCAAGATCCGCCATTGGGGCGTGTCGAATTTCGACGTCGCGGATATGGAGGATCTGTTCGATGCGGGCGGGATGGCCTGCGCCGCCAACCAGATCCTCTACAATCTCGGAAGGCGCGCGGCGGAGACGGGGTTATTTCAGCTTTGCCGCCAGCACCGCATTCCGCTGATGGCCTATTCGCCGCTCGAACAAGGGCGCATCCCGAAGTCGCCGGCGCTGGCGAAGATCGCGGCGGCGCATAAGGCCACACCCGCGCAAGTGATGCTCGCCTGGGTCGCGCGCCACAAAGACGTGATGGTCATTCCCAAATCGACAAGTACCGCGCATCTGACCGAGAACATCGCGGCGATGGATCTCGTGCTGTCGGTCGACGACCTCGCGCAAATAGAAACGGCGTTCCCCGCGCCGAAGCGGGAAACGCCGTTGGATATGCTCTAACTGCCGGCGGGCTTACGCGTCGGCGAGTTCGGTCTTCTTTTCCTTCGCGAGCGCGCGGGTGCGTTCGCCGAGTTTCGCGAGGGCACGTTCCTCGAGCTGGCGCACGCGCTCGCGGCTCACGCCGAAGCGCTTCGACAGATCGTCGAGCGTCGCGGGCTCGGCCGCCAGGTTGCGCGCGCGCACGATTTCGCGCTCGCGCTCGTCAAGCGTGGCTAGCGCCCGTTCGACGAGGCCCAAGCGCCAGCGCTTTTCGTCGTCGGCTTCGATGCGCGAACCGAAATCGGCGGACGGGTCCGCGATCTCGCTCGGCAACACGCTGCCCTTGCCGGTTTCGATGGGCGCGTCGAGCGGCACCACGGCGCCGCGCGTCGCCATTTCGATCTCGGCGACGTCCGTCACACCCAGATTGGTGGCGCTGGCGATCTTGCGCCGATCGCCATCGGTCAGGGTCTTGTCCTGATCGATGCCGAGCTTGCGCTTCACGTTGCCCAGGCCGAACAGCAGCTTCTTGCGCGCGACCGCCGTGCCGATCGTGACCATCGACCACGACGACAGCAGGAATTCCTGGATCGCGGCCTTGATCCACCACATCGCATAGGTGGACAGGCGCACGCCCTTGTCGGGGTCGAAGCGCTTGACCGCATGCATCAGGCCGATATTGCCCTCCGCGATCAGGTCATGCATCGGCAAGCCGTAGCCGCGATATTTCCACGCCATCTTCACCACGAGGCGAAGATGCGAGGTGACGAGCTTGTGCGCGGCCTTGACGTCCTGCGCGTCGCGGAAGGCGCGGGCGAGGGCGCGCTCCTCCTCGACCTCGAGGATCGGGAATTTGCCGATCTCGGCCATATACTGCGCGAGTTCGCCGCGCTGGGATTTCGGAGAATATCCGCTCCGGGGAGCGTAGACGGCCGGCAATCCGACCGAAGGTGCGAATGACATGAAATCACCCTCCTAGGCATGATCTCGTAACGGACCCCATCTGGGCATCCGAGTAAGACGAAAGTAAGGCGTGACCTCCGCTTTTTCAAGGCGCGATTTTAACGAAGGTTAACGGCACTGGCTGCCGCCGGCCGTTAACCTATTGATTTGTATAAAAGGCGGTGACCGTGTTAGACGGCCGTTATGGCCTTGTCGATCCGCCTTTTGGGCCCCGCCGCACGCCGTGACGCCGAAGCCGCCTTGGCCGGGCTGACGCTCGAAGCCGGGGCGGAGGGTTTTGCCATCGATTTAACGGCCGACCCTGGCGTCTTATTCGCCGCCTTCGACGACGGGCGCTTGGTCGGGGCGGCGGTCGTGGAATTCGACCGTCGCGATGGCCGTCGCCACGTCGCCCGGCTGGCAAGCTTGATCGTCGGGCGCGCGGATCGCCGCCAAGGGGCGGGGCGGGCGCTGGCGACCAACGCCATCGCCCATGCCACCGCCAAGGGCCGCAGTGCCATTCTGTTCGAGGCACCGGCGGGCGGCGCGGGTGCGGCCCTTGCGCGCGGCCTCGGTTTCCGCATCGTCGGCATGGTGCCGGATGCTTGGCGCCAGGCCGACGGCGAAAGCGTCGCCGCGGTAATGCTTCACTTGGACCTACGCTCGGACGATCTGCCGGATATTTCGCCGTTCCGCCTGCGCACGGCGCGCGACGGGGACTCGCCCGCGATCATCAGCCATATCGCCACGATCTGGGCCGAGTATCCGGGTTGCGTGATGGATCTCGACGAGGAAGGCGATCTGAAAGCGGTCGCCTCGAATTACGCGGCCGAGGGCGGGGCGATCTGGGTCGCGGAGGATGCGAGCGGCAAGCTCGCCGCGACCATCGCCATCAGCCCATGCGAAGAAGCGCCCGGCGGCGTCAAGCTCGGACGGCTTTATGTCGCCAAATGGGCGCGCCGCAAGGGCCTCGCGGCGAGGCTGCTCGATTTCGCCGAGCGCGCGGCGCGCGCGCGCGGGGCGACGTTCATGGAACTGTGGAGCGACACGCGCTTCAAAGAGGCGCATGAATTCTACGAAGCCCGCGGCTACACGCGCCTGGCGGGCGAGCGCGCGTTGCGCGACGCTTCCGACAGCTACGAATATCATTATCGCAAGACGCTTTAGGCGCCGCGGTCGATCGCTTCCCAGGCCTGTTTCTTACGATAGATCGTCGACGGACTGATTTCCAGGAACGCCGCCGCGCGGGGAATATTGCCGTCGCATGCCGCGATCGCGGCTTCGATCGTCTCGCGCTCCGTGATCCACAGCGGGCGGATCGCGGGCTTGGCGCCGGCGGGCAGCGGTGCGGCTTGCGGCGTGTCGGCCGCCTTGGGCGGCTCGCTTTGCAGCGCGCTTTCGGCCAGATGCAGCGGCAGCATGTCCGCGCGCACGATCTCGCCTTCGTGCAGCACGACGACCGAACGCATCACGTTTTCGATCTCGCGCACATTGCCGGGCCAGCTATAGGTGCGCAGCGCGTATTCGGCGGCCGGGTCGATATCGCGGAATTGCTTGCTTTCCTCGGCCGCGAAACGGCGTAGCGCGTGGCGCGCGAGCAAAACGGCATCGTCCTCGCGTTCGCGCACCGGCGGCAGCGCGATCGAGATGACGTTGAGGCGGAAGAACAGATCCTCGCGCAGGCGGCCGGCCTGGACGTCGGAACGCGGATCGCGCGGGCCGCCGCAAACGATACGCGCGTCGGACGGGACCTGCGCCGCCCCGCCCTCGCTTTCGACCATGCCGGTTTCGAGCCAGCGCAGCAGCTTGGTCTGAAGGCCGAGTTCAAGTTCCGCGACGTCTTCGAGATAGAGCGTGCCGCCATGCGCGCGCGCGATGGCACCGGCGCGAGGGTCGCCGTCGCGCCCGAACAGTTCAGCACCTTGCAATGCTTTCGGGATGGTCGCGCAGGATATCGCCACGAACGGCCCGGCGGCGCGTTGCGAGCGGCGATGGATCGCGTCGGCGCAGACTTCCTTGCCCGAACCGCTTTCGCCGACCACGAAGATCGGCGCGGTGCTGGGCGCTGCGCTGTCGACGATGCGATAGACGCGCTGCATGGGCAGGGCGGCGCCCACCAAGCCGAAATAGCGGTTGCGGCCGAATTCGCTTTCGTAGGTCTCGACCGCCGCGCGCAAGCGCCGGCGTTCGAGCGCGTTGCGCATCGTGACGAGCAGGCGGTCGCGCGCGAAGGGCTTCACGACGAAATCGAAGGCGCCTTCGCGCATCGCTTCGACCGCGACGGCCAATGTGCCGGTGGCGGTGACGACAAGCGTTTCGACCGGCAGGTCCTGGCGCTTCACTTCCTTCAGCACCGACAAACCGTTGCCGTCGGGCAGGTTCAAGTCGAGGACGACCGCGTCGAAATGCTCCGATCCCAGCAGCGACAGGGCCGCCGCGACCGTACCGGCGATTTTCACCCGGTAATCGGCAGAACGCAGATACTCCTCGTACAAGGCCGCGGTCGATTCGGAATCTTCGACCACGAGCACGGCGGGAGAAGCGCGCATTGCGGCCTTGATGGCCGATGCGGTGGGCAGTTCGTCATCCATACCCGGATATTGTCCGCGATAAGCCCAGGCCGCTTCAAGGGTATTTCGCGCCGGCTCTTCCCTTTGTCGGGAAAGGGCACTAGGTTCCACCCGAGAGCGCACCCGTCAAAAGGCGGGGCGTTGAACAGGGTAGCGGACAGGGTCTGGACGGGTGGAGTATTTCCTCCAGCAATTGATCAACGGGCTGACGCTCGGGGCGATCTATGGCCTCATCGCGATCGGCTACACGATGGTTTACGGCATCGTAGGGATGATTAATTTCGCCCACGGCGAAATCTATATGATCGGCGCCTTCGTCTCGTTGGTCGCCTTCACGATCCTCGGCACGTTCGCCTTCGCCAGTCCGGTGCTGGCGATTTTGATCGTGCTGATCGCAGCCATCATCTTCACGTCGGTCTACGGCTGGACCGTCGAGCGGATCGCCTATCGGCCGTTGCGCGGCTCTTTCCGGCTGGCGCCGCTGATTTCGGCGATCGGCGTTTCGATTTTCCTGCAGAACTATGTGCACCTGCTCCAGGGCGCCAAAATGAAGCCGCTGCAGCCGATCGTTACCGGCGGCTTCGTGATGACGGGCGATGGCAGCTTCCCGGTGCGCATCACCTATCTGCAAATCGGCATCATCGTCGCGACCGTCGTGCTGATGGCCGGTTTCACGCTGCTGATCCACAAGACGAAGCTCGGCCGCGCGCAACGCGCCTGCGAGCAGGATCGCAAGATGGCGGCGTTGCTGGGCGTGAACGTGGATCGGACGATTTCGATCACCTTCGTGATGGGGGCGGCGCTGGCCGCGGTCGCGGGGCTGATCTTCACGCTCTATTACGGCGCGGTTGATTTCTTCATCGGGTTCCTGGCGGGGCTTAAAGCCTTCACCGCCGCCGTGCTGGGCGGCATCGGCTCGCTGCCCGGCGCGATGCTGGGCGGATTGCTGATCGGCCTGATCGAGGCGTTTTGGTCCGCCCATTTCCCGATCGCCTATAAGGACGTCGCGGTGTTCGGCATTTTGGTTGTCGTGCTGATCTTCCGGCCGACCGGGCTGCTCGGCCGGCCGGACGTGGAGAAAGTCTGACCATGCCGTTTCCGCAGGCGCTGCGCGAAGCGTTGATGGCGGCCTTCGTGGCCCTGATGCTGGCGATCCCGCTGATCGGTTTCCGTTTGGCCGACACGATGCAGGGCCTCGCCATCGAAACGCGTTTCGATTGGGTGGCGTGGGGCGTCAGCGCTGTTTTCGTCGGCCGGCTTGTTTTGGGGCTTCTGCGCGGGCGCGGGCGTCCGTTGGGTTTCGCGGTCAAGATGCCCGCCTTGCCGCCCAACGCGAGCACGATGTTCGCCCTGGTGCTGGGCGTGTTCGCGCTGGTGCTGCCGTTCACGCCGCTGGGCGATCGCTACACGGTCGAGCTCGCCATCACCGTTTTGATTTACGTGATGCTCGGCTGGGGGCTCAACATCGTCGTCGGGCTCGCGGGCCTGCTCGATCTCGGCTATGTCGCCTTCTACGCGGTGGGCGCTTATTCCTACGCGCTGTTCGCGATCAATTTCGGCTGGTCGTTCTGGCTGTGTCTGCCGATCGCCGGCGTGCTCGCCGCGATGTTCGGCGTGATGCTCGGCTTTCCGGTCTTGCGCCTGCGCGGCGACTATCTTGCCATCGTGACGCTCGGCTTCGGCGAAATGATCCGCGTCATTTTGCTGAACTGGAAGGAATTCTCGGGCGGCTCGGCGGGCCTCACCTCGATTCCGCGCCCCAGCTTCTTCGGCTTTCCCTTCACCGCGAATCCGGAGCCGGGTCAGACCGCCTTCCACGAATTGTTCGGCCTGGAATTCTCGCCGCTTCAGCGCATCATCTTCCTCTACTATCTGATCTTCGCGCTGGCGCTGCTGACCAACTTCTTCACCTTGCGCATGCGCAAGCTGCCGATCGGCCGCGCCTGGGAGGCCTTGCGCGAGGATGAGATCGCCTGTCGGGCGCTGGGCATCAACCCGACCAATGTGAAGCTTTCGGCCTTCGCGCTGGGCGCCATGTTCGGCGGTTTCGCGGGCGCCTTCTTCGCCACGCGCCAGGGCTTCATCAGCCCCGAAAGTTTCAACTTCATCGAAAGCGCCGTCATCCTTGCGATCGTCGTGCTCGGCGGGATGGGCAGCCAATTGGGCGTGGTCATCGCCGCCGCATTCCTGATCCTGATCCCGGAATTGCTGCGCGAATTTTCGCAATACCGCATGATCATGTTCGGCTTCGCCATGGTGCTGATCATGCTGTGGCGCCCGCAAGGCTTGGTCGCGCATCGCGAGCCCTCCATTCGAATGGGGGCGAAGGCATGAGCCTGCTGACGGTCGAACATCTGACGATCCGGTTCGGCGGTCTCGTTGCCGTCGACGATGTAAGCTTTGCGGCCGAGGATGGGCGCATCACCGCGATCATCGGGCCGAACGGGGCGGGGAAGACGACCGTCTTCAACTGCCTGACCGGTTTCTACAAGCCCGATGTCGGGCGTATGTGCCTCAACCGCGACGGCAAGGAATTCTTGCTGGAGCGGATGGACGGGTTCCGCATCGCCGGGCAAGCCGGCGTTGCGCGCACCTTCCAGAATATCCGCCTCTTCCCGCGCATGACCGTGCTGGAAAATCTTCTGGTCGCGCAGCACAACACGCTGCATCGCGCATCGTTCCACACGCTCGCCGGTTTGCTGGGGCTGTCGCGCTATCGCGACGCGGAGAAAGCCGCCGTCGCGCGCGCGACCGAATGGCTCGAGCGCGTCGGCTTGCGCCGCGCGGCGGACGACGAGGCGGGCAGCTTGCCCTATGGCGATCAGCGCCGCCTGGAAATCGCACGCGCGATGTGCACGAATCCCCGGCTTCTGTGCCTGGACGAGCCCGCCGCCGGCTTGAACCCGAAGGAATCGGCCGACCTTGCAGCGCTGATCCGCGACATCAAAGCGCGCGAGAAGATCGCCGTGCTGCTGATCGAACACGACATGAGCGTCGTGATGGAAATCTCCGATCACATCGTCGTGCTCGATCACGGCGCCAAGATCGCCGAAGGCAATCCGGCGCAAATCCGGGCCAATCCCGCCGTCATCGCCGCCTATCTCGGCACCGACGAGGAGGACGCGGCGTGACGGCGTTGCTGTCGATCGAGCGCGTCAAGGCGCGCTACGGCCCCGTGGAAGCGCTGCGCGGCGTGTCGCTGACCGTCGACGAGGGCGAGATCGTCGCGCTGATCGGCGCCAACGGTGCCGGCAAGTCGACGCTGTTGATGACGATCTGCGGCGCGCCGAAGGCGGCCGAAGGACGCATCGTCTATGCGGGGCAGGACATCACCGGCACCGATCTTCACGACATGGTGAAGCTCGGCATCGCCCAGTCGCCCGAGGGGCGGCGCATTTTCCCGCGCATGACGGTGCTCGAGAATTTGCAGATGGGCGCCTATCTGGGCGACGAGCGCAATCTTTCCGGCGATCTGGAGCGCATGTTCGCGCTGTTCCCGCGTTTGGCCGAACGCAAGTACCAGCGCGCGGGCACGATGTCGGGCGGCGAGCAGCAAATGTTGGCGATCGGCCGCGCGCTGATGTCGCGTCCCCGGCTGCTGTTGCTCGACGAGCCGTCTTTGGGCCTCGCCCCCTTGCTTGTCGCCCAGATTTTCGCGACGATCCGCGAGATCAACCGCGCGCAGGGCGTCACCGTCCTGCTGGTCGAACAGAATGCGTATCACGCATTGCGCCTCGCCAATCGCGGCTACGTGCTCGTCAACGGCGAGATCCGCATGAGCGGAACCGGTCAATCGCTTCTCGACGATCCCGATATCCGCAAGGCGTATCTCGCCGGCGGGCACGGGTGAAGGGGCAACCGATGGGCGTCTCACTTGGCGAATTTCTGGGCATCACGATCGTCCTATTCGGGGGCGCTTCGTTCCTGATGGGGCAGGCGATCGCCCAGACATGGCGGCCGTGGTGGCAGATCGTGCCCTATTCGCTGCTGCTCGCCCTGTCGAACCGCTTCCTGTCCTACGCGCTGTTCGAAGGCGAGCTTACGTCGCTATCGCTATTCCTGCTCGACTGGGCCGTGCTGGGGGCGCTGGCCGCGTTTGGCTTCCGCGCGACCCAGGCGCGCCTCATGACCCGCCAATACCCGTGGCTCTACGAGCAAGACGGGCTGTTCGGCTGGCGCGACCGCGCCGGCCAATCCGCTTCCGCGGCCGGATCCCCGGACCGGTCCCGGACCTGACAACCTTCCGAGGGAACTCCAGAGAGGGAGATCGAACCATGACCAGCATGAAGCGCAGAGACCTTCTGAAAGCCGGCGGCGGCTTGGCCGTCGCTTCGCTCGCCGCACCGGGCGTCGCGTTCGGCCAGGGCGGCGCCATGACGATCGGCGTCGCCGGTCCGTTCACCGGCCCCAACGCGGCGTTCGGTGAACAGATGCGCCGCGGCGCGGCGATGGCGATCGCCGACCTGAACGCCGCGGGCGGCGTGCTCGGCCGGCAAGTCACCGCCGTGTTCGAAGACGACGCGTCCGACGCCAACCAGGCGCGCGCGGGCGCAAACCGTCTCGCCCAGCGCCGCGTGCCTTTCGTGCTCGGGCATTTCAACTCGTCCTGCTCGATCCCGGCCTCGGAAGTCTACGCCGAAGAAGGCATCCTGCAGATCACGCCGGCGTCGACCAATCCGCGCTTGACCGACCGCGGCCCGAAATTCGCCAACGTGTTCCGCACCTGCGGGCGCGACGATCAGCAGGGTGCCATCGCGGGCGGCTGGATCGTGCAGCGTTACGCGGGCAAGGCTGTCGCCGTCATTCACGACAAGACGACCTATGGCCAAGGCCTCGCCGACGAAACGAAAAAGGCGATGAACGCCAGGGGGCTGACCGAGCGCCTTTATGACGGCGTGTCGGTCGGCGACAAGGACTTCACCTCGCTGATCACGCGCATGAAGTCGCTGAACATCGAATGCATCTATTTCGGCGGTCTGCACACCGAAGCCGCGTTGCTGGTCCGCCAGGCGCGCGAACAAGGCCTCGCCGCCCAGCTCGTCTCGGGCGACGGCATCGTCTCGGCCGAGTTCGCGACCATCGCGGGCCGCGCGTCGGACGGCGTTGTGATGACCTTCGACAGCGATCCGCGCAAAAGCCCGGGTGCCGCTGGCGTCGTGGCGAAGTTCAAGGCGCAGAACTACGACCCGGAAGGCTACACGCTGTTGTCCTATGCCGGGATCCAGGTCTTCGCCGAAGCCGCCAAGCGCGCCAACGGCACGGCGGTCAAGGACCTGATTGCCAATCTGCACGGCAAGTCGGTCGATACCGTGATCGGCACGCTCAGCTTCGACAATAAGGGCGACCTGACGAAGCCGAACTACGTGTTCTACCAGTGGAAGGACGGCAAATACGCCGAGATGTGATCCTCGCGTATCGCCGCCTTTTCGGGCGAAACGGGAACGGGGCCGGGCGACCGGCCCCGTTTTTCGTTCGGGGGATTACATCCCCAAACCCGACAGGTCGCGCGTGAGGTCTGTGTAAGCCGGATCGGTGACGAGGGCGCGGATGCGCGCGCGCCCCGCGATCATCAGCCGGTAGTCGGTCGTCGCCCCCTCCGGGTTCGTGCGTCGCGCCCCGCGTGCCACGACGTCGTAGCCGTGCACGTCGAAGCCGTAGCGATCGGCGATGCGCGGCTGGCCGATCGACACGGTAAAGGACCATGTCCAATGTGCGACGGTCCACAGATGCAGCATGCGCATGATCGCGGGCACCAGCATGCGCGGCGCCTTGTCGTGCGCCCACAGCGACGAGCCCCAGGCCACGGGTACGTCGCGGATGTCGCCCGCCAGCGCGCCGAGCGACGCGAAACGATGGCCCTGCGGCAAGCGATCCGGGCGCTCCGCCAGGATGGTCCGATGCGCCAGATTGTCGGCGAGCGAGCCTTCGAGCCAGCGTAAGCGCGACGCCGCGCAGCCCCAAACCTCGCCCGCCGGGTTCAGCATATAGACGGCGAATGTGTCGTTCTCGGTGGCGCCGGGGTTGAGATGCGGGTCGCAGGGCTCCGCGAGTTTCGCCCAGCGCGGATCGGCTAGATTTTGGTGGAACTCCGCCAGCGTCTCCAGATCGAAGCCGACGCGCGGGGTGAAGCCGGCTTCCGCCAGCGCCGCGCAGAGCGGTGGCGCCGCCTGGGCCGAAAGCAGGCGCCGCGCTTCGGGCGGTAACGCCTTGGGATTCCAGGCATCGAGGTAGTGGGGCAGGACAGTCAAGCTGGTGCGATTTAGGACATCCATGACTCCTTCGTCTTTCTCTCGGGATAAATGCCGCGTCGCCGCAGCGGTCGGCAGCCGAGAGCGCGCGCGCAAGAGAGGCGCCGCGATGGCGGATATCGCCGCCGGCTTAACCGCGCCGTTGCACGCGAGAAATTATTGTCAGTATGAACAATGAAAAACTGTATTCAACGGCGTTCTTTAGAGTGCGTCGCCAGCGGGCGTTTGAGCCCGCCCGGCACCGCCCCCGAAAGGCGCGATCAATTGTAGGCGGTAAGGCCGACGATTTGGACCAGCGTCACAACCTGGCGCGTGCCGTCGGGGCCGCGCCGTCCGGCGGCGGCCACGCGCCGGTACCGGCCGCGCAAACCGTTCATCGGAATGTCCATCTCGCGATAGACGGTGCCTTCGGCGCAGGCTTCCAGCACATGGGCGCGGACCATCCGCGCATAGGCAAGATCGTCGCGCTCCATCACGTTGCGCCCGATGATCGCGGACCGGTCGACCGCGAGCGAAGCGCCCGCCCACAGCGACATGACGTTCTCGCCGTCGACGTGAAACAGCGCGCAACGGTCGGCCATGCCGCCGCGCAGCGCGTAGCTGGCGATGTCGTCGATATTGCCGGCCGCGTCGCGCGCGAAGCGGCCGAGCAGCGGATCCTCGATGCTGTCGAGCGACAAACGGTCGATGACCCAGGGATGCGCGCGCGATGCGACTGCGGAAGCGGCGTCGGCCGCCGTCTCCTCCAGCAGATTGATCGCGATGCGCACGTTCAACGGCTGTCCGTTGACGAGCACCATCGTCTCGGTGCCGAAGCTCTCGCGCAGATGTTTGGCACAGGCCAGCAGCGCTTTGTGCGACGCGGCCTCGCGCTCGAACGTCACGCGAATGCCCTGGCGCAGTACACCGCCCAGCGAGCGCAGGCCATAGCCGACCGCGTCGATCGTGCCGGGCAGGCGATAGGCCAGACGCAGCGCCGTCGCCGGATCGGGCGATGCGTGGACTTTGTCGCCATAGGGCGGATACCACCAATCGGCATTGGGTTGCGACGGCGACAGGCGCACCGCCGCCTCCTGGATTCGCGCGCGAATGTCGTCGGCGGCTTGGCCGATGCCGGTCACCTCGCCGATGAATGCGTCGCCGTCGGGCAGCGCCTTGGCGATCGCCACGACATAGGCGAGGTCCATTTTCTCCGATTCGCCCCGCCGCAGGCGGCCGAGCACCTTCTCGTGGCAACCGGCGTAACGCGCGGCCTCCTTCAGCTCGATTCGCCGCCGGGCGAGCGCTTCGAAGAATTGCTCGCTCAACGTGGAGCGCAGCTTGTCGACGTTGATGGGTTTGGTGGCGGCCATCGAATCTGCTTTATCCAGCAAGGGATTGGCGGATTCAGTATGGCAGCGGGCCGCGCCGGAGCAAGGCTTCCAGCGTGCATAAGTATGCCGGCACATCGCCGGGTATGTGCTCCGGCGAAAAATTTTTATGACGGCAGGGCTCGAACCCGCAGGCGACGGTTTCGGGGCACCGGGGCGGCTTTCGTCAGCCGGGCGTCGAAAGCGGTCCGGGTAATGGCGCAGGCTGTCACAAAACAGCAATCGAACTTCAATAGTTTCGTCTCGGGCAGGGAATAGGGTCCGACCGGGTTCCCGCCCGGCATTTCCGACGCGGCCGCCCAGACCGAAGCCAAAGGAGGCTCCTTTGAAGTCCGCATCGAACTTCCTCGCCATCGCCGCGACCGCCGCGATTTTCGCCGTCACAGGCGCAGCGAACGCCCAGCAGGCGCGCGACCAAATCCGCGTGGTCGGGTCGTCGACCGTGTTTCCGTTCACCTCTGCCGTTGCCGAGCAGTTCGCGCGGGGCGGCCAGTTCCGCGCCCCGATCGTCGAGTCGATCGGCACGGGCGCGGGCATCCGCGCGTTCTGCCAGGGCGTGGGCGTCACGCAGCCCGATATCGCGAACGCGTCGCGCCGCATGACGGCGTCCGAGTTTGCGACCTGCAAGCAAAACGGCGTCACCGAGATCACCGAGCTGAAGATCGGCTTCGACGGCATCGTGATGGCCGTCCGCCGCGGTTCGCCGGCGATCAATCTGACGCGCGAGCATTTCTGGAAGGGCCTCGCCCGCGAAGTGCCGGTCAACGGCCAGTGGGTGCGCAACCCCTACACGTCGTGGAATCAGGTCGATCCGTCGCTGCCGAATATCGCGATCGAAGCGATGGGGCCGCCCCCGACGTCCGGCACGCGCGACTCGTTCAACGAACTCGTGCTGCTCGAAGGTTGCAAGAACGTGCCGGAGATCAAGGCGATCACCGACGCCGCCGAGCGTAACCGCCGCTGCCAGCAGGTCCGCGAAGACGGCAAGTTCATCGAAGCGGGCGAGAACGACAATCTGATCGTTCAGCGTCTGACGACGGGCACGCCCGGCGCCTTCGGCATCTTCGGCTACTCGTTCCTCGATCAGAACCGCGATCGCATCGAAGGCAAGACCGTCGATGGCGTCGCGCCGACCTTCGAGAACATCGCCGCCGGCAAGTATCCGGTGTCGCGCTCGATGTATATCTACGTCAAGAAGGCGCATGTCGGCGTTATCCCCGGTCTTCGCGAGTTCGTGACCGAATACGCTTCGGAGCGCGCGGTCGGCCAGCGTGGCTACCTCGTGTCGCGCGGTCTGATCACGCTGCCGCCCGCCGATCGCGACACGCAGCGCTCGGCCGTGCAAAGCTTGACCAACCTCAACCTGATGTAAGCCTGCGACGCGGCGGGACGGTTCGCGCCGTCCCGCCGATTTCGTGCCTTCGGGGGAAGTACGACAAATGTCGCTTAGTTTGATTTTCGCGGTTCTGTTGGCCCTGTCGGTGGCGGGGTATTACATGGGGCGTGCGGCGGCCGTGAAGGCGTCGGCGATCAATCACCAGCCGCTTCATTCATTGAGTTCGTTCCATGGCTGGTATGTCGTGCTTTGGTGCGGCGTTCCCAGCCTTTTGATTTTGGTCCTCTGGACCGCGCTGCAAGGGCCGGTCGTCGAAGTTCTGGTCACCCGCAGCCTCCCTCGCGAACTGCTCGCCGGCGATGTCGGTCTGTTGCTCTCGGAGATCCGCAACGCGGCGGCGGGAGTCACGCAAATCGGCGCGGATTCGAAGGATATCGCCAAGGCGGTCGAGCATTATCGCTGGCTCATGCTGATCGCCGGCGCGGCTTTCTGGGTTGTCGTTCTCGCGGTGGCGATGCTGGGCTTGGCCTATGGGCGCTCTCGCATCTCGGCCGAGTTCCGCGCGCGCAACGCGGTCGAGCGGACGATGGAAATTTTCTTCATGATCGCGTCGATCATCGCCGTGATGACGACGATCGGGATCGTGCTTTCGCTGCTTTTCGAGTCAATCGCCTTTTTCCTGAAGGTCTCGCCGGTCGAATTCCTGTTCAGCACGCAATGGTCGCCGATGATGGCGATCCGCCCCGATCAGGTCGGCGCTTCGGGTTCCTTCGGCGCGGTGCCGTTGTTCGTCGGCACGATGTTGATCGCGACGATCGCGATGCTGACCGCGGTGCCGATCGGATTGATGACCGCCGTTTACATGACCGAATACGCGCCCAAGAACGTGCGCGCCTGGGGCAAACCGGCGCTGGAGGTGCTCGCGGGCATTCCGACCGTCGTCTACGGTTTCTTCGCGGCGTTGACGGTGGCGCCGGCGGTCCGCGATGTCGGCCTGTTCTTCGGGCTCGACGTTGCCGCGCAAAGCGCGCTCGCCGCCGGGATCGTCATGGGCGTGATGTTGATCCCGTTCGTTTCGTCGCTGTCGGACGACGTGATCAATGCCGTGCCGCAGACAATGCGCGACGGCTCCTACGCGCTTGGCGCCACAAAATCCGAAACGACGCTGCGCGTGCTGCTGCCGGCGGCGCTGCCGGGCATCATGGCGTCGGTCATTCTCGCCTTCTCGAAAGCGCTGGGCGAAACCATGATCGTCGTGATGGCGGCCGGCCTGGCCGCCAACACCACGCTCAATCCGTTCGAATCCGTCACCACGGTGACGGTTTACATTTCGGCTCTGCTGACCGGCGAAGCGGAATTCGACAGCCCCAAAACCTTGGCGTCGTTCGCGCTCGGCTTCGTGCTGTTCGTCGTGACGCTGTCCCTCAATCTCGTGGCCCTTAAGGTCGTCCAGCGCTACAGGGAACAATATGAGTGACGTGACCGCCAACGATCGCGGAACGCCCGCGACCTTCGCCTCGCCGGCGTACCATTCCAGCGACGAATCCCGCCGTCACTTGAAGCGGCGCTATGCGGCCGAAGCGCGGTTCCGCGCGTTCGGCATCGCCGCGATCGTCTTCTCCGGCCTTGCGCTGGTCGTGCTGCTTTGGTCGATCGTCTCGCAGGGCTACACGGCCTTTCAGCAGACCCATATCAAGATCGAGGTCGAGTTCTCGCCCGACAACATCGCGCCCGCCGGAACGGTCCAGCGTCAGCGGTTGATGGCCGGCGACTATCGCGCCGTTCTGTTCGACGCGCTTGACCGGAAGTGGCCTGATGTGACCGACCGCGACGGTCAGCGCTTGCTCGAAGGTTTGTTCGGTTCCGGCGCCGAGGTTCAGCTGCGCGACATGGTCGTCGCCGATCCGTCGTTGATCGGGCGAAAGAAGGAAGTCTGGCTGCTCGCGCATTCGGACGTCGACATGTACATCAAGGGCCATGTCGGCGCCGATGAAGGCAGCGGGGGGCGCCTGACCGACCGCCAAATCGCCTGGCTATCGGATCTCAAGAAATCGAACGCGCTGTCGGTGCTGTTCCATTCGCGGTTTCTGACCGGCGCCGATAGCCGCGATCCCGAAATGGTGGGCGTGCTGGGCGGCGTCGTCGGATCTATCTTCACCTTGGTGATCTGTTTCGTTCTCGCGTTCCCGCTCGGCATCATGGCGGCGGTCTATCTCGAGGAGTACGCCCCGAAAAACTGGTTCACCGAGATCGTCGAGGTCAACATCAACAATCTCGCGGCCGTGCCGTCGATCGTGTTCGGATTGCTCGGCCTCGCCGTTTTCATCGGTTTCTTCGGGATGCCGCGCTCGACGCCGCTCGTCGGCGGCTTCGTGCTCGCGTTGATGAGCTTGCCGACGGTGATTATCGCCGCGCGCGCGGCGATCAAGGCCGTTCCCCCGTCGATCCGCGAGGGCGCGCTGGGGATCGGCGCGTCGAAGATGCAGATGATCTTCCATCACGTGATCCCGCTGGCGATGCCCGGAATTCTGACCGGCACGATCATCACGATGGCCCACGCGCTGGGCGAAACGGCGCCCTTGCTGATGATCGGCATGGTCGCCTTCATCACGGACGTGCCCGGCGGCGCGCTCGACGCCGCGACCGTGCTGCCGGTCCAGATCTTCATGTGGGCCGACAATCCCGAGCGCGGTTTCGTCGAAAAGACGTCGGCCGCGATCATGGTGCTGCTCGCGTTCATGCTCGTGATGAACGGCACGGCGATCTGGCTGCGGAAAAAATTCGAACGGCGGTGGTAGGAATCATGGACATCAATCAGTTGGAATCCGCGGGACCCGTGTCGAGCATGGGGACCGCCATCGCGACCGGAAATCCGTTTCCGGTCAAGATCGAGTGCCGGGACGTCAAGGTATTCTACGGCACGAAGCAGGCGCTGAAGTCGGTCGACATCGACATCCGCGAGAACCAAGTGACGGCCTTCATCGGCCCGTCCGGTTGCGGCAAGTCGACGTTCCTGCGCTGTCTGAACCGGATGAACGACACCGTCGCGTCGGCCCGGGTCAGCGGCTCGATCAAGATCGGCGGCGACGACATCTACGACCCGCGGATCGATGTCGTTCAACTGCGTGCACGGGTCGGCATGGTGTTCCAAAAGCCAAATCCGTTCCCCAAGTCGATCTACGAGAACATCATCTACGGTCCCCGCATCCACGGCATCGCCAAGTCCAAAGCCGATTTCGACATCATCGTCGAGCGGTCCTTGCGCGGCGCCGGGTTGTGGGACGAGGTGAAGGATCGTCTCAACGAGTCCGGTACCGGGTTGTCGGGCGGCCAGCAGCAGCGTCTGTGCATCGCGCGCGCCATCGCCGTCAGTCCCGAGGTGATCTTGATGGACGAGCCGTGCTCGGCGCTCGATCCCATCGCGACCGCGCATGTCGAGTCGCTGATCGACGAGCTGCGCGCGAACTTCACCATCGTCATCGTGACCCACAACATGCAGCAGGCGGCGCGCGTGTCGCAGCGCACGGCGTTCTTCCATCTCGGCACGCTGGTCGAAGAGGACGATACCGCCGCTATCTTCACCAATCCCCGCGACGAGCGCACGCAGGGCTACATCACCGGCCGCTACGGCTGAGTCCGGGGGAGAAATCGAACATGGGTAACGATCACATTGTCCGTTCCTACGACGAGGAGCTCAACCGCCTCACCGGTCTGCTCGCGCGCATGGGCGGGCTGGTCGAGGCCGAGCTCGCCGGCGCCATCGAAGCCGTTTCCTCGCGCGACGCCGAGCTCGCCACGCGGACCGTGCGCTCGGATGCGCGGGTTGACGAGCTGGAACGCGAAATCGGCGAACAGGTCGTGCGCGTGATGGCGCTGCGCCAGCCGGTCGCCAGCGATCTGCGCTTGGTTTTGGGCTCGCTGCGCATCGCGGGCGATCTCGAGCGTTCGGCCGACTATGCCAAGAACGTCGCCAAGCGGGCCGTGGCGCTTTCCCAGCTTCCCGTGCTGCGCCCCGTCCACGCGATCCCGCGCATGGGCGCGGTGGTGCGCGAAATGCTGAAGGACGTTCTCGACGCCTTCGCCGCGCGCGACGTCGCCAAGGCGGTCGCGGTGTGGAACCGCGACGAGGAACTCGACGAAATGCACGGTTCGCTGTTCCGCGAGCTCGTGACCTATATGATGGAGGACCCGCGCAACATCACGGGTTCAACCCATCTTCTGTTCATCGCCAAGAACATCGAGCGGATCGGCGATCACGCGACCAACATCGCGGAGACGATCCACTATCTCGTTAAAGGCGTGCCGCTGGCCGGCGAGCGTCCCAAAGGCGACGGGACCTCGTTCTCCACGGTGGGCGCCGAGGGGGCGCAATGAAGGAAGCGACCGCGAAACCGCATCTGACCGTCGTCGAGGACGAAGCCGCCCTCGTCGAGTTGCTGCGCTATAACTTCGAGAAGGAAGGTTTTCGCGTCACGACGGCGACCGACGGAGAGGCCGCCTTGGTGGCGATCGCGGAATCGAAACCCGATCTCGTCATCCTCGATTGGATGTTGCCGCATGTCTCCGGCCTCGAGGTTTGCCGCCAGCTGCGCCGCAAATCCGAAACGCGCGATCTGCCGATCATCATGCTGACCGCGCGCGGCGAGGAAGCCGATCGCGTGCGCGGTCTGGAGGTCGGAGCGGACGACTACGTCGCCAAGCCCTTCAGCCCGTCGGAGTTGATCGCGCGCGTGCGTGCGGTGCTGCGCCGCGCGAAGCCGTCTTCGGCGCAGGATCTGCTGACCTTCGGCGGTTTGGTGATGGATCTTTCCGCCCATCGCGTGCTGCGCGACGGCCGTTCGATCCATCTGGGGCCGACGGAGTTCCGCCTGTTGCGCTTCCTGCTCGAGCGTCCCGGCCGGGTCTATAGCCGGGAGCAATTGCTCGATGCCGTGTGGGGCCGCGACATTTATGTCGAGCCGCGCACGGTCGATGTGCATATCCGCCGCTTGCGCAAGGCGATCAACGCGCCAGGTGAGATGGATCTGATCCGCACCGTGCGTTCGGCCGGCTACGCGCTGGACGAAACGACCGACGCTTAGAGCGCGACGAGCAAGCGTTCCCATTCGGCGGCGCGCTTGCTCCAAGTGCCTTCGTCGCGCATCGCCTTGGCGGCGTGGACGCGCTCGGCGCGCCATTTCGCCGGATCGCGCTTTCGCGCGTCGATCGCGGCCGCCAGGATTTCCAGATAGCGACGCACGAAAGCCTCGTCGCCCAGCGCCACGGGATCGATGGCGGCGAGCTTGCCGAAACCCATCGTCGCCTCCGGCAGGGCGCCCAGGCGGCTCGCCACGACGTCGAGTCCGGCCGCGACCGCTTCCATCGCCGCGATGCAGCCCGTTTCCGCGAAAACGGACGGGTAGGCGAGGAAATCGGCGCGCGCAAGTTCCCGCGCCAAGTCGCGCTGCGGGATCGATCCGCGCAAATTCACCCCCGGCATGTCGCGGACATATTGCGCGAGCTGCGCGAAGGGATCGTCTTTGGCCGCGACCTGATAGACGGCGAGGCTGGAGAAAACGTCCAGCGTGATGCCGGGGAACATGTCGCGCAGGCGCGGAAACACGCCCAGCAGCACCGTCAGGCCCCGGAATGGCGTCGACGTGTAGACGAGGCGTGCGGGCCCATCGCCCGTGCCGAACTCGACTTCCTCGAACACGGGCGCGATCGCGTTGCGGCGAACGCGCGTGCGTGCGGGGTCGAGGCGATACGTCTCGATCATTTTGGCGCGGTGCCAGTCGGAAATCGCGACAACCAGATCCCAAGGGGACGGGTCCGACAGCGCGAACATCGCGGGTTGATCGTGGGCATGCTGCGTCCACAGCAGCAGCTTGGCGCGATCGGGCAACGCTTCGCGCAAAATGCGGCCCGGCCCCGCGTCGTTCAACACGATCGCCGCGTCGAAGCGCCGCCCGGCCAGCGCCGCTGCGGGATCGCCGCCATGGCTTTCGGCCGTCACGCCATCGACCATGCCGGGGTGCGTCGTCGCGGTCAGCGTGGTCACGCGGTGGCCGCGCGCGGCAAGACGGCGGGCGAGATAGGCGAAGCCCGATTGCGAGCCGCCGAGCGCTTCATGGTCGGGCGTGTCGGGGCGGAAATCCAAATCCGACGGATCGACGAAGCAGAGATTCAGCGGCGCGGCCTTAACTTCGACCCGCGGCGCGAGGGCGGCGCCGTCGCGCATTTGCGCGTAGGCGTCCTCCAGCGCGCGCGCCATCGCGGCGGCGTCGAACAGCGGCGAAGCCTTCCGTCTGGCGAGCGATGCTTTCAGCGCGGCGAGTTTGGCGGGATCGCGCGCGAGCGCGATCGCTTCCGTCTCGTATTCGTCCGGCGACACGATGCCGCCCGCTTGTCCCGCCGCCTTGGCGAGCGAGGCGGCGACGCGCGAGGGAAAGGCGGCGCGCGGCGCGGTCAGGACCGGCACGCCGACCCACAGCGCGTCCGACGCCGTCGTATGCGCGCCGTAGGGATGCGTGTCGAGAACGAGATCGGCGCGCGACAGGCGCGCCAGATGCTTGTCGAGCGGCAAAGGCGGCGCGAAGACGAGGCGCGCGGGATCGATCCGTTGCGCCTTCGCGCGCGCGCGAAGATTGGCCGATGCGGGCCCGTCCAGCAGCCACAGCACGGCGTCGGGGACGGCGGCGAGGATACGCAGCCAGGAATCGAACACCGCCGGCGTCAATTTCCAGACATGGTTGAAGCAGCAATAGACGAAGCCGTGCTCCGGCAAGCCCGTTTCCCGGCGCGCCGGGATCGCGGCGACCGGGCGTTGGCGATCGTTGGGCTGATAGCTATGCGGCAAACGCCAGACACGCTCGGTCCAGCCATCCTCGGCGCCCGACGGGATCGTCGTTTCGTCGGCGAGCACCCAGTCGACGCAAGCATCGCCGGTCGTGGCGGGATAGCCGAGCCATTCGACGATCACGGGGGCGGGCTTGCGCCGGACGATGCCGAAACGGTTGCGTTCGACATAGCCCATCAGATCTACCAGCACGTCGAGCCCGTCGTCGGCGATGCGTTGCGCGGCCGCATCGTCGTCGAGGGCCGCGATATCGACGAGTTTGCCAGCTGCAGCAATGCGCGCGCGTTCGGCGCTGCGATCATCGGGGCCATAGGAATAGAGGAAAAGCTCGACCTTCGAGCGATCGTGCTTCTCCAGCACTTCCGCCAACAGATGCGTTGTCGCATGACGGCGGAAATGCTCGGAGAGATAGCCGATCCGCAACTTGCCACCGGGGCCACGCTTGGGCGCCGCGCGCGCCGCCGGCGCTTGGCGGCGCGCCCAGCGTTCGGCCATGTCGCGCGACGCGCGCGGATCGAGATCGAGGAAAAAGCCGACGAAAGGCGGCAGGACCGATCCGCCGTCCAGGCGCAGGCGCAACTCCGCTTCGAGCGCTTCGGTTTCGCGCCAATCGGCGATGTCGCGCGCCAACATCAGCAATTCGGCGAGCGGGACGGGATCGGCGGGATCATGCGCCGCCGCCGCCGCGAACACGCCGCGCGCCTCGTCGTTCCGGCCCAAGCGGCGCAGAATGCGACCGTAGTTGAGCCGCACGCCGGGATCGTCGGGTGCGAAATTCATCGCGCGCTCGAACTCCACATGCGCGGCGGCGAAATCGCCCTTCGCCGCGAGGGCGCGGCCGCGCTCTGTTGCGGAAACGGCACGGCTGCCTGCCAAATGGGCGGCGATCGCGGTGGCGAGCGCATGGTCGGGCACGCGCCGCAGCACGGCGTCCGCTTCGTCGCCCGCTTCGTCGAATTTGCCGAGACTGACCAGCAGCGCCGCGCGATTGGCGCGCACATTGTCGATCGTGGGGTCGAGGCGCAAAGCGGTTTCGTACATCGCGGCTGCGCGGGCGATGTCGCCGGTATGTTCGACCGCGTAACCCGCCAGCGCGTGTGCTGGCGCGTGATCGGGTTCCTCGGCGATCCAGGCATCGCCCGCCGCGACGGCTGCGGCCCAGTCGCCGCGCGTCGCGGCGTCGCGCAATTCGTTTTCGTGCCGATTCATGCCTTGGCGAATCTCCTCGCCCCCCTATGATGGCAGGGAAATGACCAAGCCGCATCTGACGCCTGATCCGCATTTCCTGTCCGCCACCGCCGCCCGCGCCGCGATGGATTCCGGCAGGCTCGATTCCGAGACGCTGCTGAAGGCGTGTTTAACGCGGATCTCGTTGCGCCAGCCCGCCGTCCAGGCGTGGGAGGCGGTGGAACGCCAGGACAGCGTCCAGCGTGCGATGGCGCTGGACAAGATCGCGCGGCAATCGCCGCTGCACGGCATTCCGGTCGGGGTGAAGGATCTGATCGAGACGGCGGCGCTGACCACCAGCTACGGCTCGCCGATCTATCGCGGGCACAAGCCGGGCAAGGACGCCGCTTGCGTGAAGGCGCTGGTGGCGAACGGGGCGATCGTGCTGGGCAAGACGGTGACGACCGAGTTCGCCTATTTCACGCCGGGCCCGACGGCCAATCCGCACGGCCTCGACCACACGCCCGGCGGCTCCTCCTCGGGCTCCGCTGCCGCCGTCGCCGACGGGCAAGTCAGCATCGCCATCGGCACGCAGACGGCGGGTTCGGTGATCCGCCCGGCAGCATTTTGCGGAATCGTGGGCTTCAAGGGCACGTCCGGCTGGGCGCCGATGGATGGCATCAAGCCGCTGTCGCCCACGCTCGACACGCTGGGTTTCTTCGCGCGCGCGGTCGCCGATCTCGACTTGATCCGCCGCGCCTTCGGCAACAAGCCGATCGCGGGCTTGGCCGAAGCGCCGTCCGGTCCGCCGCCGCGCATCGCCTTTTGCCGCACGGCTTGGTGGGACCGGGCCGACGAGGACACCAAACGCCTGTTCGAGCGCGTCGTGGTCAAGCTTTCCAAGGAAGGCGCCCGGATCGGCCAGTACGACATGCCGCCGGAATTCGAAGGGCTCAACGACGCGCAACTCGCGATCATGACCAAGGAAGCGGCGCGCGGCTTCGTCGAGGAACGTAAGTTCCATGCCGAGAAATTGTCGCCGCAGTTCCGCGAGTTGCTGGAGAAAGGCGACGCGATCGGTATTCGCGAGGAGACGGCGGCGAAAGCGCTGGCGACGAAATGCCGGAACCTGCTGTCGCACGCGTTCCGCGATTTCGATCTGCTTCTGACGCCCGCGGCGCCGGGCGCTGCGCCCAAGGGCCTCGAGCGCACCGGCGATCCGGTGTTCAATCGCGCCTGGACGCTGCTTGGCAATCCTTGCATTGCCTTGCCCGCGGGCAAGAACGCAGACGGATTGCCGCTCGCCGTTCAGTTGGTCGGGCCGTCGGGCGAGGATGCGGAAATGATCCGACAAGCCGCTTGGGTGGAAGCCGCTTTACGCGATTAGCGCAAGTGACAGGCCACTTGGTGGCCGGAAGCGGCTTCGCGCAGCACGGGTTCCTCGGACTTGCAGCGATCGACCGCATAGGGGCAGCGCGTGTGGAAGCGGCAGCCCGAGGGCGGGTTGACCGGCGAGGGCACGTCGCCCGCCAGGATGATGCGCTTGCGCTTGGTCGTCGGATCGGGTTGCGGGGCCGCCGACAGAAGCGCCTCGGTATAGGGATGTTTCGGGGCCGCGAAGATCGATTTCTTGTCGGCGATCTCGACGATCTTGCCGAGATACATGACCGCCACGCGATGGCTGATATGTTCGACGACCGCGAGATCGTGGGCGACGAACAGATAGGAGAGGCCGAACTCCTCCTGCAGATCCATCAGCAGATTGACGACCTGCGCCTGGACCGACACGTCGAGTGCCGAGACGGGCTCGTCCGCGACGATCAGTTTGGGCCGCACGGCCAGCGCGCGCGCGATGCCCAGGCGCTGGCGTTGCCCGCCCGAGAACTCGTAGGGGTATTTCGCCATCTGTTCGGGGCGCAAGCCCACTTTCTCGAACAGCCAGGCGACGCGGTCGCGCGCTTCCTTGCCCGTCGCGATGCCGAAATTTTCGAGCGGCTCGGCGACAATGGCGCCGGCGGTCAGGCGCGGCGACAACGAAGAATACGGATCCTGGAAAACGACCTGCAATTGGCGACGATGGGGCCACATCTCGCGCCGCGACAGCGCGTCGATGCGCTCGCCCATCAGCCGGACGGAGCCCGAATCCGGCTCGATCAGCTTCAGGATCGTCTTGCCCGCCGTCGATTTGCCGCAGCCGCTCTCGCCGACCAAGCCCAAGGTTTCGCCCGCGTTCACATGGAACGTGATCCCGTCGACCGCGTGAACCTTCGCCGCGACGCGTTGCAGCACGCCCTTGCGGATCGGGAAATGCTTTTTGAGGTCGACGACCTGCAGGATCGGTTGCGCGGTCATGGCAGATTGGCGCTTTCGAAACAGGCGGCGAAATGGGCGGGCGCCTTCGCCTCGAACGTCGGCGCTTCCTTGCGGCAGCGTTCCGTGACGAAGGCGCAGCGTTCGGCGAAAGCGCAGCCGATAATCGGCTGATTGAGACGCGGCACGATGCCGGGAATTTCGGTCAGGCGCTTGGCCCCGCCCGCCAATCGCGGGATCGAGCCCATCAGCCCGCGCGTATAGGGATGCATCGGCCGCGCGAACAGGTCGGCGACCGCGGCTTCCTCCACCTTGCGGCCCGCATACATCACGACGACGCGCTGCGCGGTTTCCGCGACGACCCCCAGATCGTGGGTGATGAGCACGATCGCCGCGCCAACCTTTTCCTTGAGATCGAGCATCAATTCCAGGATCTGCGCTTGGATCGTCACGTCCAGCGCCGTCGTCGGCTCGTCGGCGATCAGCAGCTTGGGTTTGCAGGCGAGCGCCATCGCGATCATCACGCGCTGGCGCATGCCGCCCGAAAGCTGGTGCGGATATTCGTCCGCGCGGCGCTTCGCTTCGGGAATGCGCACGAGTTCGAGCATCTCGACCGCGCGCGCCTGCGCGTCCGCCGCCGACAAGCCTTGATGCAGCTCCAGCGTTTCGGCGATCTGCCGGCCGACCGTGAACACGGGGTTCAGGCTGGTCATCGGCTCCTGGAAGATCATCGAAATTTCGTTGCCGCGGATCTTGCGCATCTCCGCTTCGCTGGCGGTCAGCAGATCGCGGCCTTCGAAGCGGATGGCGCCCGATACGATGCGCGCGGGCGGCGAGGGCAGCAGACGCAGCACCGACATCGCGGTGACCGACTTGCCGCAGCCGCTTTCGCCGACCACGGCCAGCGTTTCGCCGGGGGCGACCGAATAGGACACGCCGTCGACCGCGCGCACCACGCCGTCGCTGGTGAAGAACCAGGTGCGCAGATCCTCGATTTCCAGAAGCGGAGCGGTTGTCATAGGCGGCGCGCCAATCGCGGATCGAGCGCGTCGCGCAGTCCGTCGCCCAGCAGATTGATCGCCAGCACGGTCAGCGACAGGAACACGGCCGGGAAGGCGATCAGATGCGGGCGGACGGAGAAGACCGCGCGCGCTTCCGCGATGATATTGCCCCAGGTCGGGATCGACGGCGGCAGGCCCGCGCCGATGAAGGATAGAATCGCTTCCGTGATGATCGCGGAAGCGCAGATATAGGTCGCCTGCACCACCAAGGGCGCCACGGTGTTGGGCAAAATATGGCGATAGAGGATTTTGACGATCGAAGTACCGGAGGCGACCGCCGCTTCGACGAAAGGCTGTTCGCGCAAGGTCAGCACCACGCCGCGCACCAGTCGCGTGACGCGCGGCACTTCGGCGATGGCGATGGCGATGATGACGTTCTCGAGGCTGGCCTTCGTTAGGGCCATCAGCGCGATGGCGAGCAGAACGGCGGGAATTGCCATCAACCCGTCCATCACACGCATCAGCACGGCATCGACCCAACGGTTGAAGCCGGCGATCAGGCCGAAAAACAAGCCGGCTGCCACCGCCAAAACGGCGACGGCGATGCCGACGAGCAGCGACGCGCGCGCGCCATAGACGACGCGGCTATAGACGTCGCGGCCCAAATGGTCGGTGCCGAACCAGTAGGTTTCCGACGGCGGGCGGAAACGGCGGATCGGCGACAGCGTCGTCGGGTCGATCGTGCCGAGATAGGGGGCGAACAGCGCCATGGTCAGCGCCGCGAACAGCAAGCCGCCGCCCAGAACGATCGAAAGATTGCGCCGCCACCACGGCCGGCGTTTGCCGGCAAGGGCGGAAGCGGGGGCGGGGCCGACGGCGGTCAGGGCCATCGGATCAATACCGGATACGCGGATCGAACAGCGTATAGCTGAGATCGACCAGCAGGTTGATGAGCACGTAGACGAAGGCGAACATCAGGATGACGCCTTGGATGATCGGGTAGTCGCGCCGCAGGATCGCATCGACCGTCATGCGGCCGAGGCCGGGAATTGCGAATACGCTTTCCGTCACCACCACGCCGCCGATGAGCAGCGCCACGCCGATGCCGATGACGGTGACGATGGGCACGGCGGCGTTCTTCAGCGCGTGGCCGAGCAGCACCTTGTCGGTGCGCAGGCCTTTGGCGTTCGCCGTGCGGATGTAATCCTGCGCCAGCACGTCGAGCATCGCGGCGCGCGTCATGCGCGCGATCAGCGCGATATAGATCGTGCCCAGCGCCAAGGCCGGCAGGATCAACTGGCGCAGGAAGGGCCAAAAACCTTCGCGGATCGAGGTGAAGCCCTGCACCGGCAGCCAGTCGAGTTCCAGCGCGAACAGGAAGATCAGCAGATAGCCGAGCACGAAGACCGGCACGGAAAAGCCGAACACGGCGAAGCCCATCACGAGGCGGTCGATCCAGCCGCCCGCGCGCCACGCCGAGACGACGCCCAGCGGAATGGCGACGGCGACCGCGAAGATCAGCGTGACGATGGAGAGCGAAATCGTCGCTTCCAAACGCTGGCCGATCAGCGTCGATACGGGAATGCCGGAGAAGATCGACGTGCCCAGATCGCCGTTCAGGATCGCCCAAAGCCACGTGCCGAAGCGCACATGGAAGGGCTGGTCGAGCCCCAGCGCGATACGCACGCGCTGGATGTCGTCGACCGTGGCGAGATCGCCCGCGATGATCGCGGCCGGATCGCCGGGCGAGAAATAGAGCAGCGAAAAAACGAAAAGGGCCACCACCCCCATGACGGGGATGGTGGCCAGAAGACGGCGGACGACGAATGCGAACACGTACCGACCCTGTCGTCCGCTTTTTTCTTCAGCGCTTGTCGACGTTCCAGAAGAACGGCACGGGCGAGATCAGCACGCCCGAGATGTTCTTACGATAGGCCGTCGGCTGCTGGAACATGCCCGTGGTGACATAGGGCACCTGCTCATAGGCGCGCGCTTGGATCTGCTTGGCGACCTCGGCTTGCGCCGCCGCCGTCGGGGCGGCGAGCCACGCGTTGCGCAGTTCCTCGATACGCGTATCCGTCGGCCAGCCCGGCCAGGCGCTGGCGCCGTTGCCGCGCAAGGGCGCGTGCAGCGCCGGGTTCACCAGATCGGGCCCGACCCACCAGGTGTGGAACATCGACCAGCCGCCTTGTTCGGGCGCGTTGCGATTGGCGCGGCGCGCGAGCACCGAGCCCCAATCCGTCGCCACGAGTTCGACGTTCATGCCCAGCCGCTTCAGCAAATCCTCGGTCACGAGGCTTTGCGTGTGGTTGGTCGGAATGTCGGTCGGCGAGATGATGACGACTTTCTCGCCCTTGTAGCCGGACGCGGCGAGCATCGCCTTGGCGCGATCGAGATTGCCCGCGGCCGCCTCGATGCCGACATCCGACGCCAGCGGCGTGCCGCAAGAGAAGAAGGATTTGCAGGCCTTGTAGTATTCCTTGTTGCCGACGACGGCCTGGAGATATTCCTCCTGGTTCACGGCCATCATCACCGCGCGGCGCACGGCCGGGTTGTCGAAGGGCGGATGCAGATGGTTGAAGCGCGCCATCATGATAGACCCGACCGGGTCGATATTCTTGATCTCGATATCGCGATTGCGCGCGAGCTGGGGCAGCAGATCGAAGATCGGCTGTTCCCACCAATCGACTTCGCCTTGGCTGAGCGCCGCCGAAGCGACCGCCGCGTCGGGGATGATGCGCCATTCGACGCGATCGACCTTCACGACCTTGCCGCCGGCGGCCCAGGACGGGGCTTCGCTGCGCGGCTTGTAATCGGCGAAACGCTCGTAGACCGCGCGCTGGCCGGGCACCCACTGGTCGCGCACGAAACGGAACGGGCCCGAGCCGGTCGCGTCGGTGATCGGCGTCGCGGGATCGGTGTTGGCGATGCGCTCGGGCATGATGAACGGCACCTGGCTCGACAATTTGCCGAGCGCGTCGATCATCAGCGGGAAGGGCGTCTTCAACTTGATCGCGAAGGTCAGGTCGTTGACCGTCTCGTAGGAATCAACCGAGGCGGCGAGCGTCTGGCCGAAGGAATCGCGCGCGGTCCAGCGGCGGATCGACGCCGCGGCGTCCGCACCCTTCACCGGCGTACCGTCATGGAACTTCATGCCGTCGCGCAGCGTGAATTCCCAGCGCAGGCCGTCGGCGCTCGTGGTCCATTTGTCGACCATCTGCGGCTGGATCTTGAAGTTTTCGTCGGTCGCGAACAGCGTGTCGTAGACGAGATAGCCATGGTTGCGCACCACGTAGCCGGTCGTCGCGACGGGATCGATCGCGGGCAGATTCGAGTGCGGAATGAAGCGCAGCACCTTCTGCTGCGCGTCAGCCGTGCCGACACCGCCGGTCAAGCCGGCGATCAATGCGATCGCGCTGGCGGCGGCGAGCCGCTTCAAAGTGGTTTTCATGGAAGCCTCCTGAAAAGCCGGTCCTGTTCGTAGCCGTGCCGGTTTATCCGGCGCGTCGTCGTTGCGTGCCGCGGCTGATTCTTGCCGCAGCGCACCCAAAGCATGCCAAGGCGTTGGGGGCGGATCAAGCGTCTCGCGCGCGCGGCGGCGTGAACGGACCGGGATCGAGCGGATAAATCGGGCGGCTCAAATTCCGATAGTCGAGTTTTGCGTTATCCGACGTGGTGACGCCTTCGCCGTCCAGCGTGAAGGTCGCGCGCGCCAGCGGCGCGAAGCCGGCGCGGTAGTGAATGCGCGACTTGAGCAACAGGTAGCGTCTTTGCGCCGGATCGATACCGTTGGCGGTAAAGATGCCGGTATCCCAAGGCTCATGATGGCGCGAGCAGACGACGATTTCCATTCCGGCCGTCCGGAATACCGCTGTCGGCCCCGTATCCACCATCACACCGGTGTACATCGGCCCTTCGACGCGCCAGCGCCCGTCGGCGAGGTTCTGCACCGTGCCGGTCAGCCGAAACGGTTTCGGCGCCAGCTTCAGCGCCGGCATCGGCGACTTGCCGCCGAGGTCGAGGGTGAGCGTCGCCCCCTTGCCGGCGGCGAACATCTTCCGCACGGCATCTTCGTCCCACACCGTGGCGACGGCGACCCCGTCGAGGCCGGCCTCGAGAACGGCGGCGATAACTTTCATCACGTCCGACGTGCCGCCCGAGCCGACATTGTCCGCGTGGTCGAGCAGCACGATCGGGGCGGCGTTCAATTCGCGCGCTTGGGCGATCGCGCCGGAAAGCGGACGATGGACATAGATGAATTCTTTGCGCTGGTCCCACACGCGGTCGGCGAGGTCCTGCGCGGCTTCGCGTGCGGCGGCGCTGTCGCCGTCCGCGACCACGATGGTGGCGCTGCCGGCGATGGGAATATCCGACAATGCGAAGCCGCCGAACACGGTCGCGCAGAGAATACCGGGGCGCGTTTCCAGTTCGGCCGCGCGCTCGACCATCGCCTTCATCGGCTGATCGGCCGTGCCCTGCCGCAAGGTTTGCGACAGCAGCGGCGTCGGCGCCCAGGCTTGGACGGGCTTGCATTTGCCGTCCATCGCGTCGAGCACCACGCGGCCCACGCGTTCCGCCACTTCGTACATGTCCACGTGGGGATAGGTCTTGTAGCCGATCAGCGCGGTGCAATTCTCGACCATCGCTTGGGAAAGGTTGCAGTGCAGATCGCAGGTCACCGCGATGGGCAGGCCCGGCCGCTTCGCGCGCATGCGGCGCAACAATTCGCCTTCGCCGTCGTCGCTATGCTCGGGCACCATCGCGCCGTGAAGATCGAGCAACGCGCCGTCGATCGTGTCGTCGAGCGCGTCCAAAATCGCGGCCACGACCTTCTCGTAGGCGTCGCGCGTGACCTTGCCGCCGGGCATCGCCTCGCCCGCCACGGGGGTAACGATTTCTGCGCCGCGCTCGCGGGCGAGTTTCATATAGGCGGCGAGGGGCATGCGCGTATCCGCGTAAGCCTTCACGACGTCGTCGCCCCATTGCAGCCCCCACGCCTCGAACCGCGCCAGATCGGTCACGATCGGCGAGAACGTGTTGGTCTCGTGTTTGAACATCGCGAGCAGCAGACGCATGGGCGCTATGACCGTGGTTGGAATCTATTCATTTGTCGCAAGCCGCGTGCCAGCATAGCCGAAGCCTGGGAGGCGACGTAATGTCCGATTTGGCGTTCCTGTCCGTCCGCGAACTTCTCGCGGGCTATGCGCGCAAAGCGTTTTCGCCGGTGGAGGCGACGCAAGCGTGCCTGGACCGGATCGCGGCGCGGAACGGCGATCTTGCCGCATTTTGTTTGGTCGACGCGGATGCCGCGTTGGCCGCGGCGCGCGCGTCGGAAGCGCGTTGGCATAAGGGCGAACCGCAAGGCACGCTCGACGGCGTGCCCGCGACGATCAAGGATTTGCTGATCACGGCGGGTTGGCCGACGTTGCGCGGGTCGAAGCATGTCGATCCCAAAGGCCCATGGACCGAGGACGCGCCCGCCGTCGTGCGGCTCAAAGCCGCCAATGCCGTGCTGCTCGGCAAGACGACAACGCCGGAATTCGGCTGGAAGGGCATCGGCGATTCGCCGCTGACCGGCATCACCCGCAACCCTTGGAACAAGGGCCGCACGGCGGGCGGGTCGTCGGCCGGCGCCGCCGTCGCGGCGGCGTGCGGCATGGGCGCGTTGCATGTCGGCACCGATGGCGGCGGTTCGATCCGCATGCCCGCGGGGTTTTGCGGCATTTTCGGTTTGAAGCCGAGCTTCGGGCGCGTCGCGGCCTATCCGGCCAGCCCCGCCGGGCTGCTCGCGCATATCGGGCCGATGACGCGGAGTGTGGAGGATGCCGCGCGGATGATGGAGATCATCGCGCGGCCCGACGACCGCGATCCGTTTTCGCTGCCGCCCGATCCGGGCTCGTGGCTGCTCGATCTCGAGAAAGGCATCAAGGGTCTGAAGATCGGCTATTCGCCGCGATTCAAAACCGTCGCGGTCGATCCGCAGATCGCCCGGGCTGTGGACGACGCGGCGAAGGTTTTGGTCGATCTGGGCGCCATCGTCGAACCGGTGGAGCCGGAACTCGATGTCGGCGCCGCGCGCAATGCCTTTCACACGCTTTGGACCGCATCGCTCGCCAAGCCGTTGCGGGGCATTCCGCGCGACAAATGGCATCTCTCCGATCCCGGCTTGGTCGCATCGACCGAGCACGGTCTGTCGCTCTCGGCCCAGGACTATCTCGACGCCGACGCCTATCGCACCGCGCTGACCCAAGCGATGCTGCGTTTCCATCGCAAATACGATTTGCTGCTGACGCCGCAATTGCCGATCACGGCGGTGAAAGCGGGGCAAGACGTCGCCGATCCCGCGACGCAAAGCTATTGGATCGATTGGTCGCCCTTCACCTATCCGTTCAACATGACGCGCCAGCCGGCGGCCAGCGTGCCCATCGGCCTGCACGACGACGGTTTGCCGATGGCGCTGCAATTCGTCGGCCGGCCCTACGACGACCGTTTGGTATTGCGCGCCGCGCGCGCTTACGAAAACGCGCGGCCTTGGGCGTTGCCGCCGCGATGAGCGGCTGGTCGCTGCCAGGGCGGCGCGGCGTCGTCGCGATTTCGATGACCCAGATCGCGGCCTGGGGCTCGTCCTATTTCGTGCCGGCTGTGTATAGCGTGCCGATGGCGGCCGATCTGGGCCTGCCGGTCGCGATGATCTTCGGCGGCATCACGATCATGCTGCTGGTCGGTTCGCTGCTCGGCCCCGCGATCGGCCGGCGCACGGACCGGATCGGGCCGCGTGAAATTTTGATCGCGGGCTCGGTGTTTTTGGGGGCCGGCATGGCGGTGCTGGCCTTCGCGCAAGGTTTGATCGGCTTCATCATCGCGTGGGTGCTGATCGGCTTCTCGATGCCGATGACGCTAACCCAGACGCCTTTTGCGGCCGTCGCTCAACTTATGCCGCACGCCTCGCGCAAGGCGTTGGGCTTGATGACGCTGCTGGGCAGCCTGTGCCCGCCGATCGCGTTGCCGTTGCTGGCGGCGATGGAACCGATCATCGGCTGGCGTGGATCGTGTCTGGCGCTGGCGGCCTTGCAATTCGTTTTTTGCGTTCCCGTCCATTGGGCGATCCGCGTCAAGCCGCAACCCGCCATCGGCGGTCCGGCGGGCGAGGGGGCAAAGCCGATGGTCGCCCCCGATCGGCGCCGGAAAGCGTTCTGGCTGATGTTCGCGGCCTTCGCCGGGGCGGGCTTCGTTTCCTGGGGATTCCCCGTTCAGATCGTGGCGGTCGGCCAAGGCTACGGGTTGGAGCTTGCGCTCGCCGTCATCGTCGGCTCGCTGTTCGGGCCGGCACAGATGGTCGCGCGCATGGCGGAAACGACCTTCGGGGATCGCCTGCCGATCCTGCTGCTGGGCCTGGCCAGCGCCACGATCATGGCGATCGGCTGTGCGCTGCCGGTGATTTTCGGCGGCGGCGTGATGGCTTTCGCCGCGGGCGTGATCGGCTTCGGCTTGGGCTCCGGCACGATGACCATTGTGCGTGTCGTCGGCCCGCTGGTCGTGTTCGGCCGCGACGGCTACGCCGAGATCATGGGCAAGCTGAACCTGCCGTTGAACTACGTCTTCTCGACGGCGCCGTTCGTGATGGCGTGGGCGAGCAGTCTCGGCGGCTCCCACGCCGTCATGGGGCTTTGCGTCGTCCTGATGCTGATCTCGATGGCGGTGTTCGTCCAGCTGATCCGGATGACGCGCGGCTGACGTAGCTGCTTCCGTGGCGCATCTAACGGTTTGAGATTAGGCTTTCAAGTAGCTTCAAGTTCCGAGCGGCAACAAGATCGCTTTGATTAAAAACCGACAAATTAACCGCTCGTATGATGCTGGTCTCCTTGATGCCATATATTTGAATGTCGGCATCATCCCCCCGGAATACAACCGCGATATCATGTGCAAGAGGAACCCACAAATGGGTGGTTCTTTCGGACAGGTGTGGATTTCCTGATGCAAAGTCTCTGACTAGCGGGCTGGTCCCAATGATCAAGCTCTTTCGCGACGGCAATCGAAAAAAATGGATTCCCTTTGTCTCGAGGAGCGAGAGAATATTCTCAGTTTCTTCAGTCTCGCTCGACATCGCTCGAGCTCTTACATTTTCATTAAGGCGCTTCAGCGTTTCTGGGTCCTCAAAGTCTCTTTTTTCAGCTTCAGTTAGCGGTCTTCTTGTTTGCTCGAATTCATGGAGGAAATCTTCGATTGCGTCTTTGTTTTGGAAATCTTTGGAAATTCTCTGAAACCACTCCGGCGAACGCTTTAACTGAAAGTATATATACCGAATAAAGTGTCTTCGATCGTCATTGGAAAACTTAGGAATCTCGTCACATCGAACGGAATCGATGATTCTCTTGATGACAGGCGCTGCGGCACTCTCGATCTGCCCGAGTCGAATCTCTGCTGTCAGATCGACGTTGCCGCTTTTGTCTTTCTCAGAAAAGTAATGACCTCGAACAAAGGCATTATCGGGAGACAGGGGCTTAATTCCTAGCTCAGGTCTCATTTTATCGTAGACAAATAATACGCCAGCTTCGTTCATAAAATGCCGAAGCATGAATTTGGAAATTAAATGATGGCGCTTAGGTATTGCCATCTTTCTTTAACTAGATACCGGCAATAACGCGGCGGTCTTCGGCGTCGAGTTCGACGCGCTGGCCGTTGCGGATCAGTTCGGCGAATTCCTGGTTCGGTACCATCACCGTCAACGTGTAGAGCTTGCCCTTGCCGGTGTTGTGCACTTCGTGGTTCGAGCCGGGGCGCAGCATCATCGCGTCGCCCTTCTTCAAATCTAACGACGCGCCGTCGCAGAACGCCTTGCCTTCGCCTTCCAGCACGAAGAACATCTCGTGCGCGCGCGAATGCGAATTGGGCGGCGTTTTGCCGCCGGGCGTGAAAATCTCGACGACCGCGACCAGATCGACGTTATCGCCCGCCGGATCGAAGACCAGCGCGAAGTAATTCGTGTCGTTCGGCGAAATCCGATACACCGGGCAATCGGTCATGCGCTTGAAGGCGACGGGCATCATTTTTTGAGCCCCTTCAAAATCGCTTCGGAATCGGTCGTGAAGCCGAAGCATTGACGCACGTTATAGATCGTCGCGTCCCAGCAGAATTGCGGCGAGGTGGTGGCCGAGCAATCCTCGACCATCACGCAATCGTAGCCGAGGAAATTCGCGTCCTGCAGCGTGCACAACACGCATTGATCGGCGTTCACGCCGCCGAAGAACAGCGTGTCGACGCGCAAGTTTCGCAGGATGGAGTCGAGCGGCGTGTCCCAAAATCCGCTCATGCGGAACTTGTCGATCTTGATGTCGCTCGATTTGATCGGCAGTTCGTCGACCACGGCGGCGGCCCAGGAATCCTTGACCAGCACCTTGCCCTTTTTCTTGGGCAATTCGTCGGCGAGACCGATGCCTTGGCCCGTCGGCTTGTAGACATGCAGCAGCGACGGGCTGAGATTGAGCAGATCCGGCCGGTTGCCCCAATTGACCCAGATCACCGGCATCCCGGCCTTGCGCAGCGCGGGCAGCAGCTTGGCGAGCGGCTTGATCGGCTTGCGCGCCGGCGTCACGTCGACGCCGATATGCGCCAGCCAGCCGTCGGGATGGCAGAAATCGTTCTGCATATCGATCACGATCATCGCGCTGCGCGTCGCGTCGACCGTCAGATTTTGGGGCTTCGCCGCGAAGGACAGGGGCTTCGCCTTGGGCGCGTCGCGCAAGGTCGAAACCGCTTTGGCGTCGACCCGCCAGCGATTATTCGGGGCGGAGCCCAGGGGATTCTTCATGCCGGCCACTCCAGAAGGGCGCGCGCGGCGATCGCCGCATGCGCCAAAACATGGAAACCATCGCCCATAAGCAAATCCCGGACCTTTTCCCGGTCGAGCAGCAGGATTTCCGTTTCCTCCAAATCGCCCGAATTCGCTTCGGTCGTTTTGCGGCAGCCCGTGGCGAGGAAAAGATGCGACTTGGCGCCGCGCACATTGGCGCCGGTCACATAACCGCCCAACGGCTTGAGCGATGCGGCTTCGTAGCCGGTCTCCTCGCGCAGCTCGCGCGCGGCGGCCTGTTCGGGCGTTTCGCCCGCGTCGATTCCGCCGCCGGGAAATCCCCATATGACCGCGCCCACGCCATGGCGGTACGACCGTGTGGCGATCACCCGCCCGTCCTCGGTGATCGGGAACAGGATCGAATGATCCGGCAGGTAGACCTTGTGGAAGCTCGGCACCACGCGGCCATTGGGCAGTTCGATGCGCTCGTCGACGACGCGCACCCACGGCGCATGCACATAGACCTCGCGCGCGGCGAGGACCTTCCAAGGTTTGTCGATCATGGCTCTCTTCGTCAGGTGGAAATCGCGGCCGACCACGGGCTCATGATATCGGCAAGGCCCGTGCGTCCGCCCGTCTGCGGATCGATCATGACCGCGGACGGGCAGGCATAGTTCGACGGAAATACGGACGATTCCAGCGCGTTTGCCTGGAAGCGTTGCGTCAGCGCCGCACGTACATCAACGGGCAATGTGGGGTCGTAATCGATCTCCGGCCCGCCGGAGACGTCGATGCGCGGATGATGGAAGGCGCGGTCGAGATCCATATTGTGATCGACCAGGAAGCTCAGCACCTGTGCGACCGACGGCAGAATACGCCGCCCGCCCGAGGCGCCGAGCGCGAACCAGCCTTTGCCGTCGCGCGACACGATGGTGGGGCACATATTGGTGAGCGGCCGCTTGCCGGGCGCGATCGAATTCGCGCGGCCGGGGCGCGGGTCGAACCACATCACGCCGTTATTCATCAGAATGCCGGTCGCCGGCAGGACCAAGCGGCTGCCATAGGTCGACAACAGCGTCTGCGTCAGCGCCACCATATTGCCATGGCGATCGACGACGTTGAGATGCGTGGTGCTGGTCGGCGCTGCGGGCTCGGCGAGCCGCTCGGCATAGGCCGTGCGCAGCGCCTCGGCATAGGCGACGAAGCTGGCGGCATCGGGCCCGTAATGGCGGAAGACATGGGGCCCGAGCAGTTCCAGCACGCGGGCCAGCGTGGGCCCCGCCGTGCCGACGGGCGCCGTCTCGACCAAAGCGCCGCGATAGGACACGCGCGTCGGCTCGACGATCTTGGCGCGATAGCCGGCAAGATCGTCGCGCGTCATCACGCCGCCGACTTCCTGCACGTCGTAGGCGATATCCGTCGCCAGCGCGCCGTCGTAGAAATCGCGGGCGCCCTTCAATTGCAGGCGGCGGATCGTCAGCGCCAAGCGCTCGTTGGGCAGGAATTTCGTGATCTTGCCGTAATCGGGCACCGGCGGCAGACCGCTCGGCATATAGGTCGCGCGCGACGACGGGTAGAGTGCGAGTTCGTTCGCGGCCGACGCGATTTTCAACGTCGTCCAATAGTCGATCGGCAAGCCGCGATCGGCCAAGCGTGCCGCGCGCTCCAGCAGCATCGCCCAATCCATCGTGCCGAACGTCGCGTGGGCGAGGCCCAGCCCGTCGACTTGGCCCGGTATGGCGAAAGACAACGGCCCGTGGACATTGCGATTGCCCACGACCTCCGGCCAGCCGAACAAATCGCCGCCGGTCTTGCCGGTCAGCGGGAAATGCGACGGGTCGAGCCTGGCGGGCGCTTGCGGCCCGAAATCGATGGCGATCGTTTTGCCCGTGTCCGCGGGCCGGTAGAGCAAAAAGCCGATCCCGCCGAGACCGGAATTCCATGGCTCGACGGCGGCAAGCGCGAAACCGGCGGCGACGGCCGCGTCGATGGCGTTGCCGCCCTCTTCGAGGATCGCCGCGCCGGCTTCCATCGCGGCTCTGGCTTGGCCGGATACGATGCCGCCGACGGCGGTTCCGATCATCGGCTTGCGGACGGCGAAATTCTGGGTCGCGTAGGGCGGAAGGCGGATCATAATGCCGAGCCTAACCTAGCCTGCGAGAGCTGGGAACAGGCCGAGCAGCCCGGCCGTCACGATCTGCACGGCGATGGCCGCCAGCAGCAGCCCGAAAATGCGGTTAAGGATGTTGAGGCCGATGCGCCCGAGCCGCGCGCCGATGGGTTCGGCCAAGCGCAAGGCGACCCAGACCGCCACGCAAACGACGGCGATACAGGCGACGATGGCGAAGGCGTGCGCCCATTCGGGGCTGCGTTTCATTTCGATGATGGTGGAGGAGATCGCGCCGGGCCCGACCAGCAGCGGCATGCCGATGGGCACGACGCCCAGCGCCGATTTCTGCCCGGCCTCGTCCGCTTCCTCGCGCGAATGCTGCACGGGCGACAATTGCGCGTTCAGCATCGACAGGCTCATCAAGAACAGCACGATACCGCCGCCCACGCGGAACGCGTCGAGGCTGGTGCCCAGCACACGCAAGATCAAATCGCCGGTCAAGGCCGATACGATCAGCACCGTGAACACGGTCATCGCCGCCATGTCGGCGGTGCGCGCGCGAAAGCCCCGTCGCTGGCCCTCGGTCAGCGCAAGGAACACAGGGATCGCCGCGAAGGGCGTCAAAATCGCCAGCAGCGTGACGACGAAACGCGAATAGTCGGCGAGATTCCCCACGTCTCCTCCCCGGTCGCGACGCTACCCCTTATATGGATGCGTCTTGATCCAGTGATGCGCGATATCCTTGCGGCGCGCAACCCAAACCCGATCGTGCTTCTCGATATGGTCCATGAAGCGCTGAAGGGCGCGGAAGCGGCCGGGCCGGCCGATCAGGCGCAGGTGCAGGCCGATCGACATCATCTTCGGCGCTTCGTCGCCCTCCGCGTAAAGCGTGTCGAACGCGTCGCGCGCATAGGCGAACCAATCGTCGCCGGTGTTGAAGCCCTGCGGCGTGCCGAACTTCATGTCGTTGACGTCCAGCGTGTAGGGGACCATCAGCAGCGGCTTCTTGTCCGGCACGGTCCAATAGGGCAGGTCGTCGTTATAGGCGTCGCCCGCATGCAGCATGCCGAATTCGGCGGCGAGCTTCAGCGTATTGGGGGAGAAGCGGCCGGTGTACCAGCCGACGGGCTTGCTTCCGGTCGTCTTCTCGATCGCGTCGATGGCGAGCTTGAAATGTTTGCGCTCCTCGGCGATCGGCATGTTCTGGTAATCAAACCAGCGCCAGCCATGGCTCGCCACTTCGTGGCCGCCTTCGGCCATCGCGCGGCCCGCATCGGGGTGGCGCAACAGCGCCATGCCGACCGCCCAAGACGTGAACGGCATTTTGCGCTTTTCGAATTCGCGCAGGATGCGCCAGAATCCGGCGCGGCTGCCGTATTCGTAGACGCTCTCCGTGCTCTCGTCGCGCTTCTTCTGGCGCGGGACGAGGCCGACGACCTCCTGCAGATAGGTCTCGCTTTCCTTGTCGCCGTGCAGGACCGAACGTTCGCCGCCTTCCTCGTAGTTCACGACGAACGACACCGCGATTTTCGCGCGGTTGGGCCATTGGGCGTGCGGCGGATTGCGGCCGTAGCCGACGAGGTCGCGGGGATAGGCAGGCGCTTTCTTCGGCTTGACCTTAGCCATTGCTTTGTTCCTCGGCGGGAGACGTCAGAATACGGACGAAGTTGAGCAGCATCGCGTCGGAGCCGCGCGCCCCGATGAACGAAATGCCCACCGGCGCATCGCCCGCGAATCCGGCGGGCACGTTGATTTGCGGCAGGCCGCAAAGCCCGGCGATGCAGGTGAACTGGAAGGTGCGCATGCGCACGCGCTCCAGCGTGGCGTCGTCGGCATCGCGCAACGGCGGCGGGACCGGGGCCGTCGGCAGGCATAGGATCGTGCCGGGCAGCAGCAATTCGTCGAGCCGCTTGATCGCGGCCTCACGCATCGGCAACGCCTTGGCGAAATCCGCTTCCGTCACCGTCTTGGCGTAGGCGAAGCGCGCGGCGACGTCGGCGCCGAATTTGGGTTTGACGCTTTCGATCCATTCGCCGTGTGCGGCCCAAGCTTCGCGGCCCGATAGAACGCGATAGCAAGCGCTCCAATCGGCGAGCGCGGGACCGCCCACATCGACGTCGTAGACGTATTCGAAGAACGAGCGGGCGCGGCCGATCCACGGCAACACGGCTTGCGTGACGTCGGGATCGCACAAACGCTGCGCGTCGGAAGCGATCAGCAAACGGTTGGGCTCGGGTGCGGGGGCCGTCTCGTCGAGCAGGACGCGGCCGACGCGTTCGAGCAATTCCGCCTCGCGCGCGAACCAGCCGACCGTGTCGTAGGACGGGGCGAGCGGCACGACGCCTTCGGTCGAAATCCGCCCGTGCGTCGGGCGCATGCCGAAAATCCCGCAATAGCTGGCGGGCACGCGCACCGAGCCGCCGGTGTCGGTGCCGAGCGCGAAATCGCAGGCGCGGCCCGCGACCGCCGAAGCCGAACCCGACGACGAGCCGCCGGGCACGCGGTCCGGGGCGGCGGGGTTTAGCGGCATGCCGTAATGCACGTTGTGACCGGAGATGCCGAAGGCGAGCTCGATCGTCTGCGTTTTGCCGCTGAGCGTCGCGCCCGCGTGGAGCAATCTTTCGATCGCAGGCGCCGTCGCCGTCGCCAGATTATGGGTTTGCAGCCAGGTGGGATTGCCCGCGCCGGTCCGCTTGCCGGCGACATCGAACAGATCCTTCGCCGCGAAGACGAGACCGCGCAACGGTCCGCCTTCCGGATTGCCGGGGATATAGACGCGTTCGTAACGTGTGTAAGCGTTGAGATTCATGCCTTCATTCCGCGCGCGATGTAATTGCGCCAGCCGCCCAGATGCGTGATGTCGGTCGCCCCGTCGAACCCGGCGGGCTCGCAGACGAAGCCCTTCACCCAGCTTCCGTCGTTGAGTTCGATCGTGCCGATCGCCATCGGCGGCGGGACGAGGGCGACGAAACTGCCGAACGCGTCGGGGGCGAGCGACCAGACCTCGATCTCGATCGAAGCGCCGTTCTCGCCGCGTTTCAAGCCCGGCTTGGGCGGGGTTTGGCCCGCCAGCGCGAACAGCCGATATTTCGCCGATGTTTTTCCGGTTCTCACCAGCTTGGCGTTCCGCTCCGTTAATTGCCCGTGCAAAGACATGCCGGAGAGATGCGCGCCCACGACGGCGATTTCAATCCGTTCGGAAATGACGGGCGCGGGCGTGGCGGCGGGCTGCGGCTGCTTCGTGGCGCCCAGCGGAAGCCCCGTGTCGCGGTGGAACGCTTCGCCCAGCGCGGCCAGCGCGGCATCCGCCCAGGCCGGGCCGATCAGCGTCAGGCCCGACGGCAATCCGTCGTCGCGCATTCCCGCCGGGACCGCGAGCCCCGACAGATCGAGCAGATTCACGAAATTGGTGTAGTAGCCGAGCTGCGTGTTGCGCAGCACGGGCTCCGCCTTCAACTGTTCCAGCGTGAAGATCGAGCCGGAGGTCGGCAGGGCCAGCACGTCGACATCGTTCCACACGCCCGCCGCCGCACGGCGCAGTTCCTCGAGCTTGTAGAGCGCGCGGAATGTCGCGACCGCGTCGTATTTCGATGCGTTGGAAATCACCGCGCGCGTGGTCGGGAACAGCGCGTCGGGATTTTCGCGCATCAGCTTTTCGATCGCGGCGTAGCGTTCGGCGACCCATGGGCCGTCGTAAAGCAGATCGGCCGCCGCCTTGAACGGCGCGTAGTCGAACTCGACGCGTGTACCGCCCAGCTTTTCCAAGCGGCGCAGTGCGTCGGCGTAGATCGCTTCGGCTTTCTTGTCGCCGAAGAATTCGAGTAGCGGCGCCTTGGGCACGCCGAAACGGAAATTTTTCGGCGCCGCACGCCGCGCGAGCGTGCCCGCCATATGCCGCGAATAAGGATCGGCGGCGTCGAACCCGGCGGCGACGCGCGTGGCATCCAGCGCATCTGCGACCGTCAGCGCGAAGATGGAGATAACGTCCAAAGAACGGCACGCGGGCACCAAACCGGTGGTGCTGAGCAAACCCTTGGTCGGCTTCAGGCCGACGATATTGTTGAACCCGGCGGGTACGCGGCCCGATCCGGCCGTATCCGTCCCGAGCGAAAACGACACGAGGCCGGCGGCGACCGATACGGCGGAGCCCGAGGACGAGCCGCCGGGCACGTAGCGCTTATCGAACGTGTTCTCCGGCACGCCATAGGGCGAGCGCACGCCGACCAGGCCGGTGGCGAATTGGTCGAGATTGGTTTTGCCGATCGGGATGGCGCCGGCGGCGATCAGTTTTTCGACCACGACGGCGGATTTCTGGGCCGTATAGGCGAAGGCGGGGCAGGCGGCGGTCGTGGGGGCGCCCGCCAAATCGATATTGTCCTTGATCGCGAAGGGCACGCCCCACAGCGGCAAATCGCGCGGTTTGTCGGCGAGCGCCTTGGCGGCGGCGAGGCTGGCCTTGCGCGGCACGACATGCAGCCAGGTCGGATCGGCACCCCGCGCCGCGATGCGGTCGTAGATCGCGGCCACGGTATCCGCGGGCGAGGCGCCCTTGGCATAGGCCGCGCGCAAAGCGGCGAAATCGAGGGAGTCGGTCATCGGTTCCTTGACGGTAGCATGAGCGCCCGGTTTTGGGCGCCGGGCTTGGGAGGTTCGGGTGTTAGCCAAAACCGTGCCGGTTTTTGTCGGGCGGGAAAATCCCCTTCGCAAGATTGACAAGAAGGGGCCGGAAAGGCTCTATCGAACGCGCCATAAACAGGGAGTCGCGACGATGCGCCCGACGATTCAAATCGCCCGAATTGCGGCCGTTCTCCTCGGCCTTCTCGCGGCCGCCCCGGTCGCCGCCCAGGGCACGCTGAACGTCTATAACTGGAACGACTATATCGCGCCCGACGCGTTGAAGAAGTTCACTGCCGAAACCGGCATTCGCGTGCGCTACGACACCTACGATTCGAACGAAACGCTGGACGCCAAGCTGCGCGCCGGCCGCTCGGGCTACGATCTGGTTGTGCCGTCGGCCTCGCCCTTCGTGGCGTTGCAAATCCCGGCTAAGCTCTATCGCGAGCTCGACAAGTCGAAGATCCCCAATCTTGCGGGCGTCGATCCGCGCGTGCTGGCCGACGTGGCGAAGGCCGATCCGGGCAACAAGTTCGTGGTGCCGCATCTCTCCTCGACGACCGGCATCGGTTACAACGCCGAGCGCGTGGGCCGCGTGATGGCCGACGCGCCGGTCTATTCGCTGCGCATGATCTTCGATCCCGAAATCGCGCAGCGTTTCCGCGCCTGCGGCATCGTCGTGCTGGACTCGCCGACCGACGTGTTCCCGGCAGCGTTGCGCTATCTGGGGCTCGATCCCGATTCCAAATCGATCGACGACCTCAACAAGGCGACGGAGATGCTGATGCGCATCCGGCCCTTTGTGCGCAAATGGCATTCGTCCGAATACATCAACGATCTCGCCAACGGCGACGCGTGCGTCGTGTTCGGCTATTCGGGCGACATCAAGCAAGCCGCCGCGCGCGCCGTGGAAGCCAAACGCGCGGGCGTGCGCGTCGAATACGCGATCCCGCAGGAAGGCTCGCTGTTCACGCACGACGTTTGGGCCATCCCGGCCGACGCGCGCAACGTCGATGCGGCGCATCGCTTCATCGACTTCATGCTGCGCCCGGAAATCGCCGCGATGAACGCCGATTTCGTCGGTTATCCCACGCCGGTGACGGCGGCGCGCCCGCTGGTGCCGGAGCCGATGCGCTCCGACCCCACGGTGTTCATGCCCGACGAGGTGCGCGCGCGCCTTTACACGATCACGCCCGCCGCCCGCGATTACGAACGCGCGCGCACGCGCGCTTGGAGCCGCGTCACCTCGGGCCGTTGAACGCGCGATGATCCGTCTTTCGGGCGTGGCGAAGTCGTTCGGTGGGGCCGCGGCCGTCGACGGCGTCGATCTGGAGATCGGCGAAGGCGAAATCTTCTGCCTGCTCGGGCCGTCGGGCTGCGGCAAGACGACCTTGCTGCGCCTGATCGGCGGGTTCGAAGCGCCCGATGCGGGCACGGTCGAGCTCGACGGCAAGGACGTGACCCAGGCGCCCCCCTGGGCGCGGCCCGTCAATACGGTGTTCCAAAGCTACGCGCTGTTCCCGCATCTCGACGTGGCGCGCAACGTGCGCTTCGGCTTGGAAACGCTGGATATGACGGATGCCGAGCGGGATGCGCGCGTTGCGGAGATGCTGGCACTGGTGAAGCTCGGCGATTTCGCCAAGCGCAGACCGTCGCAGCTTTCCGGCGGCCAGCGTCAGCGCGTCGCGATCGCGCGCGCATTGGCCCGCCATCCGCGTGTGTTGCTGTTAGACGAGCCGTTGTCGGCGCTGGATCGCAAACTGCGCGAGGAGACGCGCTTGGAACTTGTCGAGTTGCAGGCGCGTCTGGGCATCGCCTTCGTGTTCGTGACGCACGATCAAGACGAAGCGATGGCGATCTCCGACCGCGTGGGCGTGATGGAGAAGGGGAAGATCGTCCAGATCGCAACACCCACCGATCTGTACGAACGCCCGGCAAGCAAATTCGTCGCCGAATTCGTCGGCCGGGTGAATCTGATCCCGCGCGACGAGGGCGGCTGGTTCGCCTTGCGCCCGGAAAAGCTTTCGCTGTTCCAGGGGCCGCATAAGGGCCGTGTGCGCGAATGCCAGTATCTGGGCGAGCGGCGGCTCGTGTTTCTCGACACCCAGTTCGGCACGCTGACCGCGAGTGCTGCGGGCGACGCGCCCATTCCCGCCAATGGGGCCGAGATCGCGTTCGGCTGGGCGGAAAACGCCGGCTCGGTCATTACGCGATGAGTGCGAGCTGGGCTGCGCGCGCGCGTACCGGCTTCGTTGCCCCCGTCTTTCTGTGGCTGGGGTTGACGGTCGCGGCGCCGCTCGCCTTGGTGTTCGCGGTAAGCTTGGGCGAGTCCACGCAAGGTGCGCCGCCCTTCGAGTGGTCGTTGACGTTGTCCAATTATGCGTTGGTGTTCTCCGACACCTTATATATAGGCGCCTTCGCCAACGCCGCACGGATTGCGGCAACATCAACCGCGATCTGCCTGTTGATCGGCTATCCCATGGCCTATGCGATTGCGCGCGCATCCGAAAATAAGCGCGGTTTTCTTCTGTTTCTCGTCATTCTGCCGTTTTGGACGTCGTTCCTGATCCGCGTCTACGCTTGGATGTCGCTGCTGCGCCCGACCGGACTGATCAATTCCGCCCTGCAAAGCGTGGGGCTGGCGTCCGAGCCTTTGGAATTGATCGCCAACGAATTCGCGGTTCATTTAGGCATTGTCTATGCCTATCTGCCCTTCATGGTCCTGCCGCTCTATTCGACGCTGGAGCGGATCGAGGCGTCGCTGGTCGAGGCCGCGCATGATCTCGGCGCGACACCCGCGCGCGCGTTTTGGCGCGTGACGTTCCCGTTGTCGCTGCCCGGCGTGGCCGCCGGTTGCCTGCTGGTGTTCATTCCCGCGACCGGCGAATTCGTGATCCCCGATTTGCTCGGCGGGCCCGACACGCCGATGATCGGGCGCGTGATGTGGCTCGAATTCTTTCAGAACCGCGATTGGCCGGTCGCCTGCGCGATCGCCACGTTGTTGGCCGCCGCCTTGGCGCTGCCCATCGTGATCGCCGATCGCTTGCGGGCGAAAGCGCGATGAGCGGCATGCAACGCGGCTTGTCGTGGCTGCCCGCCGCGCTGGCGGCCGGGTTCGTGTTTTTGTATTTGCCGATCCTGTTGCTGATCCTGTTCAGCTTCAACGACAGCCGCCTCGTCACCGTATGGGCGGGATTCTCGACGCGCTGGTACGCCGAGTTGCTGCGCAACGAACGCATGATCGAAGCGGCGAGTTTGAGCCTGGGGATCGCCGCTTTCGCCGCGACGATCGCCGGCGTATTCGGCACGCTGGCGGGCTATGCGCTCGCCAGGCTCGGCGCTTTCGCATTGCGTCCGCTTTTCGCATTGCTGTTGCTCGTACCCATGGTGCTGCCCGAAGTGATCCTGGGCTTGTCGATGCTGATGAGCTTTTCCGCCCTCGAAAGGTTGATCGGCTGGCCCGCCGAGCGCGGCTTCCTGGTCGTGGCGCTGGCGCACGCGACCTACGGCACGGCGTTCGTTGCGTTGATTGTCGAAGCGCGGTTGCGCGGCCTCGATCCTTCGGTGGAGGAGGCGGCCCTCGATCTCGGCGCCGGTCCCCTGCGCGCGTTCCTGCGCGTCACCGTGCCGATGCTCGCACCCGCGATCGCGTCGGGTTGGCTTCTCGCGTTTACATTGTCGCTCGACGATCTTGTGATCGCGAGCTTCGTCGCCGGGCCGGGGGCAACGACGCTTCCGATGCTCGTTTACTCCAGCGTTCGGTTGGGTTTGTCGCCGCAGATCAATGCGCTGGCGACCGTGCTGGTGATTTCGATCGGACTGCTTGCCTATGTTTCGTCGCGCCGCGCCGCGCCGCGTGGCGGATTATCCACGTAGTTATCCACAGAGCGGTAATTCGCGTTTCGCGAATCGCTTAGAATCAACGCGTTGCACTGCGTCTCGAAAGTCACGTTGTGCCCTTATTTTCCGCGATTTATTTGATGTCGGCGTGCTTGAACACGTCGGATTGAATCGGCATCATCCGGCCTCGTTTTCGCGACGAATCGCCGCGTTCGAAAGGCTCGTGCGGGGTGCTTTTCGAAATGTTTTCCACAAGGCGAATTCCTCGAACGGGGATTTATGGTTAAGGGGTTCGGGCACTGGATCGTCAGGATCGACGCATGGGCGTTTCGCCCGCGCGAGGTTCTGGTGCGCGCGGATGGCCGCGTCCGGCTGCTGACCGTTTCGTCGATCGCGCAGCGTTTCGCGGCGTCGTTGCTGCTGGCGGCGGCCTTGGTCGCGGGGATCGGCGCGCACGCCTATCGCCAAGCGTTGATCGAGATCGAGCAGCGCGCCAGCGATGTCGCGCGCCTGCAGGACGACCATCGCGCGCGGATGGAGGAATTGGCCGAGGCGCTGACGCGCGCCGCCGATCGCGGCCGGGCGGAGGCGGCGGAAGCCGTCGCCTCTTTGATGGAACAGCGCAACGAATTGATCGAGCGTATGCGCGACGTCGAGCAGCGTTTGGCTTCGGCCGAGACCGAGCGCGAGCGCGCGCAGACGACGCATGAAGGCTTGCTCGACAAGCTCCGCCAGATCGAAGCGCGCCCCGTGGCGCGCGGCGAGGGCGCGCCCGAACGCGCGGCTTCGGTCGAGCGCTTGCGCGTCGAGGCGCTGGCCGAGCGCGGGCGCCTGGCGGTCGAAGACCAGCGTCTGGCGCTGGAAATGCGCGCGGCGAACAGCGATCTCGCGCGCTTGCGCGCGGGCGAACGCGATGCGGCGCGCGCGCAGGACGCGACGCTCGCCGAACTGGGCGGCCGCACGCGCGTGCAGATCGACGAAATCGTGCGCGTGCTGCGGTCGACCGGCCTTACGCCCGAACGCGTTCTGTCGAGCCGCAGTTCCAGCGCCGGCGGCCCGTTCTCGCCGCCGGCGGCGAACGCGCCCGCGGCCGATGGGTTGGCGCCCGCCAGTTTGCAGCTCGCCTCGCTGGGTGCCGATCTCGAACGTCTGCGCGACATGCGCTCGGCCTTGCGCCGATTGCCCTTCGGCGCGCCGTTGCACGATTACGGCGTGATGAGCCCCTTCGGCGTGCGCCGCGATCCGTTCAACGGTCAGCTGGCGATGCATTCCGGCCTCGATATGTCGGCACCGATGCGCACGCCCGTGATGGCGACCGCACCCGGCCGCGTTACCGTGGCCAGCTGGAGCGGCGAATACGGCAATCTGGTCGAGATTCAGCACGATTTCGGCATCGCCACGCGCTATGGCCACCTCACGCGCATCGATGTGCGTGTGGGCCAGCGCGTCGAACGCCAGCAGACCGTCGGTCTGCTCGGCTCCACGGGCCGCAGCACCGGCCCGCATGTTCATTACGAAGTCATCGTCGACGGCCGCGCCGTCGATCCCGCCCGCTATGTGGAGGCCATACGCAATGTTCGGAAAATCGAATAGAGCGCCCGTCGAAGCAACCCGTGCCCCGGCGGCCAAGCCGCAAGGCCCGTCGATCCCGTCGATCATCGCCGCCGGTTTTTCGGTGAAAGGCGACGTGAACTGCGACGGCGACATCCAGCTCGACGGCCGTATTGAAGGCACGGTCAAGTCGCACACGCTGACCATCGGCGCGACTGGCGAAGTGCGCGGCGAAATTTCGGCCGAGCGCATCCGCGTGCTCGGCAAGGTGTTCGGGCCGATCAAGGCGAAGGCGGTCGAACTGGGCCGCACGGCGCGCGTCGTTGGCGATATCCGCTACGAAACGCTGACCGTCGAATCGGAAGCCCAAGTCGATGGCCATATCCAGCGCCAGGACGACGGTTTGCAGGTCGATCGCGATTCGCCGCTCGCGCTGGTGGTCGATATCGTCAACAACAAGAAATGATCCGCCCGAGGCTTGATTAGACAAGCGACGGCCGCCGATATCCCCGATCTCGCGCGCGCGCATGTCGAGGCGTGGCGGCAAACCTATGCCGGTCACGTGCCGGAAGCGCTGTTGGCGCCCGAGCGCGTCGAATTCCGCGCACGGATGTGGACGGCGATCCTGGCGGGCGGCGAGGGACCGTATCTGGCTCTCGTGGCGCCCGACGATCGCGGCGCGCTCGCGGCACTCGGTCTGTTCATGCCGGCGAGCGAAGCGCCCGCCGGCTGGGATCACGAAATCCGCAGCCTCTATCTGCTGCGCCATATCCAGCGGCGCGGGATCGGCGCCGCGATGCTGGCACAGGGACGCGACTGGGTCCGTGCGCGCGGCGGGCGCAACTTGATGGCCTGGGCGCTCGACGCGAATACGGGCGCGCAAGATTTCTATCGCGCGACCGGGGCGGTCGAGATCGCACGCCGCGAAGTCCCCGCCGGAAACGCGACGCTTGCCGAAATCGGCTTCGGCTGGGACCCGGTTTAGATCAGGCCCCGTTCAAATCAAGCTTTGGGTATCGCCGTCGACCGATAGCGCTTGGCCCGAGATGTTCCGCCCGCCGGGCCCGGCGAGGAACACAGCCATTCGCGCGATATCCTCGGCATCGATCAGGCGGCCGAGCGAGGCTTGCGCCGTATAACGCGCGGTCATTTCGCCGATCGAAACGCCGGTCGCCTGCGCTTTCGCGGCGATGACGCGCTGAATGCGCGGCCCGTCGACCGCGCCGGGCAGGATCGCGTTGACGCGGATATCGTCGGGCCCGAGCTCCATCGCCAGACTTTTGGTGAAGCCGACCACGCCCCATTTGCTGGCCGAATAGGGCGCGCGGCGCGGAAAGCCGAATTTCCCCGCCGCCGACGATAGATTCACGATTGTGCCGCCGCCGGCTTCGCGCAGATGCGGGATCGCGGCGCGCGCGCACAGGAACTGGCCGTCGAGATTGACCGCCAGCGTTTTGCGCCAGTCGTCGAGAGTCAGTTCCTCGACACGCGCCGTCGGCCCTGCGACGCCCGCGTTGTTCACCAGCACGTCGAGCCCGCCCAAGGCGGACACCGCGTCGGCGAACAGATCGGCGACCTGGTCCTCGTCGGACACGTCGCAAGCATAGGCGAGATGCCCCGGCATCTCGGCGTGGAAGGCGGCGAGTGCGGCGGCATCCACGTCGCAGATGGCGACCTTGGCGCCGGCGCCCGCGAATTCCCGCGCGATCGCAAGGCCTATCCCGGCCGCCCCCGCGGTTACCAAAACGCGCAATGCCCCTTCGGTCATGTTTCCCCCCGCCGTATTTGCCCGCTAGAGTATCGGCCATGCTCGGGGAAGGCGATATCGTTCGCGGCCTGGTGCGACCAGCCGTCACAGGCCGGGCGCGCGTCGCCTATGTGTACGACGCCAAGGACGGCGTGGTGCGCTTGTCCGACCTCGAACAGCGCGATCCGCTGAAAATCCTGTTTCCCGATCCGCTGGCCGAAAAACAGCCGGTTGCGGTGCTGGTCAATACCGGCGGCGGGATCGTCGGCGGGGATTCCCTGACGATCGAGGTCGATATCGGCGACCGTGCCGCCGCCCTCGTCACCGCGCAGTCGGCGGAGAAGATCTATCGCGCCTGGGGTCCCTATGCGCGCGTGCACAACGCGCTGAATGTGGGCGCGGGGGCACGGCTCGAATGGCTGTCGCAGGACACGATCCTGTTCGACGGCGCCAAGCTCGACCGCAAAATGGATATCGACCTCGCCTTGGATAGCGATCTGTTGGCGGGCGAAATCGTCGTGTTCGGCCGGCGCGCGCGCGGCGAAACGATGACCAACGGCGCGCTGCGCGACCGCTGGTCGATCCGGCGCGGCGGACGGCGACTCTGGGATGATTCTTTGATCCTCGACCGGCTGGACGACGAAATCCTCGCGCGGCCCGCCTTGTTCAACGGCGCGCGCGCCTCGGCCACACTGGTTTGCGCCTGCCCGGACCCCGAAGCGGCCTGCGACATTGCGCGCGACGCGTTGGCGGGGGCGCCGGAAGCCGGAGCGGGCGTCGTCGCGGGGCTCATGGTCGCGCGGTTGCTCGATTCCGAGCCTGCGCGGCTGCGGCGCGATTACGCGCGCCTGTGGCTCGCGCTGCGCACGAAAATCTGGAATTTGCCGGGGCAATTGCCCCGTTTGTGGCACGTTTGATGCTGGGACCGGTTCGGGAGAGTCCGCCATGAATCTGACACCGCGTGAGAAAGACAAACTGCTGATCGCGATGGCCGCGAATGTTGCGCGCCGCCGCCTCGAACGGGGCGTCAAGCTCAACCATCCGGAGGCCGTGGCCCTGGTTACCGATTTCGTGGTCGAGGGGGCCCGCGACGGCCGTTCGGTCGCCGATCTGATGCGCGACGGCGCCAAGGTGATCCGCCGCGATCAGGTGATGGACGGTATCGCGGAGATGATCCACGACATCCAGGTCGAAGCGACCTTCCCCGACGGCACGAAACTCGTGACCGTTCACAACCCGATCCGCTGAGGGGCGCCGAAATGAAACCGGGCGAATTCCTGCTGCGCGAAGGCGAGATCGAACTGAACGTCGGCCGCAAGACGGTGGAGATCGACGTCGCCAATACCGGCGACCGGCCGATCCAAGTCGGCTCGCATTATCATTTTTACGAAACCAATCCGGCGCTGTCCTTCCCGCGCGACAAAGCCTATGGCGCGCGATTGAACATTCCCGCCGGCACGGCCGTGCGCTTCGAGCCGGGGCAGACGCGCCGCGTGACGCTCGTCGCCTATGCGGGTGCACGCAAGGTCTTCGGTTTCCGTGCCGCGGTGAACGGCAAGCTGAAGCCCTCGGCGCCCAAGCTCGCGAAGAAAAAGGGGAAGTGACATGAGCTATCGTATTCCCCGTTCCTCCTATGCCGGCATGTACGGACCCACGACGGGCGATCGCGTGCGCTTGGCCGACACCGAATTATTCATCGAGGTCGAGAACGACCTGACCGTTCACGGCGAGGAAGTGAAATTCGGCGGCGGCAAGGTCATCCGCGACGGCATGGGCCAAAGCCAAGTCACGCGCGCGGCGGGCGGTGTCGATACCGTCATCACCAACGCGCTGGTGCTCGATTGGTGGGGCATCGTCAAATGCGATATCGGCATCAAGGACGGCAAGATCGCCGCCTTGGGCAAGGCCGGTAACCCCGATGTTCAGCCGGGTGTCGATATCATCGTCGGCCCTGGCACCGAAGTGATCGCGGGCGAGGGGCGCATCGTCACCGCCGGCGGCATCGACTCCCATATCCATCTGATCTGCCCGCAGCAGGTCGACGACGCGCTTTATTCGGGCATCACCACGATGATGGGCGGCGGCACGGGGCCGGCGGCGGGAACGTCCGCTACGACCTGTACGCCGGGCCCGTGGCATATGCATCGTATGCTCGAAGCCGCCGAAGGCTTGCCGATCAATTTGGGATTCTTCGGCAAGGGCAACGCCTCGGCGCAAGCCCCACTGGTCGAGATGATCAAGGCGGGCGCTTGCGCGCTGAAGCTGCACGAGGATTGGGGCACGACGCCCAGCGCCATCGACGTTTGCCTGTCGGTCGCGGAGAAATACGACATCCAAGTCGCGATCCACACCGACACACTCAACGAAAGCGGCTTCGTCGAGGATACGATCGCCGCGTTCAAGGGCCGCAACATCCATTCCTTCCATACGGAAGGGGCGGGCGGCGGGCACGCGCCCGACATCGTCAAGGTTTGCGGCCTGCCCAACGTGCTGCCGTCCTCGACCAATCCGACGCGGCCCTTCACGCGCAACACGATCGACGAGCATCTCGACATGTTGATGGTGTGCCATCACCTCGACGGACGTATTCCGGAGGACGTGGCCTTCGCCGAAAGCCGCATCCGGCGCGAGACGATTGCGGCGGAGGATATCCTGCACGATATGGGCGCCATCTCGATGATGAGCTCCGACAGCCAGGCGATGGGCCGCATCGGCGAGACGATCACCCGCACATGGCAGACCGCGCATAAAATGAAGGTGCAGCGCGGGCGGTTGCCGGAGGAGAAGGGTGAGAACGATAATTTCCGCGTCAAACGCTATGTCGCGAAATACACGATCAATCCCGCACTTGCGCAAGGTATCGCCAAATATGTGGGCTCGATCGAGAAGGGCAAATACGCCGATCTCGTGATCTGGCAGCCCGCCTTCTTCGGCGCGAAGCCCGAGATGATCTTGAAATGCGGACAGATCGCGGCCGCGCCCATGGGCGATCCCAACGCCTCGATCCCCACGCCACAGCCCGTGCATTACCGCCCGATGTTCGCCACCTTCGGCCGCGCGCTAGCGTCGTCGTGCCTGACCTTCGTGTCGCAAGCCGCCTACAAGGACGGGATCGCGAAGAAGCTGAAGCTCGATCGCAATGTGCTGCCGGTGAAGGGTATCCGCAAGATCGGCAAGAAGGACATGATCCTCAACAACGCGCTGCCGAAGATGGAAGTCGATCCCGAAACCTACGAAGTGCGCGCCGACGGCAAGGCGCTGGTCTGCGAACCGGCCGACGTGCTGCCGCTCGCCCAGCGCTATTTCCTGTTCTGACATGCGCAAGGCTTTGGCGGTCGAACGGGATTGGGATCGCGCGTTGAAGGCGGGGTCGGTTACGCTGGCGCATGACAAGCGCCATCTGCGTCGCCAATTGCTGACCGACGATGCAGGCGGGGAATTCCTGCTCGATCTCGTCCACGCGACCCATCTGCACGAAGGCGACGGGCTGGCACTCGACGACGGAAAATTCGTCGAGGTGCTGGCGGCGGCGGAAGACGTTCTCGATATCGCGGGCCGCGATGCGGCGCATACGGCGAAGCTTGCTTGGCATCTCGGCAACCGGCATCTGCCGGTGCAAGTGCTCGGCGACGGGCGTTTGCGCATCGCCTACGACCATGTGATCGAGGCGATGCTCAATGGCCTCGGCGCTAAGGTCTTTCGCGCGAATGAAAGCTTCGCGCCCGAGCATGGCGCCTATCATGCGCACTGATGCGCTGCTGCGGCTGATCGCGTGGCTGTCGCCATCCTTCCCGGTCGGCGCGTTCGCCTATAGCCACGGGCTGGAAGCCGCGATCGAGGACAAGCGCGTGGCCAACGCCGCCGATCTGATCGCGTGGATCGGCGATCTGCTGGAATACGGACCCGCGCGCGCCGATGCGGTTTTCTTTGTTCACGCATGGCGCGCGACATTGGCCGAAGACGCGCAAGCTTTCGCCGAAGTTTCGCAGCGCGCCGCCGCGATGCGCGGGACGGGGGAACTCGCCTTGGAAGCCACGCAGCAGGGGACGAGCTTCGCGTCCGCCGTCGCGAAAGCATGGCCGGGTTTCGACGGCGACGCGCAGATCTATCCCGTCGCCGTCGCGCGCGCGGCGGCGCAAGCCGGCATTCCGTTGCCCGAAGCGCTCGGCGCCTATCTGCACGCCTTCGCCGCGAATATGGTTTCGGCGGCAGTGCGCGCGATTCCGCTGGGGCAGAGCGACGGGCTCGCCGCCATTGCGGGGCTCGAAGCCGCGATCGAAGCCGCGCGCGACGCGGCATTGGATCGCGATCTCGACGATGCGGGCTCGGCCGCACCCGCACTCGACATACTCTCCTTCCGCCACGAAACCCAATACACGAGGTTGTTTCGCTCATGACGAAGAACACGGGGCCTTTGCGCGTCGGTATCGGCGGGCCGGTGGGATCGGGCAAGACGGCGCTGGTCGACGCGTTGTGCAAGACGATGCGCCAGCGCTGGGACGTCGCCGCGATCACCAACGACATCTATACGAAGGAAGATGCGCTGTTCCTGACGCGCTCCGGGGCACTCGACCCCGACCGCATCGCGGGCGTGGAAACCGGCGGCTGTCCGCACACGGCGATCCGCGAGGACGCGTCGGCCAATCTGGCGGCGGTCGCGGAGATGACGCGGAAATTCCCCGGCCTCGAGCTTCTGTTCGTCGAAAGCGGCGGCGACAATCTCGCCGCCACATTCTCGCCGGAGCTCGCGGACCTGACCATCTACGTGATCGACGTATCGGCGGGCGACAAAATCCCGCGCAAGGGCGGGCCGGGCATCACGCGCTCGGACTTGCTGGTGATCAACAAGATCGACCTCGCGCCGTATGTGGGCGCGTCGCTCGAGGTGATGGACCGTGACGCCAAGAAGATGCGCGGAACCCGGCCGTTCTTCTTCACCAATATCCGCGCCGGGAAGGGTGTGACCGAAATCGTCGACTTCATCGCCAAGGCCGGCGGCCTTCCCGCGCGCGCGGCTTGAAAACCGTCGCGGAATGCCGCAAAGGAACGGCCTGAGATAGGAGCCCCCCGAATGTCCGACGTCGCCTCCCGTATCGACGAAACCCGCCTTTGGCAGCGCCATGTCGACATGGCCAAGCTGGGCGGCCTCGCCAAAGGCGGGGTGAACCGTCAGGCACTGTCGGCCGAGGACGCCGCCGCGCGCCGCTTGATCGGCGGCTGGGCGCAAGCGCGCGGCTACGATCTGTTCGGCGATCCGATCGGCAATCTTTATATCCGCCGCGCCGGGACGGAGAACGACGCCGCACCGGTCGTCACCGGCTCGCATATGGACAGCCAGCCCACGGGCGGCAAATACGACGGCATCTATGGCGTGCTGGCGGGGTTCGAAGCGCTGGAAGCGCTCGACGATGCCGGTATCCGCACCAAGCGGCCGGTCCAGGTCGTCGCCTGGATGAACGAGGAAGGCAGCCGCTTTCAGCCGGGCGCGATGGGCTCGTCGGTTTGGTCGGGCCATGACGATCTCGAAAAGATGTTGGGCGTGACCGACCGCGAAGGCGTGGTGCTGCGCGATGCGCTCGCTAAGACGCTGGCCGAAGCGCCGGTGCGCCAGATCGACGGGTTCGACCGAAATTTCCACGCCTATATCGAAGCGCATATCGAACAGGGGCCGCGCTTGGAAGCGGGCGCCAAGACGATCGGCGTCGTCACCGGCATCCAGGGCTCGCAGCGCTACACGCTGGATATCGTGGGCGAGGAAGCCCATGCGGGCACCACGCCGCTGCGCGTGCGCAAGGACGCGCTGAAAAGCGCGGTCGCCATCGTATCGGCGCTGGAGCGGCACATGCACGATCCGGCGGACGTCGTGCGCTTCACGGTCGGGCGGTTCGAATGCCGCCCCGGCTCGCCCAATACCGTGCCGGGGCATGTGCACTTCACCATCGATTTCCGCCATCCCGACGCGGCGGTGCTCGCGCGTCTGGGCGGCGGCATTGAAGCGGTGGCGAAAGCCGCCGTCGGCCCGTGCAGCGTGACCGTGCAGCGCATCACCGACGTGGCGCCGACAGTGTTCGATCCGCGCATCGTCGATCTGGTGCGCGACAAGGCGAATGCGTTGGGTTTGCCCAATATGGATATGCCGTCGGGTGCGGGTCACGACGCGATGCATGTGGCGCCGTTCTGCCCGGCCGGCATGATCTTCGTGCCGTGCGAGCGGGGCATCAGCCATAACGAAGCCGAGGCGGCGACGCCGTCGGATCTCGCGGCGGGTGCGCGCGTATTGGTCGCGTCGCTCGAAGCGCTCGCGAACGAATAAAGCTTAGAGAATCCCCGCGCGCTTGGCCGGGGCCGCCCCCAACAAGCGATCGGCGGGCAGGCGCAGCGTGACGCAGGCGCCGCCGCCGGCACCCGTGCCGATATTCAGCCGTCCGCCATGCAGTTCGACATAGCGGCGCACGATGGCGAGGCCCAAACCGGTTCCCGGCGTGCGGCGGGCCAGATCGCCCGGCGCCGTGCGCTGGAACTTCTCGTCGAGGCTGCGGATATCGGTGGGCGGGATGCCCGGTCCTTGGTCGGCGACCCACAGCACGACGTCGCCGTCTTGTGCGCGGCCCAGGCCCAGCGTCACCGTGCTGCCCTTGGGCGCGAAATTGATCGCATTGGCGAGCATGTTCAGTACGCATTGCGAGAGTTTGCGCGCATCGCCCGAAATCGCGAGCGGTTCGGGCGGGTGCTGCATCGCGAGCGCCACTTGCGCGTCCTCGGCCTGCGGGCGGACGAGATCGAGTTGCCCGCGCGCCAGCGATCCCAGATCGAGCGCGGCCTCGCTAAGGCGTTCGGCGGTATCGTCGCCGCGCGCGACCTCCAGCAATTCCTCGAAAATGCCCATCAGCAGCTTGGCGCCGGTTTCGATCGATTCCGCGTATTCGCGCTGCTTGTCCGTGGCGGGGCCGCCCACGCCGCGCGCGATCATCTGCGCGAAACCGAGAATGGCGTTGAGCGGCGTGCGCAATTCGTGGTTCGCGGCGGCGAGGAAATAATCGGTCGCGCGCGAGGCTTGCGTGGTTTGCGGGCGCAAAACGGCGACGTGCCCGTCGCCGCAGCGCATCGAATCGATCGACACGAGGATGAGCTCGCCTCGCGCGTCGGTCAGCGGCAATTCGGCTTCGTTGGCGGCCGACAACGCCGCGATCAAAGACGCTTTTGCCGCATCGTCGGCGGCCAAGGCGGCGATGCTGCCGGGGGCCGTGCCGAACACGCGCACGAACGCGGCGTTGGCGAAAACGATGCGCCGATGCGCGTCGAGCCGCACGACCGGCTCGGTCAGGCGTTCGGCCAGCGCGTCGATCGTCGATTGGAGCTGCGCGGTCATGGCTTGCGCGCCCACAGCAGCGAACCGCCGGCCGGCAGCACGATGCGCGCGGGCTTGTCCAAGCCCGCTTTCGCGAACCAGGCTTCGTATTCCGACTGGGTATAGGCGCGGCCGTGCTCGAACAGGGTCATCAGGGACAAGTTGAAGCCCACCATGTCGTCCGGCGCAAGCCCGTCGTCGTGAAGAACGGCACCCGCGACGATCAGCAACCCGCCGGGCGCCACCGCGCGCGCGAGATTGGCGAGCGCCGCTTCGGCTTCCGCTGGCCCCAAAACCTGCAACAAGGCGCGTGCGACGACGATATCGGCGGGGCCGCCGGGCGGCGGTCCCGCCAGCACATCGCCTTCGCCGATCGCGATGCGATTCGCCAAACCGGCGGCTGCGACAAATTCGCGCGCCACCGGCAAGGCGGGGGCGAGGTCGCTCGCCGTCGCGGTCAAGCCCGGCAAGGCCTTGCACAGCGCGATAGCCACACCCGCCCCGCCGCAGCCCGCGTCGATCAGGCGCTTGGCGCCGGCAAGATCGAAACGCTTGGCGATGTCGCGCCCGGCGGCGAGTGCGGTTTTATGGATGCCGCGCAGGAACGCCTCTTCCGAGTGATCCTGTGCGCCGGAAGGCAACGCTTCGCGCACCGCGCGGGCGAAGTCGAGCCCGCCGCGGAAGAAGCGGCCATAGACCGGCGCGATCGGCCCGATATAGCCGGGTGCCTCGGGCGTGAGATAGGCGGCGGATTCCTCGGTCAGTGCATAGCGGCGCGCGCCGTCGCGAACGAGGAAACCGTAGACGCACAGCGCATCGCACAAGGCGGCGAGGCGCGTTTCGTCCTTCGCGCCGATCGCTGTCGCGATGTCGCGCGCGCGAAGCGGGCCATGGGCAAGTGCCGCGAACAGGTCGAGTTCGAGACCGGCGAGGAAGGCGGCGGCCGGGTAGAATCCGGCGAGCGCGCGCTGGAGCGTGAAGGGCGGGGGCGGCTTCTTCCCGCCCGCGCTCACTTCGTCGCGCGCACGGCCGAAATCTCGTCGCGCAGCTTGTGCACGATATCGACGAATTCCGGCTTGAACGTGTCCTCGAGTTTGCGCGGGCGCGGGAACGGGCTTTCGGTGATCGAGATGATCTTGCCGGGCCGAGCACTCATCATGAACACGCGATCGGCCAGATACACCGCTTCGCGCAAATCGTGGGTGATGAGCATGACGGTGGGGCGTTTCTTGATCCACAGCGTTTGCACGACATCCCACAGCTCCTCGCGCGTGAACGCGTCGAGGGCCGCGAAGGGTTCGTCCAGCAACAGCATCTGCGGCGAATGGATCAGCGCGCGGCACAGCGAACCGCGCTGCTGCATGCCGCCCGACAATTGCCAGGGGAATTTGTCTTCGAAGCCTTTGAGGCCGACGGTCGCGAGCAATTCTTTGGCGGCCGCGACGTGCTTCTCGCGGTCGCGGCGGAACGTCTTGGAATGCGGCTCGACGATCTCCATCGGCAGCAGCACATTGTCCATCAGCGTGCGCCAGGGCAGCATGATGGAGTTCTGGAACGCCATGCCGCAGATCTTCAGCGGGCCGGTCACTTCCTCGCCGCCGACGATCACGTTGCCCTTGCTGGCCAAGTGCAAGCCCGAGACGAGCTTCAGCAGCGTCGATTTTCCGCAGCCCGACGGCCCGACGACGGCGACGAACTCGCCCTTGCGGATCTTCAGATCCGCCTGATTGAGGGCGAGCGTATCCCCGTCCTTGGTGCGGTAGACGAGGTCGACCTTGTCGATATCGATGAAGGTGTCGGCTGCGGTCACGGGGTACATCTCCGATGGCCAGGGAAATTTGCCGGTCATAGGAGCAAGGGCTGTGCCGGTCGGGATCGGCCGGGCCGGGTCACGATGCCGGAGTCTCGGTCATGAAATCAAGGATGCTGCTCAACGAATGGGCAGAACGCACTAAACCTAGGCGAAATCGAGCTTACTTGTGGATTTTGCGGCGCGGCATTAGCTTGCCGCCTATTCCCAAAGCGAGGAAATCGATGGGCCATTTGTCCACCCATGTGCTCGACACGTATCACGGCAAGCCGGCCGAAGGTCTCAAGTTCAAGCTGATCCGCAAGACCGACGACACCGAAACCGTGCTGGTGGACGGCGTGACCGACGCCGACGGCCGCAGCAATAAGCCGCTGCTGCCGGGGGCGGAGTTTCAGGTCGGGCGCTACGAATTCCGTTTCGAGCTCGCCGCGTATTTCCGCGCGAAGGGTGTGCAATTGCCCGAGCCGCCGTTCCTGGACGTGGTGCCGATCGCCTTCGGCATCGCGGAGCCCAACGGCAAGTACCACGTGCCGCTGCTGGCCACGCCGTGGAGCATGTCCACCTATCGAGGGTCTTGAGAAACGCCATGGATCCGCTGCTGCTCGAATGGCTCGATATCCTCGTGCGCTGGACGCATGTCATCACCGGCATCGCCTGGATCGGCGCGTCGTTTTACTTCAACTGGCTTGAGTCGCATTTCCGCCCGCTGGAGACGCCGAAGGATCGCGTCGAAGGCGAGGTGTGGCTCGTCCATGGCGGCGGTTTCTATCGCGTCGAGAAATTCGCCGTGGCGCCGCCCACGCTGCCCAAGGAACTGCACTGGTTCAAATGGGAAGCGGCTTTCACCTGGATCTCGGGCATTCTGCTGCTCGCATTGCTCTACTATGTCGGCTCGACCGGCGATTTCCTGACGATCGCAGCGCTTGCACCCTACGGCATCGGTGCGGCGATCGCCGTGTCGCTCGCCACCATCGCGATCAGCTGGACCGTCTACGATTTGCTGTGGAAAAGCGCTTGGGCCGAGGGCAATCCCGGCGGTGCAATGGCCGCGACCTTCGCGGGGCTGGTGCTCGTGGCGTATGTGCTGTCGCATATCATGACCGCGCACGCCGCCTATATCCATGTGGGTGCCGTCATCGGCACGATCATGACCGCCAATGTGTGGATGATCATCATCCCCAACCAGCGCGAACTGGTCGAAGCAACGGCGGCGGGTACCAAGCCCGAAGGCAAATACGCCAAGCAGGCGAAGTTCCGCTCGCTGCACAACAACTACTTCACGCTGCCCATCGTCTTCATCATGCTGTCGAAGAACTGGGCGTCGACCTGGGGCCACGAGTGGAACTGGGCGATCCTGGCGGGTGTGGCCGTCTGCGGCGTGGCCGTGCGCCACTTCTTCAACCGGCGCAACAAGGGCGGGGCGCGCGAAGCGTTCTGGCTGTTGCCGGCCGCCGCCGTCGGCATGATCGTGCTGTTCTACGTCGTGCGCGGTTAGCGTCGTCCAGCCGTCACGCGGGCGTAATCCCGGCGTCACACGGCGCCGTTAGGACTCCCCGGCAGCGCGCCGCGATTCCCGCGGCGCTTTCCGCCGGGAGAGCTCGATGTCCCTCAAGGATTACGCCACCCTCGCCGCCAAGCCGGAAAACGCCGGCCTGACCTTCGGCGAACTGTACGAAATTTCGGAAGACATTCCGGTCAACCCGTCGGGGAACCCGACGATCGGCGACGTGTTCGCGCAGCGTATGGGCCGCCGCACGATGCTGGGCGGTTTGCTCGCGGGCACGGCGATCGCGACCGTGGCGCCGCAGCTGGCGAACGCGCAATCCGTCGCCGCGGGTTTGCCGGGCGCGACCTTCGCGTTCGACGAAATCAGCCACGGCGTGGACGAGCGCCATCACGTCTCGCCCGGCTACGATGCCGATGTCGTGATCCGCTGGGGCGATCCGCTATTCGCCAATTCGCCGGCCTTCGATCCGGAGCGGCAGACCGGCGCGGCGCAGGCCCTGCAATTCGGCTACAACTGCGACTATATCGGCCTCGCGCCGATGCCCGGCTCGACGGACACGTCGAGTGCTGCGATCATGTGCGTGAACCACGAATATACCAGCCCGGAAATCATGTTCCGCGGCGTCTCCAATCCGGCGACGGGCCGGGTCGACGCCACGAAGATGACCAAGGAATTCGTCGACGTGGAAATGGCGGCGCACGGCGCGTCGATCGTGGAGATCGCGAAGGGTGCCAACGGCAAATGGAGCTATGTGCGCGGCGGCCGCCACAACCGGCGGATCGATATCAACACGTCGATGCGCATCTCCGGTCCCGCCGCCGGTCACGACCGGCTGAAAACCGCCGCCGATCCGACGGGCCGCGCGGTCAACGGCACGATCAACAATTGCGCGGGCGGCATGACGCCGTGGGGCACCTATCTCACGGCCGAGGAGAACTTCCACGGCTATTTCGGCGGCAAGCTGGCCGAAGGCCATAAGGAAGCGGCGAATCACCGCCGCTATGGCGTGCCGGGCGGCTGGTACAATTGGGCGGCCCATTACGATCGCTTCGATCTGGCGAAGGAACCCAACGAACCCAACCGTCACGGCTGGGTCGTCGAGATCGATCCCTACGATCCCACGTCGACGCCGATCAAACGCACGGCTTTGGGCCGCACCAAGCACGAAGGCGCGGAAACGATCGTCGCGCGCGACGGCCGCGTGGTGCTGTATTCGGGCGACGACGAGCGTTTCGAATACGCGTTCAAATTCGTCACGGCCGGCCGCTTCAACCCGAACGACCGCGCGGCGAACCGCGATTTGCTGGATGCGGGCACGCTTTACGTCGCGAAGTTCAACGCCGACGGTTCGGGCGAATGGCTGCCGCTGGTGCACGGGCAAGGCCCGCTCACCGAAGCGAATGGCTTCGCGAGCCAGGCGGACGTGTTGATCGAAGCGCGCCGCGCGGGCGATGTGCTCGGCGCGACCAAGATGGATCGCCCGGAGGATTTCGAGCCCAACAAGCGGACCGGCAAGGTCTATCTGACGCTCACCAACAACTCGAACCGCAAGGCCGATCAGGTCGACGCCGTCAATCCGCGCGCCGAAAACAATTGGGGGCAGGTGGTGGAGATCACCGAAGCGGGCGACGATCACACCGCCACGCGCTTCCGCTGGGACTTGCTCGTCGTGTGCGGCAACCCCGCCAAGCCGGAACAGAAGGCGATGTACAATCCGGCGACGACCGCGAACGGGTGGTTCGCGTGCCCCGACAACATGTCGATCGATCCCGCCGGGCGTCTGTGGGTCGGCACCGACCAGGGGACTGCCTGGAAGGCCGCGTCGGGTACGGCCGACGGCGTTTGGGCGGTGGAAACGACGGGCGCGCTGCGCGGCACGTCGAAAATGTTTTTCCGCGCTCCGGTCGGCGCGGAGATTTGCGGGATGAACTTCACCTCCGACGGCCGCGCGATGACCGTCGCGGTGCAGCACCCGGCAACCGACGGCGCCAAGGAATACGCGCCGTTCGGCCGCCACCCGACCTTCGACGACATGCCGACGCGTTGGCCCGATTTCCAGGCCAACATGCCGGCGCGCCCGTCGGTGGTCATGATCACCAAGCGCGATGGCGGCGTCATCGGCGGCTGATCGGCTGCAACACGTCAATACGGAGCGGCGCCGGGGTTCTCCGGCGCCGTTTTCGTTTCAAGATACCGCGCTACGTCGGATTTCGCGGTCGGATCAGCGGTTTGGGAGAATTTTTACCGCATCTTGAAACGGCGCGATGGCGGCCGACATTTAGGAAGTTCGATAACGACCGGAATGCGGAGAACGCCCATGGAGACGCTGTTGCGATCCGACGACAATGCCACTGCCGACGGCGAGCGGATCGCCAGCGACAAGCCGACGCGCGCGGAAGCCGAAGCGGCGGTGCGCACGCTGCTGCGCTGGACCGGCGACGATCCGGCGCGCGAAGGCTTGGTCGATACGCCCGCGCGCGTCGTGCGCGCCTACGAGGAATTCTTCCAGGGCTACGACAGCGATCCGATCGACATTCTGCAGCGCACCTTCGAGGAGACCGACGGCTACGACGAAATGGTGCTGCTGCGCGACGTGTCGTTCGAAAGCCATTGCGAGCATCATATGGTGCCGATCGTCGGCAAGGCGCATATCGCCTATCTGCCGAACAAGCGCGTCGTGGGCATTTCCAAGCTCGCGCGCGTGCTGGACATCTACGCCAAGCGGCTTCAGATCCAAGAGAAGTTGACGGCGCAGATCGCCAACGCCGTGCAGGACGTTCTCCAGCCCAAGGGTGTCGCCGTGCTGATCGAAGCCCAGCACCAATGCATGACCACGCGCGGCGTGCACAAGGCGGGCGTGTCGATGGTGACCAGCCGCATGCTGGGCGCCTTCCGCACCAACGCGTCCACCCGGCGCGAATTCATGGCCATGGTCGGGCGCGGCTGACGCGCGGGACATATCGCGACGGGGCGGCTATTCTGGCCGCCCATGAGCACACCCGAGTCAGAAGGCGCGTCGGCCGCCGTCTCGCAGGCGCGCCGGAATCTGACCGCGATCGGCCTGATCGTCGCGATGACGGTTTCTTTCGCGCTATTGGACGCGACCGCGAAATACGCGACCCAGTTCTTCGATCCCTTCCAGATCGTCTGGGGACGCTATCTTTTTCATTTTCTTCTGCTGATGCCGATCTTGCTGCGCAAAGGCCCCGTCCAGGCCTTTGCCAGCGCCCGGCCCGGACTCAACATCGCGCGCGGGCTGATGCTGTGCGTCATCACGCTGCTGTTCTTCTCGTCGATCAAATATCTGCCGCTGGTTGACGCGCAGGCGATCTCGTTCATCACGCCGCTGACCATCGTGGCGATCGCGCATTTCGTGCTCGGCCAGAGGGTCGGCCCGCGCCGCTGGGCGGCCGTCGCGGTCGGTTTCGTGGGCGTGCTGATCGTCATCCGCCCGACCGGCGACATGCATTGGGCGGCGCTGCTGTGCCTTGGCATGGCGTTGACGAACGCGGTCTACCACCTGGCAACGCGCTCGCTGGCGCGGACCGAATCCTCGCGCGTCCAGCTGCTCTATGCGGGGCTGACCGGCACGCTGGTGTTCTCGTTGCTTGTGCCGTTCGTCTGGGTCACGCCCGATCTCGAAGGCTGGCTGATGCTGATGGCGATGGGCGCCTTCGGCGCCGCCGGCCATTATCTTCTGGGCGAAGCCTATGCGCGCGCGCAGCCCGCGATCCTCGCCCCCTTCACGTATACGCAGATCATTTGGGCGGGCGGGTTGGGCGCGTTGTTCTTCGGCCATGTGCCCGACGGCTGGACGCTATTCGGCGCGGCCATCGTCGTGGGCGCCGGGCTCTATGTTTTCTATCGCGAGCGCGCGGTGGCGCGCGCGGGAAAATGATCCGCGCGGCTTTCGCGGCCTTGGCGCTGCTGATCGCGTCGCCCGCCGCCGCGCAAAGCCCGGCCGACGACGCGGCCGCGTTCGAACGCGGGCTCGAATCCTATTTCGCCGGCGATCCTGAATCGGCGTGGTTCTTCTGGCTGGGCCCCGCCGAGCGCGGGCATGTCGGCGCGCAATTTTCGCTCGGCAATCTCTATCGCCAGGGCGAAGGCGTCCCCGCCGATGCCGTGCAGGCGGCACAATGGTTCGCGCGCGCCGCTGCTGCGGGCCATGCGCACGCCAAGCTCAATTACGCGCTGATGCTCGATGCCGGCTTGGGGGTCGCGCGCAATTCGGCCGCCGCCTATATCGAGGCGATCCGCGCGGCCCAGTCGCTCGACGGCGACGATCGCCGCCAGGCGCGCGAAATCGCCGCGACCATCGCGCGCCGTTTGACGCCCGACGAGGCCGAGCGCGCCCGCAAGCAATTGATGGAAGGTTCGGGACCGCGCCGTTGACCTGCGGCCGGCGGAACTACTTCTTGTCTTTCTTCGCCTTCGCAGCGCCCTTATCGGCGCTTTTGCCTTTGGCGTCGGTCGCGTCACGGCGCTGCTGGTTCTGATCGCGAACCTGGCTCGCGCGCTCGGCGCCGCGCGTTTCGCCGCCTTGGTTCGAGCGGCTCGGCGACGACTGCGCGAAGGCGCCGCCGCTTACGACGGTAAGCAGGACGGCGGCGAATACGATTCCAAGGCGCTTCATGGCGGTCGCTCCCATATTGATTTATTTGCCGGCGAAGTTCGCTTTGCGCTTTTCCAGGAAGGCGCCCACGCCTTCCTTGAAATCGGCCGTGCCCCACAACGCGGCGATCGCTTTGCGCTCGTAAGCGAGGCCGGTTTCGAGCGGCGTATCGCGCGCGGCGAGCACCAATTCTTTGGCGAGGCGTGCCGCAAGCGGCGCCTTCTGTGCGATTTTCGCCGCGATCTCGACGGCGCGCAATTGGGCATCGTCGGCGATCTCGGCAACGAGTCCGGCGGCGAGTGCGGTTTGCGCGTCGGCAAATTCTCCGGTGAGGATGAGTTTCATCGCCAGCTGCTGGCCCGCGATGCGCGTCAAACGCTGCGTGCCGCCGCCGCCGGGAATGAAACCGAGATTGATCTCGGGCAGCCCCAATTGCGCGCCGGGGCCCGCGACGGCGATATCCGCGTGAAGGGCGAGCTCGAGCCCGCCGCCCAGCGCATAACCGTCGATCGCCGCGACGAGGGGCTTGGCAAAGCGCCGAATGCGGCCCCACAGGGCCGTGCGCGCGTCGAGCAAGCCGGTCACTGTGTCGCGCGTGGCGAGTTCCTTGATGTCCGCACCCGCCGCGAAAACCTTGGCACCGCCGGTCAGCACCACCGCGCGCACATTAGCGTCGTCGTTCGCGGCTTCCAGCGCTTCGGCCAACGCGGCCAGCAGCGGAGAGGAAAGGGCGTTGCGCGCCTCGGGCCGGTTCAGCGTCAGCCGGCGGACATAAGGGGCGGGTTCGTCGATCAGCAGGATTTCGTCGGTCATGGCGGCGATTTTAGCAAAAAAATATCCCCGCCGGGCGGGACCCGGCGGGGACGGATCGAATACCGATCGTGCGGCGCCGCGTTAGCGGCGTTCCGGCACCCGCGCCACTATGGAGATAATGGCGCTGCGGATATGGGCTTTGGCCCCATCCGAAGCGGCACTTGCCGGCGTGTGGCCAGCGTTGAACGATCCTTGTTTCACGGATCACCTCCTTTCGTGGCGGCGACCGGCGGCGTTCCCGCGCCACCCGTCGTAGGTCGCCGGAAGGGCGCGTAAGGCGCGCCCGCCTTGCCCCCCGGAACCGCGGCTACCCCGCGACTCGAAACGGAAGGCCATCGACGCGCAAAGTGTGAATCACGCGGAGTCGTCCGGTCAAGGTTTTCCACAGGGGCGTCCGTGACGCCCGCGTGAAATCGTCAAATTTTGCCGGCGGCCTGCTGGCGCAGCTTGAAGCGCTGGATCTTACCCGTTTCGGTGCGCGGCAACGCATCGACGAACTCGACGGCGCGCGGATACTTATACGGCGCGATCGTCGCCTTGACGTGATCTTGCAGCGCCTTGATCGTGTCGGGGCCCGCATCCTTCATGTCGCGCAGCACGACATAGGCTTTGACGATCATGCCGCGATCATGGTCGGGGGCGGCGACGACGGCACATTCCTTGACCTTGGCGTGTTCGAGCAACGCGCCTTCGACCTCGGGGCCGGAGACGTTGTAGCCCGCCGTCACGATCATGTCGTCGGTGCGCGCCTGGTACCAGAAATAGCCGTTCTCATCCATGCGATAGGCATCGCCGGTCAGGTTCCAGCCGTTCTGCACATAGGCTTTCTGGCGTTCCGGATCGGCGAGATAGCGGCAGCCCGTCGCGCCGCGAATGGCCAGGCGGCCCACTTCGCCCGGCGGCAATTCCTTGCCGTCGTCGTCGAGGATGCAGGCGGTGTAGCCGGGGATCGCCTTGCCGGTGGCGCCGGGGATGATGTCTTCCTGGCGCGCGGAGACGAAGATATGCAGCATCTCGGTGGCACCCAGACCGTCGAACAACTTGATCCCGGTGAAATCGTGCCACGCTTCGAAGATCGGCTTGGGCAGGAATTCGCCCGCCGACACCGCTTTGGTCAGGCTGGCGAAGGCCGATTTGGGCGCGTTGTCCGCCATTACGCGATAGGCGGTCGGGGCGGTGAACAGGATCGTCGCCTTATGGTCCTGCACGATCTGCGGCAGCGCGTCGGGCGAGCCTTTTTCGACCAGTGCCGTCGAAGCGCCGAAGCGCATCGGGAAGGTGACGAGACCGCCCAAGCCGAAGGTGAAGGCGAGCGGCGGCGAGCCCGTGAAGATATCGTCGGCGTTGGGCTGCAAAACATAACGCGGGAACGCGTCGCAGATCGCGAGGATATCGCGATGGAAATGCATCGTGCCCTTCGCGTTGCCCGTGGTGCCCGAGGTGAACGCGATCAGGGCCACGTCGGTCAGCGAGGTCGGGCAATTGTCGAAGCCTTGGGGCTTCTTCGCCATACGCGCTTCGATGCCGTCGGCGGCGTCGGTGTTGAAATAGAGGATATCCTTGCAGGTCGGCGCCGCGTCCTTCGCCTTCTCCATATCCTCGGCCAGGCGCGCATCGCACAGCGACAGCGCGATCTTCGCCTTGTCGATGATCTGGACGAGCTCGCGCGAGCGCAGCAGCGGCATCGTCGTGACCGCGATCCCGCCGGCTTTGATGATCGCGAACCAGCACGCGACCATCATCGGATTGTTGGCCGAGCGCAGCAGCACGCGGTTGCCGGGCTTCAACCCCGCATCTTCGGTCAGCACGCGCGCAATGGCGTTGGCGCGGGTCAGCAGATCGGCGTAAGTCCACACATCCTTGCCGAAACGAATGCAGGCGCGCCCGCCCCAGCCGCGCGCGACGGCCTTGTCGAGCAGTTCCACGCCCGCATTGCAGCGCTGCGGGTAGTAGAACTCCGGCAATGCGAAGAACATCTCCGGCCATTCGCTGAGCGGGGGCAGATTGTCCCGCGCGAAACTGTCGACATGGGCGGTGAAGGGCAGGATGCGCTCAGGCATGGGCGGTCTCGTCGTAAGCGGGGATCGGCAATTCGATACGGATGGTTTGCGATGGCGGCGAGCTGTGGCCCGACGCGTCATAGGCTTTGACGTGATAGGCGTAGGACAAGCCGCCGAGCACCATGCGATCGACGAATTTGGTGCCCTTCACCGCTTCGACGATGCGCGGGTTGCCGTCGGCCTCGACGCGATAGACGTCATAGCCTGTCGCCGCACCCGTCGCGCGTTTCCACGAAAGCTTGACCGCACCGTTTTCGAATTTCGCGGTCAGGCCCGCATCGCCGTCCGGCCAAGCGGGGGCTTCGGCGCGCATGTCTTCGTGCGGCGCTTGCTCGACGCCCTTGGGCCACAGGAAACAGGCGACGAGTTTGAAATTCTCGTCGAGCTGTTTGCAGACATTGCAGTAGATGCAGCGCACGATCGACTGTTCCCGTTTGGACGCGACCTTGCGCACCCAATCGGGATCCGCCAGCAATTGCCGGGCCATGCCGATCATGTCGGCCTTTCCGTCCTGCAGAAGGCGTTCGGCGTCGGCGGGTTCGCTGATCTTGCCCGCGGAAATCACCGGCACGTCGAAGCCGTTCGCGTTGATGAATTCCTTGATCGACGCGGCGAGATGCACATGCGGCATCGGCGGATATTGCTCGCCCGGCATGCAGCGATCGCCCGAATAGCCGGTGTAGGGATAAAGCGCTTCGCCTTCCTTGTGAACGGCATCTTCGAATTTGCCGCCGACCGACAGCGAAATGTAGTTCACGCCCAATTGCGCCATGCGTAACGCGATGCGCTGCGAATCCGGCAGCGCGTAGCCGTCCTTGATCGCTTCTTCCGCCAGGAAGCGCACGCCGACGGGCCAGTCATTGCCGACACGTTTGCGCACTTCTGTCATCACGCGGCCGAACATGCGCAGACGGCCTTCCAGCGTGCGGCCGTCATATTCGTCGCGGCGCGGGTTGCGGCGCGACAGGAAGGACGACAGCGTATAGGCATGCGCCGAATGCAGTTCGACGCCGTCATAGCCCGCTTCGCGCGCGCGCGCGGCGGCGGTGCCGAAATCCTCGACGATCTTGTCGATATCCTGCGGCGACAGCATGTCGAGCGTCTGGCGCCAGCCCGAGCGCGCGACTTTCATGAAATGGATGATCTGCGGCACGATCATCGACGGGCCGGCGTCTTTGACTTGCTTCACCATCTCGCGATGGCCGGCGACAAAATCGTCGCGCGACAGGCGCAGCAACGGACCAGACTTGGATTCATGGATCGCCGTCGCCTCGACGACGATCAGGCCGACATGGCCTTCGGCGTAGCGCACATAGCGGTCGATGATGCCTTGATTGACGAACCCGTCCTCGCCCGACAGGCGCGTGACCATCGCGGGCACTGCGATACGGTTGGGGGCGATGGCGGTGCCGATACGGATGGGTTCGAGAATCTTCACGTGCCGGGCTCCGACAAAATCTGGCTGGCGATGACGAGCTTCTGGATCTCGCTCGCCCCTTCGTAAATCCGCAGCGCGCGTACTTCGCGATACAGGCGCTCGACGACGGCGCCCGCGACCACGCCCTGGCCGCCATGAAGCTGCACGGCGCGGTCGACCACGCGCTGCGCCATCTCGGTCGCGAAGAACTTAGCCATCGACGCTTCGCGCGTGATGCGCGGCGCACCCGTATCCTTGGTCCAGGCGGCGCGATAGATGAGCAACGCGGCCGCGTCGATTTCGGTCGCCGCCTCGGCCAAAGCCGCTTGCGTAAGCTGCATGTCCGAGAGTGCGGCGCCGAAAACCTTGCGCGATTTCGAGAAGGCGATCGCTTCGTCGAGCGCGCGGCGCGCGAAACCCAAAGCCGCCGCGCCGACGGTGGAGCGGAACACATCCAGCGTCGACATCGCGATTTTGAATCCGTCGCCAGGTTTGCCCAGCACGGCGCTCGACTCGACGCGGCAATTCTCGAAGCGCAGCGTCGCCAGCGGATGGGGGGCCGACACATCGATCCGCGCTTCGACGATCAAGCCCGGCGCATCGGCCGGCACGACGAAGGCCGACAAGCCCTTCGCCCCCGGCGCTTCGCCGGTGCGTGCGAACACCACGTATTGTCCCGCGATGCCGCCATTGGAAATCCAGGTCTTGCGGCCATTCAAGCGCCAGCCGTCGCCGTCCTTCGTCGCGGTGGTGCGCAAGGCCGCGACATCCGATCCGCCTTCGGGCTCCGACATCGCGAAGGCGCCCAGGCTTTTGCCCGAACGTACGGCCGGCAGCCATTGGGCTTTCTGTTCGGGTGTGCCGAACAGCACGATGGAGCCCGTGCCCAGGCCCTGCATCGCGAAGGCGAAATCGGCGAGGCCGGAATGATAGGCGAGGGTTTCGCGCGCCAAGCACAATGTGCGCACGTCGTGCGAAGCTTCGGGCACGGCGGCGTCGAGGAACTTCTCCGCCGCCAGCATCGAAACGAAATTCTTGGTCGTCGCGTCGGCGTCGTGCTCGTCATGCGCCAGCGGTTCGACCTTCGCTTTGCCGAAAGCCGACAGGCGCGCGGCGAAATCGCGATGCTTCGTCTCGAAAAACGGCCAGGACAGGAACGAACGATCGGCCATCAATTGCCCTCGAAAACCGGCTTCTGCTTGGCGACGAAGGCGCGGTAGGCGCGCTCGAAATCCTTCGTCTCCATGCAGATCGCCTGCGCTTGCGCTTCGGCTTCGATCGCCTGATCGACGCCCATATTCCATTCGTGGTCGATGGCCTTCTTGGTCATCGAATGGGCGAAGGTCGGGCCGTTTGCCAGATCGCGCGCCCAGGCTTTCGCGGAATTCTCGAGTTCGGCGGGCGGCACGAGCTTATTGAAGAAACCCCAGCGTTCGCCTTCCTCGGCCGACATCGAGCGGCCGGTGAACAGCAATTCGGCGGCGCGCCCCTGGCCGATGATGCGCGGCAGGATGGCGCAAGCGCCCATATCGCAGCCCGCAAGGCCGACGCGCGTGAACAGATACGCGACCTTGGCGTTGGGCGTGCCGACGCGCAGATCGACCGCCATCGCGATGGCCGCACCGGCACCCGCGCAAATGCCGTCGATGCCCGCGATCACCACCTGCGGGCAGGCGCGGATCGCCTTCACCAGATCGCCGGTCATGCGCGTGAAGCGCAGAAGATCGGGCATTTCCATGCCGACCAGCGGGCCGATGATCTCGTGCACGTCGCCGCCCGAGCAGAAATTGCCGCCGGCCCCCGTGATGACCACAGATTTGATCTGGTCGACATAGCAAAGGTCGCGGAATAGGTCGCGCAGCTCGGCGTAGCTTTCAAAGGTCAGCGGGTTCTTCTTCTCGGGCCGGTTCAGCACGATGTGTGCAACCTTGCCGTCGACCGACCAGCCGAAATGCTTGGGCGCGAAGCGCGCGGCGTCGTAGCGGGTCAACATTATGCGGCTTCCTTGCCGCCGCGCTCGGCGGCTTTGGCGGATTGCTTGAGCTTGGCCAGCAATTCGAGCAGGCGCTTGAGATCGTTGCGGTCGAGGCCCGCGAAGGCTTCGTCGATCCAGCGTTCGTGTTCGGGCAGCATCGCTTCGAAGCCGCGCTTGCCGGCTTGCGTCAGGCGCACGCGCGATTGGCGGCGATCGGCGGCGGATGTCGTGCGGCGCACCAGTCCTTCGCCGACCAAGGCTTCGACCAGGCCGGTGACGTTGCCCGCCGACACCATCATCGCGCGCGAAAGATCGCCCATCGTCAAGCCATCGTCGCCCGCGCGGTGCAGCTGCGACAGAAGGTCGAAGCGCGGCAGGGTGATGTTCCAGGTTTCGCGAAGGCCGCCGCGCACGCGCGATTCGATAAGGTTGGCGCAGGTCAACAAGCGCAGCCAGGCGCGCAGCTGCAGATGGTCGGAATCTTCGTGCCCGCGTTCGCGATCCATCAGATTTCTCCCGCCGCGATCGGAATGGCGGCACCCGTCACCGACGCGGCTTCGTCGTGCGCCAGCCATGCCACACAGGCCGCGACTTCCTCGGGCTTGATCAGGCGGCCCATCGGGTTCGCGGCGGCGAAGCCGGTTTTGACGTCTTCGCCCGCCTTGCCGGTCTTGGCGGCGACGCGGGCGGCGGCGTCGGCCAGCATCGGCGTGTCGGTATAGCCGGGGCAAACCGCGTTAATGGTGACGCCGCTGCGCGCGTATTCGGCCGCGAGCGCTTTGGTGAGGCCGACGAGCCCGTGTTTCGCGGCCGTATAGGCCGAGACATAGGCGTAGCCTTTGAGGCCCGCGGTCGAAGCGACATTGATCACGCGACCCCAGCCATCGGCGGCCATCGCCGGAATGGCGAGACGGCAGGCGGTGTATGCGGCGGTGAGATTGAGATTGAGCATCCGCGCCCACATCTCGGGATCGGTGCGCGCGAAGGGGGCCGTTTCGGCGTGGCCCGCGTTGTTCACCAGAATATCGACATGCTGGTGCCCGGCGGCGGTGGCGAAGGCGTGGCCCAGGGCCGTCGCATCCGTCACGTCGCAGGCGATGGCTTCCGCGCCCAATTCGGCGGCGAGCGGGGCCAGATGCGTGGCATTGCGCGCGATCAGCGTGAGTCGCGCGCCGTCGGCATGAAGCGCGCGGGCGATGGCGGCACCGATGCCGCGCGACGCGCCGGTCACCAGCGCATGGCAGCCCGCAAGCGGACGATGGGCGTCGAGATCGACTTGGTTTTCGCGCGACAATCCGGCCTCCCCAGGCGAGATACTTTAAGTCTAAAGTATCTGACCGGGGAAGCGCAAGGCGCGTCAGCGCGCCGGGACGAGACGAGCGAAAACGCCGTCGCGCGAATCGCTGACGAAATAGACGTAACCGTCGGGCCCGACACGCACATCGCGAATACGCCCGGCCGCACCTTCGGCGAGCTTCTGTTCGCCCGTGACGCGGCCGTCGCGGATCGTCACGCGGCGGATCGCGCCTTCGCGCAGCATGCCGACCAGCAAATCGCCGCGCCAGGCGGGGAAGGCGTCGCCGCGATAGATCGCGAGTCCCGACGTGGCGGGCGAGGTCGGGCCCCAGGTGTGGATCGGGGCTTCCATGCCCGGTTTCGCGGTGCCTTCGCCGATTTGCGCGCCCGAGCCGTATTGGCGGCCATGCGTGACGACCGGCCAGCCGTAATTGAGGCTGGGCTTGACGATGTTGATCTCGTCGCCGCCTTGCGGCCCGTGCTCGACGCTCCACAGCGTCGTGCCGTCGAAGGCGAGACCCTGCGGATTGCGATGGCCGTAGGAAAAGATCTCCGGCCGATAGCCGCCGCGATCGAGGAACGGATTGCCGGGCGCGGGCTTGCCGTCGCGCGCGAGGCGCAGCACCTTGCCCGCGAGATCGTCGGTGCGCTGCGCGCGCGGATCGTTCCCGCGATCGCCCGTCGTCATGTAGAGGAAACCGTCCGCGCCGAAAGCGAGGCGCGAGCCGAAATGCCGCCCGCCCGATCCCGCCGGCGTGGCATCGAGCAACGTCGCGACATTGCTCAAACGCCCGTCGGCATAACGCGCGCGCATCAGGCGCGTGAGCGCGCCGCCCTCGGCCTCTGCGGCCATCGTCAGATAGATTTCGCCGGTCGTCGCGAAATCGGGGGCGAGGGCGATATCGAGCAAGCCGCCTTGGCCGCTCGCATAGACTTGCGGCATGCCGGCGACGGGCTCGGCGCGCAACGCGCCGTTCGTGTAGAGCCGCAAACGGCCGGGGCGCTCGGTGATCAGCGCGTCGCCGTTCGGCAGGAAGGCGACGGCCCAGGGATTTTCGAGCCCGCGCGCCAGTGTTTCGACGCGATAATCCTGCGCGGCGGCGGGGGCCGCGAGCAGCGCCAAAAATACAAATAGAAAACGCATTTACGCCTCCACCGTTCCGAAGGAAGGGTGGGGCGACGCGCCGTTCAGTTCAAGGGCGTTAGAACGCCTTGAACGTTATCAGCGTGAATGTGTCCTTCACGCCGGGAATTTTCTGGATGCCCATCACGAAATGGCCGGGGTCCATGTCGTCCGGCAAGTAGCATTTCAGATGCAGATCGTACTGGCCCGAGATCGAATAGACCTCGGAGACCTGTTCGGTCTCCATCGCGCGCTCGGCCACGTCGTAGGCGTGACCGAGTTCGCATTTCACCATGATGAAGATCGTCTGCATGGGCGAAGCACTCCCTCGCCGATCAGTTAACCCGCCGCGCGCCGTCCGCGCAACAGGAAGGCGGGCACGCCGCCGTCGTCGAAGCCGCGCCCCAGGCCTTCGGGCAGCGGGGCATGGCGCTCGTTGCCGACGCTGTCGCCCGGCGTGCGCTCGTGATGGACGCGTTCCTGATGCGATTGGCGCTCTTGCCGGCGCGGCTGGCGCTGGCGCGGGGCCGGCGCTTGCGGTGCCGCCGCCGGCACGAAATCGACCACCGGGGCGGGTTCCGCCACGGCCATTTCCGCCACGACGGCGACCGGCGCTTCGGCCGCGAAGGGCAGTTCGGCCGCCGTTTCGGGTGCCGGGGCATCTTCGCGATGCGGGCGGCGCGAACGCCCACCGCGATCGCGGCCGCCACGCCCGCCGCGCGAACGGGATTCGCGCTCGGGCCGCGGGGCGTCGCCTTCGGCATCGCCGCCGGTCGGCGCTTCGAAACCTTCCAGCACGATCGGCGGGATCGGCTTCTTGATCAGCGATTCGATCGCGCGCACGAACTTCGCATCGTCGCGCGTGGCGATCGTGTAGGCGATGCCCGAACGGCCCGCGCGGCCGGTGCGGCCGATGCGGTGCACGTAATCCTCGGCGTTGATCGGCACGTCGAAATTGAACACGTGCGACAAGCCGCCGATGTCGAGGCCGCGCGCGGCAACGTCGGAGCAGACGAGGATCTGGATCTCTTCGCGCTTGAACCCGTCGAGCGTCTCCATGCGCGTCGTCTGGTCCATGTCGCCGTGCAACGCGCCGACATTGAAGCCATGGCGCTTGAGCGACTTCCACAGAATGTCGACGTCGCGCTTGCGGTTGCAGAACACGAGCGCGTTCTTGATCTGCTGCGCGCCGATCAGGCGGCGCAGCGTTTCGCGCTTCTCGCGCTCGGCGACCGTGACGATGCCTTGCGTCACCGTGTCGGCCGTGGCGGCCGGGGCCGAGACCGCGACTTCCTTCGGGTTGTTGAGGAACTTGTCGGCGAGGCGCTTGATTTCCGGCGCCATGGTCGCGGAGAAGAACAGCGTCTGGCGCAGCGGGGGCAGCAGCGACACGATGCGCTCGACATCGGGGATGAAGCCCATGTCGAGCATGCGGTCGGCTTCGTCGATCACCAGCAGCTTGGTGTCGTGCATCAGGATGCGGCCGCGATCGAACAGATCGAGCAGGCGACCCGGCGTGGCGATCAGCACGTCGACGCCGCGTTCCAGCGCCTTTTGTTGATCGTCCATCGATACGCCGCCGATCAGCAGCGCCTTCGTCAGCTTCAGGTACTTGCCGTATTTGTCGAAATTCTCGGCGACCTGGGCGGCGAGTTCGCGCGTCGGTTCCAGGATCAGCGAGCGCGGCATACGCGCCTTGGCGCGGCCTTGGCTCAGCGCGTCGATCATCGGCAGCACGAAGCTTGCCGTTTTTCCCGTGCCGGTCTGGGCACAGCCCAAAACGTCGCGGCCCATCTGGACGTAGGGAATCGCTTTTTCTTGGATCGGGGTGGGGGTCGTATACCCCGCATCTTTGATCGCGTTCAGAACGGGCTCGGAGAGCCCCAAATCTTCGAAAGTCATTACTCCGGTCTTCGTTTCGGTTGGCGCCGCATTCGTCTTTGGCAGCGCGACCTCCCGGTGGCATCCCGGGCGGCGGGTCCCGCCGATCGGGACCCCATAGGGAAGGCGCAAGGTACGGCGCCTTTTCGCAGTCGCGGTAAAACCCCGCGGAACGGTAGGAAACTATGGATTTATGGCGAAAAGTCAAGGTTCCGGCTAAGGGTTACGCATGATTATGGACGCTTCGAGAGCCCAATTGCTGGTCGTCGACGTGCAGGAACGCCTGCTGCCGGCGATGGCCGAACCCGACCTTGTGACCGGCGGATGCGCCAAATTGGTGACCGCCGCCAAGCGCTTGGCGGTTCCCGTGGTGGTTTCGGAACAATATCCGAAGGGCCTGGGACCGACCGCCGCGGCGTTGAAGGACGCAGGCCCGGTATGCGCCAAGCTGACATTCTCGTGCGCGGACGACGAAGGCATTGCCCGCGCAATCGAGGGCAATAACCGCCCGCTTCTCGTGATCTGCGGAATCGAGGCGCATGTCTGCGTCCTGCAATCGGCACTCGGATTCAAGGCCAAGGGCTACGACGTCGCGGTCGTGTGGGATGCGACTTCGTCGCGCAAACTTGCCGACAAGGAATTGGCCGCGCATCGATTGCGCGCCGAAGGCGTGTCGATCGTCAATGTCGAGATGACGATCTTCGAATGGCTGCACGCGGCGGGCACGCCGCAATTCAAAGAACTTTCGGCGCTGATCAAATGAGCAAGATCCCCCTCGTTCTTCTGCCCGGTCTGCTTTGCGATCAAGCGCTGTGGCAAAAACAGATCGACGCGCTGTCGGATATCGCCGAATGCCAGGTCGCCGATCTCACGCAGCACGACACGCTGGCCGGCATGGCCGATCACGTGCTGGCCAACGCGCCCGCGAAATTCGCGCTCGCGGGCTTGTCGATGGGCGGCTATCTGTCGTTCGAGATTTTGCGCCGGGCGCGCGAGCGCGTGCTGCGCGTGGCGTTGATCGACACTTCCGCGCGCGCCGATACGCCCGCGCAGAACCGGAACCGCAAGATGTTCGTGGCGCATGCCAAGCGCGGCAAGTTCAAGGGCGTCACGCCGCAGCTCATCCATAATTGGGTCAGCCCCAAATCCTCGGCGCGCGATCCCGGCATCATCGACGCGGTGCAGGAAATGACGCTGCGCGTGGGCTCCGACGCGTTCTGCCGCCAGCAAGCGGCGATCATGGAACGGCCGGACTCGCGCCCCCAATTGCCGCTGATCCAATGCCACGCGCTGGTGCTGTGCGGGCGCGAGGATCAGGCCACACCGCTGGAGTTGAGCCGCGAGATGGCGGCGGATATTCCGGCGGCGCAGCTGGTCGTGCTGGAAGATTGCGGCCATCTCGCGACGATGGAAAAGCCCGACGAAACATCCGCCGCGATGCGCCGCTGGCTGCTGGCGGAATGATCGCCGCCTAAACGAGCTTCGTCATCACGATCTTTTTATATGCCGGGCGGTCCTGCAGGCGCGCGTACCACGCCATCAGATGCGGCTGCGCGGGGCGCTGCTCGACTAGATTGACGTAGCGCCACACCCATTGGCCCAGCGCGATATCGGCGAGGGTGAACGCGTCGCCGACGATATAGGCCTTGCCCTTCAATTGCGCGTCGAGCAGCCCGGCGGCATCGCGCGAGGCTTGGCACGCGGCCGCCAGTGCTGCCGGGTTTTTCTCCTCCGGCTTCGCACGCAGGGTTTGATAGAGCACGGTGGTCGCTGCGGGCGCGATCGTGCAAGCCTGCCAATCCATCCAGCGATCGGCGTCGGCGCGCACGCGCAGATCGCCGGGCCATAGCGTGCCCGATGCGTGCTTGGCGCCGAGATAGCGCAGGATCGCGTTCGACTCCCACAGCGTGAAACCGTCGGGCTCGACCAGCGTGGGGATCTTGCCCGTGGGATTGACGCGCTTGTAGTCGTCGGTGCCGGCCTTGCCCGGCGGTACGTCATGCGCCGTGCGATAAGGCAGGCCCAGCTCCTCGCACAGCCAAAGCACTTTCTGGACGTTGGACGACGAAGCGCGGCCGTAGATCTCGAGCATATCGGTTCCGTTCAAGCGGCTTGGGGCAAACGCAGTTCAAGGCGGCGCACGTCGATCTTGCCGTGATCGGCGATCAACAGCGAGGCTTCGGGCACCGACGTCCAATGCGATGTGTCGGTGTCGAGCGGCTCCGACAATACCAGCACCGAGTCCGCGCCGCTCTGGTCGCCCGCGCAGTCGCCGCCGACGGCCGCGCGCACGCCCGTGCCGCAGCCGTAGAACAGCGTGGGCGACTTGGCGTCGGTCGAATAGCGCGCGGCATAGACGCGCCGCCCGTCGGTGAACGCCGCCGTGAAGCGGAACGGGTCGGCGCAGCCCGCCGCGTGATGCGCGGCCGTCACGTGTTCCAGCGTGCGCGCGATCGCGGCCTCGGGAGCGCGTTCCAGCCCATAGGTCAGCATCAGCAGGAAGATCGTTTCGCTGTCGGTCGTCCCTTTGCGCGCGCGGTAGAAATCCGGCGCGATCGCGAAATCCAATTCGCGCGCCACGCGGTCGAAGCCGCCGATTTGGCCGTTATGCATGAACATCCAGCGCCCGTGCTGGAACGGATGGCAATTGGCGCGGCTGATCGACGTGCCGGTCGACGCGCGCACATGGGCGAAAAAATGCCCGGTGCGGATCTGCTCGGCGATCGATCGGAGATTCTCGTCATTCCAGGCGGGGCGGATGTCGCGGAATAGGCCGGGCTCCGGCCGGTCGCCGTACCAGCCCACGCCGAAACCGTCGCCGTTGGTGATCGTATGGCCCTTGCGCGCGTGCAGCGACTGGGTGACGAGCGAATTCTCGGGCTTGAAAAGAAAATCTTCGAGATAAATGGGTCGGCCCGTATAGGCTAGCCAGCGACACATGATGCCGTTCCCCTGTCAGGCGGTTCTTGCCGCCGATCGACGACTCGTTCGATAAAATATTCTAAAATCGCCGGATTATCGAGGGGGCGGAAAATGACGGCGAAACCTTCGCGCGGAACGCTACGAAACGGGACTATGCGTTCGGCTCGTTTCGCCCTTGTCGCCCTGACCTTGACGCTGGTTTCCTGCGCGCCGCCGCCGCGCGAGGCCGCGCAAGGATGCACAGTGCCGCGTTTGGCGGCCATGCCCGCCATGCCTGTCGAACTCGGCGATCTGGGCATGCCGCCCGGTCATTTGCGCGACGGCGAAATCGATGCCACGGCCGCTTGTCTCGGCCGCGATCTCGACGCCGTTTTCGCGCGCGTGCGCGACAAAGCGATCGACGGCAAGGCTTGGACGGCGATGTCCAAGGGCTATCGAGCGTCCGAACACGGCATGTTCCTGCAAGTCTATGCCGATGCGGCGGCGGCCCCTTCGTACCGTCTTTACGAACAGGGCGGGCGCTTGCCCGTCGGCGCCACATTGCTGAAGCGCAGCTTTCGTGTCGGCGGCGACGGCAAGGCCGAAGCCTTCCGTACCTTCATCATGGAACGCGAGAAGCCGGGTTACGCGCCCGACGCCAACGACTGGCGTTTTGCCGTGTTTCAGCCGGACGGCACGTTGATCGGCGAGACCGGCGGTCGCGGCGATGCGAATGTGCGATTCTGCGTCGAATGCCATCGCGCCGCACATGCGCAGGATTACCTGCTTTTCGTGCCGCCGCGACATCGCATCGACGCGCGATAGTCGCGAAGTTGACGCGCATTTTCGCTAAATTCCCGACGATACCGGTTCCGCGCGAATTACTTACGCATCCGCTCTCGCCGGATACGTACCGTTAAGGAATCGTCGATATAGAGAGCGGACGTCTTCGCGGTTTGACGCAAGGAGTTCGCCCCATGCTCGCGTTGTCCAAACTCTCCATCCGTTCGACACTCGGCGCATTGATCGGCGTGATGGGATTGATGCTCGTCGCATCGACTGTGGCGGACGTGTCCGACGCCTATTCGCGCTACGCGGCGGCGCAGCGCATCGCGTCCTACGCACCGATCAGCCAGGCTTTGTTCAAGACGCTTCAGGAAGCGCGCTTGGAACGCGGCAACACGCAGACGGCGTTGAGCGGCGAGGCACCGGCCATCGCGTCGATGGTCGACGACATCGCGAAGAACCGAAGGATCACCGAAGAAGGTTATGCCGCCAGCGTGACGATGCTTTCCAAAGTGTCGCTGCCGGGCTTGGATCAGGCGATCGGCAAGTTGAAGGCGAGCCACGACGCACTCGCGGCACTGCGCGGCAAGGCCGCGAACGACGTCCGCGTGCCGCGCGCGCAGCGCGACGCCGCATTGATCCGCGACTGGGCCGGCGTCGGGCAGAATTTCCTCGATCAGCTCGAGGCGACCGGCACGCTGCTGGAGAATTCGCTTCTGTTCTTCGATCCCGTGATCGACCAGACCCTGACCGTGAAGCGCGCGGCGTGGACCGTGCGCAGCGCCGCGGGTTCCACCGTGCTGCGTATCGGCTCGACACTATCGGCGGGCCGCGCTTGGACGCCCGAGGAAACCCAAGCGCAGGCGCGCGACTTGGGCGTCATGTCGGCCGTGTGGGCGATCGTGCGCGACACCGCCGCGCGCCCGGAACTCGCCAAGTCGATCGACGCGGCGGTGAAGGCGGCGCAACCCAACTTCGCCGGCCCGCTCGCGGAGGAAAACGCGGCGCTGGGCAAACAACTCGCCGCCGGCGAGAAGCCCGCGATGGCCGCGCCGGATTTTCTGCGCACGCGGATCGAAGCGTTGGCCTTGATCGGCAACGTGTCGCTGGTGGCGCTGGCGGAAATCGTGCGTATGGCGGACGATCAAATCTCCGCTGCGCAAAACGCGCTGATCCTCAACGCCCTGCTGCTGTTGTTCTCCGTCGGCCTGATCGTCGCGGGCTTCTTGATCGCGATGCGCCGCATCTCGGCGCCGATCCGCACGTTGACGGGCGCGATGCAGCGGCTGGCCGCGCACGATCTTGCGACCGAGATTCCCGGCGCGGCGCGTAGCGACGAAATCGGCGACATGTCGCGCGCGGTCGAATTCTTCAAAAAGAAGATGATCGAAGGCGACGCGCTCGAAGCCGAGCAGCGCGCGGCGCGCGAAGCCAAGGAGCGCCGCCAGCAGGCGATCGAAGCGGACATCAAATCGTTCGATGAATCCGTCTCGTCGTCGCTGAAGACGCTCGCGGCCGCGTCCAGCGAATTGCAGGCGACGTCGAAATCGATGTCGTCGATGGCCGACGACGCCAGCAAGAAATCCGTTTCGGTCGCCGCGGCGTCCGAGCAGGCTTCGACCAACGTTCAGACCGTCGCCTCGGCGGCCGAGGAATTGTCGTCCTCGATCGCCGAGATCAGCCGCCAGGTTTCGGAATCGACGCGCGTGGCGGGCGAAGCTGTCGCGCAGGTCGAAAGCACCAACGATCAGGTGCGCTCGCTCGCCGCCGCCGCCGAGAAGATCGGCGACGTGGTCAAGCTCATCAACGACATCGCGTCGCAGACCAATCTTCTTGCGCTCAATGCCACGATCGAGGCGGCGCGCGCGGGCGATGCCGGCAAGGGCTTCGCGGTCGTCGCGTCGGAGGTGAAGACGCTCGCCAATCAGACGTCGAAAGCGACCGAGGAGATCGCGGCGCAGATCGCCGCGATCCAGGGCGCCACGGGCAAGGCCGTCGGTGCGATGGGGACGATCGGCACGACGATCGGGCAGGTCAGCCAGATCGCGACCACGATCGCGTCGGCGGTCGAGGAACAAGGGGCCGCGACGCAGGAAATCGCGCGCAACGTACAGCAAGCGGCTTCGGGCACGGCGGTCGTGTCGAGCAATATCGCGGCCGTGACGCAGTCGACCGACGAGACCGGCACGGCGGCCGCGCATGTGCTGACCGCCGCCGACGATCTGGCGCGTCTGGCCGAGCGCCTGCGCGCGGAAATCGACGGCTTCGTGGTGAAGATGCGCGCCGCCTAAAGAAGGGCGCGCAGCGTGAGGTAGACGCCCAAGGCCGAGAGGCCGAGGAAGAACACGCGCCGGAACGCGGCGACCGATAGCTTCGCGCGGACGCTTTGGCCGAGCCACATACCGGCCAACGCGGGCAGCAAGGCGACCAGCGAGTTCGCGGCTTCGTCGAGCCCGAACAGCCCGGCGCGGCCCAGCCCGACGGCGAGGGCGGCGGTCGAGACCATGAAGGCGATGCCGAGAGCTTGGACGAGTTCGTCCTTCTCCAGCCCGATCGCCTGAAGGAAGGGCACGGCCGGCATCACGAACACGCCCGTGACGCCGGTGACGAGGCCGGTGGCGATGCCGACCAGGGCGCCGGTGACTTTCTCGCGCGCAGGCGCCACGCGCCATTTGACCCCGCCCAGCGTCAGCCCCGCATAGATCAGCAACGTCACGCCCAAAGCGGGCGATGCGTAGCGCGCGTATTCGCCCGTCATGGCGCCCGAGGCGAGCCAAGTCGCCGGAATCAGCGGCAGCAGGAAGGGCCACAGCCGCGCGCATAGCGCACGGAACCGCCCGCCCGATAGCATCTGCCAAAGATTGGTCGCGAAGGACGGCACGATCAGGAATGCCGCCGCTTGGACCGGCGTCATCGCGACGGCGAGCAAGCCCATCGTGACCGTCGGCAGGCCCATGCCGAGCACGCCTTTGGAGAAGCCGCCGATCAGAAAGACGAAAGCCACGATGGCGAGAAGCGGATCGATCATGGCGCAAGCTTGACGTGGGGCCGGGCCGGATCACAATACGGAAAATCCGGAAATTGACTTCGGAGTATCCGAATGCGCTTCGATCCCGTCGACTTGCGCTTGTTCCTGGCGGTGACCGAGACCGGCTCGCTCGCCGCCGGGGCGGCCAAGCTGCATCTGTCGCTCGCTTCGGCCAGTGCCCGCATCAAGGGGATGGAAGCCGATCTCGACACCGCTTTGTTCGTCCGCCATCGGCGCGGGCTGGCGCTGAACGCCGGCGGCCAAGCATTCAAGCGCCATGCGTCGTCGCTGGTCGAAGGCCTCGACCGGATGCGCGCCGACATGGCCGCCTATGGCCGCACGACGCGCAGCCTCGTCCGGCTCGCGGCCAATACCGGGGCGGCGTCGGAACATTTGCCGGCGGATCTGGGCGCGTTCCTCGCCGCCAATCCGCGCGTCGATGTGGAGATTGTCGAGCAACGCAGCGCCGACGTGGCGCGTGCCGTCGCCGTCGGGGCCGCCGAGATCGGCGTGGCGGCCGACACGGCGCCGCTGGGCGACGTGCGGACCTTTCCCTACCGCGACGATCCGTTATGGGTACTGCTGCCGCGCGACCATGCACTGGCGGGGCGCAAATCCCTGCGCCTTGCCGCGATCGCGGACCTGCCGATGGTGGCGCTGCCCGCGGCCAGCGCGCAGTTCGATCTGGTCGCCGAACACGCCGCGCGTTTGGGCAAGACGCTGCATATCCGCGCGCGCGTTCCCACCTTCGACGGTGTGGCGCGGCTGGTGGCGAACAAGGCGGGGGTCGCGGTCATGTCGCGCGTCGCGGCGCAACGCGCGGCGGCTTCACTGCCGGTCAAAGGCATCCCGCTCGCCGACGATTTCGCGCGACGGCGTTTGGTGCTGTGCGTGCGCCGCGTGGCGGGGCTGATGCCCGCCGCGCGCGCGTTATTCGAATATTTGAAGGCTTAAACGTCCAGTTCGGTCGCGAACTTGGCATGTTCCTGGATGAAGGCCAAGCGCAGCTCCGGCTTGCGGCCCATCAGGCTTTCCACGCGCTGCTCGGTCGCTTCCTTTTCTTCCGCTTCGTGGGCGTGCGGCACGGTCACGCGCAGCAGCGTGCGCCGCTTCGGGTCCATCGTCGTTTCCTTCAATTGGCTGGGCGGCATTTCGCCCAGGCCCTTGAAGCGGCTGACCTCGACCTTGCGGTTTTTGAACTTGGACTTCATCAACTCGTCCTTATGCGCGTCGTCGCGCGCATAGACGACGTCGCCGCCCGCCGCGAGGCGATAGAGCGGCGGCATGGCGAGATAGAGATGCCCCTGTTCGATGAGCTTGGGCGTCTCGCGATAGAAGAACGTGATGAGCAGCGAGGCGATATGCGCGCCGTCGACGTCGGCGTCGGTCATGATGATGACGCGGTCGTAGCGCAGTTTTTCCAGATCGAAATTCTCGCCCGTGCCGCAGCCCAGCGCCTGGACGAGATCGGCCAGTTCCTGGTTCTGGCGCAGCTTGTCGACCGACGCGCTGGCAACGTTCAGGATCTTGCCGCGCAAGGGCAGAATCGCCTGGAATTCGCGGCTGCGCGCCTGTTTGGCCGAGCCGCCGGCGGAATCGCCTTCGACCAAGAAGATTTCGGTGTCGAGCGTCGTGTTGGCCGAGCAATCGGCGAGCTTGCCGGGCAGGCGCAACCGGCGCGTCGCCGATTTGCGGTCCATTTCCTTCTGCTGGCGGCGGCGCGCGCGCTCGTCCGCACGCTCGATCGCGCGTTCCAGCAGCGCCTTGGCCGAGCCCGGATCGTTGGCGAGCCAATGGTCGAACTGGTCCTTCAGCGCGGCATCGACCGCCTTTTGCGCGTCGGGCATGCCCAGACGATCCTTCGTCTGACCCTGGAATTGCGGATCGCGAATGAACAGCGACAGAAATACGACCGCGCCGTCGCACACGTCTTCCGACTGGATCGTCTCGGCGCGCTTGTTGTTGACCAGCGCGCCGTAGCCGCGCAAGGCGCGGGTGAGGGCGCCGCGCAAGCCCAGTTCGTGGCTGCCGCCTTGCGGCGTGGGCACCGTGTTGACGTAGGAATGGACCTCGCCTTCCTCGTCGCCCGGCCACGCGACCGCCCATTCCAGGCGCCCGCCTTGATTGTCGAGCTTCACGTCGCCGGCGAAATTCTTCGACGAATAGCAGGGGCGCTTGCCGATCACCTCGGCCAGCGAGTCCGCCAGACCGCCGGGGAAATGCAGCGTCGCCTCGGGCGCGATCCCCCATTCGGGCTTCAGCAGCGACGGCGCGCATTTCCAGCGCAGCTCGACGCCCTTGAACAGGAACGCCTTGGCGCGCGCCATCTTGAACGCCACTTGCGGCTTCAGATGCGCGTTCTTGCCGAAAATCTCGGGATCGGGATGAAAGCGCACGGTCGTGCCGCGGCGATTATTGGTCGTGCCGATCTTCTTCAGCGGGCCCTTGGGCACGCCGCGCGAATAGCTTTGCGCCCAGATCGCCTTGTCGCGCGCGACCTCGACCTCGAACCCGTCCGACAGCGCGTTGACGACGGAGACGCCCACGCCGTGCAAACCGCCCGACGTCTCGTAGGCCTTGTTCGAGAATTTGCCACCCGAGTGCAGCGTGGTGAGGATGACTTCCAGCGCCGATTTCTTGGGGAAGCGCGGATGCGGATCGACCGGAATGCCGCGCCCGTTGTCGCGGATCGTCATCCAGCCGCCTTCCTCCATCTCGATCTCGATCCAGTCGGCGTGGCCGGCCACGGCCTCGTCCATCGAGTTGTCGAGCACTTCGGCGATCAGATGGTGCAGCGCGCGTTCGTCCGTGCCGCCGATATACATGCCGGGGCGGCGGCGAACGGGCTCCAGCCCCTCCAGGACCTCGATGTCCTTGGCGGTATAGGAGTCGTTTTTACGCGAAGCGCTGGAAAACAAATCGGCCATCGTCGATAACTCGAACGTCAGAGGTATACGGAAACCGGCGGGAGACTAGCTGTCATGGCCGATTCGACGCAAACACTACATGAACAAGGCCCGCGCAAGGAAATGGGCGAACCGGCCTTGCGCGCCATCGCCATGCCGGGCGACACCAACCCCAACGGCGATATTTTCGGCGGCTGGCTGCTGTCGCAGATGGATTTGGCGGGCGGATCGATCGCCAGCCACCGCTCCAAGGGCCGCGTGGCGACCATCGCGATCGAGGCGATGACCTTCCACAAACCCGTCCATGTCGGCGACGAGGTCTCGTGTTATTGCGAGATCCAGCGCGTGGGCCGCACCTCGATCACCGTGAAGGTCGAAACCTGGACGCGCCCGCGCGCGGGCGGTCCCCAGACCAAGGTTACGGCGGGCGTGTTTACCTATGTGGCGATCGACGAGGATCGCCGCCCGCGCCCGGTCGATGGAGTTTGAGACGATGCTGACCAACGAAGATTTCGATCTGCTGATCGCCTACGACCTGATCGCCAAGGATGCCGACCGCGCGGCGATGCTGAGCGCGCAAGCGCTCGACGACGCCGATCTGCTGGCGCAAAGCGCTTGGGATATGCCCAATGCGCGCGCGGGTTTGCAGGGTGCGGCGGCGGCGTTGAAGCAGAGCGCTTATTGCGCCTCGGCGCTCACGCTCGTGTCGCTGCTCGCCGCGCGCGATCTCGACGAGCGTATCCGCTTGTTGGAGATCGCGCTGCGCGCGGGCGAGGGCGCGTTGGGCGCGCGATTGGCCGACGAAGCGGGCAAGCTCGGCGCCTCACCGCGCGGTCTCGCCTATCTCGAAGCGCGACAGCATCTCGCGTCGGCGATCAGCGTGCGCGGCGAGCGCGACGCGGGCTACGCGCATTGGCGCGAAGTATTGCGCCTCGATCCGTCCGATCCGGCGAAGTGCAGCTTCGATTTCGCTGATGCGCTGATCGACGGCGAGAAATACGACGAGGCGAACGAGATCCTTGCGGGCGTGACCGACGACGGCGGGGCGCGCGGCGCCTATGCGCGCGCCTTGCTCGCCTTCGCGACCAAGGCGGCGGATGCGGATGCGAAGCTCGACGCGGCGGTGAAGGCGAACGGCTTCGCGCCCGCCTATCTGATCGGCGATCGCAAACCGCCGAAGACCACGCCGATGGAAGTGCCGCCGGGCGGTCGCGAGGAAGCGGGCGTGATTGCGGTCAATGCGGGGGCGGCCTGGGCCCGCGTGCCCGGCGCCATCGCCTGGCTGCGCGCGATCAAAGCGAAGCGCTGAACGTCACGCCGCTTCGCGGCCGGTGACGATCATCTGCGCGAGGGCGGCGGCGTCGAGCCCGGCGACCGGACGGTCGACGGTCTTGCGCCCCGCCTTCAGGATCGCGACGCGCGTGGCGACGGCGACGACGTCGGCCATGTTGTGGCTGACCAGGACGACCGTGCGGCCTTCGTCCTTCAACCGCCGGATCAAATCGAGGACGAGCTTGGTTTCGGCCACGCCCAACGCGGCCGTCGGCTCGTCCATGATGACGACGCGCGCGTCCCAGCGCAGGGCCCGCGCGATCGCCACCGCTTGGCGCTGACCGCCCGACAGTCGCTCGACGGGCCGCGTCGCGTCGCCCAGATCGACACCGAGGCGTTTGAGATAACCGAGCGCTTCGTCGCGCATGCGCTTCTTGTCGAGCAGCGACACGAAGGGCAGGGGCGTGCGCACGAGTTCGGAGCCGAGGAACACGTTCTCCGCCACCGACAAACGCGGCGCGACCGCCAATTCCTGATAGATCGTCGCGATGCCGCGCGTTAGCGCGTCCTGCGGCGAGGCGAAGCGCACGGCCTTGCCTTCGATCTCGAAAATGCCGCTGTCATGCGCGTGCGCACCCGACAGGATTTTCACCAAGCTCGACTTGCCCGCCCCGTTGTCGCCGCACAACGCCAAAACGTCGCCGGCGCGGATCTCCAGATCCACGCCGCGCAACGCTTCGACGGCGCCGTAACTTTTGGTCACGGCGCCGAGACGGACGAGAACGCTCACAGGAACTGTTTCACGTTGTTCTGGTCGACCAGGATCGCGTCGAGGAACAGGTAGGGGCCGCTGGTCACGCTGGCCTTGGGCTGGCCCTTCACGACGATCGTGTCGATCGCGTCGATGGCGCGCTTGCCCATCTCCTCGAACGGGATGGTCACGGTCGCCATCAACAGCGAGTCCGGGTCCGCGATACGCCGATAGGTTTCGGCCCCGCCGTCGATCGACACGAATTTGATCTGGCCCTTCTTCAGACCGCGCGGGCGCAGCAGATCGTCGATCACATAGGCTTGGCCGTCGAACGACGCCCAAATGCCTTGCGTGTTGGCGCCGTGCTGCAACAGCAGCGCTTGCATGCCCTGGCGCACATCGTCGCGCCAGGATTGCGTGCGCGCCATCGAATGCGAGCCAAGGACTTTGACGCCCTGGTTTTCGGCGAGCACGGCGTCGAGCACGCGGCCGCGGATGCGCGTGCCCACATTGCCGTCGAAGCGCTGCAGCAGCAAATTGCCTTGATAGTTCATCTCGCCCAGCAGCCACAAAGCGGCGTCCGCACCGACCTTGAACTCGTTCACCTGGATGTCGAACAGCGTGTGCGGCGAGGTGCCCGCCATCACGGTGACGACGGGAATGCCGGCCTTCTTGGCGGCTTCGAATTGCGCGTCGGCTTCGACGGGCTTGCCCATCGCCACGACGATGGCGCGCGGCTTGCGCTGGATCAGCGCGTCGAGCTGCTCGGCGTGCTTGGGGAGCGCCCCTTCGGAATTGAGGATCGTCGCCGTCCAGCCCTTGGCGCGGGCGGCGGCTTGCGCGGCGTTCGCCACACGAGCATGGGTTTCCGACGACATCTGGAAGGCGACGATGCCGATCTCGGGCGTTTGCGCCTGCACGATCGACGGGGCGGCGGCCAGCGCGGCGGCGGTGCCGGCCAAAGCCTGACGGCGGGTAATCTCGACCATTGCTTCTCTCTCCCTGTTATTGCGCCGTCCGGAAGGACAGGCGTTTGACGAAGGCGGCGCGCCCGAGGGCGCCCGCCGACATAGCGACCGAGCCGACGATGATGGCGCCGAGCACGATATCCTGCACGTAGTAAGGCGCGCCGGACAGGATCAATCCGTTGCCCAGCGCCTTCAGCGTGAACGCCGCGACCAGCGTACCGGGCACGTTGGGGCGGCCGGGCTCGAACATCGTCATGCCCAGCAGCACGGCGGCGATGGCGTAAAGGAAATGGTCGTTCGCCATATTGGGCGCGGCGGAGGAAAGGCTCGCGGCCAGAAGCACGGCGGTCGCACCGGCGAACAAGCCGGTCAGCAGCAGCGCGAGGCGCTTCATCTTCTTGGTCGGAATGCCGGCAAGGCGCGCGGCTTCCTCCGCCTCGCCGGTCGCGACCAGATGCGCGCCGGTGCGCGTCCATTTGACCAGCGCATAGGCGAAGATCGACGCCAGTATCAGCCACCACAGCAAATTCGGTACGCCCAGGAAATTGCCGCGCGCGAGGCCGGTGAAATCGGCGGGCCAGCGGCCGACGAAGGCGACACCTTGCGTTAGCATGAAGCCCAAGCCCTTGGCGATCGCCGCCATGCCCAGCGTGGCGATCAACGAGGGCACGTTCAGCACCGTGACGGCGAAGCCGTTGGCGAGGCCGCACGCGGCCCCCACGCCCAATCCGGCGGCGATGGCCAGCGCCGGCGGATAGCCCGAATGGATGAGGAAGCCGCAGACGACGGCGGCGAGGCTCGCGACTTCCGCGATCGACAGATCGAGCTCCGCCGTCACAAGCGCCAGCGCGAAGCCGAGCGCCAAAATCGCGAGGAAGCTCGTTTCCTTCAAGATCAGCGTGAAATTCGCCGCCGAGGCGAAAGCGGGCGCGGTGGCGGCGAACCAGATCACCACCCCGATGCCAGCCAGCGCCGTCGCGTATTTCGCCAGGAAGGAACGCATCAACCGGACCCGAGAACGTATTGCTTGGCACCGGCATAGCGCGCCCGGCGCGCGGCATACAAGGGCGCTTTCGCCGGATCGGGGCGAAAGACGCGCGAAATCGGGTTCATTCGCGCGGCGGCCGTAGCGAAATCGGGCGTATGGCCCAGTCCGAACGCCGCGCAGGCGGCGGCCCCCAGCAAGCCCGCTTCGATCTCGCGCGGGCGTTCGACCGCGATGCCCAGAACATCCGCCTTCGCCTGGCACCAGAAATCGCTGCGCGCGCCGCCGCCCGAAATACGCAAAGCCGACGGCGCGGCACCCGATGCGACGACGATATCGGCAAGGGCGAGCGCCACGCCCTCGACCGCCGCATAAAGAATGTCGGCGTGCTTATGTTCGCGCGCGAGGCCGATCAGCGTGCCGCGCACATCCGCGCGCCACACCGGCGCACGCTCGCCCGCAAGATAAGGCACGAACACCGGCGCATTCGCCGGATCGGCGGTCGCGGCCAAGGCGAGGGCCGCGTCGAAATCGAGATCCTTGGCAACCAGATCGCGCGCCCAGGCGAGCGCGTCGCCGCCCGCTTGCGTCGGTCCGCCCGCTTGGAAAGCGCCGGGCGTCCAGGGCAGGTCGACAAGGCCGCGTGCTTTGACGCGCGTTGCGGTCAACACGCCCGCTTGTTCGGTGGTGCCCGCGACGTCGTAGGCTTGGCCGGGCGAAACGACACCCGTGCCGACAGCACCCGCCCAGGTATCCATCGCCCCGGCGAAGACTGGCACGCCGGCGAGTTCGGGGATCGAAACGACCGTGCCGATCTTCGCCCAAGGTTCGATACGCGGCAGATCGATCAAACTCCGATGCGGTGCATCGGCCGGCACCGCATCGAAACGCGCGGCGGTGACGCTATCGGCGCCGATCGCGCCGGTCAGGCGGTGATTGAGCCAATCCTTCGGCTCGATCACTGTCGCCGCGCGCGCGAAAATGCCGGGTTCGGCGCGCGCGACCCAAGCGATGCGCGCGAGCGCATGGAAGGGATTGATCGCGACCGCCGGATTGTCGATCGCGATGTCGAGCGGGGCGGCGCGCGTATCGGCCCACAGGATCGCCGGGCGCAGCACGGCGCCCTTCGCGTCGAGGAATATCTGTCCGCGCGTCATGCCGGTCAGGCAGATCGCGTCGGGCTTGGGGGTCGCCTTCAGAATATGCGCGAAGGCGTCGCGCAATGCCGACCACCAGATTTCGGGATCGGCTTCGGCCGCTCCGGGTGCCGGCGATGCGATCGCCAGCGGCACGCTATGGGCGGCCAGCGTCGCGCCCTCGGCATCGATCACCGCCGCGCGCAGCGCGCTCGTTCCCAGATCGGCGACGAGATAAACGCTCATAGACGCATGATATAGCCGCCGGCGGCGGCCGCGTCAGCCTCGTCGTGCGTAACCATCAAGCAGGGGATTTGCCTGGCGCGGATATGCGCGAACACGAATTCGCGCATCTTGCCGCGCAAGGCGGTGTCGAGTTTCGAGAACGGCTCGTCGAGCAAGATCGCGCGCGGCTCGGCCAGCAACGCACGCATCAGCGACACACGCGCGCGCTGCCCGCCCGACAATGTCGCCGGATCGCGTTCGCCGTAACCGTCGAGTTCGGCTTCGGCCAAGGCCGCGTCGATCCGTGCTTTGCGGTCGGGCGCGTGCGCGGGGATCGCGAAAGCGAGATTGCCCGCGACCGACAGATACGGGAACAGCAGATCGTCCTGGAACAGAATGCCGATGCGGCGCTTCTCGGGCGCCACAGCCGAGAGGTCGGCGCCGTCGAGCGTCGCCATACCGCTCGCGGCGAAAGCCGGGTCGAGCGTGCCGCAGAGATAGGCGAGCAGCGACGACTTGCCCGAGCCGGACGGGCCCATGATCGTCGCGACCGCGCCCGGCGCCACATCCAGCGACAAGGGCCCAAGCAAAAGCTTGCCCGCCACCCGCAGCGCCACGTCGCGCAACGAAAGGCCGCTCATGCCATGCCCTTTCGGTCGCGATAGAGGAAGGCCGGCACGGCCAGCGCCGCCGCGTAGACGATCAGCGGCAAGGCGGCTTGCGCGAAGGCATAGACGCCGAGCACGCGCCGGTCGCCGCCCGAGGCAAGTGTCACCGCTTCGGTCGTCAGGCTCGTCCAGCGTCCGCCGCCCGCGAACAGCGTGGGCAGATAAAGGGCGGTCGACACCGCGAAACCCACCGCGGCCGCCACCGACAACGGGCGCAGCAGCAGCGGGATTTTCACGGCGAAGAGAACCCGCCAGGGCGATGCGCCCAAGCACGACGCGATGCGCGTATAGCGCGGGTCGAGGGCGCGCCACGGATCGGCGAGTGCGAGGAACACATAGGGCAGCACGAACAGAATATGCGCCCAAACGAGGGCCGCGAAACCGCCATCGAGATTCAAGCGCACCAGTAACGTCTGCGCGCCGATCAGGAACGACACCTGCGGGATCAGCAGCGGCGCATAAAGCAACGCCAGCGCTTTGGTCGCGCGTTTGCCGGTGCGGATCTCGTTCTCGAGACACAGCACCGATAGCAGGATCGCGATCGCCGTTGCGCTCAGCGCGACGAGCAACGTGGTCGTCGCAGGTGCGGCGAGGGACGGCGCTTCGCGCAGCCAATTCGCCCCCGTCCAGCGATCGGGCAGCGCATCGGGGAAACGCCAGGACAGGGCGAGCGACCAGAGGGCCAGCGCAATCAACGCGGCAATGGCGAGCGCGAACAGCAAAGCCAGCGCCATGCGCGATGTCGCTGTGCGAGTCCTTCCGTCGCCGCCGCGTTCGCCGTTGGTCAGCCAGTCGCGCGCGAAATATGCGATGGCGATTTCGCCCAGGCGCCACGCGCCGAGCGACGCGACGACCAACGCGAATTGCAGCAGCCCCGCCGCCGCCGCAGGCATGAACAGATCGAGATGCGGATCGGATATCCAGCGAACGATCATTACGCTCAGTGTGGGCGGATTGGTGGGGGCGAGGATCAGCGCCACGTCGACATTCGACAGCGCGAAGGCGAGCACGGCGTAAACCGGCAAACGGATTTGCGGATAAAGGCGCGGGATCGCGACCTTCGCCCACGCCGTGAATTTGCCGTAGCCGAGCATTCGCGCGGTCGCAAGGCTGCGTGCCAGATCCGCTTGGCCGATCGCGGCGGTCAGGGTGAGCAGCAGATAGGGCGTTTCCTTCAGCATCAGCCCCGCGACAAAGGCGAGGCCGAGCGGGTCTTGCACCGTCGCGATATCGGGCGGACGCGTCCACCCGGTGAGTTCGGGCGAGATCACGCGCGCGATCCAGCCCGAGGGGGCGATCAGGAATGCGAAACCGATGGCGAGCGCCGCGTGCGGTGTTGCCAGCAACGGCGCCAAAAGTCGTTGCGCCCTCGCGAAGGCATTTGTGCCGTAGGCAGCGGCGCAAAAAGCTAGAGCGAGGGCGAGCGACAAAGCTGTCGCGAGGATGCCGGTGAGCAGCGTCAGCGCGATGCTGGTGCCGAGCCCCGGTTGCGCGAAGAGCCGCGCGAAAATCCCGAAGCCGAACTCACGCCCGCCCAGCGCTGGGAACCAGCCGAAGGCGGGCAAGGCCGTGCTAAGAAGCCCCGCAACGATCGGCGCCAGGAAAACCAGCAACGTCGCGACGGGCGCTAAACGAAGCATTCAGCGCAGCACGCGCTTTTCCCACTCGGCGGCGAGGCGCGTCATCCAGCCGGGATGGGGCTCGGGCAAAGCGCGGCCAAGCTCGGCGGCCGACAGCATGCCAGGAACGGGTGGCACATCGGCGAAGAACTTCTTCTGATCGGGCGGCAAGCGCTCGACATCCAGCACCGTCGGATTGCCGAGATGGCGCGGATCGCTCATCCGGGCTTGGGCTTCGCCCGACAGCAGGAAATCGGCGACGACCATCGCCGCCGCCGGGTTCGCGGCGTTGTAAGGGATCGACACGAAGCTGGTGTTCGCGATCGTTCCGCCCTCAAGCCCCGTCGCGCGTGCGGTGGCGGGCAGAAGATTATTGGCGATCGACACGGCCGCCTCGGCCGGATTGAACGAGATCATCAAATCGATCTCGCCGTCATTCATCAGCATACGCTGGGCCGGGCCACTTTCCGGGAATTGCGCGCCGCGCCGCCACAGGGTCGGGCGCAAAGCGTCGTACCACGCCCAGAGCGGTGCGACGGCCGCGTCGTAATTCGCGTCGGTGGGGGCGGCGGCGAGCAAGGCGCGATCTTGCGTCAGCTCGTACAGCGCTTGCTTGAGGAAGGTCGCACCCAGGAAATTCCGCGCGGTCGGGTGCGTCAAGCGGCCGGGATTGGCTTTGGCCCAGTCCAGCATCGCCGTCATCGAGCGCGGCGGCTTGGGCAAACGCGCGGAATCGTAGACATAGACGATCTGCGCCAAGCGCCACGGCGCGGCGTAGCCATCGACGGGGACGGTGAAGTCGACGACGTTCGACGGCTTGCCTTCGACATCGACGTAACGGAAATTCGGCAGGCGTTCGACGAACGGCCCGTAATGCAGGCGTTGTTCCTTCATCGCCAGGAAATTCGGGCCGTTGATCCAGATGAGATCGACCGAGCCGCCGCTGTCGCGCCCGGCCGCTTTCTCCGCGATCACGCGCTGCACGGCTTCCGCCGTGTCGCGCAAGCGCACATGGCGAAGATCGATGCCGTATTCCGCGCGCACGCGCGTCGCCGTCCACGCGATGAATTCGTTGGTGCGCTCGTCGCCGCCCCAGGCGTTGAAGAACACCGGCTTGCCCTTCGCCGCCGCCAGCGTTTCGTTCCACGCGGATTGCGCGAAAGCGGGCGCGGCGGCGAGCGCGCCGGCGGCGATCAGGAAATCCCGCCGCCGCATCACTTCGCGGCGACTTTCATCGCGCGGCGCCGCGCTTTCGCCGCTTCGATCCGCGCGCCCATTTTGGCCTCGAAGAATTTGTCGCAGCCGATGCAGAGATTTTGATAGTCGCGGCCCGACGGCGTTTTGGTGCGCGACGCGTCGGCGAATTTCGCTTCGTCCCAGCCGTCAGCAAGCCCCATCTTTTGCGGTTCGCCCGCGGAGATCGCCTGGAACGCCGGATCGTCGCGCAAGCTGTCGATGATATCGGCGAGGCGATCCTCGGTCAGATTGCCGATCGGCAGTTTCGTTTTGATGCAGCAAGGATAGACGCTGCCGTCAGGCTCGACGGAAATCTCCGCGCCCGACTCCCCGTAGCGCAGGAAGTCGAGCCCGCCCGACCAGCGCGCGCAGAAATTGTCGGCGAGCGTGGCGTGCGAAAGGTCATTGTCCCACGCGCGGCCGCGCGGCCAGATTTTGCCGATCCAGGTATCGGGTGTGGCACCAAAGAAGCTGAAGACCGGGCCTTCTTCTTCCAGCCATTTGCGATTCTGCGTGGCGAGGCCGCTTTGATGCATGCCTTTGCTTTCGAACAGACGCGTCAAATCGGCCTTCATGGCCTCGGCCTTGATGTTGACGTGGAAATCGTCGAGACCCGCGCAGGAGATCATCCACACGCCGCGCGACAGCAGATCGTCGACGATTTCCGGCGTTACCAGATCGCCGGTCGTCTGCACCACGATCTTCACCCCGCCGCGATCCGCATATTTGTCGCGCAGGCGTTCGATGACTTTATAGGTTACGTTCTCGCGGATCGGGTCGAGTAGCGACTCACCGCCCGACAGGATGACACGCCCGACCTTCAAACGCGGCGCGCCCGTCTCGTCGCGGTCGGCGCGGTCGCGATAGAGCATCGTGTCGGGCAGATTGTCGACGATGCGCGGGAAATTCGCGACCGCCTCGGCGAGCACGCCCTTCATTTCGCGCTTGTTGTAGGGGCGGAAGCGGTCCTCGTAGCAGTGTTTGCACCGCCGATGGCACGCCCAGCTCATGACGTAGTAAATCGATTCCATAACCGCCGTTTCGCCGGGTTCGCCCGCGAAGTTACATTAGAGCGCGGCGTCCAGTTCGGCCAGTACCGGCTCGCCGTGAACATGGCGCAGAAAGGCGAGAAGATCGCCCGAGGCGATATTCGTCGTCGCCGTATTGATCAGCGGATGGGCATTCAGCGTTTCCTGCCGCATCATCCAGGCGTCGAGCACGACCGTCACGCGTTTGTCCTTGTCGTTGATCGGCGCGAAGGGCGTGACCGAACCGGGGATCACGCCCAGCACTTCCATCAGTAGCGGCGCCGAACCGAAGGACAGGCGCTTCGACCCGATGCGCTGGGGCAGCGTCTTCAAATCGATCGTCCGTTCCCACGGCGCGGAGACGAGCCAGAGCCGATCTTTCGCGTCCTTCAGGAACAAATTCTTCACGTTGACGCCGGGCAGGCTGGCGCCATGCAGGCGCTTTCCGTCCTCGACGGTGAACGCGGCCTCGTGTTCGACCGTATGGGTGCGGATGCCCAAGCGGGCGAGAACGGCGAATAGGTCGTCCGGCGTGTACGGCATGGCCGCATCTAGCCGCGTTCGCGCCGGAATTTCAATGCTTTGAGAGGGGATATGGCGGCAGCGGGGAACGGCGTATAACCCCGCTTATGCGCCGCGCCATGATTCTTCTGACGCTGTTTCTTTTCGTCGCCATCGTCGGCGGCGGGGCCGCGATTCTGGGCGGGCTTTGGTATTTCGGGCGCGGTCTGCCCGACCATAAGACGCTGGCCGAATACCAGCCCTCGATCACCACGCGCGTTCACGCGGCCGACGGGCGCATTCTGGCCGAATTCGCGATCGAACGGCGTGTCTTCGTGCCCTACGAGAAGATTCCGCGCCGCGTGGTCGCGGCGTTCCTCGCGGCCGAAGACAAGAATTTCTATTCCCATCCGGGCGTCAGTCTGCCCGATATCGCGCGCGCCGCGGTGCAGAACCTTGCCAATCTCGGCCAGCGCCGCCCGGTGGGCGCTTCCACGATCACGCAGCAGGTCGCCAAGAACATGCTGCTGACCAACGAAGTGTCGATCGAGCGCAAGGTGAAGGAAGCGATCCTGGCGCTTCGCATCGAGGAGGCGCTGTCCAAGCGCCGCATTCTCGAGCTCTATCTCAACGAAATCTATCTCGGCTACGGCGCCTATGGCGTGGCGTCGGCCGCGCTCAACTATTTCGATCGCTCGCTCGACGAACTGACCCTCGCCGAGGCCGCGTTCCTGGCCGTGCTGCCCAAGGCGCCGAACAACTACAACCCGCAGCGCTTCAACGCGCGCGCGGTGGAGCGCCGCGATTGGGTGTTGGGCCGGTTGCTCGAAGACGGTCAGATCAGCCAGGCCGAATACGACGAAGCGCGTGCGCAGCCCATCGTCACGCGCACACGCGGGCCCGAGGATACGGTCCACGCCGATTATTTCGCCGAGGAAGTGCGCCGCGAGTTGTTGCAGAAATACGGCGAGCGCGAGCTGTTCCGCGGCGGTCTGGTCGTGCGCACGACGATGGACCCGAAGATCCAGGACATCGCCGAGCGCGCGCTGCGCAAAGGCTTGCTTGCCTATGACCGCCGCCATGGCTGGCGCGGCGCGTTCGCGCGGATCGAAGGCGCGCCCGCCGATTTCGCGCGCGCACTCGCCCAAGTGCCGCGCCCTGGCGGCACGCCGCCGGAATGGCGCACCGCCTTGGTGCTGCGCCTCGCCAACGATTCGGTCGAGCTTGGCTTCGCCGACAATACGAAGGGCACGCTGCCGTTCGAGGAGATGCGCTGGGCGCGCAAGCCCGAGCGCGAGCAGCGTTTGGGCCCGTCGCTGCGCAATCCCGCCGACGCGCTGTCGGTCGGCGATGTGATTCTGGTCGAGAAGACCGCGACCGAAGGCCGCTTCGCGCTGCGCCAGATCCCGAATGTGGGCGGCGCGATCGTGGCGCTCGACCCGCATTCGGGCCGCGTGCGCGCGCTGGTCGGCGGCTGGAGCTACGAGCAAAGCCAGTTCAACCGCGCCACGCAGGCGCTGCGCCAGCCCGGCTCGTCGTTCAAGCCGTTCGTCTATCTGCCGGCACTCGACAATGGCTTCACGCCGGCGAGCCTCGTCCTCGACGCCCCCATCGTCATCGACCAGGGCCCTGGCATGCCGCCCTGGCGCCCGGCGAACTACTCGCGCAATTTCTATGGGCCGTCGCCGTTGCGCGTGGGCATCGAGCAGTCGCGCAATCTGATGACGATCCGCCTTGCCCAGGCCGTGGGGATGGAGAAGATCGCGGCGACCGTCGAGGGGCTTGGCGTGGTCGACAAGCTGCAACCCACGCTCGCCATGGCGCTGGGGGCGGGCGAGACGACGTTGATGCGCATGACCACGGCGTATTCGATGTTCGTCAACGGCGGCATGCGCATTTCGCCGTCGCTGATCGACCGCATCCAGGATCGCGAAGGCCGCACGATCTGGAAACACGATCCGCGAATTTGCGAATCCTGCGGCGAGATCTTCACGGGTGAGGCGCCGCCCGCCTTGGCCGAAACCCGCGCCCAGGCGATCGACCCCGCGACCGCCTATCAGATGACGTCGATGCTGCAAGGTGTCGTCCAGCGCGGCACGGGCCGCCGGTTGCTCGAACTCAACCGGCCGCTCGCGGGCAAGACGGGCACGACCAACGAATCCTTCGATACGTGGTTCGTCGGGTTCTCGCCCGATTTGACCGTCGGCGTGTGGGTCGGGTTCGACAATCCGCGCACGCTGGGCCCCAACGAAACGGGTTCGTCGGTCGCCGTTCCCATTTTCCGCGACGTGATGGCCGAGGCGCTGCAGGGCGTGCCGGTCGAGCCGTTCCGCATTCCCGCGGGTATCCGGCTCGTGCGGATCAACCCGCAGACCGGCTTGCCGGCACGGCCGGGCGAGCGCGATGCGATCTGGGAAGCGTTCAAGCCCGGCACTGAAGCGCGCGAAGACCGCAACGTGCTCGACGGCAACGGCGCGTTCACCACATCGGCGCCCGGCATCGCCGCCCCGGCGGGCCAGGACGCGGACGGGATTTACTGAACCTCAGCACCGGCGCGGAAAAGCGGGGCTTGCCAAGGGCGCCCGCATTTCGTATCCGCATGCCGTCATTCGAATTGGAGCATCCGTATGCGCGCCGAAATCGCCGCCCTCGCCGCCGAAATCAAGCAGTCGCTCGATCTTCTGCGGAGGTTTCTTTGACTGGGATAAGGCCCTCAAGAAACTCGACGAACTGAACGCGCTGTCGGAAGACCCGTCGCTCTGGAACGACCCCAAAAAGGCGCAGTCGATTCTGCGCGAACGCAAGCAGCTCGAAACGTCGATCACGGCGGTTAAACGCCTTCAGACCGATCTCGACGACGCCGTCGGCATGATCGAACTCGCCGAAGCGGAAGGCGACGCGGCCATTCTGGCGGACGCCGAAAACGCGCTGGTGGCGCTGAAGGCGGAAAGCGAGAAGCGGGGCTTGGCTGCGCTGCTGTCGGGCGAAGCCGACGCCAACGACGCCTTCATCGAAATCCATGCCGGTGCCGGCGGCACCGAAGCGCAGGATTGGGGCGAAATGCTCTCGCGCATGTATCTGCGCTGGGCGGAAAAGCGCGGCTTCAAAACCGAGTATCTCGAAGAGAGCCCCGGCGAAGAAGCCGGCATCAAGTCGGCGACGTTGCGCATTTCGGGCGAAAACGCCTATGGCTGGCTGAAGACCGAAAGCGGCGTGCATCGCCTCGTGCGCATCTCGCCCTTCGATTCCAACGACCGCCGGCAGACGAGTTTCGCCTCGGCCTGGGTTTACCCGGCGATCGAAGACGACATTCAGATCGATATCAACGAGTCCGACGTGCGCACCGACGTCTATCGCGCATCGGGCGCGGGCGGTCAGCACGTCAACAAGACGGAAAGCGCCGTGCGTTTGACGCATATCCCGACCAACACCGTCGTGGCGTGCCAGACCGAACGCTCGCAGCACAAGAACCGCGACAAAGCGTGGAAGATGCTGCGCGCGCGGCTTTACGAAGCCGAATTGCAGAAGCGCGAAGCCGCCACCCTGGCCGAGCACCAGAACAAGAGCGATATCGGCTGGGGCCACCAGATCCGTTCCTACGTGCTGCAGCCCTATCAGATGGTGAAGGATCTACGCACGAACGTCGAAACCTCGGACACGCAAGGCGTGCTCGACGGTGATATCGACCGGTTCCTGGAAGCCTCGCTCGCCTCGCGCCTCAAAGGCGGCAAAGCGGAATCCGACGCCAAGTCCTAACCATTTGACGGCAGTGCGGAATCCGGAAATACCGGAAATCGCTTGGCAATTTACCGAACTTCATGTGTTATAATATAACACAACAAGTTGGAGTGCCGTAACCGATGACGTTCCGCCGCCTTTTCGCGTCCGCCGCCTTGTCCCTCGCTTTGGCCGCCCCGGCTTTCGCGCAGAGCCCCGATCGTCATGTCCATGGCGAGGGAATTCATTTCGACACCGACGTGACGGTGAAGCTCGGTATCGACCGCGCCTATAGCAGCACGAACGCGCCGTCGAAGCTGGTCGACGGCTATGGCGAGTTCGAAGGGGTGACGAAATTGTTCGTCACGTCGAACTTCAATCTGCAAGCCAAGCTGCATTGGGAACGGGTCAAGGCGCCGACCGAAGGGCGCCTGTTCGGCGGCCACGCGGCCTATCTCGAAAATCTGTTCGCCAATCTCGAACTCGATATCGCGAAACTCTACGCCGGCAAGTTCAACCCGGCCTTCGGCATGGGCTGGGACGATGCGCGCCTGCCGGGCTTCTACGCGAACGAATTCGCGAAGGACTACCAGATGAAGGAAGCGATCGGTGCGGGCGCCGGGCGCGATTTCGATCTGGGCGCCTTCGGCACGCATAAGATCAACGCGGCGGCGTTCTTCTTCGACAACACCGCGCTATCGAGCTCCGTGTTCAATCGTCCGGGCTACGGGCCCGGGCAGGGCCCGTTGTCGACGACGCAACGCCTGGGCCGCAACCGGCTGGAATATGGCGGGCCGGGCAATACCAATGGGCCTCAGTCGTTCGCATTGGGCTACGAACTTGCCGATCCCAAAGGTCTCGAAGGTTTGACGATCGGCTTGGGCTATCGCCGTTTGGCGGCGGGCACGCGTCAGCCCGCGACGCTGCAAGCGACGAGCGGTGCCGTCGCCTCGCGCGCGTCGGATGGTTACGTCGCCGGTGCGCGCTACGAGATCGGCCTGCCGGCGGGCTTCGTGTTCACGCCCTTCGTCGAATGGGCGAAATTCACCGACGTGTTCAATTCCGACCCGATCATCGGCGTCAATCAATTCAAGGACCGCAGCTACTGGACGACGGCCGGAATCCTGACCTGGCAGGATTTCACGCTGATCGGTTCGCGCATGACGCGCACCTTCGCAAAGCCCGACAGCGCCGCCACGTCGGGCGATTTCTTCAACCAGCAGGACCGCCAGATCGCCGTCAACCTACTCTACAAGGTGATGGAGGATCTGACGGTCGGCATCGGTTGGAAGCGCACGAAGGCGGTGCCCGCCTTCGGCAACGTCAACGCCCAGGCGACGACCAGCACGATCGGCGCCCAGGTCGTTTACGGTTTCGAGTTTTAAAGCGCCTTCGCGGCTTCCAAAACCGCATCGACATGACCGGTGACGGAGACGGGCCGCCACACGGCGCGGATCGTTCCGGTCTTGTCGATCAGATAGGTCGAGCGTTCGATGCCCATATATTTGCGCCCGTACATGCTCTTCTCGACCCACGTGTCGTAGGCGGCCGTCGCTTTGCCTTCCTCGTCCGAGCCGAGATGGAATTTGAGGCCGTATTTGGCCGCGAATTTGTCGTGGCTCTTCATCGGGTCGCGGCTGATGCCGATGATCTCGGCGTCGACCTTCTTGAACTGCATCAGCGCCTCGTTGAAGCCGCACGCTTCGGTCGTGCAGCCGGGCGTGTCGTCCTTCGGATAGAAATAGACGACGACGTTCTTGCCCTTGAGCGCCGACAGCTTCACCGAACCGCCGCCAGCGGTCGGCAGGTTGAAATCGGGCGCCTTGGCGCCGACCTTGGGGCCGCGCACGGGCGCGTCGGCCTGTTTCGATTTGGCGGGGGCGGCTTTTTTCGGGGCCTTCTTGGCGGCGGTCTTGGTCTTGGCGGCCATCACGAACTCCTTTGCGGTGCCGGTAAACGCTTTTCGAACAGGGCGCGGATCTTCGCCCCATGCTCTTCGAGGGTGGATTGTAGAGCGGCGAAGTCAACCGCGCCCGCGGATTTCGCGAGCAGGTTTTTGAGCGCGTCGGGCGCCGTCGCCGGATCGAAATCGCCGCGCCAGGTCAGGCGCAGCATTGCCTGAACGCCGGAATAGAGCGCGTGGGCGGCCGACAGCGTTTCGGCCTCCGCCTTGGTGAGTTTTCCCGCCTTCGCGAGGGCCGCGATCGCTTCGCCGATCGAGGGCACCGCCAAGGCGGGATCGCCCGAGGCGAGGATCGCATGCTGGACCAGGAACTCGATATCGACCAGCCCGCCGCGCCAATCCTTGATCCGCCAGGGCGTATCGGCGCGCCGCTCGGCGGCCATGCGCAGGCGCATATCGGCGATATCGCGCGCAAGCTCGGCGGGTTTGCGCTTTTTGGCGAGACCCTTGGCGATCGCGGCGAGCGCCTTTTTGCCGAGTTTCTCGTCGCCACAAACAAACCGTGCGCGTGTCAGCGCCATATGTTCCCAGGTCCACGCATCCTCGGCGACGTATTTGGCGAAGCCTGCGAGCGCCGAGGCGGTCGGACCTTTCTCGCCGTCGGGGCGCAAACGCAGATCGACCTCGTAAAGCGCCCCTTCGGCGGTGGCGACACTCAACGCCGAAACGTAACGCTGCGCCAAGCGGATGAAATAGAGCGAGGGCGGCAAAGGGCGCTCGCCGTCGGACCGCTCGACGCCTGCGGGCACGTCGTAGAGCGCGATCAGGTCGAGATCTGACGTGATCGTCAACTCGCGCCCGCCGAGCTTGCCCAGCGCGATCACCGCGAAGGCGCCGCCTTTCACCTGGCCGTGCGCACGCGCGAACTCGGCCTGCGTATCGGCCAGCAGGCTCGCGAGCGCCACATCGGCGATATCGGTGAAGGCCGCACCCGCCGCGCGGGCGTCGAGTGCCCCCTTCAGCAACTGCACCGCGACTTGGAATTCGCGTTCGTGCTGCCAGCGCCGTGCGATGTCGAGGCGGTCTTGATAATCGCGCGCTTGGCCGTTGAGGCGGGCAAGCTCCGCCGCCAACGCATCCTTGTCGCGCGGGGGTGCGAAGAAATCGCCCGACAGCACGGCGTCGAGCAAATGGGTGTGCGTGGCGACTTCCTCGGCGAGTTTGGGCGCGGTGCCCATGATCTCCGCCGTCAGATCGACGAGCGAGGCTTGCGCCTTGAACAGCGAGAAAAGCTGCACGCCCGCCGGCAGGCCTTCCAGGAAGCGCGCGAAACGCACGAACCCGGCATCGGGCTGCGGCGTGCGCGCGAAGGCTTCGACGATGCGCGGCGCCAAATCCGCCAGCAACTCGCGCGCGCGGGCCGAGCGTACGCAACGATAGCGGCCCTGATGCCAGGCGCGAATTTCGGCGCAAACGCGGGCGGGCTCCGCGAAGCCGAGTTTCGCCAGCGCTTCCAGCGTCGCGGGATCGTCCTCCATCCCGCCGAAACTCAAGCCCGGCGCGCCGGGCTTCTCGCTTTCCTCGAACAGCCGCGCGTAGCGGTCGGCGACCAGGGTGAAATGCGCCAGCAAATCGCGCGCGAACGCGGCGTCGCCGTCATAGCCCATGAATAGCGCGATGCGCGTCCAGTCGGGCCCTTCCTCGGGCAGTTCCTGCGTTTGCTCGTCGGCGATCATCTGCAAACGATGCTCGAGCGTGCGCAGGAACGCGTAGGATTTTTTCAAATCCTCGACGTCGCGCGCGTTGGTGTGGCCCTTGGCGACCAGCGCGTCCATCGCCGCGCAAGTGTCCTTGACGCGCAGGTCGGGGTCGCGCCCGCCCCAGATCAATTGCTGGGTCTGCGCGAAGAATTCGATCTCGCGAATGCCGCCCTTGCCGGTTTTGACGTTGTGGCCGTGCAACGCGATTTCGCCGCCGCCGCGATGCGCCTGGATCTGGCGCTTGATCGAGTGGATGTCCTCGATCGCGGCGAAGTCGAGATGCTTGCGCCACACATAGGGGCGCAGGATCGAGACGAAGTTTTCGCCCGCGACGCGATCGCCCGCCACGGGCCGCGCCTTGATCATCGCGGCACGTTCCCAGTTCTGGCCGATGCTCTCGTAATAGGTTTCGGCCGCCAGCGTGGACAACGCCATGGGCGTCGCCGCGGGATCGGGGCGCAAACGCAGATCGGTGCGGAACACGTAGCCTTCGTCGGTGCGCGTTTCCATGATCCGCACGGCCAGTCGCGTGAGCTTGACGAAGATCTGCTGCGCGTCGTCGGGATCGATGCCGCGCACCTTGTCGAGATCGTAGAGCACGATCAGATCGACGTCGGAGGAGTAGTTGAGCTCGCGGGCGCCCAGCTTGCCCATGCCGAGCACGACCAGCCCCGAATCCTTGTTGGGGTCTTTGGGATCGGCGAGCTTCAGCCCGTCGCGCCGCGCGGTCTCGCGCAACGCATGCGCGAAGGCAAGATCGAGCGCCGTTTCCGCCGTGTCGGAAATCGCCGCCACGACCTTGGCCAGCGGCCACACGCCGCCGATATCGGCCAGCGCGATGGTCAGGCTCGCATGGCGCTTCATCGTGCGCAGGGCCGACATCAGCCCCTCGGTCGTCCAGCCGGCCTTGGGCGCGGTGCGGGCCGCGCGCAAAATGGCCGGAAACATTTTGTCCGGCCCTTTCAGCAGCAATTCCAGGGCGAATTCGGTATCGCGGCGGATCAGGGCCGACAAATGCGGCGAATTGCCGAAAATCGCGGCCAAAGCCGGGTGTCCCTTGGCGAGATCGCGGCAGAAATCGCGTTTCGAATTGGCGGGCAATTCGTCCGCCGCCTCGGCCAAATTCTGGAATTCCCGCGCTGCCGCGTCGTTATCGAAGGGCTTGGGCCATTGGGCCTTCGCAAAACCGGGGTACAATATGGGCATGTGTCGAATCCGCTCCGAGCCGGGCAGGGTGACCGCCGCCGGGGCCACGGGTCAAGGTGGGTCGAAGCAAGGTTAGTTGATGAGTCACCCGATCCGGCTGTTTTTTGAAATTCTGGGCACGCTGGCCGCTTTGCTGCTGGTGGGCGCCGGACTGCTGCTGTGGCGGCTGTCGGTGGGGCCGATCGCCGTGCCCTTCGTCACGCCGATTCTGGAGGCCGCTCTGGCGGCCGACGAAAGCGCCTACGATATCGACGTGGGGGAAACCTGGCTCGACTGGTCGGGGCTGAACCAGTCGATGGAGTTGCGCATCGTCGATACGGTGGTGCGCGACCGTCAGGGCAAGGAACTCGTCTCGATCCCGCTCGCGTGGCTGCGCCTCTCCGCGCGCCGGCTGCTGGCGGGCGAGGTGCAGCCCGAAGCGGTGCGCATCGAAGGTTTGCATCTGCGCCTGGCGCGCGACGCCGCCGGCGATATCCGCTTGTTGGAAAGCGACGCAAACGACGCGCCGGTGGCCGAGGGCGGTGTGCTCGGCTTCCTGCTGGGCGAATTGTCCGGCCCGCCGGACCCCGACAAGATGCTGGGGCTGCTGTCGCGCCTCACGCTGACGGGCACGCGGATCGACGTGGACGATGCGTTGACCGGCTTGTCGGCGTCGCTGGTCGGCGCGCAGGCCGAGGCCACGCGCGACGACCGCGGCATTGCACTGTCGGCATCGTTGCCCGTGCAGTTCGGCGCGCAGCGCATTCCGGTGACGGTCCGCGCGCGCTATGTCGTCCAGAACGAGGAGATTCGCCTGGCCGCCGATATTCCCGGCGTGTGGCTGCCGGGGCTCGCCGATATCGATCCACGTTTGGCCGTGCTCGCGGGGTTGCGCATGCGCCCCGATATCGGGCTCGACGCCGTCGTCAGCGGCGGTCGCGTCGAACAAGGGCGCTTGAGCTTGCGCGCGCGCGACGCGGTGCTGGCCGATCCCGCCTGGTTCGCGCGCGAAGTGGCGGTGCGCGCGGTCGATTTCGAAGCCAAAGTTTCCGCCGACTTCGCCAGGGTCGAGATCGAGAAATTCGAGATCGATATGGGCGCGCCGGTGATCCGCGTGAGCGGCACCGCCGCCGATATGCTGGGCAAGCCCGCGATCAAGCTGCGCGCCGATATCGCCGGCCTGGACGCCAAACGCTTGGTCGAGTTGTGGCCGAACGCGGCGCCGCCCAATCCGAAGGTTTGGATCGCCGCCAGCATTCCGCAGGCGCAGGTGCCCGCGGGCGTGGCGGAATTGGAGATGTCGGCGAAGGACGCGTCGTTCGCCGGGTTCGCACTCGACAAATTCCGCCTGACCTTCGACGTGCGCGGCGCCACGGTCGAATATCTCAAAGGTTTGCCGCCCGTGCGCAACGCTTCGGCTAGCGCCGTGATGGATACGCGCCGGCTCGACTTCAAAATCGCGTCGGGCGAGGTCGGCGAGATCAAGGTCCAGGGCGGCACCGTGTCGCTCACCGGCCTCGACAAGCGGGATCAGGACGCGCAAATCAACCTCGATATGACGACGCCCGTGCGCGCGGCGATGCGGCTGATCGACATGCCACCGCTCGGCTTCCTCAAGCGCATCGGCGAAGATCCGGAAAGTTACGACGGCAACGGCACGGTGAAGCTCGCGATCGCCTTTCCTCTCGAATCCAATCTGAAGCTCGATCAGGTCAAAGTGCGCGCCGAAGCGCGCGCGACCGAGTTTTTCGCGCGCAACGCGGTCAAGGATCAGCCGATCGAGCACGGCGATTTCAACATCGTCGTGGACGAGAAGGGATTGGATCTGAAGGGGCTGGGGCTCGCCGGCGGCTCGCCCGCCGAAATCGCGTATCGGCGCGAATTCTCCGATACGGCCGACCCGGTCGAACGCGCGACGGCCAAAGGCACCGCGTCGCCCGAGACCCAGGCGCGCTTCAATCTCGATTTTCCCGCCTATCTCGACGGACCGATCGATGTGGATGTGGCGATGGTCGCCTATCGCGACGGGCGGCGCTTGATCGATCTTGGCCTCGATCTCGCGCGCACGACCGTCAAAGCGCCCGAGCTCGATTGGGTGCGGCCGCCCGGCAAAAAATTGGACGCGAAGATGCGGGTGCTGCTGCGCCGCGACACGCTGGTCGAGTTGCAGGGTATCGATGCGGCGGGCGAGGGCATCGCATTGCGCGGGCGCGTGGGTTTCGACGCCGACGGCCGCACGATCCGCGAGGTCGATTTTTCGCGCGCTTTGCTCGACGGGCGCATGGATCTCGAATCATTGCGCGTGCGCCGCGATCCCAAAGCGGCGGATGGGCGCGGCAGCGACCGTTACGAGGCGAAGGGCAAGTTCCTCGACGTCGAACCGTTCCTTAAGGACAAATCGCCGCCCGATCCCAACCGTGCCGATTTCGGGCTGCGCGGCGAGTTCGAGCGTTTGAAGCTGGGGCCGGGGCGCGAATTGCGCGCGGCATCGATCGACGGCCAGCGCGGACAGCGCCTGTGGGAGCGCTTGCGCCTATCGGCCCAGCTCGATTCCAGCATGCCGCCGCCGGCCGGGGTGCAAGCGGCGGCCGTGCCGTTCCACTTCGACCTCGATCCCGAAGCCGACGGCATGCAGCGTTTGACCGCGAATTCACCCGATGCGGGCGCCGTGCTGAAGGCGCTCGACATCACGCCCAACATGGTCGGCGGCCGGTTGAGCGCGCGCGGCAAGACCAATCCCGCGCGCCCGGATCAGGCGATCGCGGGCACACTCGCGATCGAGAATTTCCGCATCGTCAACGCGCCGGTGATGGCGAAGCTGCTGTCGGTGGCGCTGCTGACCGGCGTGCTCGATTCCTTGCGCGGCGAGGGGATCGGCTTCAGCCGTCTCGACACCGATTTCGCTTGGGCCGATCCCAAGATCGAGATCAAGGATTTGCGCATGTACGGCGCGTCGATCGGCTTCACGGCCAACGGCGTCGTCGATATCGAGGGCGATCAGATCGACGTCGCGGGCACGATCGTGCCCGCCTATGCGGTCAATTCGATCCTCGGCAACATCCCGCTGCTCGGCGATCTGCTCGCGGGCCAGCGCGGCGGCGGCATCTTCGCGGCGAACTACACGGCCAAGGGCTCGGCATCCGATGCCGATGTGCGGATCAATCCGCTCTCCACGCTTGCCCCCGGCTTCCTGCGCCGCTTGTTCGGCGTGTTCGGCGGCGCCAACGCGCCCGCACCCGCGACGGGTGCCACGGAGAACACGCCGCCGGCGGCACCGATCGATCCGCTCGACCCGCGCGGCGGCCAGCCCGGCCGGGATTGAACGAAGACATCCCCCAACGAAAAACGGCCCCGGATCGCTCCGGGGCCGTCTTCGTTTCGAACCCTTTCGGGCGCGCCGCTTAGACCGAGTAGTACATCTCGAACTCGATCGGGTGCGGCGTGTGTTCGAAGGCGTAGATTTCTTCGAACTTCAGGTCGATATACGATTCGATGAAGTCTTCCGAGAAGACGCCGCCGGCCGTCAGGAAGGCGTGGTCCTTCTGAAGCGCCATCATCGCCTCGCGCAAGCTGCCGCACACCGTCGGGACCTTCTTCAGTTCCGCCGGGGGCAGGTCATAGAGGTTTTTGTCCATGGCGTCGCCCGGATGGATCTTGTTCTTGATGCCATCGAGGCCGGCCATCAGCATCGCGG
>VFQN01000249.1_pt1 | contig 110178 bp, 181 predicted proteins | sample 3512371 | NCBI WGS metagenome assembly VFQN01 (sample SAMN10412370, study PRJNA504923) | tailings metagenome | isolation source: Replicate 2 from Balatoc abandoned mine | place: Philippines: Itogon, Benguet | collected 2017-08-28 | reverse complement strand
GCTTTGTACAAGGCCACTCTCCACATCCATACTTGCAGTAAAGCATCGACATTGTCACGTTGAGTACTAAACTGTGCTGCACGGTAATTCTTGGCATATCGCCGCTACCTGAAGTCTGTTGGCAGTTGGCCCAGGCCTGACCAGGGCAGCGTGCCCAGTGCACTTCGGGCCCACCAGCCCAGTGCACCGAGCTCCGGCTCGTCATCGGTACACGTGTGCACGCATCGACCTCCGCAAAGCTCCACATACTCCTACCGCAACAGGTAGCCCAACGGTCCATTCTGCAACAGGGATAGGGCATGGCCATCAAGCCTGTCCAGCGCAACACCCAGCTCCCCTGCTGCCCCAGACGTGCGGACCGACATCCGCTCCACCAACCCTAGCATGTCCCCCAGACCACCACCCACGCCAGCAGCCCTGCGCCTCCTCTGCCTCTTGGCAGTGCCCTTGCTCTGCTGCCCTCCTTGGCTCAACAAACTGCCTAGGCCCTTCCAGGGCCTAAAGACCCCCTGACGGTGGAGTGCGTTGCCTTGAGTGGCCTCGAGCAGAGCCTCCAATGGCCTTAGCATGGAGTCTATCTCCGCATCCCAGGGTCCCTCCAGCAGCTCTCTCCAGCCGGTCAGCTGTCTAGCGCGCTAGGGTTGCAGGGCAACGGGCCGAGGGTGGGGGTCAGCGCGGTCGGCTGCAGCCCCATGCAAGTCATCCTGGCCCCTGCATCCCGCCAACGAGCACCATGTGGATGCTTCTCATGTACGATGCACGGGATTACAGTACATTGCCTGCATGGGTGTACTTCCATGACAATAGATAGCACGCCTCTCCGGCTGCCTCCACTCACGGTCCGTACCTTGAGGTGGTTGCGTATCGCCTTGCGCGCCCAGGACCGCACCCTGCCCGGCTTCAAGCCCGCCAAGGCCAGGCGGGAGGCGTTGGCCTTGAGGTCAGCAAGGAGGGCAGCCTTGCTGCTCCACCTGCGTGCACGATGTAAGTTGGTTAGCACATAGCAGCCCAAGTACCGGCAGGCGACCTGGTGGCCTTACCCTCAGACCAAAGACACCATTTTGCCACAGTAAGAAGGTGAGTGAAGGAGTAGTGCCAACGGCACCCACACCTATGTTGCCCGTTGACACACCACGCACGGATACACCCCAACAAGTTTTCACAGGCGCCGTGTGTAAAGTATAAGGGTGCTGTGTCATGTTGCAGACGCGTTCTACGCACGTGAGGGTGGGCGGGTCCGAGGCGTACAGGGAGACGTCCAGGCTGGGCCCCAGCTGCTTGAGGAGGGGGCACTGGGGGCAGGAGAAGGCCTCGGGGGCGTCCGCACGCCCCCGGTACACCGCAGGCAGCTGCAATGACAGAGGCATCGTGGTCCAGGCAACGAGGTAAGTCCAATTCAAATCCGGGTCCTGGGCACACGCATCCTTGCCCCGTGCACGACCCGCGCAGCAGAGCAGTTGACATGTGCCCGCCGCTCTGATCACAGGTGGTGAGGTGGTCAAGGCCGATATGAGGGTCATTTGACTGCAGCCGTTGGGGTTTCAAGCTCTATTAGCACTGATTGGGCCCCACCGGCCCCACACCCTTCGCCAACCGCTTGTCCCCGTCCGGAGCCCCTTACCAGCAAGTACTGCTTGGACGGCCCCAGGCACGCAAGGCGAGACAGCAGCAGGGTCCACGTGGTCTGCCCAGAGCCCTGCGCACGTGGCAGCCGAACACCTCACGTCCACCCATGGCCTTGACCTTGCCCACCGAGTACTAGTGGGCAGCACACAAGAGCCCGCCCACCCGGTCTGGCCCTTCTGCCTCCGAGCGGCCTGGCAGGTACAGGCGTACACCCCATGGCAGCTAGCTAGCACCCTGGCACTGAGCGTGAGCGGCTTGCCTCCCGCTATTAGAAGCCAGGGTTAGAAAGAAGCGCCAAGGCGGCACGGGCCCCAGTCTACACGCTCTTTGGGGAGCACGCATGTGGGCCCACCTGCACATCCGGCGTGAGGACGCAGTTGCCGGTTGTGCGCGTGATGAAGAAAGAGGGACCCACGTACTCCTCCGGCAGCGCGTCCGGCACGGGAGGCACGAATGTGTACGGCGTCTGCTGGCACCTGTACGGCAGGGCGTCGCACAGCGGTCGGGGCACCGGTGCACAGACATCCCGGGTATCCTCTGCCTGTGCGTGCCCTGCGCCCCAACGCTCACGACGGCGGCCAACACACCTCCTGCTGACTCTGTTGCCGGTAAACAAGAGGCACCACGCCCCCTAGCCTGACCGCGCATGTCCCCATGCCTGCCAAGGCTGAATTGCCTTGAACCCTCACCTGCGTTAAACCCGCCAGCCTAAACGCGTGCACGCAACGGCACCCCAGACCCCACGCACCCCCATGCTTACTGCGTTGCCAGTGAAGAGCAAAAGCCCACCCCATCCCCACACCGCCCATGCCCAGCCCACACAAGGTAATTCACGCGTGCGTGTTTGGCCCACCTCCTGCTGACTGCGTTGCCCGTGAAGGGCAAAAGCCCACCCCACCCCCACACCGCCCATGCCTAGCCCACACAAGGCTAATCACGCGTGCTTATTGGACCCACCTCCTGCTGACTGCGTTGCCAGTGAATGGCAGCACGCCCCTGCCCAGCTCCTCCTCCAACACACGGTACAGCTGCAGCAGCCGCTCCGTGGCGTACTGCCGCGGCCGGGGGGCGTTGAGCAGCAGCGTGGCCAGCGCGTCCTGGTACCGTATCAATCCATTGGGAGGCGGGGGAGCGGGAAGCAGGAGCTGGGTAAAGGTGGATAAGCACCATGAGTACTAAAGCGCGTCCTGGGTACCATAGTCCATGGGGAAAGGCGGGAGGCGGGGGAGCAGGGAGCAGGAGTTGGGTACATGTGGACGGACAACTCACAGTGTACAGTAAGGACGTACGACTACTGCTCAGCACGGAGAGCACGAGGCAGCAGGCACTGCTAGCGGTTCAGCACAGAAGCTGGAGGATTGACACGTGCCAAGCAGGGCGGGTCCCGGAGCTTACCCAAAAATGAGGCACCGTCTTGGTCGCGTTGGCGACCCCGGTTTCGGTGCCAGCGCCCCGCCCAGCGCGCCCGCCACCAGGCCCCGCCGCCACCCCGCCGCCTACCCCGTAGTCGTACACCGCCCCTGCGTAACCCTCGTACGCGCCGCCATAGTCTCCTGCGTATGTGTCGTACGCGCTGAAGATGCCGGCGGTCCCTTCGTCCACCCCACCCTCGCCGTCGGCACGCACCGCGCTGTCCGATGGCCGGAAGCCCAGGGCCCCGGGGGCAAGGCCCCCTCCTGTGTTGGAGCCCTGGGTGTTGGCACCGCCCCCTGGGTTGCCCACATTGCCCGGGCCCGCCACCCCCACCGCCCCCGTACCCACAGTGCCAGCAGTTTCCTGTCCAATCTGCTGCAACCGCCGACCGCTGCCGCCCTTGACGTCGCCTTGCTCATCACCCAAACCTGGATTTGCAGCGCGTGCTTCTGACGCTCCCTTTGCTGCTGCCACCGCGCCTGCTGCTACTTGTGCAGCGAACGGGTTTCCATCGATAGTCTGCCCCTGCTGGTGAGCTGCAGGCTGTGACTCGTCCTTGCCCGCAGCAAGCGTGCTTGCTACTCCAGGTGCTACCCGTTGCAGCCACGGCATAAAGGGCAGCACATGCTGTTGCTGTTGCTCCTGGCTGGTGAGTAGCGCACCAATGCCTCCAGAAGACATCACTCCTTCGCCCAGGGGAGGTCCCCGGTCCACGCCCCCGCTACCCCCGCTGCTGGGGTCTCCCAAGCCCACAGCTCCTGCGCCCGACGCACCACCAGAACCGGCCGCAGTCCCGCTGCCGCCACTGCCATCAGCTGCAGCGATGAGGGCGTCCGCCTGTGCGGCCAGCAGTACGGCCATGCCCTGTAGCACCTCCGGCAGCGACTGCTTGAGTAACTCCCCTGCATCACCAGCCTCCCCGAGCGCCGTACTGCCGTACACCCCAAACGCCCCCGTAGCCCCCGTCTCTCCTTGATGCAGTCCACCGCTTCCAGTGCCGCCGCTACTAGCCCCAGATCCACCTGCTGACGGCCCCGGGCTGGCCCCCATTGCAGGAGGCTGTCCTTGGTTTTCATCTTCGTTGTCAACCTGCTGCTGCCTGCTGTGGCTTAGCGCCGCCACTACCCCGCGCATCACCGCCCCAAGGTGCTCCCGCACCCCCTCCTCCAGCAGCTGCGCAGAGCGCACATTCTCAAGGGCCTCCAGCTCGACCAGGCCCGGCTGAAGCTGCCAGAAGCCCCCGCCCTGCTGCTGCTGCTGCTGCTGCTGCTGCTGCTGCTGCTGGCCCCCGCCCAGCCGCATCCCTCCGAACAGCAGGTCCACCCCTGCGCCTGCCCACGCGGACTGCAGGAACCGCAGCGGCTCATCAGTCCCCTGCTGCGGGGTGCCTGCTGCACCTGCACCATCAGCAGGCTGAGTACCAGGCCCGTTACTACCTGGAGTTGTTGTGGCACCAGCGTAAGGTGCAGAAGGCGGCTCGGCGGGTGGGTTCGGGGCTGTGTCGGCCGCCCAGGCCTGGAAGCTTGACGAGAGGGCTGCCAGGGCGGCCCCTTGCGCCCCGCCAAATAGCCCTGGGACGCCTCCAGAGTCTGAAGTTGACAGGGAGTCATCGTATGTCTGGGGAGGCGAAGAGGTAGGTGAGTGACGTCCGCCAAGTTGCAGCAGGTGCTGCAGCCATGGCGGCACGTAGCCCGTGTCAAGAGGCAGGCCGGGCTGGGGAGCCGTCGGGTCGGCTGTGGTTGTCGCAACGGCAATGGTCGCACTAAGCGCCGCTAAGGAGACAAACAGTAGTAGTGCAATGGTGCCGCTCAGCTGTGTTGAAGGAGTCTGCATTTGGGGCTTGGTTGGGGTCTGCCTTCGCGAGGCCGGTGACCCTGGTCTGGGGTGTACCGAGGGGCATGTGGCAACGTGCCGCTGGCAGCTGTAGCAACGTGTAAACCTCCTACGTAGACCACGAGCCGGCTACTGTACAAAGACGCAAAGGGTATGCCGTTCAAGGGGCGCATGTGATTGGTGATTCTAGCCTCTTGGACTGGCCGCATGGGTTGGGCAGCAGCACAGCACAGCACGATGCCGCTCATGCACCTGATGGTTTCCAGGCAACCCACAGCAGCTGTTGACCTACTCCCAAGCTTCTTCACGTGAAGCTCGCCTTCAATCGCTTGCTGCTTGCACGGCAGAGGTAGCGACATCGTCGGTCACCGGTCAGGGTTTCCCCCCCAGTGTCACGTTAGGGTGCAACCGCTGTGAACTTGTTAATTCGATTATTCTTCAGCACCAACGCACCATGCCGGGCAATGCGTTCGTGTATGGCACGTTGATGGCCGATGAGGTGCTGCGTCTACTCATAAAGCGCGTGCCGCCGTCGAGGGCAGCGACTCTGAGTGGCTATTCGCGGCACAAGATCAGAGGACAAGTGTTCCCGGCAATTGTGCCGGCGACGAGGGAGTCGCGGGTGGAGGGCAAGGTGAGGTTGCAGTACTGCAAGGCACAGGCCAGTCCTGACGCATGCAAAACACCACCGCCCTTGCCTAGCCTGCTTCTTATAACGTGTCAATGGTCAACTACAGGTCCTGATGGACCTCTCGGACAAGGAGCTACACGTGCTAGACGGTATGGCAATGGGTTAGGAGGAGGAGCGCATCCCACGCGGCAACACGTGCCCGTCGGTTCTGCTTCTCTCTCCCCCGTGCATGAACCGCGCCGAAAGCCGCTGCAACCGCTACATCCATGCATAGACCATTTGGGAAAAACACAAAATACTAGCTCTGACACATGGCAAGGGTGCGGCGCCAACTTAGACGTGGCTGCAGTCTTGCTGTTCGGGCGCGCTGCTACATGTCACCTGTACGGACGTATGTGCCGAGGCTCTTGCTTCGCCCTCTGCATCGCAGTGTACGAGTCTGACGAGTACTACCGGGCAACGGTATCACCAGAGCTGCAGGTGGGCACGCAAATGTACCGTGCATGGTCGATGCCCACGCTGCAGGAGGCAGAGCCACTGCCGACTGCCCACACTACAATTGCCAGTTGCTGTGGTGTCTTGGGAGCAACACTGACAACCATGCTGTCTTGCACACATTCGCCCATTCCCAGGACGGAAGCTCGCTAACTGCGGACGTATACATATGGAAGGACGAATACCGGTGAGTCCGGGGCAAATGCAGCTTTCAAGCGCCTGGCAAACGGCACATTGGTGCCCCTCCTTGCTAGGACACAACCGCTTAGCCTCACCTGGCCGTACGGCCCCACAGCGGGCCGAACGCCATTTAGCAGGCCACCATCGGGCCAGGGTAGCGTGCAGACCCCACACGCACGCACATTCTGTCCAAGCCCCCCTGACTCAAGCGCCCCGCTGCTGCCGTTGCACCATGCTGCCTGCGCACACCTACCCACGCACCCGGGACCACAGCTCGGCCCTGCTGCCCGAGCCGTGGAGCTACGAGGAGTGGCGGGACAAGCATATCAGCGCCTGGCTGGACAGACGTAGGTAGCAGGGCCCCACGGCCCACGTACACACCCTTACATCAACGGCTGATTCGCGCATGCTCTTGCTGCTCCTGTGTGCTGTGCTGCGTGCTTCCCTTGTGTGCACCATGGGCGGACCTACGCCCCTACCCTACCGGTATGCGTGGATCCGCGTGCGCTGCGGGGCCAGGGACCAGCTGCTGCCTGAGCCGTGGGAGTGGGACGAGTTTGTGCAGCAGCACCTGCTCTCCTATGTGGACATGACGGCGGCCTTCGTCGCGGACGACCTCCCTGGCCTCCTGGCCGAGGCGGAGCAGCAAAAGCAGCAGTAGATGCCAGTGCCAAGGTGGCATGGCCGGGGGTGATGAGAGCTCAGCCTTGAACGGAGTTACGCTTTTGGCTGCATGCTCCGTCTACCGGGCCCCGTCGATGTGTGGATTCGCTGGCCGGCCGTCTGTTCGCACAAGAGTATGTGGCTGTTGATTTCCTTGCCCGGGGCCACGTACCTCTGGCCATGTATGCATGCAAAGGTGAACCTTGTCAACCGACGCTTGTACGGTATCAACGGCAAGTCCCTCCCCTCCCCAACTGTCCTTAACCCACATGCGCAGTGAGCCCCGGCGGCTCGCACCCGGAGGGCACGCTGGATGGCTGAGGAGGTGCCACGTGCCACATGTACGCGAGCCAGACAGGATGACACAAAGCGAATGATTCAACGTAAGACGAAGCCAGTATGAGCGGATCCATACACATGCGAAGCGCTGCTTCCTGACCCTGTGGGCATGCGGCATGCACGGTTGCTGCCCGCAAGTGGCTTTCTGGCGTGAGGCACATAGCAGCTGGAGTGTCCAGGGGGCACGTGGAAGGTGTCCAAGAGTTGCACGCTGTCCCACTGAGCGCTATGCACTATTCCTACGTTTAGGGGCAGGGGTGCTCCCCTGCATAGGGCTGGCCGGTTGCGCACTAGTGTTACCTGAAATTAGTGGGAGCTGCTGCCGTGGTGGGAGCAGGCGGCACGCGGCAGCGGTAGCAACTAGCAAGCGGTGGGCCGGCAAGTGGCCACAAGTGAGTGGGAGCGGTGCATGAGGTGTCCAAGTGTTTTGGTGAAGAAGTAGTCCGTGTACGTGCGGAGGCGGTTGAAGAGGAGGGCACCAGCGTGCTGCGACGAAGGTGCTGATCATGGATCCCTTGCATGGATGGGTGTTGCATTTAGTCAGTCGTGCATGGCGATGGCGGGATGGCGATTAGTCGGCAGTTCATAATTTTTGTACTCAACTTATTAAGTGGTGTGGGTGGAAGTCTCAGCACCTTACCTTGTCCCAGACATTATAGTTGTTCTCGCCTTCCTACCCTGCCTACGAGCGACCGTCCACATCGCCTCCTTACGCTTTGGTGGTATTGCGAAATCAGACGCTGTACTGACGGGTCGCCGCCAAGCATGGCACACTCGATTCCCGCCGCCGAGGTGTGTTGCATTTTCCTTTACCACCATCCTTTCCAAAGAATGCTGAAACCAATCTCAGAATTAAGAGCTGCAAGGGGACAACTACTGCACGCAGGCGGTGCTGGTGCCGACGGAGACAATACCTGACGCTCCAATTATCCGCGGCCATGACTTCCAGAAGGGCCGCGACTTGGATAGCATAATGGATTCAATGCTCACAACGGGCTTTCAGGCCACTACATTCGGCCAGGCTATCAACGAGGTCAACCGCATGGTAGGTGGCTGGGGGTCACTCCCCGTCAACCCCCCCCCCCCCCTTCAGCGTGAACCCCACTGCAATACCTTGACCCTTGCTTTGCACCCTTTATTTCTCGCCTAGCTTGCTAGCTCACGCTAGCCGATGGCTTTGCGGGTATGCTGGGGTGCCATAGCAGCCAGTGTGCGCCCGTAATACCTGCTGCACGGGCTGTGGGGTCCTGCGCGGCGCCTGGGGCTGCTGCACAACATGATTGACCGCATCAGCATCACATGGCCTTGCAAAGCACTAATTCACTCTTTTTTCCCACTTGGCCCGCCTGTGGCCTGGCCGTGTGGGTGAACTGGGGTGCGAGACGGACGGTTTGCGCTGTAAGAACGATGCAGCTGGCGGGTCCTCGTGCCACTAGCAGCAGAGGCGGCCACCAACACTGCCCTGCTATCATATAGACCTCGAAACTTTGCAGTACTTCGCTCCTCGCCAAGCACAAACGGGTGACGTGGGGACACGGTAACGCGTTGCAGCCTAGGGGTGCCCACACGCCGCGCATCGTGCACCCTTTATTTCTCGCCTGGCCCTTCGGCATACTGCTGACCATGGCCTTGCGGGTATGCTGGGGTGCCATAGCATACAGCGTACGACGAACCAAACTTGCCGCGTGGGCCACCAGCCCCTGCATGGCATCACGCGCCGCTGAACACCTCACAAGGCCCGCGATTGCACCACATTACACATCGGCCGTACCGTTGCCATGCATAATGCACTCTTTTTTTCCCACTTGGCCCGCCTGTGGCCTGGCCCTGTGGGTGAACTGGGGTGCAAGACGGACTGCTGAGCTGCCCATGCAACACGCAGTGCGGGCCTCCTCCCCGTGCTGCGTACGGCAGCCAGCGACACTATCCCCCTTTCATTGACACGTGCACTCACATCCCACGCCACCGTTGCCAAGCAGCCACCAGGCCTCTCATCTCACACACCGCACGCCGCTTTGTCACCACGTAAACATCCGTGACCTGTCTCCCCTCCCCATCCAATGACCCACGCGCCTGCTTTCCCACTCGCAATGGCTCTCACAGATCAACTGGCGGCTGTCCGACGACCCCGTGGCCCCCAACGCCGACCCGGAGCACACCGACCCCGCCTTCCGCGCCGCCACCCGGGCCATGATCTTCCTGGGCTTCACATCAAACCTCACGTCAGCGGGCGTGCGGGAGCACATACGGTGAGCGCCAGCGCGGGTGGGGAATGCGGGGGCAGCGTCCTAAGGGGGACGGGAAGGGCAAGCTCCCGTTCCTGTGTCGTTTGCGCGCCTCGAGACCGCTGCCCTGTACCTACGTGGCTCCCTCCCCTGCCTGCGTGTGTGCGTGCCCCCAGGTACCTAGTGCAGAACCGCATGGTGGATGTGCTGGTCACTACCGCTGGCGGCATCGAGGAGGACTTTATCAAGTGCATGGGGCACACCTACGTGGGGGACTTCGCGCTCAAGGGTGGGTGTGCGGGTTGAGGTTGGTGGTTGGCGGTTGTGGGGTTGGGCGTTGCAGCCCCATACGTGGGGGACTTTGCCCTCAAGGGTGAGCGGTACGGGTGGTTAGGTTGCTCGCGCGCACCGGAAGTACGCGAGGCTGCATTGTTTAGTTGCGGTTGTGGGGCTGGGCGTTGCAAGCATGGCGTACACCTACGTCGGGGACTTTGCGCTCAAGGGTGGGTCTGGGACCACGGAAGGCGCCTGTCGGTAGCAGCGTACTGGGTCCAATTGAGACACGCCGGCTGCTCTTGGGCTGGCTGCTACATGGGCACTCCTGGCCGATGCACGGCGGACTTCGCCTCGAAGAATGCCATCGGCAGCCGCTCCGGAGCCAGGCAGGGGTTGCCTCTGGCAAGCGCAGGTCCTGGGTTACAGAAAGCTCGAATTTGTTTGGCAAATGTCATATAGCGCTTAGTCCTGGTCCCTCACTTCCAACCTCATTAGGCGCCGAGCTGCGCATGAAGGGCCTCAACCGCATCGGCAACATGCTGGTACCCAACTCCAACTACTGCAAGTTCGAGGACTGGATCATACCCATCCTGGACGCATGCCTCAAGGTGGGGCGCAGGGGTGGGCATGTGTGGCATCAGCGTGCGGTTGCACTAGGCCAGGAGCAAGGTCGTGCACATACCCATCCTGGACGCATGCCGCAAGGTGGGTGTCTGAGGTGGGAACTGTGGTGCTCGCATGTAGATGATGGCCGCACCGCCAACACACCACTGCTCCGTGATATGCAGCCCCAACATGCAACGGGATCATAGGACCCGCCTCGCCGCGGCTCCCACCTGGAAAGGATGCTTAGCGTGCTACCTTTACGTCTGCTGCAGGAGCAAAACGAGAAGGGGGTCAACTGGACGCCGTCCAAGCTCATAGAGCGGTAGGTACCGTGAACGGTCTCGTGCCTGCCGGATCGCGGCTTCGCCTCAGCTTGGCTTGCTGGCAGGACGCCGCTCCGTGCGCGGGACGAGCCGCCGGACCCACGCACGAAACCTGCAGCTCGCAGGACCGGCATGCATGCTTCGCGCGCTGAACCCGAACCCCCCCGCCCCTGCTCCCCCAGGTTGGGCCACGAGATCAACCACCCCGACTCTATCTATTACTGGGCCGCCAAGAACGGCATCCCCGTGTTCTGCCCCGCCATCACAGACGGCTCCATAGGGGACATGCTGTTCTTCCACTCGTACAAGAGCCCGGGGCTAAGGTGCGGAGGAAGGGTAGGGGAAATCGCGCGAGGCGAGCGAAGAAGGGGGTTGCTGGCGAGGATTACGGGTGTTCGCGGCAGCTGTTGCCTGATGCAAAGGGCAATGGATTTGCGTCTAAATCGCAATGATGCAACTACCGTATCTGTCCTGTGACCCCAATCCCGCCTACGGTGGACGTGGTGGAGGTCTGGAGGACATCCGCCGCATCACCTGCTGCATGTGTTAGCACAAGAAACATGATGCATGGGCTCGGGCTGTAACATCCTCGTGCTTGAATTTCCCCTGCGTACCCTCCTGCAGGGTGGACGTGGTGGAGGACATCCGCCGCATCAACGACATGGCCATGCGGGCGGCACCACGGAAAACGGGCATGATCATCCTGGGAGGAGGTGAGGACGGACCTGTGTATGTTCAGGGCGCGGGCAGGGGTCGGGGTCGATGTGGGGGCTTGAGGGGAACGTATAGTGTCCTGCTTGGCAGGCGGCCACGGGGATTTAGGCGTGACCGCGGAATCTGGCCTCATGCTACAACCCCCACCCGCCCATCTGCGCCTAACCATTGGGTCCTTGGCCGCTTCCTGCCCCCTCCCAGGCGTGCCCAAGCACCACATCTGCAACGCCAATCTCATGCGCAACGGGGCGGACTTCGCGGTCTACGTCAACACGGCGCAGGTGCGGGGGATGCCTGCACCCCATAGTCGCCGCACAGGTGCCTGGATAGACTGTGCTTGCGCTTTCGCCCCCGTGTACGGTGTCTGGGACGCATACCGCGGCTCCCTTAATACCCCCAGCAGCACGCCACGCAGCGGCACAGGTTATCTCGCAGCGAACCGACTCCTGCCTGTCACAGCGCCGCCGGCTGCAGCTCTCATACCAGTGTAGCCCCTTCCCCGTCGGTGGCGCTGGCGGTAGTGGGTGTCGCACCCTGTCCACTCCCTCTGATGCTGTCGGTCATACCAGTTTAGCGCCTTGCGCTTGGTGACGCCGCTAGTATTCAACAAGTTGCTGACAAGGTTCTGGCTCTCCCTCTCATGCTGGCCCCATGCTGCGCAGGAGTTCGACGGCAGCGACAGCGGGGCGCGGCCCGACGAGGCGGTGTCGTGGGGCAAGATCCGCATGGACGCCAAACCCGTCAAGGTGAGACTGTTGTTGGAGTTCATTTATTAAAAACATTTATCAATTCATTTACTAATTGATTTATCCATGGACGCCAAGCCCGTCAAGGTGAGGAAGGAAGTGCTCCTGTGACTCAGATCACGACAGGTGCTGGCCTTCAAGCTGTCTCGGTGCTACATGCGGTGCTACATGCTCCCAAGATTGTTTGCGGCTAGGGCGGGAACTCCCTTGCTAACGGTGTGGCAGGGGGTGAAGGGTTGGGCTGCGCCCCTGACAAGCGGATGCGCGCTGCTAGGCGTTGGATGGGATCAGCCTTCAGAGGCACCTGTCGCAAGCACAAATGACCTGAGCGTCGTGCGCGACATGAAGCGGGCAGGACGCTACATGCTGCCAAGCCAGCGGCCCTGACCGTCCGGAAGACGTGGCCGCTGCTTTGCTCCCTGCCTTACCTCATCATTCGTCTTTCCCTCCCTATCCAGGTGTGCGGCGACGCCACCATCCTGTTCCCGCTGCTCATCTCCCAGACCTTCGCGCGGCACTGGCAGCCAAGGGAGGAGCCCCCGCAGCCCGCCGCCAAGCAGGCCAACGGTGACGCCACGGCAAACGGCACCTTCAAAGCCACATTTGACTGAGGTAGCGCACGCAGGCTAACCGCACTACCCAGAGGCGCTGGTTGTGGCGTTACCAAGAGACACGGACGAGGTGCCATTGTCCTGATTGAGCCACGTTTTGGACGTAGGAGGTCTTGACGTTGACTGGTACGAGGACAGTTCTTGTGTTGTGACTGCTATTGACTTCTGACTGCATGGGGCTTTGACTTTTGACGGCAATGGGTGGACGGCCGGTCGGTCGGCGTCCCTGCTGGAGGTGTTCGCCTGTACCGGCCCTGACTGACATGTCTCCACGCATTTGACGCTGAGACGTATGCACTGTTGACCCAAGACTGCCCATAACAACCATCTGTATACTGAAGAGACCTAATTAGTGCTGTGACCCGGAGGTGTAGTAGGATGTGGTGTAGGGTGACCTGGAGGTGTAGGTGTATAAGGGACGAACAGGAACCGCCGGTACCGAAGGGTGCCCCATGCGCCGAGGCCCACGGGATGTCCCGTGGGTCGTCGCACTGTACGAGGGTATGGCCGCGTACGGCGGTAGTGTGGCTGTGCTTGCCGGGCTCCGCAGGTTTGTTGTGCTTGCGGGGCCCGGCTGGCCACCGTGGGGGCCACGGGGCAGCATGGGCCGTGTCCCTGGAAGGTGGGAGTTGAAGGGAAGCTGGGAAAGGGAAGCATGATCCACGCTAGGCTAGGGTGGTTATTGGCGGCGGCCAAAATGTGGCGCGGATGGGGCGCGCTCCACATGCCGTGTGGCTGTGTAGGGAACTAGGGATGGATGGGGTGCTGTCCAGTCGGGTGCGAGAGACGGACCCTTGTGTGACCGTCGGTGTTGCAGCAGCATGTACGGTAGATTGAGGCATGCCGTAATGGAATGCCAGATGCGTTATCCACTACCCTGCATTGCGGCCCATACGGTAAGGTGTTTCGTGCCTCGGGCCCCGCTTCCCCGCATGGCTGCTTGGCTTCGTTACTGCACTCGATAGACCGCGGCGCGTTACGGCTGCCGTACTGGTGACGGTGATTATCTGTTGTGCTGGCCAAGATGAGCGTCTCCATAAATGGGATTAGAAGAGGCGGGCCATTCGGCATTGGCTCACGCCGCTTTAACGCGCGGTGTAAAGCAGCGGCCTCCCTTGCACTCGCCCTTCAAAGTGTACACGTGCACTGCTACGGCGATGCAAGTGTGCAACCGTGCAACATGGTCCCGACAGCGCCAACCTGCCATTCAGTACCGCAGTTTGCAACGCACGAGTAATGCACAGGGTACTGAACCGGCCGTCCGGTGCCACACGAGCAGATATCCACTCTTTGTGCCACCGGACGTCGTACAGTAGCACTGTAGCTGGCCCTCTCGTGTGTCAGCTCCGTTCGCCGAATGGACGCACGCCAGCTGAACCCTAACCCACGTTACCACGCACTTGGCTCCCTCTCGCTCTCTCTCTATACCCAGGTCAGGCTTCTTGGCCAGCACTACATCCCCAGGCGTTGTATTCATGCTAGTGCAACACAGGGTAATTATGATGGGCGCCGGTAGCAGGCAAGGTTGAGGCATCGCTTGCCTGACCGACGCACCGCATTGCATGCCTCCCCTGTGCCTGGCGCGACTGCCACAACCGCTCACTAGCGGTGCTCATCCTGCGGTCCCGTCCTGCCTGGCCCCCCAGCGGCCACCGTTGTCCCCCTGACACACATACATCAGATGCGCGGCCTTCCTGACTCGCCCGTTTCGGTGCCACGCATTGGTTTGACACATGTAAACAAACAAGCCACCACCACTCAAAGCACCTGCTGCTCTACCGCTTTACCCACCCGTCCCCCTTCCCCTCGCCATACACCTCGTGCCTCGCTTAAGCGCCCAGCTCTGCTGCCGGCCTCGCATTACGCCCGTCCCCCTCGCCGGGCCCCTGCTCCCCCTCCCCCTCGAACACCTTGACCACCTGGCGGTCCCGTGCGTCCTACCTACCCCCCTGACACACGCTACCTTATATGCTTGCCTCCCACGCTCAGGGCGCCTGCTGCTCTACCGCCTCCCCCTCCCCCTCCCCCTCGCCGTACACCTTGACCACCTGGCGGTCCCGTGCGTCCTACCTACCCCCCTGACACACGCTACCTTATATGCTTGCCTCCCACGCTCAGGGCGCCTGCTGCTCTACCGCCTCCCCCTCCCCCTCCCCCTCGCCGTACACCTTGACCACCTGGCGGTCCCGTGCGTCCTACCTACCCCCCTGACACACGCTACCTTATATGCTTGCCTCCCACGCTCAGGGCGCCTGCTGCTCTACCGCCTCCCCCTCCCCCTCCCCTTCGCCGTACACCTTGACCGTCTTGTCGAAGCTGCAGGTAGCCAGGCGGTTGACCCGCGGGTCGTAGTCAACGTCCCGCACGTTGACCCGGTGGTGCCGCGCGCTGTGCACCAGCCGCCCGCTGCCCAGGTGGAACACGCACAGCTGCAGGGAGGGAGGGAGGCAGGGGCACGTGGGCACGGAGCGTGGGGGGGCATGTGGGTTAAGGGGCCTGCCGTGGTTCCGGTGGCGAAGAGCAGCTGAAGGGAGGTCACGGGCACGTGGGCACGGGCGGGGGCTGGGCACGGGTACGAGGTGCATGTGGGTTAGGGTCTCAGCCATGGTACCGGTGTGCTGTGTCCTGAGCCAAAGATAATTGCCAAGGGGGCCCCGGCCGGACGCCAGTGAAGGGGTCAGTGCAGGCGGGGGAGGGAACCCTGGATAGTCGCTACCAACAGATGAAGGTCAAGACCTTGGCATGACACGCACGTACTGCAGCCAGATGTACTAGTTGGAGCAAGGGCGTACAGCAGCGTGTCACGGCCCTAGTCAACACACCTGCGCGTTGGCGGCCGCCGCGTATATGTAGTTGCTGTCTCGGTGCCAGGCGGCTGCGGGCTGCGGGAAGTTGTCGACGGGCGGCCCGAAGATGACCCGCAGATGGCTCCAGTCGGAGGTGCGCATTACCAGCATGCGGGGCGTGTCGGTGCAAACCTGCATGAGCGGCGGAAGCAAGGCATGGTGCATGTGGGTTAGCGCACGGGTCGTGTCGGTGCACAGGTGAAAGCAGTGGACAGACGCGGTGCGTTTGGGTTCATGTCAGGCCGGATGACGGCACAACGCAGCGAAGAGCACGTGCGAATCTTGAGGAGAGGCCCTAGTGATGTGTGCACGGGAGGAGTGCGTGTGCTTGCGGGCCCCTAACGGCACCGCAACGAAGCAACTGTGGTGCTCCACCTCCAGGCCAGCCCGTGCCCGCAGCCACATCGAGTGGGTACCCGCCTGTGCACAGTTCCAGCCCCACACCCGTCGCGGCGTGGTGGACTGCCCTGCCATCGCTCACCTAAATGACCAACACGAACAACCGCCCTCACCCACCGACAAATAGCCGCCAACCCACGCCCAATCAACCCACGTTGGATGTTAGCCCGCCCTCCGCCACCAGTCAGGCGTCACAGGCTCACGCCGATGGCACCCTCTTGGCTGCAACTTGGAACTTGAGCCATACCAGCACTCACCCGCACCGACACCCTCACCTCCGCACCCTCCAGCAGATAGCTACCCCCTACCCCCGCAGGCCGTTGCCCGCACCCACCAGCAGGTAGCTGCCACCTAATACACGGCCACGCCCTCAACCCCATCCCCACACCCACACCCACACACCCCTGTCACCCACCAGCAGGTAGCTGCCGCACGGCGACAGCGCCAGCTGCTTGGCGCTGAAGGACACGTGGTCGTCCCCCGCCTCGTTCATGTTTAGCAGCGCCTCGGTCACGCAGGAGAAGGAAGGGGCCGTGGCGGGGGCACCGCTAGCAGGCGCAGCAGCGGCGGCGGAGGAGGAGGGGTCGGAGCTATCCTCGGTGTCGGGGGAGGGGAGGGAAAGCTGCAGAGGAGGCAAGAAAGGAACGCAACAGCAGGGCAGGGTTGTTCTGTTAGTACTGCAGCATAGCCACCAATGGACTTATGGGTGGTGGCCGGACTTGTAGACGATGTACAATACAGAAGGGCCACTTCACTGTCGATGAGGGGACCTGTCACAAAAGGTAGACAAAGTTGCCATTACGCTCGCCCGCCACGCTACTCGTGTATGTCCACCAACCTCAAACGACACACCCTGACCACGCAAAGAAAAAGTGAATACGGCATGCTGGTACCCCCTGGCACGTGTGCCTCCGCTGCCCCCTGGCACGTGTGCCTCCGCTGCCCCCTGGCACGTGTGCCTCCGCTGCCCCCTGGCACGTGTGCCCTACCATGCCACGGGTGTCTACCAGCCGGAGGTAGTTGCTGCCCCGAACAGCAACCAGCAGCCCGCCAGGCGTTGTGGACGCTGCCGCCGCCGCCGGCTCCAGCCGCGGACCATCCCCCACTGCTGTGTCGTCCCCCGGCGGGCGGCCGCCCACCCCGTACGGCAGGAACAGGACATCGTGTACGGCAGCGCCGTACGGCACCTGTAGGGCCGGCACAGGGCAGATCTGTCTGGCAGCACGCATGGACAATGTACCGGTACTTTGGAAGGGTGTTCAACTTCATTGACGCATGTACTTGCTTGCTGGCTTAGCCATGCCCAAGGAATCATCGGTACCATTCACGTCACACCAGCGCTCTGAGCGCAACGGTGCCTACCTAATCCAACGGCTCTGTGTTGAGTCCCTACAATGCCTAGCCCGGGCGGGACTGCAGCGCCGTACGGCACCTGTACGTCACGGCATGCCGCAAAAACTGTCGTACGAGATGTTGTGCTTGTGCGCCGCGCAAACAAGGAACTCAGCACGGAAACGGTATGCTGTCGCGCAGCATGTATGCAACTGGGTTGTGCTGCGGCCAGCTCGAGCCCTTATTATAGTGCGTTGGCAAAACCCCACGTTCCTACCTGCTTAATGGTCTCCAGCCGGCAGCTGCTCGGCGCCGCCCCCTCCCCCTCCTCCTCCTCCTCCTCCTCGCCGCCGCCGCCGCCGCCCCACCTCATGAGCAGGCGGTGTATCCCCACGGTCTCGTCTGAGGAAGCAGTCGCCAGCAGCGCCACCCTCACCCGCCCCCGCCCCGTGCTGCCAGCCACCCCAGACGCCTCCTCTTCCTCCCTGGCCCCCGTCCCTGGCTGCTCGCCGCACGCCTCGTGCTCATCAGCGCCGGTCGCACAGCCCTGGTCTCCTCCTGCTGCAGGAGGGCAAGGGCACAAGCCCGGGCGTTACAGGTGGGATGGGTGGGCAAAAGCAGGTGAAGGCGAGCGCAGAAAGCCGACAATCTGACATATACCTTTACAGAGGAACTAGTGAGTGGCCAAACCAGGTGAAGGCGGGCCAGGTTTCAGAACCGGATATGCATACGATGGTTGGGCGCAGCACTGACGTGGCATGCCATGATTGATGCCGCATCGTGGCATCGCACCAGCAGGAGCACAAGGGATGGAGCATCACAGGGCCTCCAGGGGCCCCAGCGCCCAGCGGCATAACGTCCTGGCCTCGCTGCTTCACCCTATTGTGCAGCCGCCGCCGGCCCACCACTGGCCCCGCTGTCCTGCTTCGCCTGGGCTGCTCGTGCGCCCACGCCACACGCCCATTATCAGCTCAGGCCACACTCGGTGTCCCATGCTCCCTAACACACACTCGTACGCCCACACACCGTCCCTCGGCTCGTCCTCCTGCCGCTCCCGCCACTGCTGCTCCCGGATCCGTGTGCTACAACCCAATGCACACCGCCCGCCACGTGCCCACACACGCAGTCACGCACGCACGACCCCTTACCTGGTCCTTCCGCGGCCCCTCCCCCCCTTGTGCCGCGTGTCGCTGTGCGCCGCACCACCCGCCACATGGGCATGCCCCAACCACTTCCACACGCCCCTGTACAGCACTGTCAGGGCATGGGCTGCGTCTCACCTGCTCCTTCCGCCGCCGCCGCCGCCGCAGCCGCCCCTCCCCGCCCCTGCTGCGTGTCGCTGTGCGCCCACGCCACACGCCACATAGCCACGACCCACCCACTCACCAGGTCCTTCCGCCGCGCCTCCCCGCCCGCGCTGCGTGCCGCTGTGCGCCCACGCCACACGCACCACGTACTTCTGGTGCACCTGACGGCGTGCCAGCACCGCCCCCGTGGGGCCGTGTATTAGCGTGAGGGTGCCGTCCATGGAGCCCACAGCCACCAGGGGCAGCGCGCAGCCGCCGGGGGCGCTGCGTAAAAAAGGTAACCAGGTGCGCACAGGGGTGTGTCAACGCTAGCAGTGTATGCAAGGGTGCCGTCATGGAGCCCACAGCCATAAGGGGGCAGCGCAACGGGGGGCAACGACAGGGACAGTCAGGCGCGTGTGACATCAGCGCAACGGTAGTAAGAGCCCATTGACGAGGCAGGTCACGGATTAGACAGTGACGTGAAAACGGTGCTGGTGGTGTACAAGGAGCCGCTTGTCAGGCTTCTGCAGGTCCTCCTGGGCGAATACGATAAGCTATGAATGATCGGGAAGGGAGTTGCACATGGTCGGGCGTGTCCAACAGGCCAGAACCCAGAGAAACCCCGCACAACGTTTTTTTTTGGGAGGAACTGCACCATCGGCGTCACATAAGGTGTGGGCCTAGGTCTGTTAGGAAAGCGTCCTCGCTCAGCACGGACGTAGTACGCGTCTACGCCTCTACCTGCCAGTGACCGCATCAACCGGTACATATCAACCGGTAAAAACCAAACCCAAACACATCAACCGGTACACATGACTGACTCCGCGGCTTGTGCGTGCCTGTGCCTCTCACACAGGCGTAACCCACGCACCCGTAGCTGGGGTGCAGCGTACGCTTCTACCTGCCGGTCACCGCAACCACGGGCACACACGAGTGACTCTGCGGCTTGTGCGTGTCGTTGCCTCACACACAGGCGTAACCCACGCACCCGTAGCTGGGGTGCAGCGCCAGGGACAGCAGCGCAGCGCTGCCCAGCCGCGCCTCCCACACCACGCGCCCGCCCAGCTCCACATAGCGCACGGTGCTGTCACCTGAGAGGGGAGGTGCAGGGTTGGAGCTTACTCGTGCAGAGTGTTGAAGGGGGTTCCAGCAGGAGGAGGATTGCAGTCAGTTGCTGTGCCGGTGCCTTCTAGCGGCAGCAGTGCGGCAGTGCGGCAGCGGTTTCCAGGCACTGCCGAAGGGGACTAGGACACTTACTGTTCAGCACTGCGTATGCTCAAGCAAGCGGCCATAAGCGGTCCACAACTGGAATACTTTAGTCGTACTCCCAAAGGTTCCCGCCCCGACATCTACCTACCGCTGGCTGTGATGACTGCGTCTGCCCCCGGCACCAGCCTCACGGCGATCACGTTGGCCCCCGCCCCGGCCGGCGTGGGCGGCAGGGCGGCCACCACGTGCCGAGCGAAGTCCCCCCGACCCGAGCGCAGCAGCCGCAGGGCCTGCGCACACACGGGGTGTGTCAGCACACACTACACCACCCAGGGCCTGCACTGAGGAAATCTCTTGGAATTATACTCTCCCGTGCACCACAGCTGCTTTAGCAGCACCAGCTGAGTGACGCCATGTGACAACACACAACTCAGTGCGCGGTAGCGGTAGCCTGCTTGCCACGGGGGTGCAGGCTGCCCCCGGACGCCACACAGCAGCCGCTGCATTGTGCCCTCATCATGGGAGGCGGGCTGTTGCAGTGCTAGGGCGCTTACCGTACAGTGCACATGCACGGGTGCGTGCCCGTATTCGCTCCCGTGGCCCCTCAGGCACGTGCCACCACGGTGGTACGGCACCCACCTCGGCATGGCGTCGTGCCGCCTCGGCGGAGCTGGCGGTGGCTGCGCTGTCGTCACGCAGGGAGTCCTCCACGTGCCGCCACACCAGCTGTTGCGTGCACGCAGCGTGTATGGTACACCAAGGTTCCAAGGTTAAATACCGATACTTGTGAGGAATCGTCGCTAAGCTACCTTTATTGGGGCCGCAGTTGCGGGTGCGCTGCTGTGGTTACGTGTTTGCGTGTGGTGCATGTGTGGTAAGGACGGTGCCCTGGACGGGTGCCGCCCAAGAGGGCCCACAGCCCACAGCCCATAGCCCCTCAGCCCCTAGCCCACGCCCACCTGCATCAGCTGTGACGCCTCCTGCAAGCTGTCCTCGTCATACAGCTTCCCCAGCTGCTTCTCGAGAGCGGCCAGGGCTGCGGATTATTTGTCCGCGAGAGGCAAGGAAGAGGGCGGAGGAGGGGAGCACAATGGTCGTGAGCGGCACGGGTTTTGGGGAAGGCTTGGCGCGTGTTGCGACCGTTTCGCAGGCTGCCCCTCTCCATCGCACGATATTGTGGCGCGTAACCGGTGATATAGCTGCAGCAATATACCATTGTGATATCCGTTCTCGTGCATCCATTGCATCACAAACAGCTGCGCAGCTTGGTCCGGGTCTGTGAGATCAGCCGGCATCGCGCCAAGCAGCAAATATGTATTGATATGTAATGATCAAGGTTCAGACATCAGGTCCAGTGGCAGCGGCAATGCCGGATAATGGGTATTGAGTATGCGGAAGCCTGGAAGCCTTCGCGCCCTGAGCGAGTTGAAGCAAGAAATACAGCACCAACTTACTGCAGTATGCAGCATTCGTGCGGTTGTGTGCGGGCAAGGAGCGCCGGCGATGCGCCGAAACCAGGTGCGGAATCCGGGCTGGGGCTGGGACGTGCGCGCGGTACTGCCATGGTTGGGTGCTGCCCGGTGCTTGTAGGCCCGGGGATAGATAATGCAGGGCCCACGATTTCGGCTCCTGTAGGTGGGTTGATCTGGGTCTACAATGGACAGCTACTGCGCACCATTGCGGAAGGGCCGTCACTCGTGGCATGGCAGGCCATGAACCAAAGTAAGACTTCTTACACGATCAAGCATACACGGCAAGCCCCCAGGTGCTACCGTATGAACAATTTGTTAACCTCGGACTTACAACGCTGACGTGCTCTTACAGTCTTACAGTCTTACAGTCTGCCCAAACTGGACCCAATTCCTGAAACCCCGGTCGCCAGCACCAGGAATGGCGTAACCGCCGCAGCGCTCCATCAAGGAAACCAGTCGAGAAGTCGGTAGTTGCCCCTTTCCGTTTCCCACAAGCTCACGCATACAACAAGACCATGCTCAACGCTGCGAACGTGTTCTCCCTGACATGATGCAGCCCTAGAACAAGCACAAGCTGCTACGACCAATCCCGAGGGGCAGATGACCCCATACGTAGAGCATTCCAAGCAAAGAATATGTGGTTTATGACCCACTGTTGCATATTTGAAAGTCTAAACGAAAAGCCAACCTTGTAAACTACCATGGCAGTACCATAACCATCACGTGTGTGCTTTACCCTGTACTACTGCTGCTCATGTGATAGCACGTGAAGGCTGCCTTCACAACAAGCCCAGACCATGCAGGGCCGCTACGTATACGACGCACTTGTTCAGCTACTGCGCACCAGATCACACCACGGAGACAGCAAGAAGATCGTGCCGACCTTGCGCACCAGCTGACGCATTGGAGGCACCAAGAGGATCGTGCCTAACCTGACCTAACACACATGTAGATACACACCTTGGTACATTGCCAACCTGCCATGTTGTTCACAGAAGCCAACTGCTTTGGAGATAAATGATTTGCCGGTGATAACATGGACACACGCTGCATGTATCGACAGCCTGCTCTGAAAACGTACACACAGACATACGCACGCGCCTCCGCGAATCACCCTTGTGCCGCACCCGTACGCAACGACCTACCTACCCGGACAAACGCAACAGCGTGGCCGTCGAAAGAATTCATGCAGTGCGCATAAACCTCCCATGAAGCCTCCAAGCCACTGCTGTAGTAGCATCAAATGGTGTCGACTGGTGTGGACCCCTGGCGGCCGAGGTTGGTGGTCCCAACTGCAGCCTGGGCCCCTCGGCCCCTGGCTACGCTGTCCGTTGACCCTCGCTGTCCTTTGATGGCCAGGATGCTGCTGTTGCCAGGCCCCTTATTTCGGCTAGCGACGCGCTCTCAAAGCTCCGGGGAACCTCCTTAGCTCGGCCATTTCCCCCCGTGGTCAACGCTTAGGCGATGCGGGTGTTGACTGGGTCTGTAGCATGCACCCGCTTACTGGAGGTCGTACACGGTGTTGACCTGGGGGCATAGGCACAGACCGCCAAGGGAGAGGAAGTGAGGGAAGTATTCCCTGCGGTGAGGCGGCTGGGCCTATGAGCAAAAGGTATGATGGAGCAGAGGGCAAGGCAACAACAGCAGGACCACGTGTACGGTGTGCTTACATGCACTCAAGCCCACCTTGCCCTCGGCCTGGCCATGGCAAGGACGCAGGGTAGCTAGGAAAGCGAGCCTACAAGCCAGGTGTTCAGGGGGGCGTTACACCCCCTGCTGTGCCTTACAAAGCTTTTCGCCCCACAGCTTACATCCCCTGCCTTGACGTAATATGGCTTTGTTTTCCTACGCACACGCCGGCCCACGGCAGCCCCCACAACCGCGCCCTCCCGAAACCATCCTGGCCAACCGCCTGCAACCGCCCCCTGTCCCCTCCCCTCTTTACCGCGCAGCAGGCCCTGGTGTTGTCGAAGACGGCGTAGGGGATGCCCACGCCGGGCGCCATCATGATATCATAAATGTTGGCGCCCTCGTCCAGGTCGAAGCAGATGCGCGGCTTCTGGGCCAGCAGCTCGGCGGGGGTCTTGGCCGACCAGCTCAGCGGAACCTTGAGCGTGTTGTCGGCGGGCTTGCTCCACGACTCTGCGAGCAGAGAGTAGAGCGACACACCGGCGAGTTCTACTGTCAGCAAGGTGCACGTGTGGCTAGATCCTGGTCAGTCGCAGGTTTCCTGCCGCTTGGGAGCCAAGCTGCAAGCATGACGTCGTCTGTTGTCTGGTGGCACGCTTGGGATCAATGCCGGCTCGTGCCCTGCGGGTTGCTGCGTTGCTATGGTTTACAATAAAATTTCAGAGCTTGCTTGGCAGACCCGTACAGCAGGAAGTCTACAAGCGTTTAAAAGGAAACCCAAGACACAGTGACTCACGTGCGTGCCTGACGGGGGCCTGGCCGTTGACGGCCGAGTAGACGTAGCCCATGTTGAGGCGCTGCGTCCAGTCCAGCATGCTGCAGGTGGGCAAAGGCAGACAGGATTGTAACAAAGGCCACGGCAGCAGATTAAGCCATCAACAACACCAGCAGCTGCATTAAGAGCAGTGCTGCAAGCAGCCAGTCTGCAGCAGAGCAGCGCAGAGGTGTCACAGGGTAGGGGTCCACGCTGCGCCGAGGCACGTGGCCACCGATGCAATGCGCGAAGTCAACGTGTCGTTGCAGAGCAGCGAGGGCGCTGTACGCACAGGATTGATGAATTTGTTTATGTTGTTGTGACTTACAACTCGATCTTGCTGATGCTGGTGGTGATGCCGCAGGGCTTCTGCACACGGCAAGGGAAGCAGACGGGGAGGAGGGGATCAGAGGTGGGCTGAGATGCTGCGTTAGCGAGGGGCATGGCACACACAGCCTGCCTGCCAAGGGGCCCTCCCTCCATCACCATGCCGGCACCACGCACTGCTTAGCTGCGGTCACAACACAACAAGCACCACAGCCGCCGGGCAGAGGGCAAGCGGGCACATGCACCGTACAGCAAGGGGACACAGACGGTCTGTTGCTGCCGGTTACGAATTGTTACGTGCTACACACAGTTTAAGCCGTCTAGAACAACGCCCTGTCGCTGTACCAAACGTTCTAGGCCAGACGCACCGTCTTGTCCACAGCGGGGTTGGCAGCAAGGTAGAAGCAGGGGCGGCCGCCCTCATAGGTAACAGAGTCCGCCAGCTTGAAGGGGCTGGCCCACGAGCGGCGCTGGCAGCTGCGTTTCAGCAGGATGCACTAAATCAGTGCATTTATCGGCGGCAAAAGTCTTTTGTTGCCTGGATAACGGCATCTCACACCACGCTAACCATCGATGACACGGGTCAGCCAGCCCACCGCTGTGCACGCAAGCAGCTCGTCGTTAGGCATGAGCTGCGCCCTTGCCCCTTGCCAAAGCCCCTTCCCCGCTCCCCCCCTGTCCTGTCCCCACCGCATCTCCCCCCGTACCCACTAGCAGTAGGGGAAGCCCGGCGGCGGGAAGATGGGCGGCGCGGCGCACGCGGTGTCGAACATGATCGGGCCACACGTGGCGCCCGGCGTGGTGGTGTCGTTGTTGACGTAGCGCTGGTAGCCCTTCCATTCGTCCGTGCAGTTGCGCCAGTTGGGGAAGCCGTACGCCAGGGAGCCGGCCAGGTCAAAGTCTGCGTGAAGGATGTGGAGAGGAAGGGAGGGGGTGTGGAGTTCAGGAGTTGATGAAATAAGCCAAGGGCAGAGGAAGCCTGTAGCCTGTAAAACACGGGCACAGGTTGCAGGGTTCGGGGGACAAGGGGTGCACACGGGGTAGGGAGCCCAGCGGCTCTGCAGTCGGAGCATTTCAGGCACGCCTAGCTACCCTTGCAGCTTGCATAATGCATCCTGCATAGCGGTACTCACTGGGCTCGCCAATGAGGAAGTTGGTGTCGGACATGAAGGTGAGGGCCGCCTCCTCGGACACGAACGCGCCGCACGTCTTGACCTCCAGCGCGCTGCACGTGGTGCCCGACGCGCCAAAGCCACGTGCCACGAGCCCTGCGTCGCGCGCCTTGTCGAACAGCTCAACGATGCTCCGCTTGGCGGCGGCGCAGTTGGCGGAGTTGAAGTAGACCGCGTCCGAGGGCACTGTGTTGCCGCCCACCACCTGTGTATTAGGGTGGGTTAGGGAGGAGTGCGGCAGGGCACGGGGTCGGTTGCAGGTTGCGGGTTGAAGGAAGGGGAGGTGTATCGGTGGTGACGGGGCCAGGGAAGAACAGGGTGTGGAACGTTGGCATGGCCAGGCATAATTGAACGGACGAAGGGGGTGCTGAGCGGGCGAGGAGTGGAGTCGGTGTAGTGCGCAAGCCGCATGGCGATCGATGGCAGCACCGGCCGTGGACAGGACGTCGTGTACAGGCAGGCAGACAGGCAGGTGGGTGCCGTTGCTTGATGATTATGATGGCACACGGCGCACCTTGTCCAGGCCCCAGCGCCAGCAGGTGTCGCAGGTCTTCTTGGGCGGGGGGTTCTGCACCGCGCAGCAGCTGCGGACGCAAATGAGGGGAGGAAAGGGGACCGGAACACAGGGTAGACGAGATCGGTCAGGACGGGGTGTGCCAGCAAGGCCGGCTAGCGCTTCACGAGTTTGGCGTGCGGAAGCGACATCGGGCCGCTCCTCCGCATTCGCTCAGCAGCACCCCGCCTACCAGTGCCATGGTGCGTGTAACGCCCGCCGTGTCACGTGACACGTGCCATCGGCCCCACGCGTCGTGACTCACGTGTGCGTGTCGTCCCACAGCGCGGCCTGCCACGCGTCGGCGCCCTCCAGCAGCACCTCGTCAAGGGTGTCGCAGCCGGCGCTGCCAGACAGGCTGGTGATGCAGATGCGGGAGTCGGGGCGGGGCTCGGAGCCGCCCAGCAGGATCTGGAGGGGGGTTGCACAGCACGTACAATCCGGTGAGCTGGTGTGGAGTAGTAGGGAGGAACGGTGGGCGGTGGAAGCTGGCGAGCAAGAGCGCCTACCCCGGCCTAGGGACAGCAGGAAGCAGCACCTGTACGCCACACTATGCTAACCCGCGCGTCGCGCTCACGCACGCACTGCTCCGCACTACGCTACGGTAAAGCGCGCCCCTATTAAAGGAAGCGGACGTGCGCGCATAGCCACCTACGATGGCCTTAAGCAAGCAGCGCCTGTCACCCACAGCCCACGCACCACGCTAACCCTCGCACCTGCTCCAGCAAGCTGACACGCGCGCAGAAACACGCACCGTAGGCAAGCAGCACCTCGTTGCTTCCTCAATGCTTCACCCACGCGCACTGCTAACCCACACACCTGCTCCAGGAAGCTGACGCGCAGCACGGCCTGGTCGTCGCCGGCCGAGGGCGGCTGGTCCACCTTGGCGTAGCGCAGGGGCTTGCCGTCCAGGGACAGGGTCACGTTGGTACCCTTGCAGCTGGGCTCTGTGTGTTAAGGGGCAGGGAAGCGCGGAAAGCGCGGGCAGAGAGGGATTACCGGACGCGAGGAAGGGATGCGCAGGATGCCATTGCTCTGTTTTGTGCAAGGTCTCGAAGCTACGTGTTAGGGCGGCGTCGGCCGTGCGAAGCAGGGCGCAGGAAGGCGGGGAGGTGACGGAGGGAGCAGGGGAGGGAGGGAACGGTGCAGAGCTGCGAGAGCAGGCGCAGAAAGCACGTAGCGGACGGAGGGTGCTGGAGGGCGCTGGTGCGAAACGAAGACGGACGCTTGTGCGGATGCAATGCCACGTGCTCTGATAGAAGGCTTGGCATGAGTATCGTTTACTGGGTCCAGGCGTGTACCGGTACGCAGGGTCCAGGGAAGAGGGAACAGGGTTCGGTTGCCTACTGTGCCGCTCAGGCTCTTATGCTCAGGCTCTTATAAGCCCCGCCCTCCCGCACACTAGTTATTATACTGCACTATTCGTCCTTATGGCCCCCCTGGCTCTCCGGACGTACCCCACTGGGGTCTGTAACTGTAACTGTGACTTATGCTCACTTGCGTTCAGGGCCAAATTGCTCGCTTGCTTGCGTTCAGGGCAAAATTGCTCACTTGCGTTCAGGGCGAACTTGTAGAAGGGGCGGCGGCAGCAGTAGTCGTCGTTGCGGTAGCACGCAGTGCTGTAGTGGATGATCCAGCAGTAGGGGCCCTTGCCGGTGAAGGGGGTGCTGGGGTCCTCCTGCGGTGCGGTGGGAGCGGGGAGGGCCACGGGCCAGAGGGGGCTTTAACTCTTGTGCTAATCTGTGCGTTGATAACAGGGCCTTGGTGGGGCTTTGTGGAGCTACGTAAAGCTAGGTAGGGCCAGGTGGGGTAGCCGAGAAAGGAAGAGCAGCAGTAGGCAGGGTCAGGCAGAAGAGGCAGTGGAAAGCTGGGCCAGCAGGTACTGGGATGTCATGGCACCAACCGCTACGGGCCGTGGGGCGAGGGGTGGGGATGGGGTTCACAGGATCTTATACCGGCGTTCACAGGGATAGGGCATGTGCTCACCTCAATCGACCATGAAGACTTGCCGGAAGAGCGAGAGCACCTTGCGAACGGAAACAGCACATCAGCCGCGCTGGCAACGTGCGCCAGCATCCTGGGTGGGCGCACAGGAGGTTCCCAACAAGAGATACGGTCAGCTGACGGCACGATTTGAACACTGCAACTTAATGGATGCTATAACCGACTGCAAGGTGGTGTGACATGCTGTTCAATGACAAATGGCGAAACCTTCTGCGGCATGTCGTCATGTGACCGCTCGGAAGCTCTACGCCAGGTACTCACGCGCACGCCACAATGGCGATGACGACCTGCCGGTTTCGCATGCTTCCTTGCGAGTTGTTTGGCGCGCTGTCTTTCCTCAGCCCTGGAAGACCTGTCGGTACCGCACGTCGGAGGGGTTGAGTGCCGCGTCACCACTGCGAACCGCGAATTCGAGAACGCCAAGGCGCGCTCGTTAATTATGATGGACTCTATTCTCTTGGTGCAAGAAGCGTAAGTGCACGTTGAAGCTGGCACGTCCGACAACGCAACATACCTCGCTTCTGGAAAAGCAGTGCAAGCAAGGTTGCTGTGGTGACGAGAACTAAGCAGGCTTCTATGCAATGCAGTGTAAGTATAGCCCACAAGGAAGTGAGGCACTGCCTTTATACTCGCGGGAGCGCACTCTCGGGGGTGGGCGGTTCGGGGTACGGTGAGGTGCTGAGGCAGCAGCGTGCCACCTACCTCATGAAAAGCTGGCATGTTGAAAGAGAGATCTTACCTTATAATTTATTTGCCATCAGCTATTATATTAGCTTGCTTTACTTCATGTCGGAGGAGGTCTAGGCGCTTTCGCCCGTATTTTTACTTTTGCCGATACTATGAGCCAGTGAGGCATCAAGCTCAGACTTGGAGCGCCCAGGAAGGATAGCCAAAAATATGGTTTTCTTGTAAGCCGTGCAAAGCGCATGTTTGTCGATTTCAGCTGCGGCCCAACTGCCCATTCGCGGCTTCGGCCGCACCTGGCCGCACCCCCACCTGCTTACCCACCTCCTGTGTCCGTGGGCACTTAGACACAGCGTAGGGCCAGCCAAACGGGCCGGCAAGGCACGTCAAGCCGCCGAGCGCTGGTCCTTACTCTTCTCACAGCCGCAAGGGCTCTCGCACCCTGTGGCACAGCCCGGCATGCCCACCTCTGCCCATGCTCTGCCCTCTTGGTCACACCTGCCCCGTGCCACTACCACGCTTTATCCTTCTAAGGGCATATACACGACGTCTAACCTACTCTTGGGCTCTCAGCAAAGGACAAAGAGCATGCAATGACATGCGGAGCGTAGGTCTCCGATCGGCCCCAAGTCTCAGGGCAGTTGGCAGCATGGCGACTGCTTACCTGCGTCCTCCTGGCCCTGTTTCTCCCTACCGCCTCGCGTCCCAATCATTTGTTCTTTGAATGCTAGAGTGCCTTCTTTTCCTGCCATGATGGCGCACTGGTGTGACTGCATAGGCTCGCACTGGCTTGAGTGTGAGGCGCCGAGGCCTCCAAGCAGGGGAGGCTCCAAGTGTGTAGCAGGATGAGGCAAGGGAAAGTGCAACGCATGTTTCAAAGCAAAGTTAAGAGGACGAGACCGCGATGGCATGTGCGGTTACTAGGGAGGTTAGCGACCGAGGCGGAAGCTGTAGGCCAAGGTGCTGACTTCTGCAGGGGAGCCTCCAAGTGTGGCCGTACTTGCCATCAACAGGTTACCTTTACCGCGTCCCCCGTCACCGTCCTGGTCCTCAGGCCGCAGCTGCGGATCCAACAACCAAAGGAACAAGCAGACCGTTACCGTTACAGCCCCGCCCCGGTAGACCAGCACGTGGGCTCCAGGGCGCGCCATGCGCCCAGCCGTGCCATCCTACTACATACCCAAGACCCAACTGCCGTCCTTCTGCGTCTGCGCCGGTGCAGCTATGCGAGGCTAGTGCGCCGTCAAACCCTGAGCGACAAGAAAGCAGAACCGCACTCGCACAAGATCGCAAACAGAGCGATACACAGCCAGCGCGGCGCCAATTTGCTCGACTGCAGGCGCGTAGCATGCCAGAGTAAGGTATGTGGTCTTCTCCGAAGCTGTTATTCCCATGCCTCCCCTCCTGCACCCACACCAACCATCCACCCAGCACCAGCGCCAGGAGACATGCCCAGCAGTGTACACGGCTGCAGACACAACCACCACCTTGCAGCTACTTAAAACGAACTTGCCAATGCAGGACCTGGCAAATACAGCGTACGCAACATGTGTGAGGCCACACATGCAGTCTCCAACATACTCACAGGCCATTCCGTACACCGTGGGGCCGATGCTGCAGGACGCGCAGCTACACAGCCAACCACATAACTAACGCACCCAGCACCTGCTGTCGCTTTCAAATAAACGTCGCGGACTGTGCACCCAAGGCTACAGCGTAACCACCTGACCCGACCTGGCCATGCGTTAGCACACCTGCCCAACCGTCCCCGTCCATGACAGGGCACACTCCATCACAACCCCACTGCAGATGGGATGCAGGTGGCAGAGCGGACAGCACGCAATGGCGCAGCGCTGTCTGCCTGCCTCCCTTCCCTGCTTATGCTCCCCGTTCCCCCACTACTGTCAGCTCACGTGAGCTCACCCCTATCGCGTGCCGCCTCTACCCCGCTTTCTCCGGCCGCCCAACGCTCCCAGTCCCCGCACCGGCACCGTGCACGCGGCATGGCTTTTGAGCCGGCGGCGTAGCACCACGGGCGGCAGGTACTGTCCCGGCACCCGCCTGCTGCTGCTGCTGCTCGCCAAGGCCGCCAGACCGGCACCCCCCAGCATCCGCGACTCCGCAGCCCGCCCTGAGCAGCACACGGCTGCCTGTCCCTTCCCGTATCCCCCACCGTCGGCCGGAGCTCACGAAGGCTCTAGCCCCTGTCCTGCTGCTGTCTCGGTGGCTCACGGCTGCTCCCGACTGCTCCAGCCGGCCTTTATCCCCTTGCGAGATCAAGGCAGCAGCGCGCCAGCCGCGGGCGGCCACGCCCAGGGCACCTGCCCAAGGCCCCTTGCAACCCCGGTTCCCGCCCCTCCGCCTGGCCCGCCTCCGCCTACAAGCTCTCGTCCTCCTCGCCCTGCTGCTTCTGCTGCTGCTGCTGCCCGTCCTTGGGCGCCGCGTTGTCTTTGGGCGCCGCTATCCGGTTCTGGTTGCGCGCGGGCGCGGTCTCCCGGTTGCCGTACGCCGTGGGGTGCAGCTTGAAGCCGAAGATGCGCGGCACGTACTGGTCCGCGGTCTTGGGCGGCCTGGGGCGCGAACCAGGCAGTTGCGCAGTAGTTCGATACTATTCGCTGGACGTTAAACATTGGCTTCCCTCCCGTTTCGAGGATGTTTCGAGGAGGAGGGAGGGGCGACACGTGCATGGGGCTGCTTCACTGTGCCCGGGATTGCTTTGATGTGACCCGGGGGTACGAGCCAAGGGCGTGTTGCGAGTTATGCGAAGTGCGCCCACCGTATGCTGTCTAAGTCATTCGGCGTGCCGTGTAAACCAAGGACAACTCAGTGCCTCGCTGCTTCATCCAGCCTACCTGTACATGGGGTAGGTCATGAGCAGCAGGTGGGGGAAGGTTGTCCCGAAGTACGCCCCGTCGATGCTGCACTGGTACTCCGAGCGGGGGTAGAAGATGTCCTCACACTTGGGGCAGAAGATTTTGACCGTTGACTGGCCGGGCACGTCGGACGTGCCCACCGGCAGGCATGCCTGCCCCTCGCAGTAGAAGCGCGGGCACCGCCCGAACTCGTAGTTCTTGAACTTTTCGAGCATGCACGCTAGCCCACGTGCTGTCACGATGTACCTGCGGCGCAGAACAAAGTGTTGAGAACCCGGTGCAGGGGGGCGCGTATGTCCCGAGCTGTCGCCATGTCGGGTGTCAGGTGTTTGCACCCAGCCCCACCTCGCGTGAATGAGGCCGTACAGCATCTCCGCCGCGCTCTCCAGCAGTTCATGCTGCTGATCAGTTAGCATTACGTCGTGGGGCGGCTCGTTGTCGAGGATCATGTCAAGCGCGTACTCATAGTATGGCACTTGCGAGCTGAGGCCGGAAAGGTTGAAGTCGTCCTCGATGTACTCCTCGTCTATTTCGCAAAAGAACTCGTTGCCACGTAGGCTGCAAAACCAAGAAACCCAAGAGGGCTCCTGGTCGCTCCCCGACTCTCCCCCTGAAGACTCTTCCTCCGAGGAGTCCGATACCAGGTCTTGCGCTTCATTATTGCGAGGAGGAACCCGCCACGCAGCACCGTTGTTGTCCTGGCGCCCTGCCATGGCTTAGCCCAGGCACGCACCAGAGCACTCCGGGCTTTACCCGAGAGTTGCTGCAATATACTGCGATAATTGCCGTTGATGTGCTGGGCCAATCGCCACTGGCGGCCCAGGGCCCCCGCCGACTCCGCTGTCGCAAACAGCAGCGCTAGCCGTAAGCTCTGAACCAAGCTACCCTGGTACCCAAATATGCGGTCGAAACGACCGGCTAAGTGTCGGAGCCTATGGAGCCATTCTGGGCAGATGGCCTGCTGCTGGCGACGAACCCCGCCAACCTGGCCCCAATATGGGCAAGCTATGATACAGTTGTGTGCTCGGCACTAGCCTGCTATTCCGAGGACAGCAATGTCGTGAGCTCCCGACCTGGTTGAGAGGCGCAGCTGGCAGTCTGCTCCAAAGAGGAAGCCTCGGCGATATTAGGCTGAGAATAGAAACAAAAACAATGCACAAAATCGGCAAGAGTCTGGAGTTACGATCCATCGTACCCGCCAGCATCCCCGCCTTACTCGCCCAGCACCTGGACCCGGCACGGCATGCACGTCAAGCAGCCTGCTTGTTACACTCGCGTCCCTTCGCCCATAACCTCCTAGGCTCCTCGGGCCCGGCACGAGCACGTCAGTGCCCTTGCGTACCCGGGTTGGGGTTTCAGCAGCTGTACGCATGTGCTCTCGCCTGCTCTCGCAGATGGAGCAGCAAGGGGAAGAGGGGACCTGCTTTGCCATTTTTTGGTATGCCCAATTGCCCACACAAGCACGTCGCCCGGTAGACGCCACTGCTTGCATAAGCAAACTCAATACAGTCCAAACCAGCCAGCTACTCAGCCTGTACCTGCGCCTCCTCCCCTTATCCGTCCTGGCCGCTTGCACAGTTGCACAGCGCCTGGCCTGTAGCATGAACACGTACCAGCACCACAGTACCGGTGCTGCCAGTCGGTAGCCCCTGCGTAATCACCAGGAACCTCCCCTGTGCATTACCGTTGACAACTGCAGCTGGACTGTACCTCGATTTTGTCTCGCATACAGCAATGCGCAAAGAAACAACTGCGTTCATGGACAACCACAGCCCAACACGACCCGTACCTAACATCATAAGGGAGCTCGCATGCCTTCCCCACGCCAAACTTCCGTCAATATGCACCCATCCGCTCACTCCCCCAACAGCACCGTCACTGCCAGGATCCCAACCTAGCACAGCGGCACCTGTGCTAGTACCTCCGACGCCCCAACACTCCGGGACTGTCCACCCAAGTGTCCACCCTTCGGCGCCAGGGCGGCACCACCCCACGCCCCCTACAGCAGCATAGCGGTATCGAGCACCTTGCATCCCGCATCCACAATTGTACTGCTGCGCCCCCAGCGCCGCTCCCATTTCCTTTCATCAGAATGCGGCCCTACAGCAGCACGTTGATGTTGAATGCGCTGAGCAGCCTCTGCGCCTGCTGGATGACTGCGTCGGCGTCCGACCCGTGGGTCCGCAGCAGCCCCGCCAGCACCTCCTGGATGCCGTACCGCACGATGAACTCCTTGGGACGCGGGTAGTGCTCGTACAGGATGCTGCGTGCGGGGTGCGGTGGAAACGCTGGACTTGAGAAGATGTCAAATGGGTGCGGTGCATGTGGTGCGGTGGCATGCAAATGGTGCGTAGCACGGTGGCTTGCAGCACCACGGGCAAGTTGGTGCTGTCGATCTTCTCTAGGTGAGAGCCCGCAAGGGGGGGCGGAAACGGAGTTGGGCAGGAGGAAATGTACGGAGTTAGGGATGCCTAATTGCTGTGGTCGACAGAACAACATTAGTAGTATATCACATGGTGTTGTGTTTCCGCTTCGCACCGAACGTGTTGCATTCGTACAGAACCTTACTGACAAGCCTAGCTCGCACATTTAGCACCATCCGTAGTGCTGCGCCCCCCACCCTGCAGCAGGCAGTGCTCCGGTCGCTTCAATGCCCACCTACAGCAGGCACTGTACGGATCACCACGTGGCCGAGCGCCGACGGCTCCGAGGCCAAGTCAGCGACCATGGAGCACAGCTGCTTCGGGCCGCCGGCACCGCCGCTCCCACTCCCGCTCCCGCTCCGCCGACCGACCGGCTGCTCCCGCGCTCCCCTTGGTGCTGCTCCAATGTACCGACAACGTCATCGCCGCCGCCCCGGGGACCTCACCACCGTCAATGCCCCTCCATCGCCGCCGCCGCCTGGGCAGCATCGCCGCCGCGGCCGGCAGCGACGCCACCAGGCCGCACGGACGTCTCGTTGTCATCGGCCGCTGCCACGGTGCGTGCAACCACTGCTGCGATGCTCTTGTGCGCTTCCGTCACCTGGCGGTGGCGCCTGCTCCACCTCCGCGGCTGTGCGACAGCAGTGTGCGGAAGTGCTGCCCCTGGTACGCCGCTGCGCAGTGTGCGGCGGTTGTGCTGCAGCCACTCGTGCTGCAGCAGCGAGCGGGCGTCGGGGCGCTGCTTGGCGTCCTGCAGGGGGGGGAGAGGAACGGAGCGGGGTTGGTTGGGATGAGGAGCAACGCGCGATGTGACGGCAGCATCTGTGCGAGTATGCGCACGCTTGATGGCAGCTTCGGTACGCGACCAGTGCAGACTATCCGGTACCTGTACTGGCGTCGACACGATGCGTTGCTGCACCAAAGCAAACTTACAGTACCGCAAACCCGGTACCGGTAAGCACAGCATGCCTCGTGTGACTCGTGTGGCGTACATTTGGGCTTGCGCAGTGCAGGGTACATCATAAAGCGCTTGGTCCCACCTGGGTATGGTCCGGGCGTAGTGATGGAAATGCCCAGCGCCTCTCCGACAAAGCTGATTGCGCCTCGTGAATCCACAGCCTCCACCAGAGCTCACCACCACCGCTTCGCCTGCTGCCCGCCCTCAGTAAACCACGCTTCCGGGAACCCTACCACGCCCCTTCCAACCGCCATCTCTACCAGGCGGCTGCCACCTCAGCACCCGTTACGGCACCCACACCTCTTTCTTGGCCTCCAACATCACTGCTGCCCCTGGCCCTGCAACCCATGCCACCGCCCCGCTCCGCCTTTTCCTCTTTTGCGTTCGACATCGGCCTGGACATCCGTTCTCAGGCATTCGGGCCTTGCCCCCGCCCACCCCACACACCACCGCAGGCGCCGCGCCCCGTCGAGGCCGCCGCCACCGGGCCCCTCGGCTTCCCCGCCCGCACCGGTGGTGCCGCAGATATCAGCAATACGGTCGATGCTGCTGCTGCTGTCCTCACCGCTACCCGTGTCCTCTAATAGGCGTCTGCGTGCGTCTCCCAGCCCCAGCCCCAGCCGGAGCCCCACAGCTACCCTACATGAGCGCGCCCCTGCTGTTCGTTGGCAGCATGGCGAGGAAGGGACAGCGGCTGAGATCAAGCGCAGCCCTGGGCGGGTCTACAGCAGGCTTGCCGCAGCTCCCGGCTCTAGTCCTGGAAGCCCCGTCCAAGCGGCCCAGTCCTGCCTGCGAGTCCGTGTCCGCTTCCTCAATGGCACCCAGCGCAGCCTTGGCCTGTCCGGCAACTGCTACCGGCCCGGTCGCTGCTACTGCTTATAATGTGGCTTATCCGCCACCACTAGATAAATCTCCGCTCGCAATCCTTTTCCATCACAAGGGTAACACACCCATGCGCCCGTACTTAAGTGCTACCCCTGCGCCCGCATGCCGTTCCTCCTCCCTCCTGCACCACTCCCCTCACCACCTACACCCCCGTCCCTGCCCCCCGCCCCAGGGCTCCGCCACCACCACCCCGTCCCAGGGCCCTCAGCCCGACACCGCCGCCTCGATGGCTCTGAGGGCTTCCTCCCCCACCTCCGCCTTCCGGATCAGGTGCACGTTCACCTGCGCCGCACTGCCCCCCTCCCGGTCCTGCTGGTCCAACCCCGCCACCCACAGCAGCAGCACGTCACCCTGCTCCGCCCGCACCGCTTTAAGCCACGCCCGGCAGCCGCCACACTCCCACTCGATGCGCCCCTTGCTGCGCCCGCGAGCCGAGCCGCGGATGACCACGGTCTCCAGCGGTGCGGCGGCCTCCTGCGGGTAGCACACCGCCACCGGCACCGGCACCGCCTCCGGCTTGACGCCCTGCTCGCTGTGAGGGTTGAATGCAGCGGCGAAGGACTGGCGGCTGCGGGAGGGAATGGGGGAGGCAGCAGGGGGAGGTAAGGGAAACAAATACCACAGGAGGGGCGTAACGCGATTGGGTTGGATGCACTGAATCTGGGGATGGGAGGTGCTTGCAGCAGCTCAAGACTGGGTAAAAGCACGGCAACCCTGCATCGCACACCTGGTCTTGCGATACGGCTATCGGTATGTACTCCCGCCGCGCTGGCTGGAAATATTCTAAGCCATTTCACTCACATGGTGAACGCCCCATTGGCCAGCGTCCGCTTGGGCAGGGTGCGCACCAGCTTGGCATCCACGGGCGCCTCCAGGAAGGCCTGCACCGCGTCCACGTGCACCTGGGTGGGGGTGTGCCAGCCGGGTAGGGAAGGGGAGGGCCGGATGAGCCACGGTCTAGGACAAGGGCACCGCATTGCGAGGAAGCGGAGGCGCCGTACAAAGGCGCACATGACGCAAGTCGGAATGTAGGGGCAGCTGCACAAGCAGGTGCACACCCTCAGGCTGTTGGTCTCATACCGATACGGTACCGCAATGAGGAAGCAATGAGGAAGCAATTTAGGCCACCCGAAATAAAAGCCGTGCCCGTGTTGGACGGAATCTTGTCGAAGCGCATGGCACAATCTGAGGAGGCTGGGGCACAGACAGGTGCGCATCCATTTGCATTTCTACGACCCGGCTGCCTCCACCCGCCGCTGCCCCCGCACGCCCGCCCGCCCTCCCTCGATCTCCCCACCTTAGGGAGACCCTCCGGCAGCAGCCGCAACCGCTCCTCCACCTGCCCCTTGTCACCCGCCGTCGGCGCCCATGCCACCAGCGGCGAGCTCTTGGCCGGCGCACGCAGCGGAGCAGGAGCCACGGCGGGGGGCACGGGAGCACCGCTGGCGAGTGCCTCCAACCTCTGCGCCTGTGCGCTGAAGTAGGCGTGGTACTCTGCCTGGGTGCTGATCCATGCCCCGTACTCCACCGCATAGTCGTACATGGCTTTGAACATGAAATCGTTGTCAGCGCCCTCCTGATTGGCCAGCCGCACCGTGAGGGAGGGCGTGTCGTTGCCGTTGACCGGGTCCGGCGGGTTGGTGACGAGGAGCAGGACGGACGAGTCCACAACCGCCCCATTGCCGCGCAGAAACTTTCCGAGGCCCTTAATATGGCATTCAAAGGCGCCGCCGCTCAGGGCACGCACTGCCACGTTGCAGGAGGCGGGCAGGTAGGACTGGGGTGAGGAGCTGGGCAGGTGGATGGGCACTGAGAAGACCTCGCCGGGGAAAACGGGGTAACCGGCAAGCCTCTCGGCTAGCTCGACGGTGATGCCGATACGCGCGCCCTTAATGTGATTCTGACGAACCATCCGCATGGAAACAAGGCGCTGGTCTTTGGTTAGTCGTGGGCGCGAAGGCGGAGCTTCCGCGGTTGCGACGGGTGCATGCTCGGCCTTGGGCTTGTCGGACGCGGAACCATTAATCAATGCGCCCACCACATTCTTATGACGCACAACGGCATGGCGGGAGAGCCCACGAAGCAGCGGGCAGCGGCGCGCCACTGGCGCAGCGCGTAGAGGGGCGCAACGCCCTAACTGCATAGTTTTGCGTACAGAGTACCGTTCTTCGCTGCACAAGTGCGAAATGCAAGCAGCCTATCGCTGTCTCAATGCGTTGCCTCAAGTAGAACGCTGAGCGTCAACACGGAACAGCAGCCGAGCGAAAGAAGCAGTCAAAACCTCTGTCCTCATGTCTATGCAATATAGTGTTTGGTAATGACCTCGCGTTGGTGGGGGCACCCGGTTTTCCTTGTGACAGATGGGGGGTCTTACATGCGCCAGAGACAGCTGGGGACGTCGGTCTAGGGGACCTCCCCTGCGCCTGTGTCCTGCTCCACACATGTCCTGATGCTCGTGACCCCCTGTGCCCTGTCCACCATGGGACTTGGGTGATACGCAGAGTGCACTGCCCCATACCATCCCGTTTGCCCTGAGACCCCTTTGTCCCCTCCGCAGGAGACAGCCTCAGGGTCCACACCATCTTCAGGACTGTACTCGGTCTTTCCTGTTGTGGGGGGACTCGACAGAATCGCACACGTGGTATCAACGTTAATCGACAGTCGAGCCGTGTCCGCCTTTGGCGGCCCAACAGGTGTGTGACCTCAGAGAGGAGGCGCATATGTGTGCCCGTCCACGCAGAAAAACACCAGGCCTTTCGGACACCCCAAGACCCGTCAACGTGCACCCAATCGGCTCGCTTCCCGAACAGCAACATAAATGTCCAAGATCCCAACCCAGCACAGCGGCACCTGCACTATAGTGCTAGTGGCTAGTACCACCGATGCCCCAACAACCCGGATGAACACTTATCCCACTGTTCCCCAGCACCTGACCAACACAATTTCCCCAACCTCCCGTGCCGCAGCAGCACCCCGCACACCCTACAGCAGCAATTTGAACGCCTTGCATCCCCCGCATCCGTACCCGCACTATCGCATCCCCAGCGCCTGCCCCACTCCCTTCCATTAACAACTGCGGCCCTACAGCAGCACGTTGATGTTGAATGCGCTGAGCAGCCTCTGCGCCTGCTGGATGACTGCGTCGGCGTCCGACCCGTGGGTCCGCAGCAGCCCCGCCAGCACCTCCTGGATGCCGTACCGCACGATGAACTCCTTGGGACGCGGGTAGTGCTCGTACAGGATGCTGCGTGCGGGGTGGGGTGGAAACGCGGGGTTCGACGAGGGGCGAAGGGGGTGAGAGGTGTGCGACTGTGCGTTGTGCGACGGCATATGAGCTAGTTGTGCGCAGCACGGTGGCTTGGAGGTTGGAGCACGGTGGCTTGCAGCACCACAAGGAGGTTGGGTGTTGCCGGCGGAGTAGTACTGAAGGGGAAATTGCGACAGGGCTGAAAAGAGTGTGGGGCCAGGAGAACAAGAAAGGAGTTAGGGAGGCATAAGGGGTGGCCTTGGTGCCCAAGAGTAAGCTCTAGGCTTGAATTGAGAACTATGGTTCCCCATGCAGCGTAGTCTTGCCGCAGGGCACAACCGCGACCAGCTGTCGAGCAAGCCCCCGGCCCCGCATTCTCCCTCCCACCCCCTATGCCCTGCCTGCGGCACTTCCTCTAGCCCCCTCCCTTCCCCAGCCATCTCCCAGTCCTCACCGCACGATGTCCAGGATCTTGACCCGGTTGATGGGCGCCGCGTGCGGGATCATGGCCAGCAGGCACGGCACCAGGCCGCCCATGCCCAGCGCCACCGCCAGCTTGGAGGAGCGGCCCAGCGAGGTGCGCAGAACCTCAAGCAGCGACTGCATGTCCTGTGGTGAAAGGAGTAGGACGCAACCGCCGGTGCGAGGTAGAGAAGGTGACCGTGTGCTACGTGCGCAGCGCAGTCGCACCGTGTGGCGTATTGTTCCGCCCCATTCCCCTGTGCCAACACGCCCTACGGGCCCCAGCTATACCACATCCCTTCGGCCCCGCCCCAAATGCAGGGGCAGGCTGCCGCATACAGCTACACTTCGTGCCCCGTGGTCCCTTAACCCTCCCCCTCGCCCCGCCGACTGATTACGAGTCGGTCTGGCACTGCCACACGGGCCGTAGCCTCCAAACAGTCTCCCCCACCTGTGCCGTGCAGCTTCGGGCGTACAGCTGCACCACGTGGCCCACTGCTTCCCTCTGTCCTCTCCCCATTCACCGCTACACCCCACAATTTAGGTGTCCTACCTGTGCGGCGCAGCTCCGTGCGTACAGCTGCACCACGTGCCCCACTGCGTCCCGCTGCACCAGGCGCGCCTCCACGCGCGAGTGCTCCTCCGCCAGCCAGCCGTCCAGCGTCTGCAGCACGCCCAGCACACACGACGAGTCCTGCACAGAAGGAAACGGCGCACAGCCATAATATCATGGCGTTAGCAGTAGGAACACTGTTTGGAGGGAGCCAGCAGTCCAGCGTCTACGGCACGCCAAGTACGCAGGACGCGTCCTGCACACAAAACACCAACAGCACAGGCACACAGTGAGCTAAGGATGTCATTGGCAAAGGTTACAGGATAGCTATGAACGCAGCCAGCGATCCAATGCCTGCAGCACTTATAGCCGGCAGGATAACGGCTGTGGGTTAGGGTAAGGTTGGCCGCCGGGTGGTAGCCAGGTGCCTACTGCACACCTTGGCCAGCAACAGGGGGCGAGCTACCAGCCTGCCCCACCCAACACACCCGCCCCTCCCTCCACCTGGTCAGAGAGCGGGTGCAGGGTCAGATCAGAAACACCAGCAAGAAAGCCCACCACCATGCAAAGCCCACCCGAAAAACGGTACCAATACGGTACCTAACCACCCAAACTCCTACCTGGTCCGAGAGCAGGTGCAGGAAGATGTCCAGCCCCCCGCACGCGTACAGCTTGGCGCGTGAGGCGGCGCTGCAGCCCACCAGGCCGCGAAGCAGCGGCACCACCGCCCCACGCACCGCAGGCCACTGCGCCGCCGCCGCCGCCAGAGCCGCGGGCGACCCGGGGTTCAGGGCGGACGGGTCGGGGTGCGGGGGGGAGGTGGGGGAGGAGGTGGAGGTGGTGGTGGCGGGGCCGAGGGAGGGCGGGGTGGGGGAGGCGCGCGCGGCGGCTGCGGCGGCGCAGCCCTGGGCTGCGAAGGCGCACAGGTGTGGGACGATGCCGGCGGCTGCCGCGGTCTCCAGGTGCACCTGCAGGGCGGGGAGGGGAACAAAGTACTAGTAACGCGAGAAAGAGGTGAGGAAGAGGGGGGGGGAGGGGGGGTTGCAGGGGGGGGCAATGTCAGCAGCTGAACGCAGCCGGTGTGCACGTGCAACACGGCGTGTGCGAATGCTTCGTTGGAGCCTGGTGGTTGCAGGATATCGTGGGTCAAGGCTGAACCAGGCAACGTACTGCCGCGAGTTGCCCCGTGGGCGCGTGGTGTTAGGCGCTTGGGACAAATTGTGGACCCTCCATGTGTCATGCGTCGCTTCCTGCGCTTTGGTAGTTGCAACCCAGTCACCGGCATTCACGCGACCTCTTGCTTCCTCTGAACTTGTTGAGCATGCACAGCTTACACACCCAATCGGTACTCTTGTGACACTCACACCGCCTAGTGTGCCATGCATCTGTGTAATGCTAACCCTAAACCGCGCACCGTCTTGTTGAACATGCACAGGTTGCACATCAACACTACGGTCCCCTATACCCCGCACACCGTTTTGTTAAACATGCACCGGCTATACACCCATTTGGTGCTCCCGCGACTCGCGCACCGTCTTGTTGAACATGCACAGGTTGTACAGCGCCGCCAGCGTCTCCATCTGCACCTCGCTGCGCGGCAGCACCACGGAGCGGTTGGTGGGGTCGGGGGCGGCGGACAGCGTGGCGGGAGGGCACCTGGGGGCCGGGCAGGGGGCAGGGGGGAGGGACCGGCACGTGACATGAGTTGTACCCGTACTGCTCGGGCCTGTCGCGGCAGCACCAATCCGTGGGCCAGGGCACGGCAGGGCGTATTAAAACCTATGACAGACGGTCACGGCGTAGCACCATGCACCCCAGCAACAGAACGTTTGCCGTTCACGTGTTTGCGCCACGGCACGTGGCACGTGACCCGCGGGTCACCCGACCCACTTGTAGGTGAGCAGCGGTATGAGCTTCTCGATGGCCCCCGCGTCCTTGATGGCGGGCAGCACCGCAGGGTCCGTGGTCAGGTTGCGCAGGAAGCGGAGCAGCTGCAGGGAGGTTGTGCAAAAGGAGGGAGACGCCGTGTGTAGAGTGTATGAGGACACCAGGACATTGTTTATGGCGGAGAAAAGGTGAACGTGGCGTCAAGGAAAGGATCTCACGATAGGGGTGTATGCGCAACCAGAACAACACTTATGTTGGACAAGCGCACCTCGACCAGGTGCGGCGGCTGCAGCTCCCGCAGGCAGCTGATGCAGCCCAGCAGGTTGTCCTGCGGCCCGCACACCGCGGCCTTGACGGCGCCGTCGGCGTTGGACAGCACCAGCAGCAGGTACACAGTCTTGTCCAGCAGGTAAGACACCTGCAACACACAGGGGACTCAGGGTCAACTTCACCAGCAGGAAATTGAACGCCTTGCTCAGCACGCGATACCCCTTTTATTAGGGAACCACACATCTCTGCAGTGCCGCCCCTGGCCGCCAGGAAATAACGCGCCCTGGCGCTAATCGCCCGCTGTTGCCAACCCTGATGCACACTGCCATTCCCCGATCAACACACCTCCTCATACGTCAGGCTTGACCCTGGGATGTTGGCCGCAGCCGCCGCAGCCGCGCTCCCGCCGCCGCCCACCATGGCCGGCAGCGTCATCGCCCGTACGCCCACCATCGCCGCCGCCTGCCCCAAGCCGCCGCCGCCGCCAGGGGTGTACGTCATGGCCTGGCCCGCCAGGTGGCCGCCCGCCGGCGGGTGCTGCGGCAGCGGAGGCAGCGGCGACAGGGCCGCTGCGCCGCTGCCTTCGCGCGATTGGCGGGTGGATAGTCCGTTGGCTGAGGGCCAGAGTCACAGGGGCACACGGTAAACAATGCGCAGCGTGTTACATCAAAAGTTGGTCGCAAGTGGTTGTTCAATCATCAAGCTCCAGAACACGGCGGGCTGCAGCTGAGAGAGCTAGCGAACACAGGTGCCGCCTGAACCTGGGGAGGGTGTGTACAGCTGGAGGGCAAAGGCAGGCACTGTGTGCGCACCTTCCCGGTTGGTCGGCGTGCCGTGGTCTGCCGAGTGCTGCTGGGAGCGCGGCGGCGGCGGCGGCGATCCAGGGGAGGTGGCTTGCTGCTGCTGCTGCTGCTGCCTAGGTGGTGATTGCATTGCTGCTGTTGATGCTGTTGTTGCTATTGATGCGGGCGGTGGTGTCATGGTCTTGCGCTTGGCGAAGACCTCCCTCAGCAGCTTGACCAGGCGCGGCACCAGCCCGCACTGCGCCAGGATGCGGCAGATGTAGTTGAGCGGAAGCGTGGAGTAGCACTGCAGCACCTGGGGGTGGACGAGCACCAAACCCGGCAAGATTCGAACATACGCACGGGTACGGTACGGTTAAGAGGGCTTGTATGGCCGTGATGTGGAGAGCTTGGTGGCAAATGTCCTTGGCGACTTGCCTAAGGACGCGAGCAGGGAACAAAGCAAATCGCGTGCAGCTTGCAGCGCGGTCATCGCGGCACTAGCAGGCCTTGTACAGTCACTTCTTCCGGCGGACGCGCGACCGGTCCAGGCACCCAGGCACCCGGCACCCGCCTGCCTATTCAATATGCAGCAGGCAGTGCACGAGTCATTCTACCACCCACCTGCAGCAGGCCCTGTCGAGGTATAGTTGCAGCAGGCAGTGCAAAAGTCGTTCTACCACCCACCTGCAGCAGGCACTGTATGGCCACGTGGCTCAGCGCCGACGGCTCCGATGCCACGCTGTCCGCCACCATGGAGCACAGCTGCTTCAGGCCGCCGGCAGCGACGAACAGCTGCAGGTGAGGGGGGCCGGGAGGAGTGCCGACGAAGTACACGTTATAGACAACCGATCTGCTGACTGTAGCAACTGGAGGTTGCCAGCGGTAACAAACAGCTGGATGCAGGAGGCCGTGGGGGAGCACAGTCACAACGCCACAAAGGGCCGCCACAAAACCTTGAAGCGTCGGGAGTGAGCGGGGGAAGCCGCGAACGGCACCCACACGCCATCCCCTCCCCACCTGCAGCGCGGCGTACCTCCTGAAGCAGCAACCCGGAGCCCCTCCATCCTCAGGGGTGCCCCGAACCACCAGCTTACCTCCGGCCCCCCTGCCACACACGTTAATAGACCTTTGTTTCCCCCACCCGGCCCCTATCCACGATACCACAACCCACCTGCAGCGTGGCGTCCCGCCTGAAGCACAGCGCGTGCACGAAGGCGGCGGCTCTCAGTCGCAGCCCCGCGGGCCACGGCGCCTGGCTGAACCGCGCCACGGCCGGCACCAGCCCCACCAGGCACAGGCTCTCCAGCAGCCGAACGTCGTCGCGCACCAGGGCCGACAGCAGGTCCAGGGCAGCCTCAACAGCCTGCGGGAAGGGCGTGGTAAGGGGAGTGGGTTAATGCTTTTTACATCAGTTGAGACGCCGAGGCAGTCAAGTTATGAGGCATGAGGGCCGACAGCAGGTCCAGGGCAGCCTCCTCGGCCTGCGGGTGGAAGGGCGGAAGCATTGCCGTTTAGCGTGGCCACCAAGATACCGGTACGAATTGCGTGCCGAGCGCCCTAGTCAGTGCTCACGCTGGAGACCAGCACAGCTGCTGGTCCAAACCGCTTTTCGTTGCTTAACTCATTTACCACACGTCATACTTCAACTGCTATAGTCGTGTGTGCATGTGCATGCACACCTTTTGGTTGTCCGTGTCCAGCAGCTCCATGAGCACCAGCACGCCCCCCTCCGCCAGGAACAGCGACTTGGCCTCAGCTGCAGCAACCGCCGACACCGCAGCAGCACCCCCGCCGCCAGCACCCCCGCCGATCGCCGCAGCGGCCCCCACCCCCGCCGCCGCCCCCGCCGCCAGGGGACCCCCGGACGCGGCCCCTGAGAAGGGCGTCCCTGGAGCCTGCTGCTGCAGCTGCCCGGACTGCGTGTGCGATGGGGAGGTGCTGTTGTGGGACGGAGGTGGAGTGATGAGCTGCTCCAGGGAGGCGGCGGCGCGGGCGGAGCTGGCGGCGGTGGCGTCGCGTGTGCCGGGGCGCAGGCTGCGGACCAACTCGCGGACCTGCGGGGCGGCCGACGGCGCGGGAGAGGGATGGTAACCGTGTGTGAGGTGATGGCGGTTGCCACGGTTTGGAGTGTGGGCTGCAAGCAAAAGGAGGGCGCGGCCGGCTGACGACAAGGCCAATGGATTGATGCCAAGGCCCAGACAAGCAGCAGGCGGCGTCGGGACCAGGCAGACCGAGACCTGGACGCCGCATCGGCATCGGCAGCGGCATTCAGCCTTCCCATGACTCCCCGCACACATACAGCATAAGGCTCCCCATTAAATTTTGGTCCCACATTCACTAAGACCGGCTCTTGCCCACAACGTAACACTGGTCCGCACAAAGACACGCACCGTCTTGCGCAGCTCGATGGACTGCTGCGTGAGCGTGCTGCCCAGCGCCGAGCCGGGCGCCGCCAGCACCAGCGAGTCCGAGTGCTCGAGCAGCCCGTACGCGGAGGCGGCGCCTCCGTCGAACAGCAGGGCACCACCTGCCGTACGTACAACGATTAATGAGGTAACTAACGTACTCCGAGGTCCAGCCGTGCAGGCCAGCAATGCAGCAGGTATGCAATGTTGTGCGTGGCACTCGCTGTGACATTGGCCGACGTGCGTAGCGATGACTGTGGCATTGGCCAACGACGGGAATACCGTTCGGTTGCGTGCTGCACGGTAGAGAACATGGCGGGTCAGGTGTACGTTTGTACGGTAAACGCTCACCGTGCCCTGTGTCATAGAAGGAGAGCTGCGGCTGCAGCATGGCCGGCGCCGGCAGGTGCTGCTGCTGCTGCTGTGCGGCGTGCTGCAGCACCGCCGCCGCGGCGTCGCCCAGCTGCAGCCGCTGCACCAGGCCGCCCAGCGGGCTTGCCGCCGCTGCCGCCGCCGCTGGTGGTCCCGCCGACAGCGCCGCAGCGACCGCCGCCTGCGTCGACCCTGACGTCGGCAGCTGCGGCTCAGCCACCGCCGCCGCCGGCAGCGGGTTGGCAGCGGCAGCGTACGGCAGAGTACTGGCGGCGTTGGCGGCAGCCGGCCCCGGCTCCGCCTCCCCTCCGGACGACGACGTCGGCATGGCGGCGGCATTGGCCAGCAGTGACGTCGTCGCCTCGTCGACAGCCGCCGCCGCCGGCCCAGCGCCGCCAGCCGACCTGCTGCCCACCCCGCCCCTGAAGCTGCCGCTCCGGAGGCCCCCCGGGCCGTCCGCGCCTCCCGCCGCCGCTGCCGCCGCCGGATCCGTACCGCCGGCGCCGCCAGCAGCAGCGCCGCCGAGCCGTGCGGAAGCATCGTCATCGTCCGCCGCCGCCATAATACGGGCCACCACTGAGGTGATGCTTTCGTGCGCCTCCGCCGCCTGCCGGCCGCCGCCCGTCGCCGCCAGGGTGCCGACGGCGGCGGCGGCGGCGGCGCTGCCTCCGCGGCTCTGCGACAGCAGTGTGCGGAAGTGCTGCCCCTGGTCGCGGCGCCAGCTGCTGCGCAGCGTGCGGCGGTTGTGCTGCAGCCACTCGTGCTGCAGCAGCGTGCGGGCGTCGGGGCGCTGCTTGGCGTCCTGTTGCGGCGGCGAGGGGTTGGGTTGGCTTGCAAGAACACGCAGGTGTATCACGTAGTAGAAGAAAACTGAGAGCGGCCCTGTGGGAGTAGGAGGGCTAGGGTAGGTAGCGGTGCGGTGCGGTGTGGAGGAAAGACGGAAACGACGTTGGTGGCATATGATATCGTTTAAGGGAAGTCAGGACACGTGCCTCAGCCGGAAGGCGCACACGCCACATAGTGCTACCCACGTGCCACGTCCCATATGCCCTGGTCGCCCGGACAGGGCTTCCGTGGCCCACCTTGAGGAAGCACTTGCTGAGGAAGTCCTCCAGCAGGGGGGAGATGTTCTCCGGCAGCGGCGGCCGCTCGTCCTAGGGTGGATGGCAGGGGCGGGGACAGGGCAGCGGCTCACTTATCTCCCACCGCTCACTGTGCACGCAGGCCTGCTGGTAGGGTGACGCACAGCGCCAGGGCCGCGGGGTCCCTGCAATGCCGTGCGCACACGGGTGCAGCGCAGGTGCGCACCTGCACGATGCGGAACATGGCCGCCATGGTGATGAGGTCGTAGTATGGCGGCGAGCCGGTGAGCAGCTCCACGATGAGGCAGCCCACGGACCAGATGTCGCTGCTGCTGGTCACCTGCTGCATCTCGATCACCTGTGTGGTCAGGGACGAGTGTTAGGTCAGGGGACGCTGGATATTGCTGCTGGTCACCTGCTGCATCTCGATCACCTGCCAGGGTCGGTGGCGGGCGGGTGTTTGGGGGTTGAGGCGTCCGGACGTGCATGCGCGCCCGCATAGCACGCATGCAGGGGGCGGAGCAGGCATGTTCGGCGCAAGAGCGGTAGTACCGTAATCGAAGGTGTGGCACGTGAAATGCAATCAGGACAAGGCGGCCACCTGGCACCGGCCGGGGCTGGCACGGGCAGCCTGTGAGGTGGGCCCGTGTCATGCACCGCATCGCTCGCCGGCTCATGTCGTACCATACCACCTGCCCAACGCCCAACACCAGCCATGCAGTATAGGACCATACGTACGGTCACTGGTATGCACAACGCACCTCGGGCGCCATCCAGAAGGGCGTGCCCACCACGATTGTGATGTGTAGTCGGGGCCGCGCCCACCATCCACACCAGGGCCCCGACACAGATGGTTTGGTTACCCAGATATGTTGCTGCTGCTGCTGCTGCTGCTAACCCAGCAACAAAACCACTACCCACACAGCGCGCCCCCCCAGACTGTGAGACTGCTGGGTGTTTCACACCGCCCGTTCCCCAGACAGTAGTACAAGCGTTTGCAAAACGCCAGAAGTGTGCACGTCACCGGTACGCACCTCGGGCGCCATCCAGTAGGGCGTCCCCACCACGTTTGTGGTGTGCATGTTGGAGCTGCGCCCGCCGCCGTCCCGTCCCGTCGCCGCCGCCCCGCCCGCGCCGCCAGCCAGCGGGTCGGCCACCTCCCCCAGCTTGGCGGCCACGCCGAAGTCCGCCAGCTTGACCAGGCCCTGTGCGCGTGGGTATAAATGTACAGGGTGCGTCACACACAGGTGCATAGGAGGCATGGTTTCAAGCCTCTGCTGGTGGCGCCAGCCCGGCCACTGAGCCGGTCGCGGAATTGCCCGTGGGCCGTTGTAGTGCACATGCTGGTACTTGTGGGGCAACAAACAACAGGGACCCTGGCGGTAGCAGCAGCAGCAGTGAGCACGCGCCCGTGTGTCGGTTGGCCATCAGTTCAAGGCTGTGATGTTGCGCATGTGTCCAGGCGTGCTGCTGCCACTCACGTCCTTGGTGGTCAGGATGTTGGCGCCCTTGATGTCTCGGTGCACCACACCCTGGGGGCAGCGGGTGCAAGCGGGCGTCTTGTCCAGTGGCTCGGATCTAGCTCAAGCAGCACGTCAGGACACACTGGGCTGCAGTGCACCTGGGAGGCCGAGCTGCACCACGTAGGCAAGGGTGAAATGCAGTGCGCTGCAATGGGCGTCGAGATACGAGTGGTAGCCCCCGTGCCAATTATCATAGCTGACAAGCTGAGGGGTGTTCATGGCGACCAATACCGTAGGTGCCTCTAAGCGCTGGCGTCCTGGCACTGTCCCATGCAGTTCTGCGCCCATACCGCAGGCTGTGCCAGCCCGGCGCTGCTGCAACAACAGAGTACAGCTGCCTGCAGCTCCTCCGCCCACCTGGTCGTGCAGGTACTGCAAGCCCTGCAGCACTTGCGCAATGTACACCGCGACCAGGCTCTCCGGGAACGTGCCAAACTTGTTGGGCTTGATGATACTGGCCAGTGAGCCGTTCTCCATGTACTCGAGGATGATGTACAGGTGGGTGCGTGTCTTAAAGGAGCCGATGTACTTCACTATGTTCTTGTGGTTGAGCGTCTTAAGCAGCTCAATCTCCCCCATGACGCTTTGGAGGTTGTCAGTGGGTATGCCCGCGAGGGAGATTTGCTTTATGGCGACCGTGTCACCTGTCTTGTAGTCGATGCCCTTATACACCTGTCCATACGCGCCTCTGCCGAGCTCCTCGCCGACAAGGAACCGGTCGCTGAGGACTTGGCTCTTCTTAGTGGCCATGTTCGTGTAGCTGTGCGTCCTAAGGCTTCAGCGCGGAGGCAATCCCGACAGCAGAACCAACAAGAGTATTGCGGGTGCGTGCAGAGCCCCCGTCTTATATATAATGTAAAACAGACATGTTAATCGCTGTCGCAAACATAAGGGAATCGAGCTCGGCTCCGTAGGCCCTTGCCACAGCTGCCAACTTGAACTGTGCTCCGCAACTGCTACATGATGCGGCCTGAGTACAACTAGGCAGGTACAAAGTGTTTGTGTTGTGGCTCGCAGTGCGTCAGCGTCGCTATACTTCTGCGGGGCTGTGCTGCGGGTAGGTGGTATGCCGGTGTCGCTTCGCTGGCGCTGTCAGTAGCCTGTGTCGAAATCCTCCTCATCTGCGCAGGCGTTTGCTAGCAAGCCCACGAATCAGCTGGCTTCCGCTCGGCGGTTGGCTAGTAGCGGTTGGGCAGGGTCTCATGGACTGGAGTTCACTGTCCCCTGCTGTCCACCTGGAGTCAAGTGACGCAGGTTGGGCAAGTGGAAACCCTGCCCTGCAAGGCTGCAGCACAGCACTAGGCTCCTGCAATGCTTGCCAGCATGCCAGGAGCCCCAGGAAGGTGGGCCAGGGTGGGCGTGCAGCCGCATACCGGCATACCGGGTACGTGTACAGACACACATGCTGCATGCTCCGTTACCTGCTTCCCATCCTGCTTGCCCAAACAGTCCACTCGCCCGTCGTCGTACGTGCACCAAGTTTGCTGTGCTCGTTACATGACAAGTGGAGCCGCCCAACGTGTCTCGTCTTGCTTTACACAGTTATCAAGGAGCAGGCAACCATGGGGCCATCTCGCTTCCACCTCCTGGCTCCTGCACACCATCTGCCTCTATGCCCCCTCCACCACGCTCACAGCGACCCTACAGGTACGTCATCCTGCCGGCATGCCGGTCGTACCAGCAGTCCAGAGGTTAGGATACCTCCAAACCCATATCTCACAGAGCAACTCACTCCCTCTCGATGCATACATATATCACTTGTACGACCAGCACGTGTAGTGAAAGCCCCTGCACCCTGTCCATCCAGCCGACTATCGTATGGCTAAATTGTCTCCGTCGGCACGCGTCGGTTGTCAGACCACAACCTATAAAGTGCGCGCATAGTGAAAGATCCTGCACCCTGGCCTAGCCGACTATGGCTAAAGTGCCTTGGCACGCCTCGGCTGTCCCGCCATCTAGACTGCGCGCTTGAGCAACCCCCAACCAGCACCACCGTACTAGTACGAGTTACCAAGGGGCAGTGGCCGAAGCACAGTCGGAGAGGGTCCAAGCCCGCCTGCCAACGGCCACCCTGGAGTGCAGTCTCTGGCCCTCAACGCACACTGCAGGGCAGCAATGCATTCAAGCATGCGCAGACACCCCGTGCTGCATGGTGCGTGCTTTCAATGACACGCACGGCAACCACACCTCGGGCCCACACTTAAGCCCGCGAAGGCACAAGCGAACTCGGCGTGGAAGGCACCGCAACGGAGCTAACTCACCCGCTGTGCTACGGGTGGTGTACACGTGACGCGTAGCACACGGTCCCTCAAGGACAGCCACAGCCAGCGGGACAACTCAACTACCCCATGCATCCTGCAACAAGCAGGCATTCACACTCTTACAGCCGGCGGGTCTGTGGCTGTACGTGCAAAGACCACCACACAATGCCGTTGGCGCGACCACCCGTACCCAACTGCCCGCTGCAAGACAAACGCACGCCACCGTACCCGCTAGCATACCGGTGCTTCGAATGACCACACCGCCAGCGCCACCACCTTTCCCTCCACAAGCATCCCTGCCACGCTCACACTATCAGACACACTGCCCCTCACAGCAGGTCGGCCATGTTGGTGATGACGCGGAACCCGTGCCCCGCCGGCAGCGGTTTGTTGCCTGGCCGCTCCACCAGCACCGCCTGCCAGCCCGCCTCCGCCGCCGCCTGCGCCTCCGCCAGCACGTCCGTCGCGAACAGCAGCTCCGAGGGAGAGTCCACGCCTGCGCGTCGGCACCAACGAGATTGTGGTCATGTTCATGTGGTGTCAACATGTGGTGCACATGTGCCTTCACGCCATGCAAGGAGGACTCCCATGGTGAACAGCGGTTCGGATGGGGAGTCGCCGCCTTCGGGTGGATTAGGGCGGCTGTCAATGTGTGCTACGGCTTGTCCAAATACCCTCACACGATTCGGCTTCAATATCCGGGTTGTGTTTGACTACGTTACTCACCCAGCGACAGCGCGATGTTGCGGTACGAGCTGCCCTCCACCTTGGCGCCGCTGGTTGTGTCGAAGAAGCCGCACAGGTAGGGCCGCAGGTCGCCCACCTGGGAGGCGGCGAGGGGGGTGGCGGTGCCAGTGTGAACGGATGACTGGATGCTGCCGGGCTGGGACTTGAAGTCATGAGGTTGGTCGCCGATCCCCACAAACCGTTGACGTTCGGGCACCACCGCGTTGCCGTACCAGGAGATGCAATGCCATGATGTGACAAAGCGGACACGCGGAAACGCCCCAAAAGCAGGCCCGGGTAACGGCACTCCAGCAGCCCTACACGCCCATGCCTGAGTCCGCGGGACGACAGGGCCCCCTCAACCACGCCTCGACTTCCCTTCGCGCTGACCCCCCAAGTATTTCGCCCCCGCCCACCTGCGAGTACCCGAAGAACAGCCGCTGCGCCTCCCTGCTGCCGCTCGAGTAGATGTAGGTCTTGATGCCGGCGCTGCGCCACTCCACCAGCGCGTCGGGCACGTCACGGAACAGCTCGGAGCGCATGGCGCCGGACGAGAAGCCGGAGCGCCAGATGTGGCCCTGCGCCGTACGGGTGGGTGCCGTAGGATGAGGTTGCCGAACAGGATGAGCCGACACGCCACGGGCTTACCCAACGGCGCCTGCTTGCATCGGAGCCCTTCAAAGCCACCGCCCCGCCCCCGTTGCCCGGACTATCGTACCAGCCTACACACTGTAACACCACCTCACAACACAAGCATGCGCACAACCCCCAAGCCGATATCCCACCTGCAGCGTCTTTAGCGCCGTGACCTTCCGGTCCGCGGCGATCGCTGCATGCACCCAGGTCACCACCGCGTCCACCACCTCGCCGGCGGGGGAGCCGGCGGGCGGGACGGCGGCGGCGCCCGCCAGCCCGGCGGCCACGTCAGCGGCGGCCTGTAGGGAGGCATGGCCGTGTACAGGCGGCGAGGGTCATGGCTGGGGCATCCATTGACCTGTTGCGAGGCTCGTTGTGGTCTTCCAGCGGTGCATTCCAGGCGAGCGAGCCATGTGTAGTACAGGTTCACCTGCTAGCGGATTAAGCTGTCGCGTCGGAATGCACAGCGCTCACAACCACTACCACCAAGGCACCCAGCCCCCACCTGCTCGCGGATGAGCTGGATGTCCGCCTGCGTCTCCGAGGTGTCGAAGGAGGAGGTGAGGAAGGCGCGCGCGTGGTCGCGGGCGTAGGGGAACATGACGTCCGCCACGAAGGAGATGGGCGCCACCGTGCCCTCGATGTCCAGCACCACGCAGGTAGGGGGGCTGCAGGGGTGGGATGCAAAGCAGCATATTTGTACGCGACGGTTGACATACGTTGCATATGCGTGTGTGTAAATGACACACAGAGGTTGGCTTGCCGTTCCCTCAAATGTCAGCACCACGCAGATGGAGGGCTGCAGGGGTGGGTCGCAATGCAAGCCGCTCGTGGAAGCCTCTGCGCCAGTGCACTTGCTGGCCAGTTATGCAGCCCCAGCCTACGCAGCCTGGCTGGCATCGTCAGTCTGTCCGTGCGCAGGGCACAAGCAAGCCTCGCCCTGCGTCGCAGTTCAGACCGCAGCACACCCTTCGACCCGCACCCTAACCCTCACACCTCGTGCCATCCTCCCCTACATGCAGCCGCAACACGTCGCATGCAACTGACAGGCCCACCTGCCGTGCCGCGACTTGAGCTTCTTGGCGGCGCGGCCCGCCTCAGCGCCCGCCTCGGCGGCGGCCTGACCGTTACCGTTGGCGTTCTCGAAGGCGGGCGGCGGCGGGCGGCGGTAGTCCAGCCCCATGGCGTTCATGCGCACCGCCGCCTCGAACAGGTAGTCGTAGCACTCAGCCTGCGTGCAGCAAGATTAGACGTTATAAGCAATGGCACTCGGCCTGCACAGTGCAAGATTAGACGTGTTAAGCAATGGCACCCGGCCCGCACGATGCAAGACTAGACGTTATAAGCAATGGCACCCGGCCCGCACGATGCAAGATTAGACGTGTTAAGCAATGGTACCCGACCTGCAGCGTTGCGATGCGGAGTGAGGGCTGTTACCATGCGGCGGACCGAGGCCGGCCGTCAGTGCCGCATGAAGTAAGGAGCTGCCAGACCGCTTCCGTCCCATACCCTGTGACGGTGCGTACGCTACTGCCCAGTCCTCCTTCTCATCTATCTTGCACAGCAGGGTTGTCCCTTGCTGCAAGCTACCCTTGCTCTCTACCCACCTGAGTCTTCGCCTGGATCCAGTCCTTGCCCCACACGTACACACCTGCGGGCGCAAAACGAGCGGGCAGCGTGCGTAAGGATTCACCACCAATATCCCTGCCCCTCCTCTCCTCGTACCCTTTCAGCCCCGCGCCTCCCGTTCCTCCCGTCTAGGCTTGCGTCGGCCTGCGGGTAGACACTCAAGTCCCATGACCCATGACGTTACTGACAGCCCCTGACACGCTAATGGACGGCACCCCGTAAGCCCCCTTTTTCCTCGCTGTCAGGGTCAGGCGTCAAGCACTAGGTTCTCGGCCCTTCATGCAAGGCACCTGTCAAGCACCACCTCCTTTCCTTCACCCCTATCCTCAGTGTGACAGTACGACTACCGCTGCTACAGCTTCCAATGCTCCGGCTGAGGCTACCTCAGCAGGAGTGAGCCAGCACAGGCAGGTGCGTGGGTTCGGGCGGAGGTGTGATAGGCTGAACGTGTGCCGGGTATGGACAGCAGGGGTCTGGTTCCCGGATTGGGGACTTGGCCAGCGGATGCCCGAAGTTCCGCGGGGGGCACGCGCCACAGCTGTGGCCACACTGCGTGGGCTGCCAAGCTGCGAGCAGGGACACCTGGGGCCACACAGGAGACCGGCACGGCACAGCAGCAGCTGATGCCCCTGGCGGGTGCCGCGCCGCACTCCTGGTGTGGAACCAGGTGTCCCTCCTCACAGCCTGCCGGCCCACGCAGTGTGGCCACAGCTGTGGCGCCTGCCCGCAGCCTGCTTACCCGTGCTCCACGCGTCCCCCTCACCGTGCCAGCTCACATACTCAGTTTAGTGTGCACCAATTTTTTCCGAACCCCTCTCTGCACCAGCATGCCTATCGACGTAACGACGTAATGTATAGTAGGACACCAAACCCCACCCTTCCCGCCCCCCGCCCCCTCCCCCCTCACCGTGCCTGCGCACCAGTACGGCGTTGGCCTGCGGGTAATCAGCGATGGCCTGCCGCAGCCGGTCCGTCAGCTCGCACTCGCGCGCCGTGTTCTCAATCACCGGTATCACGCACTTGCCGTAGAAGCCGTGGCCCTCGATGCCCTGCCGGCGTGTACAGTGAAGGGCGCACAGCGTGAACACCAGCGTGCACCGCGTGCGCCTATTCCACTGACGTCTGCTCAACGTCCCGGTGTCTCCACATAAATCACTCTAGCGCGCAGCCAGCAGTGCCCCATGCAGTCGTTATCCATAGGGCCATGTGGCCGTGGCCGCCGTGGCTGGGCGCAAGCGGATCGGCCTGGCAAGACATATTGCACCCACCGCCGTGCCGTAGGAGGAGTCCGCACATGTTTGCCCAGAACCCATGTCCCTCTCCAGGCAACGCCGCTGCTTTCTGCTTCGCCCCATACTCCCCGGACCCAGGTTTAAGCCACCCACTGCTTGCGATCTCCCAACGCCCCAGGCGCTCCGCTGCAGGTGCTGTCGCCTACTGGCCCTCCTGCAGCGCGTGCCTGCCATCCCCCCTCTGCCAGGGGCGTACGCAGACATCGTGCACACGCGTCGAACGCCGCCATTGCAAAGCGTGCAAGCGCGCAGCTGCCTGCCTATCAACTACACCCCTGCCTACCCCAACTACACCACGCTTGCGCGCTGTGCACGCATCCCCGTCCCGTACACATGCCGCACGTGCCGTACACGTGCCCACCTTGATCATCTCCACGTGCGTGATGACGAACTCGCTGGCGGCGGGGTCCAGCATGGTGGCCAGCACCGCGTTCATGGAGTGCGAGTGGATCACGGCGCCGGCGCCGCGCAGCTCGTAAGCCTGCGGTTAGAAGTGTTATAGTGCAGATAAGGTGCCAGAACAAGGCGAAGGATACTACGCAGCTAGCTCGAGTGCATGCGTGTGTGGTACCATCGTCGGGGCGGTGTGATTGTGGGAGGTGGCGGTAGTGAAGTGGTCGTGGAGCTCGCAAGGGTAGGAGCATGCGTGCGGTGCGTGAACAAGGGACCAAGTCCTGGGGACGCCAGTCAACGAGCCAAGCTGCACTGCACGGCCAGGACTGTCCCTCCCGCTGCCACTGCCGCCGGGTACGAGCCGTGCCAGGTGGCCGTGTTCCCTGCCATGCTAGCTGCAGCAAGCGATAGGGACTGTATCGTCCGCTGCCGCCGGGTACGAGCCCAGTCACCCGGGTCCTACGCATCAGGTGCCATGCTCTGAGGTTGCCAGTGGTTACTGCCGCCGCTGATGCCTGCGGAGAGCGCGCCAGCAGGCTCTGTAAGCTGAAGGAGGCCTGCAGTATTCGGCTGCGGCAATCTATCCTCCTTAAAGGCTCGCTCACTTCTGTCTGGCGCAGAGGGGTTGGGAGGCCCCCCAAGCCCCGGGATCCTTCGGTGTCACTTCCCGACCGAGACGCAAGGTCTCCTGGTCGCCAACAGCTGCCGCTGCGAAACTGAGCTGCCCTGCTGCTGCCAGCGCCGAGGTGCTTGACTGCTTCTGTTGCTCTGGGGACGCCAAAGCACTCCCCTGAGACAGCTGACTGGCACACCGCCCACACCCATGCCCGCCACTCACAGCCATGAACAGTGGCGAGCACTCGCTGAGCTTGGGTGGCCTGTTCGGCGGCGGCTTAGCAACTGGCGTGTGGACCACATCGCCCTTGGAGTCCAGCACGAACATGTCGTCAGGCTGCATCCGCTCTTTCTGCACACCCGACGGCGCCATGACGATTTGGTCGCCGGCCTTCATCGAAATGCCGCCACCCGTTCCAGACACCCATCCCTGGTCATAGAAGAGGCGGCATAGCTCGCAAATGAGGGTCTTGGCCTCATCAACGCTGATCGACATTGTCGCTCCGCCGTCCAAAGAACTCCTCTTTTGCTGCTGCTGCGCTGCTGATGCTGAGACTAGCAAGCGTTTCCACGTGTCTGCCTGTAACAGCTCACACTGAATAATATGGGTTGACAGGTAGCGAGGTGGAGGAGTTTGGTGTGAGAGACTTTGTTGTCCACCTGGCCTGGCAAACGCGAGGCGGTGCAGATCAGGTACACGGCAACTAAATATTCTAATTTTACTGCGAATTGCACAAAGCATTTGTGCGCGAGGTTGCGTTGCACAATGGAAGCTTTTCGCGGGGTTCGAGTACGGTCAACTAATTCCAGTCCGAGCCAAGCTCTTACGAGGGAGACGCGACCTCCCAACCCCTGTTACAGCACCGAAAGAAAAATGGCCGCAACCATGCAGGCGACGCGTATGTCCGTGGGCGTGAGCAAGGCTGCTTGCAGCCCCATGGTGCCTGTTCGCCAGGTGCAGAGCTCCTCCAGCGTCAGGCGCAGCGGCGTTTCGAGCGTTGAGGCGATGCAGTCCTGCATCCCCTTCACCAGCGGCCTGCAGAGGTGAATTTGGATTGGAGTATCACGTCAGCACGCTCCGACTTGCGTTGTGGCGGCCATTGATCCTACCAGTGGTCTCATACACGCGAAACGCAGGCCTGCGGCTGGCCGCGTTGCTCGCCAGGCCCGCTCTGCGGTCGTTGCCCAGGCCACTGCTGGCGAGAAGTTCGACTACGACCTCGTCATTATTGGTTGCGGCGTTGGTGGACACGGTGCTGCCCTGCACGCCGTGGAGTGCGTAAGTGAATCATGCACCACATGCATCATGGGAAGGGCTGCTCGGAATTGCTTGTTTGAGGCTGCAACCCAAGCCAGTGTGGGCGTTACACGGGGTGTTGTGCCCGCATGCTTGGACGAGGCAACGCAGATCTACCCTTATCCAAAGCTTCCAGGCGCAGCTTTATGTCATAGTGGGCTCTAGCATCCCGTTCGACGCAATTCAGGGGTGCCCCGGGCGTTTGAACGCACGCGGTCATGCCACGTCCTCGTTCGCGACCATCTCACGCGTTCGCGCGCGCGGCTCTGTGCCATCCCTCCTGCAATTAACAGGGCCTGAAGGTGGCTGTGATTGAGGGCCACGACATCGGCGGCACCTGCGTGAACCGCGGCTGCGTGCCCTCCAAGGCGCTGCTGGCTGCCTCGGGCCGTGTGCGCGACATGAAGGACCAGGCCCACCTCAAGTCCATGGGCATCCAGGTGTGTGTGTTAACAGCAGCAGTATCGATGTGGAGGGCATGGTAGCATTGGCTGGCTCACCTGCTGGCGGATGGCTTCCGGGGAGGTTTCGGGGGGGGGGGGGGGTTGAAAGGGAGTAACCTGCGTTACTGGGTAGCGGGACAACCCACCCATGGATTGCCGGAGAACTAGGGGCGAAGCACGAAGATGGCTGCCTTTGAGTGCTGCAGCCGCATGCAAGCCTGACGCCCCTTGGCACAACTGTCAGCAGCTTGGGGGCCGTAGTAGGGTTGGAGGAGCACCTCTCAAGGCGTTAACAATGCGATGAGCCAGCACGCCGCGACGTGCCCCAAAGAAGCCCCGGATACACTGCCACATAGCCCGGTACGTTGTGCAGCTCATGCCCTGCAGCACCCCTGGCCTGTGCCCCCTTCAATGCCTCCCGCATACCATGCCCCTGTCCTCCCTCCCCACCACTACCTCGCCCCCCCCCTTCTGTAGGTCGGCGCCGTGTCGTTCGACCGCCAGGGCATCGCCGACCACGCCAAGGACCTGGCCACCACCATCCAGGGCAACCTGAAGCGCAGCCTGGAGGCCATCGGCGTGGTAGGTCATGAGGGGAAAGGAGAAGGGTGAAATGGAGAGACTGGGGGATGGGAGAGGGGCTGCCACGTGGGGTCGAGGGGCTGAAGCGCAGCCTGGAGGCCATGGGGGCGGTGGGTCATGGGCCGGGCGCTGCGGGGTGAGGTGGAGGAACACAAACTATCTCATGACGAAGGGGCAGGGGCGACGGCTGCTGGGAGCTTGGCGCTCTGCTGAACGCCAAAAGCCTGAAGAGGCTGGTGGGGGGGTCGGGGCCGCTGCGCTGCCGTCACAAACGGAACAACGGGAGTTGGGGTTGGGGTGTACCGGTTGGCTTCGAGGGGATGAATATCAGCCTGGAGGTCCTACGCGTGGTGGGTCATGGGCCGGGGGACGCGTTCTGGGAACGAATGTCCTCGGGATGTGTTGCATTAATGGGAGGGGGTTGGTGTTCCGTGAGGAAACGGTGTGAGGCGTTAGCCGTGACGGGCTGCGGGCGTGAGCATGGCCCGGCTCGGGTCCAGGGTAAGGACAGCAGGGGAGGGGTGTTTGGTGGAACGCTTTAGGGTGTGCGTGAGGCCTGCGGGACTGGTTGGTGGGAATACGCTGTAGTCGACCGAATGGGGCTGGGGGCTGGCTTCTAGGTGACTTTTAAGGATGCTTAACGTAGTGCGGGAAAGTGGTCGTGGTGCATTTTGGATGCTGTGGACCAGAGGTGGGATGAAGGATTGGGTCGGAGTGCCGTACTGTAGTCGGCTGTCACGCAGATGATGTGGAGGTCAGAGGTGGGGCTCTGTGGGGGCGGGGGCTCACAGACAAGGTGTTCGGCCGGCTGGTGCTGGGGGCAGGGCGCACGGAGCCGGGGGGGGGGGAGGGGCGGGCTTGGGGCAGTAGGGAGAGCAACCGTACGCACTACGTTCCAGGGCGGGCCTTCCAGGGTACCAGGGTGGAAACGGGTGGGGTGCGTTGGATGCTGCAGGGGCTGGGGTGTGGTTCGGCGATGGCAGCACAGCGGCTGTCGGGTCGTATCCGTATTTGAGTGCTCCTCTGCGTGTACCACCACACCGGCTGGTCCGCTGCCTGCCAATCGACCCTCGCTGACGTGCGCTCCACACAACCGACCCCCACAGGACATCCTGATGGGCCAGGCCAAGTTCGTTGGCCCCCACAAGGTCAAGTACGGCCTGCCCGGCCGCGTGGACGTGGGTGGCGAGGTGACGGCGCGCGACATCATCATCGCCACCGGCTCCGTGCCCTTCGTGCCCCCCGGTGCGTGCAGAGGGATTGCACCCGCCAAGCATGCTTGCACATTCATGGTACCATCCGTGCGGGATCCATTTGTGGTGCCTCCGTGCCCTTTCGTGCACCCGGGTGCGTGCAGTGTGCTCGTGATGGCAGACTTGCACAGGAAAGGGGAAAGGGCATTCTCCAAGCTGAAACCATGATGCACTCGTGTGCGCCACCGACAAGCAACACCACTGTGCCTTTCGTGCCTCCGGGTACGTCGAAAATGGCGTTGGGCCGCTGTCAAAGGGTCGAGGGCAAAGCCTGATGGACAGGGGAGGATGGCTGCCGACCTATGCCGGTCCTGTCCTGACCTGATGTGCCACGTGCCATGTCCCGGCCCCGCCCGCAGGCATCCCCATTGACGGCAAGACCGTGTTCACGTCCGACCACGCGCTCAAGCTGGAGTGGCTGCCCAACTGGATCGCCATTATCGGCTCGGGCTACATCGGCCTGGAGTTCAGCGACGTGTACACCGCCCTGGGCACCGAGGTCACCTTCATCGAGGTGGGCACAAAACCTCTCGTCAAACGTCAACCTGTTCTCATCGGCCGTTCCTTACCCTCACCGTCCGGACATCTCGAACCAGCACACGCGCAGTCCGTTGGGCCACCGCGCGTTTCCAGCGGCGCCCACAAGCCCCGCGCAGCTAAACAACAGACCAGCGCGCACCCTCGCCACCCGGCACATGCATTTACACCCTCAGCTTGTGGGCTACGCACCACGAGTTTTCTCACACTCCTCCGCATCTCCCTGCCCCTTCGCATATACACTCCAGGCCGTGGACAACCTGATGCCCGGCTTCGACCGCGAGATCGCCCGCGTGGCGCAGCGCACCCTCATCCAGGGCCGCCCCATCGACTACCACACCGGCGTCATCGCCACCAAGGTCACCCCCGGGGTGCCAGGTACGTTGCCGTACAGCAGTCTTACAGCAACCGCAGCAGCGCCCGTAGTCAGTGCCTTGAGGGCCAGGCTCGCCTGGCGCCCTACTTCGTCAAGAAGGATCATCTCAGCATCTTTGGACGTGCAAACGCAATGACGAGTCTCGCCTCACTCGTGCGCCTCAAAATAGGATCAATGGCCGCGGGTAAGAAATGCCATCAGTAACACATGTCTGCCTTGGTTTCGCGATTCCCAATAGGCGTGAAGCCCGTGGTGATTGAGCTGACGGACTTCAAGACCAAGGAGAAGGTGGACGAGCTGGAGGTGGACGCCTGCCTGGTGGCCACCGGCCGCGCGCCCTACACCAACGGCCTCAACCTGGGCGCCATCAACGCCGCCACCGACCGCCGCGGCTTCATCCCCGTGGACGAGAAGATGCGGGTGGGTGGGCAGGGTGGGGGGACGGAAGGGATGGGGGGCGGGGGCGGGGCAGTGCAGTGCAGTGGATCAGCTTCGGGCTTGTGTGGGGTCGTCCTGAACGGGCGTCAGCGGAGCTTGGTCTAGGTGCATCGGGCTCCATAAGGCCTGGACGCAGCTGCGGCGTTTGCTAGCGTGTGTCAGTGAATGCTACATGTCCCTGTTGCACCATGCCTGGCTTTCCTTTCTTGTGCTAAATGTTCCGCTTCTGCCCCGCCCATAGGTGCTGGACACCGCCGGCAAGGTGGTGCCCCACGTGTACTGCATCGGTGACGCCAACGGCAAGTACATGCTGGCGCACGCCGCCAGCGCGCAGGTGGGTGCAATTGGACGTGAACGCCGTACACCAACAGGTGTCGTACTTGCACAGTCTGCACATGCCCGGGCGCCTGCTGCCCGCTGACCCCGGTAGCTAGCACATTCCGCCACTTCAACTGCTGTTGTTGCTCACACAACTCTCCAGAAAGCTTGCTCCTGACACTTGCTACGTGTCGCCCCCGCGCGCAGGGCATCAGCGCCGTGGAGAACATGTGCGGCCGCCCCCACGTGCTCAACCACCTGTCCGTCCCCGCCGCCTGCTTCACCCACCCCGAGGTCTCCTTCGTGGGTGTCACCCAGGTCGGTCCTGTGCTCCAAAAGCGAGCACACGCAACGGATGTAGGGGTGGTTTCTAGGATGGAGATCGGGGAAAACCATAGCTTCCCTTCGCAGCTGATGCGTCTCATCGCTCGTATACGGAAACGTACGTGCATCCGCGTGGACGCCGTGTTGGCTTGTAAGCGGTGACTTTGTTCCAGGCGCACAGGGCTAACAGGTGTGCCATGCGGCGGCCTGCTCTGCTATCTTCGTCCCCGCAGGAGAAGGCCGAGGAGATGGCCAAGGAGCAGGGCTTCAAGCTGGGCGTCAGCAAGACCTCGTTCAAGGGCAACAGCAAGGTAATGGGCGGGCTGGGTCTTTGGGTAGCAGGACGCAGGATGCAGGTGGCGCATCAGCTAGGTGCAGACTGATTTGCGCTACAGGGCCTGCACGGCTGCTACGGCGTATCGGGGTACAACTTGACATCATGCCTACGTCACGTACTAAAACTATCTCCCGACCTCTGAATCTTTTTGCTGGCCACAGGCCCTTGCCGAGAAGGAGGCTGACGGCATGGCCAAGATGCTGTACCGCAAGGACACAGGCGAGATCCTGGGTGTGCACATTATCGGCCTGCACGCCGCGGACCTCATCCACGAGGCCTCCAACGCCATCGCCACCGGCCAGCGCGTGCAGGTGGGCTAGCGCACACTACGCAGCGTGCGTGAGAGCTGGAGACCGCATGCGTGAAAATGCCTAGTGCCAACAGCTTGAGGGGCTCGTTTGCACCAGCTAAGGGCCCTCCGACCTGGCTCCAAGGACATGCCGGGCACCCTATTCCGGGCCTACGGCGGACGCCCAAGGCCTGCCCCCAGTTTGCATCACGCTGGCCACGCAAACCGCCATGACGACGGCATTGAACCCTCCTGTGACTACGTCTACAGTGCGCTACCCCCGACGTGTGTGCGACCTCAGTACTACATTCTTGTACGGCACTGCTGCCCACAGGACATCAAGTTCAACGTGCACGCGCACCCCACGCTGTCCGAGGTGCTGGACGAGCTGTTCAAGGGCGCGCACGTGGACGGCGGCCACGACGCCAACGGCGCCGCCGCGCCCGCCGCCAAGCAGCCCGCCGTGGCGGCGGCTTGACGGGTCACCCCTCCAGCGGCGGAGGACGAGCCCGCGACTGAGCCCACACAGCTGCAGCAGCAGGAGCAGGAGGATGACCGGCAGCGCCTTGGCGGTGGCCCTGGGGAGGAGAAGGGGCAGGCTGGGGAGCAGGGTCAGGGGGTGCAGGCTGTGGGCGAGGTAGGGCGGGAGGAGGGAGGAGTGGTGGCGGTGGTGGTGCAGGAGGAGGAGCCCCGGGTGGGTGGGGAGCAGCAGGGCGGGGACGGGGGCTCGGGGCAGGAAGTGGAGGAGGGGGGCAACCGCCGCTGGGAGGTGACCGAGGGGCAACGTGTGGGGGAGGAGCTTGGGGCTGGGGCTGAGGAGGAGGTGCGCGGGGGGGAGGAGCTTGGGGTTGGAGCGGAGCACGTGCTCGCCGTAGTGTCGCATGAGGACGAGGCAGCAGCGGAGGAGGAGGTGCAGCAGGCGGCGGCAGCGGTAGCAGCTGAGCTTGCAGCAGCTAACCAGCAACAGCAGCAGCAGGGCGCAGGGGAGGCGGCGGTGGAGGCACCTGCCGCCGTAGCCGCAGAGGAGCGCGCTGTGCCGGAGGAGGGCGCACCTGCGGCGGTTGCGCGAATCGTTGCGGCTACGGAGGCGGCGGCGGAGGGCCAGGCGGAGTCGCGCTTTACCGTGCGGCTAGACCTGGACGTGTCTCGGGAGCGGCCGGCATCCCCAGTTGGGGGCGCCCTGGCGGCGGCGGTGGCACGCGACCCGACGCGCCGGGCGGCGGGCGGCCGCAAGCCCAAGCCGGCGGCCGAGCCCGCCAAGCCGCTGCCGCCACCACCGCCGCCGCCGGTGACGGTGGAAATGCCCGTGCGGATCACCCCTGGAGGTATTACTGCCGTCGCGGCTAAGGGTGGCACCGACGGGGGGCCTGACGGCGGTGCCGCCAGCGGAGGGAGCAGCGATGCTGACGTCTCCAGGGGGACCGCTGGTCCTGCTGGCGGCATCGGCAGCGCTACCGGCGGCGGGGGTGGCGGCAGCGGCGCTGTCCTGCTCTCGGGCCCAGCTGTGGTGCCTGTGGCCGGCCGCCGCGGCGCCAAGCTCAACCGCAAGCAGCGGCGGGTGAGGGCCAGGGCCGAGGCAGCGGCCGCGCGCGCCTCGGCTGCTGCCGCTGCGACGGCGGCGGCAGCTGCCCCGCTTGTTGCCGTGGCCGTTGCGGAGCCCCCCACGGCGGCAGTGCTGCCCGATGCGCCCCAGCAGCGCTTGGTGCACGAGGAAGGCCGCCTGGTGTTTGTGGAGCCGGTACAGGAGCAGGAGCAGCAGCACCAGCTGCAACAGCACCACCACCACGGCGACGAGGGTGCCGCACACACCGCAGTCGCACACACTGCAGGTGCCATGTTGGACGCGCCTGTATCACTGCCCCTGCCGGTACAGCTGCCTGACGCCGTCTTAGACTCCCACCTGGGTGCTGACACCGGCGTGACGGACGCTGCGGCAGGGGTGGAGGCGGAGGCTGCGGAGGCAGCAGCGGTGGAGGCAGCAGCGAGCAGCGGCGTGGGCGTGGAGGCAGCGCTGGCGGCGGTGGTGGACGAGGAGGCAGCACGTTTTGAGGCCGAAGCCGTTGTGGAGGTGACGGCTGAGGCACCTGTGCTGGCCGGCGCTGAGGAGGAGGGCGATGCACGTGCGCTGGTGAGTGAGGACGCGGCGGCCGGCCTGCAGCAGCAGCAGGCTGAGGCCGAGGCCAAAGCCGAGGCTGTGGCTGAGGCGGCGGTGGCGACCAGCCAACAGCTGCAGCAGGCTGAGGCCGAGGCCATTGCGGCAGCGGCCGAGGCGGCCAGCCAGCAGCAGCAGCAGGCTGAGGCTGAGGCTGCTGCGGCGCCGGCGACGGCCAGTCAACAGCAGCAGGCTGAGGCTGAGGCCGAGGTCGAGGCCGAGGCGGAGGCGGAGGCTGAGGCTGGAGCGGCGGATGCGGCCAGCCAGCGGCAGCAGGAGGCCGAGGCGGAGGCGGAGGCTGAAGCTGAGGCCGCGGCCGTGGAGGCGGCCAGCCAGCAGAAGCAGGCGGCGGCAGAGGCTGATGCTACAGCAGAGGCGGCGGCGGCATCGGAGGCGGCTGAGGCCAGCCAACAGCAGCAGCAGGCTGAGGCGGCGGCCGAGGCTGAGGCTGAGGCTGAGGCGGCGGCCGCCGCCACTGCCAGCGTGTCCGCTGACGCGCAGGCAGCAGTGGAGGCGCCAGTTGCGGCAGAGCCTCAGCAGCAGGACAGCAGTGAGGAGGTCACCCCACTTGCGTCGGCAGCTGCTGTGCCGGGCGACGGTGCAGACCCGGTGGCGAAGGAGCCGCCTGCGCCGGACGGCCCAACGTCGTCGGATGCTGTCGTTGGTGCATCGGCGGCCCCAGCTCCGCAAGTGCAGCCGGTGGCGACCGTAAGGCCACAAGCACCCGAGCAGCCAAAGCCACAGGGCCCGGGGTTGCCTGCTGGCGTCGGAGTGGGGTTTGTCGGGGCGCTGTGGCAGATGGGGCGTGCTGCGGAGACCGTGAGCAAGTGGCTGGGTAAGCGCCGGTGAGGGGTTCCAGACGGCGTGTGTGTCCATGGGAGCCAGGATATGGCTGCGTCTGGCAGGCGTGGGTGTGTTCATGTGCCTCGGACAGCGGGGAAAACCCTTTCTCGTGTTCGTATCGGAGTCGAAGATTTGTAGCTTGCAGGGACATCGTTGAAATCTGCGCAACTGGCGCGAATTAGAAGCTGAAGCCACGGCCGTAACTATGTACAGGGCTGCGTCAGGCTCGAGCCATGCGGGATGCGGGCGTGAGCCGACCCATGTAATTATCACGGTATGACCGCAGCACAGGTGGCTGAGCGGGAGGTGGGTAAGGGCAGCGAGAATGCAGCGAATACCAAGTACTCAGTGTCTTCAGATGAGGCAACATGGGGTCTAGCCGACGGAGATGAATCGACAGGGACTCGCAGTGGTCACCATGGCACAGGTGTCTCAGGTGCACTAATAACGGCCGTTAATTTGGTTGCATTGCTGTCAAGGGGCTCAGTGTCCAGCTTCGACAGACAGCGAGACAGGCAGTTCTGCGTGGTTCACCACGGGAGCTCCAACCGTACGACTTGGAACCCTTGCCCGTCCCATACTCAGGCGACGACTCACCTGTCTCCACACCTCCACACTGTACCCGTGCTCGAATACATCCACTTCACTCGCAATGCCATCGCCATATACATAGAGGTGCGCATTGGCTAGGACACGGGGAACCAAAGCGGTGCTGATGCTTCCCCTCTCCCCTGCTTCCCCTGCTGTGGTGCCTCTGTGATGCCTCCCCTGGTCGTGGGCACCTTAAGCCGAGCATGAGTGGCCACAGCAACCGGCAAATGCTGTGCCCATATGAATTTATGACAATATGCATACCGCCTTGTGCGCAACCCGTAGTCCAGGGTTGAGTGCGGGCGGTTGCTGTACGCCAATGCGTCTTCTTTGGTCGAGTCGAACCTTGACCCTGTGGTAAATTCAATTTGTAGTATAGGACTGCATAGCTATGATATCAAGTTAGTTGTGAAGCAAAGAAAGGTGCTTTGCCTTCAACCTTCCGTCGCCCTCGCTACGGCTATTTCGGACACGCAAAGAAGAGATGACTAGCCTGCAGTCATTGTATGGATCTATACATCAGTGTGTGAAAGATATACAGGAGGCAGCGGAACCGCTTGAAGCGGTTGAGTCCCTGCGGGAGGAAAGCCGAAGGGCGGTGCGTGTATCGCGGCGCATAGATGTTCTCATCCTGGATGCAGAGCCATACCTGATATCTGGTGTGCAAATCTGGGCAGCGCTCAAGGTGCGCTTGGAGTTACAGAAACACAGAGTCGAATGGAAGCGACAGGTGCATGCTTGAATTGTCGCTGGAACCTGACGTCCTAGTTGCCAACCTGGTTGAACGCATAACGACCAAAGATGTGAAAGTATGAATTCATTGTTTTGTGTAAAGCGCCCGAGGGTCGGCGGTTGCCAGGTGCACTTCTTGCTGCAGCCAGATGGGTACAGGAAAGCGCCTGCCTGCACAGCTGACCAGCTTTTATACACCGCCAACACCCCTTTGTCTGCTTGCTACAGGAGATCGACACAGCGCTGCTTCAGCTGCTTCAAGTGCTGCTGGAAGCTGGCCGCAAGGGGCCGTTGGTCCTGTACCTGCAAGCCGGTGAGTGTGAAGCACGTTCGGGCCTGGAAGGGAAGGGGCCAACGCCGCAGCAGCTGGTTCGGAAGGGGCCAATCGCCTGTCTGGCTCCACAACTTAAGATCTTGGCGCACACCTAATCATTTGCAGACCAGTGATCTACGCCCACCCCGCGCTGACTTCGGGGTTGCTGATTACGCACCGTCCAACCTGCATACGCGCGTGCAGGTACCCGGTGACCCAGATCACATGTCCAGCATCTCTCGCACAAGGCGTCGCCCCACGTAGCCCTGTCCATTTAACTCCAGGAATGTTCCTTTCCCCTACCACCTACACAGACCGCATCCTGTCCTTCATGACGAGCATTGCGGCCGCCCTGGATGGAGCCCTTAGCCGTCTACAAGCGCAATGCTGTCTCCCCCGCGCTTCCCCACACGCACACCTGCCACAACCCATCACCTCCACCCCATTCCCAGCCACCGCCAACCCCTCTTCCTGCAGCCGGAGCAGCAGCGGCTGCGGCCAGCCCACCCCCTCGATCTCCCTAGACCCGGCCCCGTCCGCAGCCTCCGCCCTAGGCAGCCGGTCCAGTAGCCTGTGCTACACGGGGCCGGGCAGCAGCTGCTACAGCAACAGCAGCGGTGGCGGCTACAGCAGCTCTGCACGCTCCGCTGACTCCGGGTCCTCCTGCGGTGGGACCGGCCCGGCTGTGGGCGGAGGAGGCTGCATGCAGGCTCCGGGATGCCCCCCTTCGTCATCTGGGTCCTCGTCGGGGGCGTGCCTGCTGCCCGAGGAGACGCAGGAGGAGCTGGCGGGGCTGCGGTCGCTGCTGCAGCGCACGCGCTTCGAGCTGTCGCCGGAGCACGCGAGCAACCTGGCGCGCTACCGCCAGGCGGTGAGCAGCCGAGCTGCTTGAGCATGTTACGAGTACGGCACGCCTGCCCAAACGCACCACATCCTACCTGGTACCACACCTGTCCACACGCACGGAACGCAATCAACTCCGTCTAGCCACTGATATCCCTGATGTGATTCATTGCACAATCAGCGTTTTCTCTCGAGCGTACAGCAGGTTGCTGGGAATTTGGTTAGTGTAGCATGCGGTGAGCAGTGTGCCCCCCTCGGCCCCGCCGCAGTGCGACAGCCTGCAGGCGCCCTTCCGCACCATGCTGGACGCCTGCGCGCACATGCTGCGCCACACACTGCACGCAGACCTCATGAGCAAGGAGGTGAGGCCAGGGTAACTGCGGTGCCTAGCCACCGTTAGTAGGCCGATGCGCGCCCTGGGCGTACGGCACACATCATGCCTGCCTTCCAGGGGCCAGCTACTAGGATGGACCCGTACGGTACAGTCTGAACGTCATCCAAGACTCACTCGTTAGACTGCTGACCCTTGATTTTGTCATACAGTGCTTGCAGCAGTGTACCCGTCAGTGTACACTAACCACACCTGTACCCGAGCGAGTCCTCAACTTGCCCACACCGAAATGCCTTTGCTCTCCACCCCCAGGCCTTCTACAACGCGGTGGCCGAGCTGCAGCAGGAGGTGGAGCTCATGCAGCTGGCGGACGAGGCAGACGGAGCTGCCGGAAGCTGCCCTGGGGCCACCTCCCCACGCGGCTCGCGCGGGGGCTCCGGCCCCCACGCGCCCCGCCACGCCCACGGTCCCTGCGGCGCTGGCGGGGGTGTGGGTGTGGGGCCCCCGGCCGGGCTTGCGGCTGCAGGCAGGGACCGTGAGCGTGACGCGCGCTACCTGCGCATGATGATGGACGTGGTGCGGGTGCACCACGTGGAGTGCGACACGCCGCTGGACTTCGTGTGCCCGCTCACGCACACCCCCATGAAGGTGCGTGCCGGAGGCAGCTGCCAGTAGGGCCACTCCGATATGTCTTGTTGGATACCCGTGGTCAAATCGCACATGTCCGAGGTTGTGCGTGTGCCAGGCCAGCATACTGCTGCTTTGGTGCCGGCATGGTCCAGGGGAGGGGCACCACCGTGGTGCGCCACCGTTGCAGTGGGTTCACGTCCTACGCATGTCCTCCCTAAGAAGGAGAACCACGCCCCTAGAGGCCGCCTCTGAATCCCCTGCCACCCCTGCCACCACCGCAGGACCCGGTGCTGCTGCACGAGACGGGCCATTCGTACGAGCGCAAGGCGCTGGAGGAGTGGTGGGCCAAGGGACACCACTTCTGCCCGCGCACGGGTGAGGTTCTGGGTCAGCGAGTGAAACCAGAACCAGCTGCTGATCGCCATGCCCCACATGCCACAGCTCCTCAACTGCCCCAGCCTAGTTTTCTACATGAGGCTGCCGCGCAGTCGGGATGTCATAAGCCACGTTGCACCCATGCTGCACCCTTGGCCCACGTCCCGCAGGCGTGCACCTCAAGCGCCTCAACACCAGCCCCAACCAGAACCTCCGCAGCGCCATCGACCGCTGGCGGCTGCACAACGACATGCAGCTGTCCTTCCGCCCCGTGCTGGCCGCGATGGTGGAGCTGCAGCAGCGCCAGGAGCAGCAGCAACAGCAGCAGCCGCACGGCCGGGACATGGACCTGCAGGGCCGCGCGGCTATGCCAGCGGCCAAGGGCCCTGCGCCGTCCACAATAGTGTCAGCAGGAGAGCCGGCCGCAGCAAGCCTCCAGCTGCTGCTCCCGCAGGGCCAGGGCCACGTGCTGCAGGCGGACGCGATGGCGGAAGTGCACGCGCCTCTCTCGGGGCTGCTCCCTCCTGCCGGCTACCCGGGGACCTGCAACCCAGCAGGGGCGCCCGTACCCCCTGATGCTAGTGCTGATGTACGGCAGCCCGGTACGCCGTGCGGCGGGCTGCTGGACGATACGGCCGTACCCGCGGATGCGGAGGACGCAGGGGTGTCCTCCAGTGATGAGGGGAAAGGGACGAGCAGCAGCCGCAGCGCGAGGAGCTCGTTGCATGAGAGTGCGGGGCTCGCGGGAGGGTCAGGGAGCCGGGGGGCGCACGATGCGCAGTGGGAGCTGTTTGTGGGGGAGCTGGAGGGGAAGGGTGGGCTGCAGGGCGCCGGCGGTGGCAAGGGGCTGGTGGCTGCGGTGTAGGAGCTGCGCCTGCGTGCATTTGCTGCGGCTGGAGGTGCTGCGGCAGCTGCAAAATAGGAAGATGTGGGGAGCTAGCCTTGCTCTGTTGCCGAGTAGATGCCTGAACGGCATCCGTGGTGCACCTGCTGGCTGAACTGTGCAATTGGAATAAGGACGGCTGACCGGTTCAGCGTTTGATTATATCTTCATGCTGCCACCGTTCTATTACAGGCTTAGTCTTCTTATACAATTATACACGCAGTCCTGATAAAGCAGTGTTGGACAATTTATTTCTGTGTCCTCTCTGCTACTTAGTGCGATTCAGATCTGCACGAGGTGACACGAGTTTCTAGTCGAGAGCTCGGTAGAGTCTTCTGCTTCACATGCTGGGCGGCGATACGTATTTTGAGGACACGTGATCTTTTTTCTTTTAGGCCCGCAGGTGCATTGCCTGCGTGAGCGTTGTAGGGTCCGGGCGTGACCCGCGTGTGGCCAGCTGGCCGCTCTGGTGTCTTGATGCTGGCGATGCGAAAAGGGGCCTTTGTTCGCCGGCTAGCCGCTGCGGGCTTTGATGGGGGGCGGGTGCCTTTCGTTTTTTTGGCACGCAAGCGGTGCAGAAGGGATGGCTAAGCTGGGCAGGGGGTTGGGAGCATACGGAGTGGAAACGTGTTGCAAGCGCTGTCCGGTGCAGCAGCGCAGTCCCCGTACCGATTATAGCATGAGCTGTGACCGCCTGCGCCACGGTACAGTATGCAAAAACTTCGCTTGCTGTCAAACAGCCTTCGCCTACATTGCCAACGGCCCAGGAGCAGCGGCCAGTAGCAGGGGTGTGGGGCCTCAAGATGCTGGGAGTCCAGTCCTACAAATGCTGGTGAAAAGAATGCTGTTCTCATGGTGGCGTGCCACGCGTGCGGCAAACTGGACAGTTGGTGCACAGTCGTACGTCTCAGGGCGTGCCACTCGTGGCTAATCAGCAGATGCAGGGGACAGACCCATGGGTCAAATCTTAGCGGGCCAGAGACCTCGCAACAAAGTGGGCCGTACCGGTAACCGTGCTGTGCCGATTTCATGTCTTTCAATGCAAGTGGGACATTCATATGCCATGAACCACAGCCGAAACTGCAGCAGTCAGAGTATGTCCGCAGGTACACAAGGTGGAGCAGGGAGGAGGGCTGGAGCGGGACAGGGAAATGTCGGGGGCTGCCGCTGAGCCCCTAACGGTACGGTATGTGTTGCGGAGGGGTCACGCGTCTACATCAGGTTGCACGCGAGCGGCAGCCTCATGAACTTGCTTAAGACTGAACCGGTGGTGCGGCTTCCAGCGATGTATGTGGGGGTTGGGGGCCAAGCTGATCAGGAAGCTGTAACGTCACTGTGTGCGTGAATACCGACAGGCTCATGGAAAAGAGGATCCAGTCAGTTTACAAAGAAGCACTAAGTCAGGACGCAGCAGTGCGTCTGTCCGACCTCGCCCTGTCGACCATGTTCCTCGTCTCTCCCTCTCAATGTGCGGAAAGGGCTCCAGGCGCGTGCACCCTAGCCGAACCCTCCCACCACCCCCTCCGTACGGTAACACCCTCTCGCTGCGATGCAGAGCCAATGTAGCCAGCACCCTCTCACTCTCATTATTACAGGGGCGCCACATAAGCCTGGCCCGTACGGTGCGTGTTGACACAACTACCGCACAATATCTCCTGGCATGCCATTAGGCCGCTGTAAGCCACGGCAGCCACCTGCTAGTGAAAACGCCACTCCTTTCGATCTTTGCCACGCATCCCTTGCAACTGCCATACTCCTCTCGCGCAACAAAATCAGCATGCTACCAGCCGTGCTGCGCGCTGCTGCCCCCGCCCCCGTCCCTGCCGTTAGGCCGCTAGTGCTGACTCCTCATCCCCATCGTTCGCCAGCACCATTACTTGGCCAGGTGAGGGAAGGCAGCCTGCAGATTGGAATGTACACGACATGCGTCTTGGCTTCAAGGAGTTGCGAAAGGGACATGCTGGCATGTGGGTGAGTTGGGGATGCATGAAGGGTCCGACTTGGTACCAGGCAACAGGGGAAACACCAGTCAAGAGGGACCGACAGATGGACAGCACACTGCGGCTGTTACCCGGCTGCGCGAAGGTAGGAGCAGAAGTTGATATACCGCGTAAGATTACGGAGCAGCAATTGTCCGGCAAGTAAGCTAACGCCGGGGAAAAGTAGTGCGCTGGCACTCACCGAGAGCTCTTTCCCTGGGTGCTTGTTGTCGAAGTGTTGTTTAAGCATGGCCTCAGACGTGGTGCACACGAAGGTCTGGCAGCAGATGTTGCACTGCGAAGGGGAAAACGTCACGTACGTCAGCGTCCAGGCGCGGGCTATATTTCCGGGTGGCCAGCAAGTCCCCCAGGCCGAGCAGCTCGCCACACCCCACGTCCACGCCCCGTCTCTTGCCCAGAGCCGTCTCTCGCCCGCAAAGGTGGTCATGCTCTTCGCGACATAAAGATACACATACGTTATATCATTCTAGCTTATCAGTATAGTCCCCGGCTCAAGCGACCCAGTAAGCGACGCCCAGAAATCGGCTCTTCCTCGGACCTACCTTAATGTTCATGGAAGCCTGGTTAGCCTTCAGTTGGCTACCTAATGCGCATAAAAGGAGGGGGCCGAAGGGAAAACGACATCCTCAGGAAAAGGTTCCATTCGGCGCGCAATCGGGTCACCATTCTAGCGCTCACCCTTGTTGCCCGCGGCCGCCTCCTCGAGCTTCTTAGCGCGCCGCATAGCAGATTTCTGTCCGTTGCCGCCGCCCATCTTGCCTAGCGTACCCTGTCTGGCGAGAAGGTCACAGAAGGTTCGCTTTGCTGCTTGCCCCTCCGAGCAGCAGCGCTACTAGTGAAATCTATTGTTCTTTCGGTCAAATGTATATCGCGTGAGTTTGCTGCAGGTCACCTGTAAAAGGAAAGTGGTTCAATGCAGGCACAGAGTACCAATCCATGCCCTAAGCGCTAGAGCGTTTGAAAGAATGCTGACAGCCCTTAAACCATTCACGTCACATTTGTGGTGAGAAGGATACCTTTGTCCTCGTGCCGGTGTGCGTTGCCACGTGTCAAAAACATGCCACGACCAGCGGCCAATTTGCCAGGGAGCTCAAGCCTCAAGCTGCTATCCTGCTACTTGCTCCTACTTCCAAGAACGACAAATGCCTAACACCACAATTTGTAAGATATCGGGAATCTGTGAGTGTCTGCCGCGGAACCAACCCTCTGCAGTGGCTGCTCCCTGGTGCTTCATGTTCTAGTACCTCATTTTGCAGTGGCCGAGTCACCGCTCGCAATGATGATGCTTGCTACAGACTGCAGTGCAGCCCCCGTAGCGTCAAATTCGTTAGAATATATTACAGGTGCCCAGGACCTTCAACCCCTTCGCACCACACTGCTCAGGCCCAAAAACATAAATCCACCGCTGAACTTGGCACACAATAAGTGGATTCATTGCGCAATACCACAGCTCATGGCGGTCGCCTCGAGGCGCAAGCACCAGGGGCACTTTCCTGGGCAGTACTAAGCACCCGTCAGCACAGGTCACCGGGGAATTCGCCCCCAACACTCAAACCACTCAGTGTCTGTGCGCCTCACACCACAGACGTGATCACACCGCAAACCCCGCACGCAAGGGCATAAGGCTACGCATGAGGACCTCGTACGCAATGCTTTTCTCCCTTCCGGAACACGTAATACATAAGCAACGCTACAGCGGTAGTGGCCGCAACCCGGTGTGCCTGTGTTCACGCACGTGCAGCATCACCACACGTGTCCATCACTGCACGTTGATGGTGATGGTCTTGGAGAAGGTGGGGCCGTAGCTCTGGTGCTGGGCGTTGGCGAACTGCAGGGTCAGCTTGTGCTGGCCCTGCGTGCGGGGGACAGCGAGGGCAACGAGGAAGCGGTTGGCACATGCCGCGTGACGACAGTGGTACAGGGTGCAGCTGGCGGAGGGAAACCCAGTCTGCCCCACGCACCAGACAGCGTACGGTAGTGGCAAACACGTGGATGCAGTGTGCACGTGCGGTGTGTACCGTTTGCGTGACGACAGAGCCTCTGTGTGTGGCAAACGCATGGAAGGACTCCTGAAGCCCGGCCTTCCTTTTCCTCCGGTGCTAATCTATCGACAGCATTGCGCAGGGGCCAATGGAAGTGCCAGTGGCAGAGGCATTCCCAATACATGTCGGCAAGTCAACGCCGAGCAACTGTGCCGTGTTCCATAATGAACAGCACCGTATGCATTGGGTGCCGAGGCGCGGAGCAAGGAGGAATCATTGGAGGGTGCCATGGACAGTGTCACAGAATGATGATGCATGCGACACGTGCATCCCCCTCACCGGCGCCAGCTCCAGGTCGGCGGAGGTCTGGCCCTTGCCGAAGTGCTGCGGAGCAACAGCGGGAGGGAAAGGGACGTCAGAGGTGCACCTTGTAATCCTAACAGCCTCACCCAGCAGGCTCCATAGCTGAAGGCCATCAGCCATGTCGCATGCCCCACGTCCCAGCCCAATGTCCAATACTCAGCCCCACTCTATCTCCATCAGCCCAACCCTCGCACAAACTCATAACCTAGAGGGTCTGGTATCGGCGCGCAGGCCCCCAACGTCACCACCAGACAAGGCCCCGCCAGGCCGCCGTACCATGGACGAGCCTTAGAAGTGCACCCAAGCACCCGCTCCCCAACCATGCCCATCGACCCAACCACGCCCAGCCTTCACCCCAAGCCCCAAGTCCCCAGGCCGCTGCACACAAGCCCCCGCTGCCCAGCATTGCCAGCTGCAATCCTGGCGCACCACGCTTGCCCAGCCCCAGACCCCGGCGCCCCCGCACCCACGGTCCCACGCCCCCACTCTCTGGCGTTGTTCCTGGTGTTCCCATCTGCGTACCTTGTGGGCATCGTCAAAGGGGATGGCGTCGCCCTCCTCGGGGGCCGGCGCGTCGATGACCACGTGGTGGTGGCCGGTGCCGGGGATCAGGCCCTCGGCTGCGTGGGCAGGGAGGTGTGGGTTACGGTACGGACTTGAGAGTGTTGTGAGGCACGGAAGGCCAAGGAAATGCACGGGTGACGGTGCCGGGGATCAGACGTTCAGCAACAGGAGGGGGGTGGTGTGGGTGGGGTGGGGGTTAGGGAGGCGTCGTGGGATATGGGGGGCCTATGGTAGCGGCGACCACTGCGGGGATCAGGGCCTCGGCTGCCTAGGGAAGGGAAGATGCGTTTACAGACAGGTGGGGATGCCGGGCAGGGAGGACGCAATTGGGTTTGAGTCATCAGCTGGCCTGTAAGCTCCAATGTGTACGGGGATTTGAGCTCCCAGAGGCATTGCTTCCGTGCGCGCTGAGCGCGCCGTGTCGGCACGTGCCGTCGCGTTAGCGTCTATCACACCGGTTGGCAAGCGACACCACCAAATGGTTTCACTAGCTGCCTGCACCGTGTCCTGGTCCAACGCTGCGGTAGACGCGCTGCTGGTGAACACGAGCGGAATTGCTGGAGCGCTACAACACCTTACCAGCTGGCTTGACGGTAAGGCCCTCGACCTGGAACTCCAGGTGAACGGGGTTGGAAACAGACGCGCCGTCCTTCAGGTTTGCAAAGTTGACGCCGTTCGCGAACGCAGCGGGAGCGAGCACCAGGCCTGCCGATTTTGCCAAGGGAGGGTCGCAACGCACACAAGTCATGACAGGCAGCAATTCACATGTCCATTTGTATGCCTCTTACGACTCAATTACTGTTAGCTTAGGCCCAATGGTAAGAGACCTCCAGCGTGTGCACTGCTTGTGCATGCGCTTGCTCGCAGCGACGCACCGCTGGAAACCACAAAGGCAGCGGCAGCGGCCTTCAGCTTGTCGGCAGATCCAGCAGACGACGCCTGGCAAACCACGGTGCGCCGGCTGGAGCGGAAGGCCAGAGGCCTGGACACCGAAGACTTCGTAGCAAGCATGTTTGCAGGTTGCGTTGGCAAGTGGTATCACAGGTGTTCAGTAAGATAATATCCTGATGCGATGAACATACGTTAAACACCTACGTGCGGTGGCCTCTCCTACACCCGGTTTCGGAGCCCCCACGTGTGGTGACGTCTGTCCCTCGTTCCCCCCAAACCTTTTTGCGTCAGCTTCTTGTTAAGCTGCTGTGAGTTACAGATCCACCCCGAGTACACATGGCGACGGCACTGTGTGTGTGCACGGTGCTGGAACGCCGTGCCATGCGGCGAAATGAATCTGAGTGATTTAAGGAAGGTGCCAGCAGGCGTCGTTCGCGGGGTGCGGGGCTGGGCCCGATCGCTCGGCCCCTGGCTTGCGTCACGCAGCCTTCTAACCGCAGCTAATACGTCACATCCCCTGGTTACAATGGTATGTGTACCATACCCGTGGCCTATCCGGTACTGATGTGTAGCAAAGCACCAAGCAGGGGGCTACACGTGCGCACAACGCAACACAGGTTCGCCAGGTGTCCACACACACCGAAACCCGTCCTCAGCAGAAAACACCAGGCAACGCCTGAACTTCTGCCTTCACAACTCTCGATCCACTACCCAAACAACCACATGCCAGTCTATTGCATCGACCGTGTCAAACATCAACGTGTGCTACCACGTCCCGAGGCCCCAGCTCACGAGCGTTACCATGCTCCCCCCCTGCTCCTGCGTGACCTCTGGCACTTTTGAGACGGCCGGCCGCCTCTTATCCGACCAGTACCATCCCCTCCTTGCAAAGGCCCCGCCTACCACCTTGCTCAGCCTCAAGTCCTTCCAATTGCCGCCGTCAACCTCGCTCCACGCAGGCCGGCTGTTTCCGGTTGCCACCTTGCCGCACTGCAGTTATACCCCCTCCCCACCCTTGCTCAGGTCAGCAGGCCCTGCGCCGCCGCCGTGATCTCCCCGAAGCACTGCTGCCGGTGCGACCAGTACGGCACGCGCATGGGGTCGGCCATCAGCGCCTCGTCCAGCAGAGCCTGGTTAGGGCATGGCGGACACACAGGGTGTTCTCGGGTTACCGTGGTTGGTCATGTTCGGCAAGGACAGTATGGGGGATCAGGTGTGGCTGAGCAGCCGGCGAACGGTGGATGCTGGCACGCGGTACCCGTCCCTGTACCGCCCGAAGACCCCGCACAACGGTGCACGGCACCCTCACACCGTCGCTGTACAGTATCAAAGGCCGACCGACACGGCGTTGTGTCCACTAATGGCCACGATGCGGTTCTCTCTCCTAACCCACATCACATATGCACCGCTGTGCACGGCAGCCTCAGCTGACTCACCGTTGCCGTGTCGCAGGCCTGCAGGGAGGTGCCCACCTGGGCCGCCACGGCCTCACCCACGCCCTGGCTTTGGCTGGCGTCCCCGCTCGCCTGCTGCTCCTGCTGCTGCTGCCGCGCGCGAGCCGCCGCTAGCGCCGCCACACCCTGCGCAGCCAACAGCATAACGCCATAACCTTGTGGCAAGGCAAGCACGGCAAGGCTCGGCATGCGGTGTGCTTAGCAGGTCGTGCTGCATTACGCTTACTTGCATGCGAAGAATTGTGCAGACGGGCGTACCGGCCCCCCGGCCCACGACACTGACTGGCACGGTGGAGAGGAGTCGTGTGTGTGGAGGCGCCATGGATGCGGAACAGACTGGAGACACACACGGAGTGGTACACGCAGCTGCATCGCTACACAGATAATGGCTCCGGTGCACGTTGGAGTGCAGTTGGAGAGCAGCGTGGTGTGCGTCAGGTGCCGAGGTACACGCATACCTTAACACAAAAAAGCCGCTCCACGTTGGCTGGCGGTCGGCCCCCCCGCCCCACTACCCCACGCAGGAGGGGCGCTTCTCCTCGTTGTCACCAAACCCTTATTCATATCATGGCAGACATTAGACCCGTCCTCTGCCCCACCTCGTAGTACTGGGCCAGTTGGTTGGCCCCCTCCTGTGCTACCCACATGGATGCGCTTTCATCTCACTAAGACAGGTAAACAAACCCTTGTCCCCTGCCCCACCTCGTAGAACTGGGCCAGCACGTCTAGGGCGGGGGCGCATGAGGGGCAGTCACGCAGCGCCTCGCAGCACACGGTGTACACCTGCAGGGGCAGGGCGGAGGTGACTTGGGTGAAAGGGGGCAGCGCAGCCTTCATTTCGGGTGATTAGGTTGTACGTACACTACTGGGACTGAGACATTCACGTACGCCATGACCCCCTAGGCGTGTCCCCAAACTACCGCCGCAGCGTGCAACTTGTGGGCCGCAATGGTCCAGCGAGTGCAGCCTGACGCTCAGGACGTGCCCCTGCCCCGTTACCGCGCCAAGCGAGGCGCGTTGACACACAGCACGTGGGCAATGCTCCAGGGCCGCGGCATGGCCTGCAGCAGTGTTTAGGTTCCGTGTGACCACGTGTCGACACATGGCACGCAGGGGGGGGGGGGCGCACCTCACCTCTGGGCAGCGCGACAGGGCGCGGTGCGTGGAGGCCCACGGCTGCAGGACCGCGAACAGCCCCGTAAGGTAGCGCCAGGGGGCCTCGTTGCGGGGGGCCTTCTGGATGGCAGCAGCCACGAACTCCAGCTCACTGGGGTGTGCAGGGGGCGCAAAATGGGAAGAGGAGTTGAGATGCAGGAAAGAAGGTTGATAAGGGGGGACTAGGAGGATAGTCGAAACGTGTCGTGCCGGTACCTGCGGTGGCCGTCACAGTATTCAGCTCACAGGGTGACCTGCTACAGGCGATTTCGGCGCCGCTCCGCTGGGCCGCATGAAAGGGACTGTGCGGCGAGTCGGTGTTCAGCATCCGTCCGTCGCACGTGCACCCGCAGACCAACGCCATACTCGGGAGCATAGCAGGTGGCCCACGGCTCGTCCAGGCCCTTTAGCGTGCAACCAAAGCAGAGTACGGTAGTCAAGGTAGTGAATCGTTGTAAACAAGACCTTCTGTGCACCAAGTGTAGGTGCAAGCTGCTCACGTGCGCATCCACGCCGCCGCCTCCTGCTCGCCCTGCGGCCGCGGCGTGTGCTGCAGCACGAACATGCGCTGGTTCCACGCCGTGTTGTTGCGCACGTCGCGCCCGATCATCTCGGCGGCGAACTCCAGCTCCTGGTCCCACTGCCCCGTCAGCTGCGTGCGCATGTGCAGGCGCCGGGGGGCATAGCATATAAAGACGCGAGCATGAGGCGGTACAGCCGTAGTGGCCCGGACACGCTCTTGTGGGCATAGCATACGGTACTCTGCACGCTTTCCGTGGACGCAGCAGCAGGATTAGACACTGCATGTGGTGCAACAGGGGCAGGTACTGCACAGGGAGCGGAGTGCAGTATGATGGGAAGGGACAACACCTGCGCTGGGCGCCCGGCAGCTGACGCACCTCGCACAGCACGCGTGTGCAACAGTTGGGTAAACGCCACCAACATGATGCCACCACTGCGGTACGACAATAAGCCGCCCAGGTCACAATCACGTTGCCACCAAACCTGCATCCCCCGCCTTACACGGTTTCTCGCGTTTTACGCGCACCCCACTCCCAGCACACAGTGCAGCGGAGTAGGACACGCCAGGACACGCCTACGCCCTGCCCTACCCCGCACACGCGCACGCACGCGGCAGCACACACCTTGACGACGGCCTGCCTGTGCGCCCATGCGTGGTAGTTCTTCTCGTCCTGCATGATGGCCTCCCGGGTCATGTCGTGCTCGCGGGGGCCGCAGGAGGGGCCCAGCTGCAGGGACACACAGGGAGAGGGACAGCGTGAGGGCGGGGTTTGAAGGGAGGTGGGAAATCGCCGTAGTGGGAAGCCCAAGGGAAGAACGCCCACGAAAGGTTCAGAGCGGGTTACCACCTAATGGAGCAGTGCCCCGGCCACGCACTCCACATGGGACGACCGGGAAGGGGCAACGGGGCCTCCTTGGAAGCGTCCTCCCCGTGCTCTACACACCCTTTACCCGTCAGCCACCCTCCTGCTGATTCCCCACATGCCGCGAAAACCACCCGGCCCGGTCCTCCCCGCTCCCGGCCCTCACCGCCGTGGCGCACAGCCTCCTGTGGTTCCATAGCTGGTAGTTCTTGGCGTTCTCCAGCATCACGCCGTGAGTGTACTCCAGCTCGCCCGGCAGCATGGAGGGGCCCAGCGCCTGCACGCAGCGCCACCTGAGCACATGACAGCGCGCATGAGGGGAAAGACAGTCAGGATGTCACTATCGTAAACAGTTGGGAGCAGGAAGGCGGCGGGGCGGGGGGCTAGGGGGAGGGGGCAGGGGCGGCAGGTGGTCGGCATGCGTTGTGTTCTTAGGGTAAAAGTGAACTGGCCCAATTGCGTCCTTCTGTCTGTGCTCTAGGTCTACGGCCCGCGCGGTACGTGCGAATGAGGTGTGCTGAGGAGTAGATACTCCACAGAAATAGCCCATGATGGTGGCACATACAAAATGCGGCAGGTCCGCAAAACAGCCTGGGACCCTCGCCCCTCGTGCACAACCCACCGCGTCCTCCACGCCGTGTAGTCAGCCTGGTTGTATCGGATCATGTCCCCCGTCAGCGCCAGCACGCGCTCAGAGAGCTCCCCGCTCCGCAGTACGGCACGGAAGTACGACAGGGCCTCCGCGTGGTCGGGCGTGTAGTGGATGGCAACCACCTTTCCACCTTCCTCCACCCTCACCGGTACCACGTCGGCCCACTCGGGCCGCTGACTGTACGGCAGGGCCTGGCCTGACATGATAGCTGTTGGTCGGGGCTAGAGGTCTAGGTGTACAGGCTAAGAGTGTGTTGCGGGACTGCGGGTGGCTTTGGGGTCGTGCCGGTTGCAGGTGATGCTACAGGCAGGGGAGTCCTGCTCTTGCGGTGGACCGCCCCCTGGCTCCTCAGCCCAGAGTGTGTCGAGGGGCCTCGTAATACCAGCTGCAGGGCAACAAAAGCCCGAGCAGTGTAAGAAGCATGGCTTTAGGGTGATACCGTGTGCAATGCCATGTGGCTCATGGCGCTGTGCAGCTTGGTGGCCCTACACACATGCACCCGCCCCAAGCACCCACTCACTCCTCCTTTGATAGCTCGGCGCGGACACGGCGCAGCTCGTTCACGGTCTTCTCCGTGAACTCTGTCCAGTGTAGTGCATGTTGCATGGGGCGTTGGGGGTCGGTTGAGGCGTCCAGTTCACTCAAGGGTGTGGGTCCATGCCATGGTTCTGATGCGGACCTTCTGGCGCCCGTGCTTACCTCTTTGCTGCGCCGCCGACTGCTGCTGCTGTCTGGAGTCGTATAAGGCTGTAAAGCGATAGCAGCACAACGGTTTAGGGTAAACTATGCTCACAGACGCGTTTCGGTAAACAACTAGGCGGACGACGCACCCTTGCCGGGTCCAGCAGGGATATTAACAGCTGTTGGTGTTGTAAAATAGGGGAACGCGTATCTGCCCCCTTGGGACATGCAGGGCTAAGCGGCAGCCGTGACTGTCAGAGTTCGAACTTCAGTTGTGCGTGAGCGGCCAGATTCCCTATCCGACTCTTTTAATCGTGAAGGTACTAAGCTCCTATGATCTGCCTTTGACGATTCGACAAAGAGGAAAGCAAGTTGTTGGCATGGGCAACCACCGTAACGGCATAGGGCTCGCGCGTTTCGCAAAGAAGAAGTGACGTGCTCCTATTACATGCTAATAGCTTCCGTGCCGATTACCTCGCCGTGTCTTAGGTGCCTTGTGACGGCCACTCCCTTGCCTGCGCTGACCACTCTAGGACCACCTTGCATCAGATTGCTGCAGCGTAGCTACTGCTTCCAAAGACAACATTTCAACTTGTCAGACCCAGATCACACAGTATATCTTTCGCGGGGGCTTGGGCATAGGCAAGACACATTGCCGACGCGTGCTTACGATGGCGACCAAGCAGTCGACCGTGACTCCGTTGGAGCACACCATGATTGGAGCCCTAGGTGGAACATTGGAAGTATGCATTATGCAGCCGCTCGTTGGCATCAAGAATGCGCTGCAGGAGGGGCGACCTGTCCCTCGGAACCCCATGCACCTCTATCGCGGGTTGCTGGTAAGCTTGCTACCCGCGCGCTATGCTTGTTCTTAGGCAACCCAATAGAGTTGGCACAAGTGCATTGCTGCTGGGGGTTTTGGGTTCCCCACCCTCCCCTACCTGCCCCTCCACGTAGATGAACATCGTCAGCATGGCGCCTATCACCGCGTCGCAATTCGGGACAAACCGCCTCATGCAAACAGTGGTACTAAAGAAGTCAGAAGCGGCACTGACAAGCTTGGAGCGCTTTGGGAGCGCGGGCGTTGCTGGTGCTGTCTCGGCTTTCATAGCCTCCCCCTCTGAGCTTATCATCATCCACCAACAGGCGAGTCTTGTAACCCACGGGCCATCAGGTGCAGGCCACAGGAACTCTGTCTTGCAGCAGGCTGCAGCGGTAACTTCAGGGAGGGGCTACACACGGGCCGTACCCCCGTCCCCCTGTTCCTCCTGCTGCACCCAGCTTCAGTTGCCTCCCCCATACACTACGTGCGCAGAAAAGCGGGCGGTCACTGTCCGCCGAGGCCTCGCACTTTCTTAAAAACTACGGCGCGTCCTCCATCTACCGTGGGCTGGTAAGTTGCTGCACCTGCTGCAGCACTGTCCCTCAAGTCGACCTAGGCGGCCGCTGACCCATGGGACGCCAGGTACCAACACCATCACCAACACCCCTGCTAACACAGAAGTTACTACAGCTGCAAGCATGGGTCCACCTACCTCACGAGTCACATGCCCGGATGCCCCGTGCCATTCCACTGCAAGCCACTCCAGCCGCAAGCATGCCTGATCCTACCCCACGCGGCCACTTGCCCATAGTTCCCAGCGCAAGCTGTGTGGACACGGCAGGCCGTTTCACAATGGTCTGTCGACAGCCGTACCACCGTATTACCGCACCGCCGTGCCTGAACGGCTCCATGCCACCACCGTGTCCCCCGCTGCCCGTCTGCCAGGTGCCCGCCATCGGGCGCGAGATGCTGTACGCGGCAGGGTACCTGGGGCTGTTCCCCATCATGCGGAAGTCCCTGGAGACCAGATACCCGGTGAGGGGCGCGTGCGGCATTGCACGACAGGGCCATAGCCCCAAAGCAATATAGCCCCTGCAGCGCACTGTTCCCTCATTATGCGGAGATCCCTGGAGACCAGATTCCCTGTGAAGGGCACGTGCAGCACGTGCAGCATAGCGCACGCAGCGGGGCCTGAGGACAGGGGCATGGAGGGCAGGGCCCTGGCCCTGGCCGACACCACTCAAGCCCCTGCAGCGTGCTGCCTGGAGGCCCCGTTTGCTCCGTGCACATGCAATCGAAAGAGACTGTACAGGGAGGGTCCTGGCCAGGGCACCAACGCCCACGGCACACGGCGTGCTTGGGGGGTTCGCGGTGACGGCAGGCCGTCACATCTCGCCTTTGCTGTGGAGCTTGGCATTAAAGCATCCACGTCCACGTCTCCTACGTTAAATGCACCAACCAACTGTATTTTCCACTCTGCTCCGCCCCAGGAGCTCAACCCCAACGTGGCGATGGTGGCCGCGGGCCTGACGGGCGGCGTGTTCGCGGCGGCGTGCTCGCACCCCTTCGACACCGCCAAAACGCGCATGCAGGTGGGGGCGGGCGGATTTGGTGGCATGAAGGCGATGCAGCTGATCGCGGGGAGGGGGCGCATATCGCGTTGAGCGGGAGGAAGTAGTCCACGGCGTCAGGGGCAAGTAGGGTGCGTGATGGAGCATGCAGGTTGGCGTGGGCGGGGCATGTGAGGTAGAAGCAGCGGGGGCCCGCCCAGGCCGTTGCGGACACGGGCTGGCTGCTGTACTCTGACCTCCCTCCATGACATGGGCCAAATTTCAGCGAATAGCCAGCGTACCCCATCACATATGATACCCTCATTGCTTACACCTCAAAACCCCTCACCATCGCGACCGCGCCCAGGCGTTCATGTACTCCAAACCCGAGTACGGCAACCTGCGCTCCACCTTCCGCACCATCTACGCGGAGGGCGGGCTGCTGCGCTTCTGGAAGGGCCTGGCGCCGCGCATGCTCAGGATCGTGTGTGAGTACCGTGTGCGGCGTGCGGTGCGCAAGCGTAGGTTAAGGAGTTCTGGTGCAGCGAGGACCTCCCATTTCACAACACAACGAGACACGCAATACATGTGCAGAACATATTGTGGGGGGAGGGGCGAACGGGGCGGGTATCACCATGAGGGCAAGCTCGGAGGGTTGCACAGCCGGGACACAGCCTTGGGTTGGGGATGGGGCGCTGCGGGGCAGGGCACGGCTGGGCACGTGGCAGGGGGTGCATGGGCGTGGTGGCACGGTGGCACGTGGCACGGTGGCACGTGGTGGGTGGTGAGAGGTGCGTGGGCGAGCCGTGGGGCCGGGGCTGCTGGAATGAGGCCCTTTTGTGAAGGCCCCCGCGCCTGCACACCTGCCCTACCGGGACAGTACTCCCCAGTGCCCCTACCACTAGGAGCACCGAACCCACTGCACGCCTGTTACCCACACCTCACCTGTGCCGCAACGCGCCCTGCTGCTGCCCCTGCCCCAGGCGCCACCTTCATCCTCAACTCGCTGCGCACCAACTGCGTGGAGTACCTGGACGGGGTGCGGGGGGCGGGGCCGGCGGAGGCGGAGGTGGCGGCGCCCGCGGGCCAGCTCTGACCCTAGGAGCGGTGGCGGCAGCGGGGCGGCAGCTCGAAGGGCAGCAGCGGCAGCGGGACAGCTCTAAGGGCAAGCAGCGATAGCGGCAGCTGGGCAGGTCTTAAGGGCAGCAGCGGGAGCGGAAGCGGGGCAGGCTGGCGGTGGCAGCGGCCGCGGGCGCCGCTGCGGCAGCAGTGCTCCCGATGAGTAGCGCTGATGTGCAGCTGTCCTTGACGGCGGCAGAAGTTGGAGCCGAGCTCGTTGGCGCAGTGACAGGCTTTGAGGAGAGCAGCTCAGGGTTACAGGGTTACACGTACTGTGATGCGGCTTATGGTCGTATGGCCGCGGGACCGTGGGATCAGTTGTGGCGAGCAACTGGATGAGGGGCGGGGTGAGCACGGCGGCGGAGATTGCGGAGGCTGGGAGGCCGGGCCCGCTGGAAGGTACTGCTGCAGGCAGCCTCCAGGGCGCAAGCGTTTGGGACCGGCTGCCAGAAATGGCGCTGAAATGGTGAGCAGTCAGGCGTGAGCCACACTCTTCTGAGCGGCAGCAGTGATGCGGGTTAAGGAGCTTGGCGGACGGGACTTCGTCGGCGGCCTATGCTGTCAACGGGGTAGTCGGGCACAGGTCAAGGGCCAGTAGTTGAACGGTGTGCGGTTCCAGGGGGCGGGGAAGGGGCAGGGGCAACGACGGAAGCCGCGGTGTGGCGCAATGGCGCCTGCAGCGCGCCGAGGAACGGTGGTCCTCTGAGGATCAACGCCATGGATGGAGGCGTACCGTAGAGGGTTACGGAAACACTGGTGGTCTCGTCAGTGCGTGTCTTCTTTCGGTGGCAATAGCAGCAGCAGCACAGGTGCAGCAGCAGCACAGGTGCAGCAGCAGCAGACGGGGACGAAGCGGACATGGACTTGACAGGCGTAGCTTGCCGCTGCTGGAGCGCTTGGGTGCTGTGGCTTTTGCGGGAAGGCCGGGAATGCAGTTTTGGTCCTAGGGGGTGGCGCGCGGCTGGTGGGAGACGTAGTAGGCCGCTACCATCGCATCTGTGTCGCGTGCTGGTCTAACTCGGAAGGCTCGTATGACTGTACTGCACTGCTGGGCTGGAATCCAGTGACTGGAGCATGGCCTACTGTACCGTAATCCAATTGCGATGTGCTGAGGCTGCGGTACTGTAGTGCCTTATGCTGGTGTAGTGCAGTGGCTCTGAACTGTGGCTACCGGTGTAGGTAGAGCGAACCGGTAGTGCGCACACGCAAAGGCCGCATGAGGCTCAGGGTGCGGTGGTGTGGATCTGCTGGCTCGTGCCGTGGGGTGAACCGAGGCTGCCCATTGTGGCACTACAGGACAACCGTGCATCCTAGGAGAAAGCCGGCATCCTGGCAAACTGCAGTGCATGCTTTGGGAAGGGATGTCCAACGCTGTGTGCAGCCTGCAGGGACGTGCAGAACACGGCTTGGGGTGGGCCGTTATGCATGGCGGGCGATGGGCCGTGGTCTTGTGCTACCGTAGTGTCGGGACGGCGCAACAGTAAGCAACTTGCACTCCAGTGCTCTTGTAAGCTGTTGGTACTGAATTTTATGCAACCTGCCTACGCCGGATTTAGCGGGCCACTGTTGCTACCTTGCCGCGCTATTTCATCCGGACGAGGCCCACACGATCCCAGTAAGCTTCGCGGCCCGCGAGCTGCTTTCTTAACCATCACGGCTTTGTCATGATGAAGCAAGTGCCCCCCGCGCGCGCTGCCGGGGGCTCCTCTGTCACAAGTCATAGTCTTCATTTAAGTCCTGCGCCCTTGCGCGCTCACGAGAGGCTCCCTGTACAACATAGAACTTGGCAATGGGAGCAGATTATGCCTGCTGTGACGGCCTCGGCCCGGCCAACAGCGGTCCGTGCGCGCACCATGGTCATACCTCACGCGCTGTCCGAGCGCGTGAAAGGGTTCCCACAGGGTATCCGCGTCGGCCGGGTAAGTGTGCACGACACAGTAATGTCCGCATGCTTCATAGTCCTTTGACCGGTCCTCCCTCTGGCTGTCACCCACTTCTGCGCTCGCCCTCACTCACACAAACGTGTGCAGCGCTCTCCGCCCCATGAAGCATGAACCCATTTCTGGCCCCCGCGTCGCAGGTCCAGCTCATACAGCCCGTGGAGCCAGATGACACCATTCTGTGCGACAAGCTGCTGGTATACCTGCCAGGTGCGAGCTAACGGTGGCTACACGGTTGCCACGGCCGAAGGCCCAAGCTGGCAGGGAGCCACTTTGGGCCGAGGGGCATTTGCCAAGCGCCCACACTTTGGTGCCGGTAGCAACAAAAAAACTGATCAACATAGCACGTGTAAGCAGTGGGCTAGGGGACCCGGACCTCCTCTGCTGTGTATACCGTACCGTACCCCTGCACGCTGCCTCCCCTTGACCCCCACAGGCACGGACGGCACGGGCCAGGCCATCCTCCCCCAGGTGGAGGGGCTGCGCCAGCTGGGCTACGACGTGTGGTGGGTATTTTAGAACCAAATTGAAACAGGGAGCCGTGTGGGTGTCTGCACAGCAGGGAAGCTGTCCAAAGCATGTGTGTCACTGCCGTTACTGCCCTTGTCGTAATGCGCAGCCGTAGTGCTGCAGCTCCAATTAGATGACAGCCCTTCCAAGCATGTCACATGTGTCCATGGCTGGGAGGAGCAACACATTGTGCGAAAGCTATGACACAAGCCCCCTTAACCCACACGCATTTGGTACACCTCTGCCCTTTCCCCTCCACCCCCAGGTGCCTGTACATACCCTACGAGGACCGCTCCGACTGGGAGCAGCTCACCACACAGGTAGCTACCGCTGTTTCTAACTTTTTGCTGTGTACACCCCTGCACCAAGTCCTACTACACAGGACCCGCTGCATCTCGCCGTGCAACGCGTTGCTCACACACCTCTCTTCTACCATCATCCATTCCTCTCACGGCCCGGCAATGATGTGTCTTACAGGTCACGCTGCTGCTTCGGCAGCTGCTTCAAAACTGGCGCGGCGGCCACCCTGGGGCGGCCCCGTCGCCTCCATCCGCCGCTGCATCCTCCCCCGAGACCCCCGCTGTTGCTGCTGCGCCTCGCATCACGGTTGTGGGCGAGTCGTTTGGATGCTGCCTCGCTCTGCGGCTGGCCGCCTCGAGCGCAGGCCCCGAGCTGCTGGACAGGTGGGGGCGGTGCGGGTCATGGTGCATGAGAGCATGACGAGGCAGTGCATGTGGAGCGTTGGGGACGAGTTACCAGCGGCCGCGAACTACCCAGGACACCGGATATCAATTTCTTTTCTCGTGCTTTATCATTGATGCTCATTCAGTTAAACTCCTGGCCCGCGCTCGCACTCGCCACCACGCCCCGGCACCACGACGTCTGCCTTTTTCCCATGCTACCGCTAAACCCCCGGCACCCCCTGACGCTTGGCACGGTTCTTCGCGTCGCACGCGTACCCCGGCACGCCCGCCCCCGCCCCCGGCAGCCTCGCCCTCCATAATTGCGCTGCCGCGCCCCCCTTGCCTTGCCCACCCCCTGCAGGCTGGTGCTCCTCAACTCGGCCACATCCTTCAATCGCTCCCTCAGCGGCCTCTCGGCTCTCATAGCGGCCACCAACCTGCTGTCGATGTTCCCGCGGGACCTGTACTCGGTGGCACAGGTAGGCGGGTAGCGCCTGAGAGCGTTCCGCTTGTTCGGTCGCCTTTGTATGTCAGCTGGGGGTATCAGGCCGCAAGCGCCCTGGGAGGGTCAATCAGCGGCGAGGGGCGCAGAGGTAAGAGGGCGACTAAAGCCTGGCACGACAGTACGCAGGAGGCATTTGGGCACGGAATGGTCTGCAAGCTGCTGGGACTGCCCTGCACGGACGCCATGTTCAGTTACACGGCTCTGTCCCGATCCTGTATGCCATCCTTCATGCGCCCGACCGGGCACCGGCACAAGCAACTGCCCTTCTTTCCTGCCGCCGCCGCACCACCGCCACCACTCCCACAGACAACGCTGCTGCCCCTGCTCATCGACAGCGAGCGCGTGGAGGAGCGCCACCAGCACCTGCTGCGGTCCATGATCCTCATGGAGGCGCCGGCCAGCAGGCAGGGACTGGGTTTCGGAGCCGCGTCCGCACCCGCACCCGGTTCCGGAGCCGGCTCCTCCGGGTCCGCCTCCGATTGGGACACCGGGGGCAGCGCCTTGACCCAGACGGGGCCGCGGAGCGGCGGCAACAGCAGCAGCAGGAGTAGTAGTAGTAGTACAGCTGCTGGGGGCGGGGGGAGCGGTACGCTGTACTACGGGCCGGCAGCTGCCGCCAACTTCCGAACGAACCTGCTTCGTGACGGCGAAGTGGACGATGCCGTGCTGGCACGTGTCGCCGTGCCCACGCTGCTGCTGTGCAGCGCGAGGGACCGGCTGCTGCCGTCCATCGTGGAGGGTGGGTGTGGCGTGTGGCGTGTGGCATGGCGTCTGGGATGAAGGGGAGGGCTGGTAACGGCCTATCAGGCTTGGAGGGGCGCGCAGGAGCCGCTGTGCAATGCATTCGCCCGCCTGGAGTGACTGCTGCCCCGCTGCCAGCATTTGTCCCGAATAGTATCTTCAGAAGGGGTCTCTAATAGCAGCTCCTCCCCTTCCACCACTTGCCGTTTGGCGCAGGCGCCCGCCTGGAGCGGCTGCTACCCCTTCAGCCAGCGTCTCCCCAATAAGACTTCCAAGTGTGTCTTTGCAGCAACCCCTCCCCGACCCCGACTCATCTCCCCACACTGCAGGCGCCCGCCTGGAGCGGCTGCTACCCCGCAGCCGGCGCGTCATCCTACCCGACAGCGGTCACGCGGCGCTGCTGGAGCGGGGGGTCAGCCTGGCGGCTCTCATGCGGGGGGCGGGCTTTGCGGGGGCCGGCAGCAGTGGCAGTGGCAGCGGAGAGCAGCTACCGGCTGCCAGGATTGTGGTTACAGCCGCAGGGCCACCTGTGGGACAGGTTGTGGGTGTCGGGCAGCGACAGCAGCCGGAAGTGGCAGCAGGGACAGCGGAGAGTGGGAGCGGGGGGAGGGTGGCGGCGGTGGGGGCGGGGCAAGCAGAAGTGGCGGGGGCGGCGGGGCCAGGTGGGGTTGCGCCGGGGAGTAGCGCTGTAGGAGCGGCACGGACGGCGCGGAGGAGGGACAGCGGTGGGAGTGGGGCGGGGAGTGGCAGCAGCGGAAGCGGGTCGGATGTGGAGGGTGCGGACAAGGGGGTGGTGCCGCCTGATGACAGCGCGTTCGACGAGTGGTGCCAGAAGCTGTCGCCCTGGCGGGTGGGTGGAGTGGCGACCTCAAACACATGGACATGGAATGGGCCTTAGGATCCGCCTGGAAAGGCCGCGCCGCCCAGTACGGGCATGTCGTCATGTGGCATGCATGTCGTGGTTGAAACCATCTGGCCGCGGTACGCGGTCGACGCGCTTGCGTCGTGTGTCGTCACAGCTGCTTACTGTCCAGCCACAAAAAAGCGGTAATCTCCAACCTGTCTAGCGCTTCACTGTGCCCATGCGCTTCTTGCTCTGCGTGTTGAACGTGTGTCGCAGGAGCTGGTGTCTCCCGTGGTGCTGGGCTCGGAGCACCTCCCTGCCCCCGGCTCCCCTCTGTTCTCCCGCCCCATGCTCTTCGTTGGAAACCACCAGAAGATGGGCTTCTACGACACGCCCCTGCTGGTGTACGAGCTGTACGTCAGGGGTTACAGGTGGGTACGGCACCGCTCTGGTCGGGCGGTACAGGTGGGTTACGGCATTGGCTCTGGTCTGCCGTACATGCGCGGCCCAGGCAGTACAGCGTGAAGTGGTCAGGGACACCCCAACCCTACCACACACGCCCAGCTAAACCACCCTCATGTTGCAAACGTGTGCCATGGCCCCACTGCACGATGCATCAGGGCACCCCGGCCCCTTTACTTGTCGCAGACGCACACTGCAATTGTGGGATACATCTTCTTTTCCGTGGTGTGCAAAGGTGCCACCACGTTACGCACTGTATCGCTGACTTGCATCAACTAGTAAGTCATCAAGCAGTGCATCGCTCCGTTTCCCCTGCAGGGTTCGCGGCTTGGCGCACCCGGGCCACTGGGCCGGCCCCTTCGGCAAGTGGTTCGAGCAGTTTGGGGCGGTCAAGGCCTCGCCCATGGCCGCCTTCCGGCTGCTCAAGGGAGGGGAGAAGGTGCTGCTCTTCCCGGGAGGCGCCAAGTGAGTGCCCTGCCAAGCACGCCCTCATCTAGCCGCAAACCTGTTTTGCCTCCTCACCCAACCCCAGCGACTTGCAGCACCAAACCACCGCACCCCTTACTGACGCTACCAGGAAAGCTCCCCTGGATTGTATCCTTTACCTCCACCCCACCCCGAACCCATCCCATCCCACTGTCCACACCAGGGAGGTGGTTAAGAAACGCGCCCAGGAGTACCTCACACCGTGTAGACCTGAGCCCGTACCGTGGCTAGCATCGCACACCTCACCAAACTTACCGTACCGTACCGTACCCACCCCACCCGTGTGCCCCGCCCCCAGGGGCAGAGTGGCCAGGAGTAGACGTCGCGCTGGGCACTCGGCCATGCCACACAGTCACTCCATGTGCACTTAGATGGTGATACCAACGTCCATACCCGCAAAGTACCTCTGCAAAGGGAGTATTCCCGCCACCCCGTTCTACCTACCCCCAGGGAGGTGGTCAAGAAGCGCGGCCAGGAGTACACGCTGCTGTGGCGCGAGTCCCCCGACTTCGTGCGGCTGGCCGCCAAGTGCAACGCGCTCATCGTGCCCTTCGCGGCGGTGGGGGCGGACGACGCGTACGACGTGGGTGCGGGTGTGGGGAAGAAACTCATACACCCTACGTCTTCACTGTACGCATCTGCAGCCCATTTAGCGCCGCAGTCCAACTAGCGCACGTGCCCTTCGCGGCGGTGGGGACGAACAATGCATACGACGTGGGTACGGGTGGGTAGGGTTAAAAAGCATGGGGCTGCAACTGAACACAGAAACGGACGAGGTGGTGGCGCAACCACGCAACACCCGACCACACCCATGACCCATGCAAAGGCCCACACGCGCCTTAAGACACATTTCTCCTCCCGGATCCGGACGGAAGCATGGACACGGACGATGCGGTGGTCTGGCTCGCACCATCACCCACCACCATCCTGACCCCTTTCAACACACAGGCACGCTAATACACACCTTGCCTCGCAGGTGATCATGGACACGGACGAGGTGGTGGCCAACCCCGTGCTGGGCCCCCTGCTCAAGGGAGTCCTCTCCCGCGTGTCAGAGCACCTCAACCCGGAGGAGTCCATCTTCCCCATCACGCGACTTCCGGGTGGGTGGCGTGGGGTTTTGCCACGACGAACTCAACCACACCTGGCACTCCGGCTGGCCTAAAGGGCGGATATTCAATATCCGTGGGAGGATGAGTATTTCCAACAGGGGCGCGCGCCGGGTGGGTAGCTGCCGGGTGGGTGGCCGTAACACTGAGGAATCTTTTGCCATTATCCCACCTTGCACTCCAGCTGTGAGACCTGATGCGACGGCTGCCGGGTGGGTAGTTGAGTACCGGCATACGAAGCCCAGCGGGCAATGGTTGGGGAAAAATGATGTGGGAGGACCCCTTCCGCAATGGTAGCTGTGCGTTCTGTTGTTCCCCGCCACACGCATGCCGGGTAGGTATCGGTACTTCGGTAGACAGGGCCACGCGGCCGAAGGGTCTCCTGCTATTCCGCTACCTCCTCCCTGCACCTCCATTGACTGCACTTCCAGCACCTCTGCTCAATCCCATTTCCTACCCACACGGTACTCCCCTTCCCTTTGTGCCTGTGTCCTGCAGTTGTAGGCCTGCCCACGCCCATCCCGGTGCCCAATCTGCAGCGCCTCTACTTCAAGTTCGCGCCGCCGGTGGACCCCCGGGCCCTGGGCACAGACATCCGCAACGCGCAGCAGGTGTGGATTGCAACAGTGCCTGCCGCGCTGCTGTGCGTCCTCCTCGGGGACCTGTGGTATCGGTCAGTGGTGCGCCAGGCCCTTTCCATGAACGCATAGCTGTTCGACGCGACACCGGCCGTGAAGACCGACGGGGTGCCTGGTGTATAAGGCGACTGTGCGTTTCGTGGGCTACCCTGATTGAATGCGCTTCGGAGTCCTCACGCCATCGCGTGTCTCCATCTCTGTTGCTCCCACGCTGTGCAGGTTCAGGAGCTGTACGACGGCGTGAGGGAGACAGTCAGCCAGGTGCGCACGGCAGGTGGCAAGCATGCGTGTGCCTGTACGGTATTAGTTGTTTGCCTGACCAGAGTCGTGGGCCCTACTGCGGTCGCGGGAAAGCCATGCCGCTACGAGTGACTGCTGCGAAAGGGTCAGACACGCACCAGCCGTGAATGAAGCTTGAATGCAGGGACAGGCTCTCTTTGTCAACCGTGCAACGAACAACATGAAGTCACGTTTTTCTGCCGTTTCCCTCCATGGCCAGGCCATGTCTGAGCTGCTGGAGGTGCGTGCCGCTGACGACGGCAGCCAGCTGTCCGCCCGCCTGGGCCGCAGCCTCGCCAAGGTGGTGCCGCAGCTGGTGGGGGCGGGGGCGGCGGCGGGGGCGGAGGCGGCGAACGAGCAGCAGCAGCAGCCGCAACAGCAGCAGTAAGGCGACGGACGTAGGAAGGGGTCACCGCTGGCTGGGGCGCGGCCTGGCTTGGGTGGTGTCGCCACTAGTGGGCATCAGGCAGGCAGCGCGTGATCTGGGGAGCAGCGAACGAGCAGCAGTAGCAAAGTAGTAGCAGCGGCAACAGTGCGTGGCGGCACATGCGGGCAAGGAAGGGAGCACTGCGCCGCGGCCTGGCCCGAGTGATGCCGTCGTTTGATCTGGGAAGGGGGACGGCAACGGTCTGAGGTTGTGAGAGCGCCTTACGGGCAGCAGCAGCAGCAGCAGCGACTGTGGGAGGACGGGCAGCAGCGACAGCGGCAGGGCGAGGCATCGCACTGTTGGCCAGGGCGGAGCTGCAGCTGGCAGAGGTGGGGACGTAGACGAGCAGCAGCAACAATATCGGTGGTTGGAGGAGCAGCAGCAGCCATCAACACGGGGCAAGGGACGGAGGAAGGAGGCGCCATTGCTTGCTGTGCCGTGGTCTGGCTGCTATCGTGCCAGACCAGTGGCGGCGGTGATGATTGGCGGTAGTGGCTGCAGTGGCAGCTGTTGCAGTTTGCAGATCCAATACCCTCTCTGGTATTCAAGTGCACGAAGTTGTTGGTTTCGACCAGTTGGAAACGGGACTGCGTGAGGCATAGGGCTTTGCCAGCGAGGTTCGTGGACGGCAAGGGGCAGGCAGATATGTTTTGGCACGAGACGTAAGAGATGATGTGGGTGTAGTGGCTGGAACGCGGCTTTCCCTAATGTCGAATTGGCAATGCGGATTCCAGGTGTCGTGTGCAACGGTATTGTGGAGCACGTGTCCCGCCACTGCAGCTGCTGTACTCACCCCGCCGGAACCTTTATGCTAGGGTGTGTGACGCGCAAAGATGCTACCTGCCATGCGTAGTACTTGCACGTGCGCCACTGGCATCGCGGCACCGTACCCTTTGACCTGAAGTCCTGTATCTGCACGCTCACAAGCACAGACTGTGTTCCGCTAACTTACTACAATATTCATGATGTCTTGTGGCGGTCAAGGGTCCCCAGCTTAACAACATCCCTAAGGGACACCGCTCACGATAGCCCGCGCTCCGACAAGCTGCAACAATGACAAATGCCGCACAAGAACTCAATTCCCAGCTTAAGAAGCTTGCACTCAAGGCCATAACTTCTGGACATGGTGCGAGCCTGGCCACCAACTTGGAGGCCTTGCAAGACAGTTTTAAGGGGAAACTGGACGACGACAGCTTTGCGGCGCTGCAGAGCAGCATAACGGCCCTCAGTCGGGAGCTCAACGACGCAACCGGCCAGATTGCGGCCGTGGAGGAGCAGCTTCACCCGACGACTGCAAAGCACGAGGAGGTGTTCGCGGACCTGCACCAGAAGGTGCAGCAGCTGCAGAAGCAGGTGCAGCAGCTGCAGGAGGGTCACAGGGAAGAGCGCAACAACGTGGGAGCCCAGCTGGCGTACACCCTAGACGGGGTCGTGTCCGCCGCGGTGCTGGGGCCGGGCGACACCTACAACCTGCGGGAGCTCCAGGAGGTGTTCGCGGGCGGCGAGGTGGACGCCGCAGTCCTGAAAAGGTGGCGGGCGGTCGTGGCTTTCCTCGAGCAGCGCGCCGGCATGCCGCTCGACAGCATCGTAAACAGCCTGGTGCCGCTGCGGCGCCAACGCCACGGTCTGGCGCACGGGACCAAGGCGGAACGGCGGGCGACCAGCAAGGCGGCTGTGGAGCAGTGGGCCGCCAACCAGAACAGCTTCATCCAGGTGGCGGTCAACCGACTGCTGCTCATCCTGGAGCCGCTGACCTGCCCTGGCCAGCCGCTGTGCCCCCTCAACAATGAAGCCATTAGCAAGGCCTTCCAGCTGGAGGCCTAAGTGGGTGAGTTGGACTCCTGAGGGGTAGGGTAGCCGTTTGTGTACCAGGGGCTTGGGACCGGGGGTGCTGCAGGGCAGGGCACGGCTGCACGGGTAGGTCTCCCGCTACTCCGCTACCTCCTCCCTGCACCTCCATGGAATGCCCGTCCCGCACCTCTGCTCAATCCCATGTCCTACCCACACGGCACTCCCCTTCCCGTTGTGCCCTTGTCCCGCAGTTGTGGGCCTGCCCACGCCCATCCCGGTGCCCAACCTGCAGCGCCTGTACTTCAAGTTCGCGCCGCCGGTGGACCCCCAGGCCCTGGGTACCGACATTCGCAACGCGCAGCAGGTGTGTATTGCAACAGGGCAACTCCACATGTGCACGGATCTAACGCATAACGGGTGTAGCGTGAGGCGTGTGCAAGGTCCTACTGTAGTACCGGTAAAGGGGTTCAGCTTCCGGGTACCTGGGGAGCTAGGGAGGGCTTGAGCCAGTCGCGCCGCTATGAGACCTCCTCGGGAAACCTGTGGTATAAGTGAGCGGCACGCCAGGCTCCAACTGTGAAGGTAAAAGTACCAGGTGCGACACCGGCCGTGAAGGCAGACGCGGTGCCAGCACCTAGATAGCTGGCATGTAAGACGTCTGTGCGTTGCGTGGCCTACCCTGATTGACTGCGCTTCGGAGTCCTCACGCCGTCGCGTGTCTACATCTCTGTTGCTCCCACGCTGTGCAGATTCAGGAGCTGTACGACGGTGTGAGGGAGACGGTCAACCAGGTGCGTGCGGCAGGTGGCAAGCATGCGTGTGCCTGTACGGTATCAGCTGTTTGCCTGACCAGGGTCGTGGGCCCTGGTGCGGTCGCGGGGAAGCCACACTGTTACAAGCTGCGAAAGGGGTCAGACAAGCACCAGCCATGAAAGCATGAATGGAGGTTGACTGCAGGAGCTGACTCCCCTTGTCAACCACGTGGCCTCCGTGCAGCTAACAACAGGAAGGCACCCCTTCTGCCCTTTCCCCCCATGGCCAGGCCATGTCTGCGCTGGGAGGTGCGTGCTGCGGACGACGGCAGCCAGCTGTCCGCCCGCCTGGGCCGCAGCCTGGCCAAGGTGGTGCCGCAGCTGGTGGGCACGGGGGCGGCGGCGGGGGCGGAGGCGGCGAACGAGCAGCAGCAAATGTGGGAGGAGAGGCAGCAGCTATAGGAGGAGCAGCCTGGCGTATGTGTGGGTGGGCACAGCGCGGCACAAGCAGCAGTAGCAGCAGCAGTGCTTATGGCGAGGCGAAGGCGCGGCCTGGCTTGGGTCGTGTGGCTACTGATGGGCATCAGGACGGCGGTGGCGGGAGCTGGGGAGCGGAGAACGAACAGCAGAAGCTACACGCAGAGGAGCAGCGGCAACGGTGCACATGCGGGGCAAGGAAGGGAGTACCAGGCGGTGGCGGGCCGGGCCGGTCCATGGCCTAGCCCTGGTGGTGCCGTCGCTTGGGGGATGGGAGGCGGAGGACGTCAACGTCCTGGAGCTGTGGAAGCGGCGAACAAGCAGCGGCAGCGGCTGTTGGAGGACGGGCAGCAGCGGCGGCGGCCATGGGCTGGGCACGGAAGGGAGCACCGCTGGGCAGGGCGGTGCTGCAGCTGGCAGGGATGGGGGCGGTAGTGGTGGGAGAAGGTAAATGAGCAGCAGTAACATGAAGAGTCCCGGTAGTTGTAGGGGCAGCGGCAGTTATCAGCACGGGGCACGGGACGGAGGAGGCAAGCACCGCTGCTGGCTGGGGCACCTGTTGCCTGGGCACTATGACGCCGGAACAGAGCCGGGGGCGGTGATGAATAGTGGTACTGGCTCCAGTCACAGCTGCAGCAGCAGAGGCTGAATGTGTGTTAGGGTGAGTGTTGTGCCAGGTGTGATGATAAGGGTGCGGCGGGACAATGCATGCGCGCATGTCTGCAGCAGTAGTGCAAATTCACCGAAGTGGCCAGTGGGTGGGGCCTGTGAAGGCTGGAGTCTGCTGGAGTACAGAGCCGCTGAACATTCGGTACGTGGAGAGGGGGCGGAGGAGGTAATCATTACTAGTACAGCTGAGCATGCGGTTTTGGAGGTGTATAGCGTATGCCTGCGTGGCGCATGTGAACACGTGGCAGTTGCAGTGTGGCACAATGTTGCCGTATCGTGCACCAGCCGCTGGGCTCAGGATGCCGTGAGGATCAGCGGAGACCTCCCTTGGTGAGCATATGGCTGACATGAAACAGAGCTCTCTGGCATCCAGGTGCACAGCACCTTGCTTTCAATCAGGGATTGTGTTATGTTGAGGCTCGAGGCTTTGCTGAGTAAGGTGTGTGATCACAGAAGGCAAGGGGCTGGCATAGGGGCGACTTTGACACAGGGGAGAGCTCTTTGGGTGTTACCCCTGCCCCCCTTGTGGCCCCGGTAGCACGCCTGGTAACCGGCTGGCCAATGCAACCACCTGACACCACTAATTGTGCCTAGCTGTGCCTAGCTTCTGGATTGCGCCTGGCAGGGAAGCAGCGTGCTAGCATACCGTTACCGTACAGAGACGCGCACCCGCGCGGTCCTGCGTTCTGGTGCCACTGCCAACACATTGCCGGAACTGGCATGTCCACATGTGTGATGCGCAAAGGCTTGTTGCACAGCGCCAACACCAGCAACCATGTCCCCAGTACCATACCCGGGAGTGGGTGTCACACTCAAGCCCTGGTACAGCCAAATTGCGGCCTCCTCAGCTCCGATGGGCCCCACAGCTCCGACGGTTCCCAAAGCTCCGGAGGCCCGCACAAGCATCTAATCCCACACCGACGAGCCCAAACCACCTGTGTGGCACGTGGCCTTTCCAGTTACGGCAAGCAAACTGACGCCACGTACAAAGGAGGAGTCAAGAGGATGTCAAGAACTGCCAGATGCTGCTGACGGACAGGCACTCCTGGTGCAGGTGGTTTGCCTGAACACCTCAACCTGCGAGAACAAACATGCAATACCACTGGATGCTCCACCCTTCACGTACTCCAAAGGCCACGCAACAGACGCAATTGGCGTACAGTGCAACAGCTCGCAGTGTATGGAGCCAGATGGAGCCCAATACAGCACGCTGGCAGTGCAAGCCACTCTGCACACAAGCCACCTGTGCGCCCGCCGGCCCAGGATACGGTACTAAAATGCATGTCATGCAATCGCCGCTGCAGCCTGTCAGCAATGTGGACATGCTGCCGCAGCGCTGCTTTATTTGTCCCAACCAGCTTGCACTGCGCTAATGTACCGCACGTGCTAAGAATAATTGCACCAAAAAGCACAATGCGCATGTGCGCATGTGCGCATAAGCGCCAGTCCATGTAGCGTCCACCATCCAGCCAAGCCAACTAAGCACCCAGCAGGAACTAGCTCCTCCAGCTCCTCAGCGCCCTTGCTTCACGTGGCAGCAGCTGCACCACCGCCACCCCTCACTGCCCTGCCACTTCCTGCTGTACTCTCCAGGTTTGTCATAAACAGACCCGGCCGGATAGGAGTATGTAGCGGCGGCGTGCGTAGGGTTTGCAGTTGTCGAGCACACACCAGCACAAGCCCTGGGAGTTGGGGGCGGGGGCGAGGGCAGGGCACAGGGCAAGGACGGCTGGTATACACGCACTGCTTCAAGCGATATGGGTAATGGCGTAAAACCTCAACAGACTGCCATAGAATGAGGTGTGCCCTCAAGCATACAAGTGGGCAATAGGGCCTGCATGTGGGCCTGTCCCATGCTTTGCGCCAAGGCAAGCAACCCCCAGTACGTGAACGGCTACCCTAGCTCCCCCTCAGGACTTCAACTCACCTCCTTAGGCCTCCAGCTGGAACACCTTGTTGATGGCTGTTTGGTCCAGGGGGCACAGCGGCTGCCCGGGGTGGGTCAGCGGCTCCAGGATGAGCAGCAGCTGGTCAACCGCCACCTTCACCCTCTTGCCTCGGCTGCTGGCCCACTGCTGCAGGTCTGCCTTGCTGACCTCCGCCTCCGTCCCACACTTGACGACTGGGTACTTCACCAGCGGCCTCATATTTGCAACGAGTCTGTCCACGGACACACCGGAGCGCCGCTCAAGGAACGGCACAACGGTGTGCCACCTTGCGCAGGTGGCGCTGTCCTTCTCACCGTCCTCAATGGCCTCCTTGAGTTCGGACAGGTAGTAGGTGACCCGGCCCGGCCCCAACACCGCAGCGGATACAACCCCCTCGACAGTGTAGGCCAGCAGGCCTCCCAACGCATTGTTGCGCTTCTGCGTGCGATACTCCTGAATCCAGTGTAGCTTCTGCATAATATCGGTTAGTTGCTCTTGGCGTCTCGCAGACCGCCGCAGCAGGTCCGTAACCTCCCCTCTGTACGCTGCGGGCCATGCTGCGGCCCGTCGCTGCAGGTCATCCCTCTGGTCCTTGCACTCCGCGAGCTGCCGCTGCAGGTCTGCAATCTGCACCCCTTGCTCCGCGGGCTGCCGCTGCCAGTCGGTAACCACCTCCTGGTTTGCCGCGTTCGCTGGGGTTGCAGCCTGATGGGGGGCCCTCAGCGCTGCAGCGAGGGGCAGCCCTACGGGGCGCCGCTGAACGACGGAGACCTTGGGCAGCCCCAAAGCGCCATGAGTGATGCTGGAAGTCCGCGGGCCATGAGCGCTGTATGAGGGTGCAAGCATGCTGGTGCGCGATGCAAGCTCGCTCAGCTACTTGAGGCGCAAAGTGCCAAACACACTGTAACGTATATTGTAACTATTGGCAACTAAATTGCAATAAGGACGGGCTGGAGGACACGGCATATAAGCGTCTTAAGCGAGGTCAGCCCAAGTGACTCTGAAGTGAGTCGCTTTCCCGTGCTTTTGAAATGCAAGCTGGGCAGATTGCACCGGCTTTACAACAGAGCTCAGTGTCCGCGAGTGGGGCAGCACCCTTGTACAGCCTGTACGTTACAATCACCAAACCACCCCAACTCCACATTCCACGAGACTTTTATTTTCAACTTGTTACGCTTGATTACATGGGTTGAAGCAAGCTCCTCGCAGGGCTTTCCCCCGTGCCGTTTTCCATGCTTGCTTTGCTGGCTATTACTGACTTTCGGGAGTCTCAGTTCTAGTCTTGTGTACATACCCTGCTACGTGGCGCGAGCGCTACAGGCATTCGCCTGCAGGCGTCAAGGTCTCCGCGACGCCACTCCAGTGTGGACACGTGCTCACGAACCGCAGCGATCCTGTGACAAATGCTGGGAATGGCTGGGAAACGGCGCAAGCCCGGGTGCATGCTGCACCGGACGTCAGCGTGTTGTGGGGACCACAGCCCACGCGGCGCGGGGAGCGATGGCCCTGACGGCGAAACCAGATGTGTTGCACCCTGCAACTCGGCGCCTACCATGCCCCCCCCCAACACCCCCACCCTCCCGCACGGCGTGGCTCGGCCTCTGGCGGATATAATGGGCCGAGTAATCCCGTAATATGACGGACATACGATCCCGTGTGCGTCTTGCAGCCAGCGTGCTGGCGGTAGCAGTACAAGGGGCGCCACAGGGCACGCATCCCTCGAGGTGGCAGCTTGGTACGCACCCTGGGGTTCCTGCGATTGTGCCAGCGCCACTGTCCTGCGGTTGCGCCAGCGCCACTGTACTGGCGGGACTGGGAAGGGCCCGGGCCCTCGGGGCCATGATGCTGACGTGTACACCGACTCGGCCGAGGTGAGTGTTGTAACACCTACCTGATGGCAAGCCTGATAGTGTGTTGCGGAGATGCGGACCAGCTCTAGTGCAGCTGTAACAAAGGCGTGTAACAAAGGGTGGCGCAATAAGCATGTGTGGTGTCCTTACCTACCACACTGACATGCTCTACATCCTGGTGAAACCCGCTACCGATCTCCCCACGGCCGTCCAGGCAGGTCCATGCCACGGATGTTTGCACATCAAGCACCTGTGCTGTGGGCTGAGGCAGCTGCTGCGAGGTGGACAGCAGGAGCAGGAAGCTGCCATTTGGGCACGTGGAGCATGTGGCCCAGTAACCCGAAAGGTGAGGGCCAGCGCCCTGTACCTTTTGATTGCGCCCAGGCACACCAACAGGCACGCCTAGCCCCGACCTGCGCCTCCCCGGAGCCAACCGCCAAGCCAATCATGTGGCGCACGTGCCCTGCACAGCCTGTCGCCCACTACGGACGCACATCCTGTACCGGTACCGCACGGCTCACATGTTCATTGGGGCCGTCCGCGCTCTTGCATCGACACACACTACCAGTTGAGAATGCACCATGAATGCCAAGTAACACATCGGCGTCTGCGATACGCAGTTGCCGGTGGGCGGCGCTCTAACCGAGGTCGCACATGATGACCTGCTGACACCGATTGCCGTGTGGGCGCATCGCTTACTTTGCCCTGCCCTACCCCGCACCACCAATGCAGGCCCACTGGGCACGTGCCAGGGTTGGGTCCTTTGGTTGTCCTGCCCCGCACTCTTGTCTAACCCTTGTTAACACACAGGCACGCTAATACACGCCCTCCCTCGCAGGTGATCATGGACACGGACGAGGTGGTGGCTAACCCCGTGCTGGGCCCCCTGCTCAAGGGAGTCCTCTCCCGCGTCTCGGAGCAGCTCATCCCCGAGGAGTCCATCTTCCCCATCACGCGACTGCCGGGTGGGTAGTGTGGGTGGGTGTGACGAACACCAAAAATCGCTGCAATTGCTGCTCCCAGCTCACGCATCTGGCCATGAAGGAGCTGCCTTGTGGGTGGACAGAGTGTAGTCAGGTAGATCGTGTCGATGCGAAACAGGCATTGTTGGGTGCTGCCCTTGGTCATGGCATTGGATAGTGTGTGTGGTTTGGGGCCAAGAGACAGGGACGGCAAGGACAACTGACATTCCTGTTTGGGTAATCGCTGGGCATGTCAGCGCACTCACGTCAGGTGCATCTGTGTGCGCTGCACCCATGCGCCCAGTCTGCATGGCAGCGCCTGGAGGATGCCGCACGAGGTGCCCCAGTTCACCGTCCACCAGCATCACGGTACGGTAGTCAAGCAGTCCCCCCACGCTCCTGAGCCCCACTCTTGCCCAGGCAGACCGCCAAGCAGACCCTCCCTTTCCTCCATCGCGCAGTTGTGGGCCTTCAATCCCATGTCCTACCCACACGGTACTCCCCCTCCCTTCCTTCCTTCCTCCCTGCCCCACGCAGTTGTGGGCCTGCCCACTCCCATCCCGGTGCCCAACCTGCAGCGCCTGTACTTCAAGTTCGCTCCTCCGGTGGACCCCCGGGCCCTGGGCACAGACGACATTTGCAACGCGCAGCAGGTGTGTGTATTAAGGCGCAGCCGCTACTGCTCGTGCGTACCTGTTATCACGGCTCTGGTCTTAGACTGGTACATATACCTGTTAAACACATATAGAAAATACGCTTCGGTGCTACCCGTAACTGCAAGAACTCTTGGGCCTGGGTGTTGGCGCGTGCGTGCCAGTGGAGCTAGGGATGGCTTGAGCACACGGTGTCGATGTGCGACCTCCTGGGGAAACGTGTCGGTGGCGCACCAAGCCCTCAATGTGGACAACGGGTTATTTGCTGCGACGCAAGGTTGGACAGAGGCGGTGTGCGATGACCTAAGTAGATGCTAAGGCGTCTGCGCGTTGCATGGGGTGGCCTGACTGGATGCGCTCCTGAGTCCTCACGCCATTGCGTGTCTCCATCTCTATCTGTTGCTCCCGCGCTGTATGTGCAGGTTCAGGAGCTGTACGACGGTGTGAGGGAGACAGTCAACCAGGTGCATGCGGCAGGTGGCAAGCATGCGTGCATGATACTTTCATGCAAAGTCCCCTTGCCCTTAATGATGGTGCGGGAATGCCGTACTGCTACGTACGGTGCCCACAAGAGGACTGCCGCGGCAAGCATCAGGCAAAATAGAATTCAGTTATTAACCCAACACCAACATGGCCACACCCAGTCCCTTGCGTGCAGCCCGCTTTTTGGCAATTCTTACCCGGTGGAAGAGGATGAAGCTCCTTCCCCTGTCTTGAGGTAACTCGCAGATGAGCTGCGTGCTCGTACCCAACGCTCAGCACCCCAGGCCCCTGTGTCCGGTCCGCCCCAGGCTGTGTCCGAGCTGTGTTCGAGCTGCTGGATGTGCGTGCCGCTGACGACGGCAGCCAGCTGTCCGCCCGCCTGGGCCGCAGCCTGGCACGTGTGGTGCCGCAGCTGGTGGGCACGGGGGCGGCGGCGGGGACGGAGGCGGCGAACGAGCAGCAGCAGCCGCAGCAGCAGCTCTAGGAGGGGGAACAGGCTGGGCGCCCATCTGGGCCGTAGCCCACGCCAAGGTGGACCCGCCGCTGATGGGGACGGGGGCGGTTGGGGGCGGGGGAGGGGGAGGGGGAACGGACGAGCGTCGGCCCGGATGAGGAGGAGTAGCAGCATTGTCCAAGGCAGGGCCAGCGGAGGGCACCGCTGGCTGGGCAGCTGCCTTGCACGTGTGGTGCCGCAGCTGGTGGGGCTGAGGGTGGCGGCGGTGGAAGCGGCGCATGAGCAGCAGCAACAGCAGGAGCACTAGGAGAAAGAGCGGGCCGGCGCCCACCTAAGCCACAGCCTGGCACTTGTGGGCGGCGATGGCGGGGCCTGTGCAAAAGGAGAAGTAGTAGCAGCAGTAGCAGTGCGAGACATGGGGCTTGGGACGTAGGTCAGGAGCACCGCTGTCTGGGACGCAGCCTGGCGAAGGTGGTGCCAGCAGTGCTGGGCACGCGGGAGGCGGCGGCGAGCGAGAGTTGGTTACGGGCCAGCAGCAGAAGCAGGAGCAGGAGCAGGGCCAGCTAGTCTGGCAGGGACGGCGGCATGAGCAAGCGTGCAGCAACAGTAGCAACACAAGTAGGAGGCCTGCGTTGAGGAGGCAAGGCTTTGACTCAGGCGGCGGTCGCACCCTTAGCTGGGCAGCAGCCTGGCCAGGGTAATGCCGGCCCTGACCGGGACTGGGACGGTAACAGTGACGGCTACAAGTACACGGCTGGTGTGCTAGTGTGACTGCAGTGTCGATGTAGATTAATGATGGTTTTGACCTGGCTGGGTGCGGCGGCGAGCAGCTGCAAGGTTTGCAAAGAAAGGCGAGGGTGCCAAGGGTTGTGCTGGTTGGCTGACGGTGGGGCTGGCTGGGTCATAACGGTAGCCTCTTGGCGCACATTCCACTGCCACCAGCAGCGGGGACCACGGTGCGGCGGGGGACGCCGGGAAGCTGTAACGTGATCAGCGAGAAAGGAGCAGGGGGAAGGAAGTCTTGCTGCCGTAGACCACGGCATCCGCTGGAGCTGCGACTGAGCCGCAAGACAGCTTTGGCAGCTGAATTATTCGCAGGGTCGGTCAGGGGTCCACTTTGGGTCGGTATCAAGGCTAAGGCGGCAGGCAGCCGAGGCAGATAGCTAACGGTAGGCCTGCTTGGCAGGTAAAGCCGACTGATCATATGAGGTAGGGCGGATGGTAAGCAGCATTCCCACTATCACACATGCTTGTGTTGAGGAGTCCGAAAGAGTCGAGACCCTTAGTCGGTGCAGTGTAGCGGTTCACAGTGGTGCAGTCCCATGGTAACACGACCGGGGGAGCTCCCCGGAACATAGCTACGCACTTACCGGTATGCCGCAGCGGCGGAGCTCCCATGGCTTGCATACGTGTGCCTGAGGGCTAAGGTGCGTTCGGAACTACGGAACATGGACAGGCTGCGGGTGCTGGAGAAGACTCGAACCGAATTGCCACGAGGTTGCAAGTTGTCGGGTAAGAACTGGGTAAGAACCCTGGTTCCAAGCGGGTCCCACTGGCCAGGGGAGACCTAAACGACTCACGCCGGCATGCGCCATGGGAGTGCTGCCGAACATGTTGAACTGTTACATAAACGAATCTTGTGACACAAGGAACTCTTGCATCTAGGTGAACGACAGTAATGATAACAGGTCTTGGTTAGGATGTTGGCCCGCATGGCATGGCAACTGGCAACATCGCGGGCGACCAAACGTCAGTATTGACTCTTACGTACATATACGTGCTACAAACATGGCAGCAGTACCGCTGCAAGCCAATGTCGCACTCGTCAGCATGTCCGAACATGTCTGCGGCGTGTGGCAGAACTCCACCTAATTGCGTACGCAAGCAATAGCTAATACAAGAGGCGGCTAGATATACAGTATTGACCTGGGACCTAGGTTCGTTTGGCGGTGAGGCAGGGACAGCGGGCGCGTGGTGAAGTCCGCTGCCAACATGCCTCGTGCCAACGCTCAGTAGTGAAGTCCCCAACATTGAGACTGCTTATGGCTAGAGCGTCACCGCACGACTATCTGCTTCCAGCTGATATTGACCACTCCGGTCCCTTAACGTTGCGCGCACGCAGGCTCCAGTGGCCCACAAGCAGGGCGGCGCGCTGTGCCCCCCGAGCGGAACGGCGACAGCGCAACAGCAGTGGGCTGTTTGAGAGGCAACCGCGCAGCGGCTGGCATAGCAGGCCTGAGATCGCCCCCGCAATATATTGGGCCTTGCGCGCGGCTGCCGTGACCCGTTACAGTCCAGGGCGTTACGCGCCAGCGGCAGCTCCCTGCCAGCCACCCTTGCTGGGCTGCTCCCGGGCGAGCAGAGCGCCAGGGAGCTCAACGGAGAGAAGGCGTGGAGGCCTAGGGACAGTTGCAGTACGATTAAAGGGGAATGGCCGTGGTGATCGATCAAGTGCAAGTAATGCATAATCTGGGGCTGGAGGGGAGGGCATGGGGACAGGAGCCACCCCCGCCGGCAGGGGAGCAGCCGCAGCAAGGGCAGGGCGGAGGTGCAGATGACCCAGGACCACAAGCAGATGGCAACAATGCCAACAGCAAGACAGTGAAGCCGCAGCACGGAGGCTTGGTTCCAGGTGCACTGGCAATGGCTGCAGAAAGTGACGGCACGATACGGGTCTCACAGGTGGTCTCGGGAAAAAAAATAATCGCCAACATCCCGGCGAAGTCCCTGCCCGGTTTCGTTGTGGCCGAGTCCATAGAACACGGGACGGACCTCGAGCTGCTACGGGTGGCAGCCGCAGCAGTGCCACACGGGGCCAAGACGCAGCGCCCTAGCCAGCAGATTGGCTGCAAGCAGCTGGTACAGCTACCGCCACCAAGTAACGACCCAAAGGGCAGCCGCACTTTGCACGTTGCCGTGGAGCCCCTTGTCCTGCGCCTCAGCCTCGGGAAGAACGGCAAGGTCGACAGCCTCAGTGGTCGGCTGTGTCTCGAACTGCTGTTGGAAGCGCCGGAGGACGAGGGGGTGGTGTGGCTGCACCTGTCCTCACAGCTGCCGGGCGCCACCGAGAAGCACGGGCCGACAGCCACAAGCGGCGAGGGACCCTGCTTGACCCCCGGCGAGGGTTACCGCTGGGAGCTGGACGTGTCATGCAAGGAACCAGAGGCCAAGCTGGTGCTAGGGGAGGTGGTGGCCAAGCAGCGGCCAACAGCCGCCCTTCGGCTGCGGCTGCCAGGGAGCAACGACGTACTGGCGGAGCTGGAGGTCTCGATGGTGGTGGTGCTGAAGGACCCGCTGTCACGCAACGACAAAATGGTAAGGCTGTGAACGTTGACCGGCTGCAGGGTAGAAGATCTTGTTGCTTCTGCTTGCCGTGCCATCTGTTTTCGTGCTGTTGGGTTCCGCGCCGTATATTCCCTATATGCCGTTCCGTGCCATTGCATGCCACTCCGTTTCCGTTCGTCCTGTCCCGTGCCGTACCGTACCGTACCGTGCCATGCTGTGCTCGATTGCCTCTCACCTCTCAGGGAGGCTAGGCATCTCGTAAGAACGAAGGGGGGTAACCGTGGAGCGGCAAGTGGCAAACGGGCGGCAAATAGGGGGGGGGGGGCGGTTCAGAAGGCGTACAACTGCGTGTGAATCTGCGGTACACCAACGTGGCTGCTGCTGATGCAGGACAGTACCGGCATGTACCTGTTATTGTGCTCGCCGTTTGCTTCATACTGTAGCGTTGCCTGACGGTGTATCCCATTGTGAACAACACGCAGGTCAACTGCAAAGCGCACGCGCCTTACCTCTTTGACGGGGACTGCATGGGCCTTGGTACCGAGGGCAGGAGGTGGAAGGCAGCGCTCGTGGGGGACGTCGTGAAGGATAAGCCCAAACTCACGGGCCTAAGGCTCGTTGCGTACGCGCAGCTGCTAAGGGAGCCGGGAACTGTCAGGGCACCGGATGTGCTTGGCGGTGTGGAGGAGGACGGCAGGCAGGATGAGGCGCCCAAGCTGCTGGCAGCACTCCGCAAGCTTGCCCCCGAGGTCCGGCACCCGCCCTCTGCCCTGCTGCTTCCCGTCAAGATCGCCACCTACAACGTGCGGAGCATGTGCGCTGAGCCCAAGCCCCTGGAGGACGTGCTGTTCAGCACCCTCGGCAGGTAATATAAGGGGGTGGTCCCCTGCATGCTGAGGCAGCAGGTCATACGCAATGTGCATGTGAGCCTCATAGGTCTTCCTGCCAGATAACTATTCACACCGACTTTGTCGTCCGCCAGGCATCACACTCACAGCTCTTAGCAATCATGTGGGGGGCAGGGGTGGGGGGCCCCGAGCTAGGAGCCAGAACAGATACGTCTGCTTGCGGGCATGCATGAGATGCGTGCGCGGGAACGGCGCCGTTACGGAGTCACTGGGGCGTCTTCTGTTAGGAGGAGCTGCCGTACCCTTAATGCATAGGCACTACGTAGATACTCATCGTGTTTGATTGCCGCACCACACACGCTTCTGTAACATCCGCTCCCCGTGTATGCCCACAATGATGCCATGCGCAGCGACGGAATGGAGCCTCTCCGCACCCTGGACATCATCTGCCTGCAGGTATGTCCACTGGCTGTCCTGTCTTCAGCGCACTTGCGGCTTACCAGGGCTTACTTGCTTGGGCCCCGGGACCAGTCCGCACCCCTACCGTTTGGCCTACCGTTTGGTGTCAGCAACACCCACACGGTATCAGCAATACCAGAGATGAAAGGCACACCAAGGATAGTAATGTCCACTTGCTTGTCAAATTGTTTGTTTGCTTGGCGGACCAGGCTGCCCGGATGGCGTGCTTTTTCACTTGCCAGTTAGCACCGCCAGCTGTTCACGAGTATGGTACATATATACCGTGTACACAGGAGTTCAAGGTGGACGAGGATGACATGCAGGGGCCAGCCAAGAAAGCGTCCAGTAAGCACGCCAGCGCCTTCTTTGAGCGGATGGACGAGCGTGGATACGACTACGTCCAGGTATGTTTCTTGCTTGACGTGACGGGAGGTGCGGGACGGGCAACTGCGGGCAATAACCCTGGTGCGCTGGTGGGGCCACTGACGAGTACCGTACCGACCTAGATGGCCGGGTGAAAATAGGAGCCGTGCACACGCAAGGAGTGAGCACACGCAGCAGTGTTGGCACCCAAAGAGAGGCGCGTCCATTATTCGCTTCACATCCGTACATATATAATTCTGTGTGCGTTACCCACACTTGCTGCTTACTTCTTCTCTGGCCACTGTTTTGCAGGCGGGGCAGCACGTCATCCTTTGGCACCGTGCCTCCATGGTGCGCGTGGACGAAGGGAAGGACGAGCACCAGCCGGACTACGAGTGGCTTTGCAAGGGTGCTGACGGCGGGGTGGAGCTGCTGGACAAGGTGTGGGGTGCAGGCCGCTGGAGCCGAACCAAGAAGCCGTACAACGAAGAGCTGAAACTGATTGGCGTTGAGCGGCGCCTGGAGCCGGGAAAGGAGGTAGAATTCTTCCGCTACCCGCCCATCACGGTGGTGCTGCGCCGTGTGCACACCAGCACCCTGTACGTGGTCACCACGCACCACACGCCGGGGTCGGGCACGGGCAACTACCTGAAGCAGCTGGCCAGGGAGGTGCGGTGGCTCATGCACAAGGACAAGTACAGGATGGTGATGGAGCAGCTGCACCCACTGCTGGTCAAGGGGCGGGGTGAGGGCCAAGGCAACGCGAAGGACAAGCTGCTGGACCTCTCAAGCACCATACACGTGGTGGCGGGGGACTTCAACACGCAGTTGTACCCGAAGGTTGCGGCGGCGGAGAAAGCGGCTGTCCTAAAGAAGGCTGTTGCCGTAAAGGCAGCAAAGGAGGCGCTGGAGGCGTGGAACGCAGCAAGCCAGGACGTCGAGCTGTCAGAGCCGCAGCTCAAGGCGATCCGAAAGCAGGCCCGCCTGGAGGCCGGGAACCCCTTCGAGTGCCTGGACAACTGGGTGGCCCACCAGGGCAACAGGGACACAGAGGCAACCACGGCGCACAAGCACCCCGATGTGGTGTACGTGCTGAGAAGCAAGGCCACGAAGGCGCTTGGCCTGAAGCGCAACGGCTTCCTGGTGCCATCCATGGTGGGTTAGTTGGGGCGAAAGGTGGCGGGGTCATAAGGAAAGCCCACATGTGCCCACGTGGGTCCATTTGCTGTATTCCTGAGGCGTTGCACTGCCACACCTCGGGTGCAGCTGACTAATGCCTAAGTTTGGTAATGCCGATAGTGGGAACTATGTAGGTACCGGTACCTGTCGACTGCTTTTGTGCACGTGCACACACGCACGGCAGCACGCGGTGCGATGATACTGCTTTGACAAGTCGTTGCCAATCCAGGAGTGAGCAGAAGGACCGCATTCACCGTGGCAACACAGCTGAACCTGCATCATGCCCCTGTGACTCCCGGCTGCCGGCTGTGCAGGCGCGCGAGGGCACCAGCCACGGCCCCTCCGACCACAAACCCCTGTTCGTGTCCCTGGTCGAGGCGGTGGAGGCCAGCAGGAAGCTGAGGGCTGTGCCGACCGCGGCGGACAGGGCCACACATGTCGTACAGGACATGATGCGCGTCATGTGCAGCATGCTGGAGTCCGGGACCCAGGGGGTGCAGGAGGTCATCACGACGATGCGATCGCTACAGAAAGAGCTGCAAGAGCAGCAGGCGGTGTCTCACTTCCGCAGTGGCTGTGGCGCAGGCGGGGGCCTGGGTGAGGACTAGGACTCAGGGGCGGTTGCCGCTGCAGGCAAGGCGGCGGGCGCAAATGCGGCTGAGGGCGAGGCGGCAGCAGCAGGGATGGGGGCGGCCTAGTATGGAGCAGCATTTGCAGGGGAGGAAGCTGGGGCTGGCGAGGAGGCAGTGGCAAAGGCATGGCTGGGTGCGAGGGTCGGCGGGGAGCCAAGGCCGGAGGCGGGTGAGGAGCGAGGCTGCTGGAGAGGAGGCAGGGGTGGGTGAGAAGGTGGGAGTGGGTGCGGGCAAGGAGGCGGCCGAGGAGGCTGGGATAAGGCGTGGGTGGAGGCGGAGGCAGAAGCTGGGGCAGGCGGCGAGGCAGGGGCAAAGGCCAAGGCGGGGGCAAAGGCGGAGGCTGGGGCGGAAGCTGGGCTGAAGGCGGAGGCTGGGGCGGGGGCGAAGGCGGAGGCGGAGGCTGGGGCAGCAGCGGGCGCGGGGGCGGAGGCTGGGGCGGAGCGAGGCGCGGAAGCGGGCAAGGAGGCGGGGGTGGGTGGGGAGCCTCGGGTGGAGGCGGGGGCGGGAAAGGAGGCGGGGGCAGCTGTGGGCAAGGGGGCAGGGGCGAGGTAGGCTCCAGGCAAGAAGGCGTGCAC